>Ga0302320_10012171_pt1 | contig 18109 bp, 6 predicted proteins | sample Bog_T0_3_FD_202130 | JGI IMG/M metagenome (GOLD analysis project Ga0302320, IMG submission 202130) | Peat permafrost microbial communities from Stordalen Mire near Abisko, Sweden - Bog_T0_3 | ecosystem: Environmental > Terrestrial > Soil > Wetlands > Peat | place: Sweden: Abisko, Stordalen Mire...
GTCCGTGAGCTATTCGTCGTCGGGCCACGACGGTACTGATACCTCTGCCGGTTCCGCCACCTCCATCCAGCAGTTGATGAACTCCGGCCTCACGGCGCATAGCGGCGACTCCGGTGGCACGTACGGCAAGAACGCCATCCAACTCTCGAACATCCCGTACTCCTCGTACAGTATCTACGTCTACGCCAGCAACTGGAACGGCGATACGCAGTCCACTGACGACCTCAAGCTCAGCCAGAGCGCCAATGGCTATTCGGCCGGCACAAACGTTCTGTTCAAGACGTTTAACGACGGATCGCAGACCACCTATACGACCGCTCAGCCCAGCATGCTTTCCAGCGCGGGAACAACCCAGGTCACCGACCTGCAGTTTGCCGGCATGACGGCCTCCAGCGTGCAGTTGCAGTGGTATCCGGGGAATTCCATCCATCTGGACGGCATCGAGATCGTCAATACCAGCAGCGTGTTGCCTACCACGACGCCGCTGAGCATCGCGGCCAGTTCCACCTTCGATCTTAACGGCAACAGCCAGCAGGTGGCCTCCTTGGCGAATTACAGCCCGACGAGCGCCGGCAGCCTCATCAACAGCAACACGGCCCTGTCATCGGTCCTGACCTTGAGTTCCAGCGGCGGCGCGACGAGCTTCGGCGGCGTGATTGCGGGCGGCGGCACACTGGGCACGATCAATCTCGTGATGAGCGGCAGCGGCACGCAGATCCTGACCGGGAGCAACACCTATACCGGCGCTACGACCATCAGCGGCGGCACGCTGCAATTCGGCACCGGCGCCAGCGGCCAGGACGGCTCGATCACCGGTGCCGGCGGCGTGACGAACAATTCGGCCTTGGTCTACAACTACTTCGGCAACCAGAACATCGGCTATATCATTAGCGGCAGCGGTAGCCTGACCAGCAGCGGCCCGAGCCTGCTGGCGCTCACCGCCAGCAACACGTACACCGGCCCGACGAACATCACCGGCGGCACGCTGCAATTGGGCACCGGCCAGAGCGGCCAGGACGGTTCAATTGCCAGCAGCAGCGTGGTGAACAACAGCGCCCTGGTTTACAACCTCGTGAACAGCCAGAGCGGCAGCTATGCCATCAGCGGCAGCGGCAGCTTGGCGATGGTCGGCACGAACGTCGTGACGCTCAGCGGCTCCAGCAACTACAGCGGCGGCACGACCATCAGCAGCGGCACCCTCGTTGCCGCCAACAACGCCGCGCTGGGGGCGAACAGCGGCGCAGTCTATCTGAATCCAACGACCGCCGCCACGCTGGCCTTCACCAGCGCCGCCCCGGCAATCGGTTCGCTGGCCAGCAACGGCGCGGGAACGGCCAGTGTTGTCCTTGGCAATACGACCGCTTCGTCGTCCACGCTGCTGACCATCGGCGGGGCCAACACCAATACGACCTTCAGCGGGACGATCAGCGATCTGAGCGCGGCGAACGCCGCGGCCATCGGCGGTCTGACGAAGACCGGCACCGGCAATTTCTCGTTGACCAACGCGGACACTTTTACCGGCCCAACGACCATCAGCGGCGGCACGCTCACGGTCGGGAATCCCTTGGCCTTGCAAAGCAGCACCGTCAAGCCGAGTTCCGGCGGGGCGCTGAACTTCACGCAAGGCAACACCACGCCGACGTTCGGCGGCCTTTCGGGCAACGGTGGCATCGGCCTCGCAACCGTTGCCGCGGAGCCTGTCACACTGAACGTGGGCAACAACGGCCAGAACACGACCTACGGGGGCGTGCTGAGCGGCAATGGCGGATTGTCCAAAGTCGGCGCCGGGACGTTGACCCTCTCGGCCCAGCAGAGCTACGGCGGCGCCACCGTCGTCAGCGGCGGCGTGCTCAAGCTCGCGCCGCAGGGCGTGAGCATGCAGTATTCGACCGCTAGCACCTACCAGGTCGGCGCCGGCGCGGCCGGCGCGGTGAGCCTCAATAACTGGAACTTCTCCACCAGCTCAACCGGCTCGAACACAAGCGTCTTCGACAGCAACAACGGCACGGTTCCCGGCATGTCGATCACCTGGAAGGCCCAGGGCGGACCGTACACCAACGGCAACTCGACTGTCAACAACAACGCCAAGCTGCTTAGTGCCGGCATCGAGTCCCAGTCCACGAGTTACGGAGCCAATGACATCATTTTGTCGGGCATTCCTTATTCTTCGTATGATGTTTACGTTTATGTGAGCGGCTGGGACAATACCCGCTACGGCTACATGCGAATCAACCAGAATGCGACCGGCTACACGAGCGGCTCGGACGTCGGATTCTACGCGTACCAGACCGGCACGCAAAGCAGTCTCACGACCTACACCGCGCCGACCACCGGCCAACCGCAATTGACCGACGTGCGTTTCGCCAACGTTTCGGGCGGCAGTCTGGAAATGGACTGGCGGTTTAGCGGCAACAACGTGATGGTATCGGGCATCGAGATCGTCAACGACGCGGGCGTGTTGCCGGCGGCCACGCCGCTGAGCATCGCGGCCAACTCGGCGCTCGACCTGGGCGGCGTGAACCAGCAGGTGGCCTCGCTGGCCAATTACAGCTCGACGAGCACCGGCAGCCTCATCAACAGCAATACGTCGCTGGCTTCGATCCTCACCCTGAGTTCCACGGGCGGGGCAACGAGCTATAGCGGCCTGATCGGCGGCGGCGGTTCGTTGGGTACGATCAGCCTGGTCATGTCCGGCAGCGGCACGCAAATCCTGGCCGGGGCCAACACGTACTCCGGTACTACGACGATTACCAGCGGCACGCTGCAATTGGGCACCGGCCAGAGCGGCCAGGACGGCTCGATCGCCGGCACCAGCGGCGTGACCAACAATTCGGCCCTCGTCTACAACCTCTACGGCAGCCAGAGTCCTACCTACGTCATCAGTGGCAGCGGCGGCCTGACCAAGACCGGCGGTGGCCTGTTGACCTTGACCGTCGCCAACACGTATACGGGCGGCACCACGATCAACGGCGGCACGCTCAATATCAATAGCGACAGCAACCTGGGCGGCGCTAGCGCCGGCATTGTCTTCACCAACAACGCTACCCTGCAGCAGCCCAGCCTGGCCGGCGTAGCTTTGGGAAGCAGCCGGAGCATCACGATCAACAACAACGTCACGGCCACAATCGATCCCCAGGCGGGCGCCATGTCGATTGCCGGCGTCATCGGCGGCAACGGCGGCTTGACCAAAGTCAGCGGCGGGTCGTTGACGCTCAGCGGCAACAACACCTACCAAGGGCCCACCAACGTCAATGCCGGCACGCTGATCGTCAGCGGGACGGTAGCCTCGAACGTCAGCAACGTGAATGCGGGCACGCTCCTGGTCAATGGGTTGCTGTCTTCGAAAACGGCCAACGTCGATGGCGGCTACCTGGTCGCCAACGGTGTGGTGAATACCAGCGGCACGATCAACGTGGCGGCCGGGGGCGCGCTCTCCGGTTCCGGCAGCGCCGGCCAGGCCTTCGTCGCGGCCGGCGGACTTATCGACGTCCATGCGAACACCGCGAGCATCTTGACGTTGGCCGGTCTCACGTTCAACAGCAATGGGACGCTGAGCTTGCCCGCGCTGGCCAGCACGAGCAGTCTGGCCATTCAAGTCGGCAGCCTGACAACCAACGGCGGAACCGCCTCGGTCGGGATCGACTTCCCGCAAGTGACCTTGGCCAATGGCCTATACCGGATCATTGCCTACAGCGGCGGCTCGATCGGCGGCACCGGATTCGGCGCGTTTACGGTTGCTCAGTCTCCTGCGCTGGGCTCGCGGCAGAACGGCAGTCTCGTGAGCAACAGCGGCGAAATCGATTACAGCGTCGTGGGCTCAACGCCTTACTGGAACGGGCAGCAGGCCGATTGGCTGGCCAGCAATGCATGGACCCTCCAGCCTGGCGGTGGCCTGACCACTTTTCAGGCCGGCGACAACGACGTTTTCGACGATACGGCCAGTTCTGGCGTGGTGACTATCAGTCAGAGCAACGTCGCTCCGATCAGCGTCACCTTCAACAACAACACGCTGGCCTACACGATCAGCGGCCCGTATGCGATCACCGACGGTACCGCGACTACGACCTTCCTGGTCAAGAACGGCACGGGCAGTGTGACCATCGCCAATTCCAATACCTATAGCGGCGGCACAACGCTCAACGCCGGTTCGTTGACCTTCAGCGGCATTTCAGCCGCCGGCGTCGGACCGTTGGCGATCAACGGCGGCACGCTCAACGCCAGCGCCGCACAGTCCGTCAGTTCCGTCGCGCTTGCCGGGGGACTGCTCAACGTGAATGACCCCGGCGCCCTGGGCAGCGGCGCGTTGACGATCACGGGCGGTACGTTGGGTAACACCAGCGGGTCGTTGATTGCGGTTGCAACCGGTAATCCGCAGAACTGGAATGCCGACATCACTTTCATCGGCCCCAATGACCTGAATTTGGGAACCGGGGCGGTGACGCTCAGCACCAGCCGCACGGTGACGCTGGCCGGCGGCAACCTGACGGTGGGCGGGGTCATCAGCGGGCCTACGCTGAGCCTCACCTTGGCCGGCAGCAATACCTTGACCCTCGCCAATGCGAACACCTATAGCGGTCCGACGATCATCAGCGGTGGCACGCTGCAGTTGGGCAACGGACAAAGCGGCCAGGACGGCTCGCTTGCCAGCAGCAGCGTCGTCAATAACTCGGCCTTGCTCTATAACCTCTACGGCAACCAGACCGCCGGCTACGTCATCAGCGGCAGCGGCAGCCTGACGACGATCGGCGCCAGCGCGCTGGCGCTCACCGCCAGCAACACTTACACCGGCGCTACCGTGACCAGCAACGGCACGCTGCAGTTGGGCACTGGCGCCGCGGGCCAGGACGGCTCGATCAACTCGACTAGCGGCGTGACGAACAACGCGGCGCTGGTCTTCGACCTTGCGGGCAGCCAAACCGTGGCTTACGCCATCAACGGCAGCGGCAGCCTAGCGCAGATCGGCACAAATGCGGTGACGGTCAGCGGCGCCAACGGCTATAGCGGTGGCACGGTCGTCAGCAGCGGTACGTTGGTGGCCGCCAACAACTCGGCGCTGGGCGCCGGCACGGTCAGGCTGAATCCGTCCGTGGCGGCTACGCTGGCCTTCACCAGCGCTGCGCCCTCGATCGGCGCGCTGACCAGCAACGGGGCCGGCGCGGCCAGCGTCGTGCTGGGCAATACAACCGCCTCGTCCTCGACGATGCTGACTATCGGCACGGCCGGCGCCAACACGACTTTTGGCGGCGTGATCAGCGACCTGAGTTCGATCAAGGCGGCGGCCGTGGGCGGCCTGACGCAGACGGGAACCGGTTCGCTCACGTTGACCGGCGCCAATACGTTCACCGGCCCGACCGTCATTAGCGGCGGCACGCTGACCGTGGCCAATCCCTTGGCCTTGCAGAAGAGTACTTATCTTGCGAATAATGAGGCGCTGAGCTTCGCCCAGGGCATCACCACCCCGACGCTCGGCGGCTTGACCGGTTATGGGAATATCAATCTGGCAACCGCCGCCGCGGAGCCTATCACGCTCAGCGTGGGCAACAACAACCAGAGCACCGTTTACGAGGGCACGCTCAGCGGCGGCAACGGCCTGACGAAGGTCGGTTCCGGCACCCTCCTGCTTTCCGCCACACAAGGCTACAACGGCCCGACAGTTGTCAACGGCGGCGTGCTCAAACTCATGGCGCCGGGCGTCAGCGCGCAATGGAGCTACGCGACCGGCAGTTACAATCTTTCCTCTACCGCGTCCGCAGGCGCAGTTCCGATGACCAACTGGAACGTGATTCTCACACCCTCGGCAGGTACACTGGCTACCACAAGCACCCTGGTGGATGCTGCCGGCAACGTGGCGGGAAGCCTATCCGTGAGCTATTCGTCGTCGGGCCACGACGGTACTGATACCTCTGCCGGTTCCGCCACCTCCATCCAGCAGTTGATGAACTCCGGCCTGACGGCACACAACAGCGACTCCGGCGGCACCTACGGTAAGAACGCCATCTCGATCTCGAATATCCCCTATTCTTCCTACAGCGTCTACGTCTATGTGAGCAACTGGAGCGGCGATGGCCAACTTGTTGACGACCTCAAAATGAACCAGAGCGCCGCCGGCTACACGGCCGGCACGATTGTGCCGTTCAAGACGTTCGCCGACGGGTCGCAAACCGCCTATACGACCGCTCAGCCCAGCGCCCTGATTGCGAGTGGCGGGACCACGCAGGTGACCGACCTGCTCTTCAGCGGCATGTCGTCGTCCGGCCTCCAGTTGCAGTGGTATCCGGGCAATTCGATCCACGTCGATGGCATCCAGATCGTCAACACGGCCGGCAACATGCTGCCGGCGACCATGCCGTTGAGCATCGCGGCCAACTCGACTTTCGACCTCGACGGCAACAGCCAGCAATTGCCTTACGTGTCGAATTCCAACGGCGGCGGAGGCAACCTGGTCAACAGCAATACGGCCATCGCGTCGCTCTTGACCCTGGGTACGACAGGCGGTGTCAACAGCTTCAGCGGAGTGATCGGAGGCAGCGGCACGCTGGGCACGATCAACCTGGTCATTTCGGGCAGCGGCACGCAAATCCTGGCCGGGGCCAGTACGTATACCGGCTCGACCACCATCAGCGCCGGCACGCTGCAATTGGGTACCGGCGCCAGCGGCCAGGACGGCTCGATCGCCGGTACCAGCGGCGTGACCAACAATTCGGCCTTGGTTTACAACGTGTACGGCAATCAGACGGCCGCTTACGCCATCAGCGGCAGCGGCAGCCTGACGAAGTATGGCGCGGGCGCCGTGACGCTCAGCGGAACCAGCAGTTACACGGGCGGCACGACCATCAACGGCGGAACGTTGACCCTGGGCAACGCCCTCGGACTTGGCAGCGGCAGCGTGGGCATCAATGCCGGCGCCACAGCCAATTTCGCAGCTTTCAATCCGGGCAATAACGTCTTCATCAACGGCGGAACGTTCTACGTGGCCGGCAGCAATTCCAGCACGATTACCCTGGCCAATTCGGCCGGCAACACGATCAATGCCAGCGGGAATTATCAGGTGCTCAGCGGCCTGATCACCGGCCCCGGCGGATTCACCGTCGGCGGCGACACCACGCCCGGCATTTCCCTGTCCAACACGGCCAATAATTTCCAAGGCAATATCACCGTCAATTCCGGAGCCTACTTGCGCCTGGACGCGACGGGTGTCATCCCCGCGACGACGAGCTTGACGGTTAACGGAGCATTGAAGCTCAGCGATACCGGCAACACTACCGAAACCATCGCGGGCTTGAGCGGCGGCGGATCGGTCTTCCAGGGTAACGGCACCACCGGAAACAACACGCTCGTCGTGGGCTTCGGCGGCGCGACGAGCACCTTCGCCGGCTCGTTGGGCGGTGGCACGACAAACAATGGCAATTTCAATCTGGTCAAGACCGGCAGCGGCATGCTTGTTCTCTCGGGGGCAAGTTACTTTACCGGCAACATCACCGTCAGCGGCGGGACGTTGGAGGACACCTATAGTGCGAACGGAATCGGTCCCGCGGTCACCGGGCTGGGCAATGCGCAAACCGCGGGCCGTACGCTCACGATCAACAATGGCGCCACGTTTGCCTTCGCCGCCGGCGGCGGCAACGCGTTGGCCGGCGGCGCCTCCACGCCCACGCTGGGCTTGGTGATCAATGCGGGCGGCCAGGTGATCTCCAGCGGCACCAGCAGCGCCAACAATGTGTTGGGCAATGTGACGCTCAACGGCGGCACGCTGACCACGGGACAAGGCTACAACACGCAATACGAGTCCTATGAATTGGGTGGCACGGTGACCGTCGGCGGCAGCAGCGCCTCGACCATCAACGCCGGCGCCGCGTCAAATCCCGGCATTAACCTGGGAATCAATATCGCCGCGGGGACCCAAACGACGTTCAATGTTGGCGCCACAGGGGCCGGCGGTCCCGACCTGATCGTCTCCGCGCCCTTGGCCAACAGCGGCTATAATCAAACCGCCACCGGGCTGATCAAGACCGGGGCGGGGAACATGCTCCTTGCCGCAGCGAACGTCTACAGCGGTCCCACCACCATCAGCAGCGGCACGCTGGAATTGGGCACCGGCGTCAGCGGACAGGACGGTTCGATCGCCAGCACTAGCGGTGTGACGAACAATGCGGCGTTGGTCTATGACCTCTACGGCAGCCAGACCGCCGGCTATGCCATCAGCGGCAGCGGCAGCCTGACTGTGGTCGGCGCAGGCATGTTGACGCTTTCCGCGTCCAACGGCTACAGCGGCGGCACGGCCATCCAGAACGGCACGCTGCATGTGGGCAACTCGACTGCCTTGGGCGCCGGTGCCTTGGTCGCCAACGGCGGCACCTTGGACTTGGCCGGATACAGCGTGACCGTGCCCAGCTTCAGCGGCGCTGCGGGCGTCGTCACCAACAGCGGCGGCACGCTGGCCACTTTGACGGTCAACCAGTCGATCGCCACCACCTTCAGCGGCGCGATCAATGACGGCCCCACGCACGCCATGGGGCTCAACATGACCGGCGCCGGAATGTTGACGCTGGCCGGCGCCAACAATTACAGTGGCGGCACGACCATCGCCAACGGCACGCTGCAACTGGGGAACCTGGCCGCCTTGGGCGGCGGCCCCCTGGTCGCCAACGGCGGCCTGCTGGACTTGGCCGGCTACAGCACGACGGTCTCGGCTCTTAGCGGCAGCGCGGGCACGGTCTCCAACAGCGGCACCGCGCTGGCGACATTGACCGTAAACGGCGCCGCCAACACGGCCTTCAACGGGTCCATTGCTGACGGCGCGAGCCCCGTCGCACTGTACAAGAATGGCGCTGGCACGTTGACGTTGAACGGCGCCAACGCCTACAGCGGCGGCACGACGTTCGCCGGCGGCGTGCTCCGGCTCGGCAACGCGGCTGCGCTGGGAACCGGCCTTGTGACCGGCAGCGGCGGCACGCTCGACGTGGCCGGAATCAACGCAACGATCTCCGGCTTGAGCGGCGCGGGCATCATTACCAACAACTCTGCCGGCAACCCGGCCACCTTGACCATCGTACAAGCGACGACCACGTTCTTCAATGGCCAGATGCTCGACGGCGCAAGCCAGTTGGCCCTCACCATGTCCGGCAACGGCGTGTTGGCGCTCGGCAATTCGAGTGCCTACAGCGGAACGACGACTGTGGCCGGCGGCGTGCTTTTTGCCAATGCAGCGGGCGCGTTCTCGCCTTATTCGCCGGTCGTTATCAGCGGCGGCACGTTGGACGCCAGCGCTTATCCGCAGACGATTCCCTCGTTGACCATCAACGGCGGCGGACTGAACCTCTCCACGCTGAACCCGCTGAATTGCATCGGCGCCGTCAGCTTCGGCGGAGCGCTCAACGTAACGAACTCCGCCGCCGGCACGGTGCTCATGACCTACGGCAGCGATCCGAATGCGAGCAACACGTTCGCGAGCGTCTACGGTCTGGCCAGCGGCTTCGCGCTTTCCTACGGCGCGACCGATTTGGCGATTGTCTCGGCCGGTGCTCCCGTGTTTACCGGAACCGGCGGAAGCTGGAACACGCAGTCGAATTGGCAATACGGCCAGGTGCCAGGTGGCCAGACCCAGCCGGCGGCCATCGTCGGCGGGGGCACGTCCACGCCGGTGACCATTACATTGGACACGCCGCAAACGCTCGGCACGCTGACCTTCGCCAATACCGCGAGCAGCTCGACCGGATACACCTTGGCCCCGGGTCTTTCCGGCAGCCTGACGATGGCCACTTCCGACGGCAGCGCGGCGCAGATCATCGTCACCAGTGGCAGCCACTTGATCCAGGCCAACGTGGCCCTGGCGGGCAGTCTCACGATCGCCCCCACAGCCAATTCGACGTTGGTGATTTCCGGCAGCGTCAACGACTCGCTGACCACGCCCGGCACGCTGGAACTGAACGATGCCGGCACGCTGATCCTCAGCGGCAGCAACGGCTTCACGGGTGGAACGGTAGTGGCCAACGGCACACTGATCCTGACGAACAACGAGGCGCTCGCCGTTGGTTCGAGCTTGACCATCGGCGACGCCTCGGCGTTCCAGGCAGGGAGCGGGGAGCAGGGAGCAGGGAGCTTGGCTCCGTGCTCCGAGCTCCCTGCTCCGAGCTCCTTGCCCTCGATTACACCGGTGCCGGAGCCGGGAACGCTGGTGCTGTTGTTGGCCGCCGGCGCGCTGGCCGCGGGATGGAGCATCCGCCGGCGCAGGCTTCATGCCTGAGGGGGGGCTGGAAATCGGTCCATCCGCCAAGTATTCTATGCCTTGGACAATGCCCTTTACCTGGGAGAGACTTCCATGAGCCGTTTATTCATCGTCCTGGCCGTGCTGTTGACAGCCAGCGCCTCGCCCGCCCTGGCAGCAAAACCGAAAGGCAGACCCATGTGCTACGCAGAAACGCGTCATTTCCTGTCTAAGCATACCAAGGTCATCGAGTTGACCGATGGCGATCACGCCCGTGTGGCCGTTTGCCCCGAGTGGCAAGGCCGCGTGATGACCTCGACCTGCAACGGCCTGGAAGGTCTCAGCTTCGGCTTCGTCAACGACGAATTCATCACCGCCGGAAAACCGAACCCGCACTTCAACAACTACGGAGCGGAAGAGCGGTTGTGGCTCTCGCCCGAAGGCGGACAGTTCAGTCTTTGGTTCGCGCCGGGCACACCGCAGAACCTGGACAACTGGCTCACGCCGCCGGCCTTCAACGAAGGCGCATGGAAGGTCGTCTCGGCGCCCGGCGAGCCGCTGCGCATGACCGCGGCGATCAAGCTCCAGAACACTTCCGGCACACAGTTCCACCTCGATGTCGCCCGCGGCGTGCGGCTCCTGAACGACTCCGACCTGAAGCAGTTGTTCGGCGAGTCGGCGGCCGCGCGGATCACGGCGCCCGGCGTGAGGCACGTGGCCTACGAGACCGATAACTGCCTGACCAATCGCGGCGACGACATGACCCGCGAGAAAGGGCTCCTTTCGATCTGGATCCTGGGCATGATGAACTGCGGCCCGCAGACCGTGGTGATCGCGCCCTACAAGACCGGCGAGGAAGCCGACTTGGGACCGGTGGTGAAATCCGATTACTTCGGCACGGTCCCGGCCGAGCGGCTGCGGACCTTGCCCGAGGCCGTGCTCTTGAGGGCCGACGGCCACTATCGCTCGAAGGTCGGCATATCGCAGCGGCGTGTGCGGAACGTGCTGGGCTCGATCGACTTCAAGCATAACGTGCTCACGCTCGTCTCCTTCAGCATGCCGGCCGATCCGACAAAGGTGCTGTACATGAATAATCAGTGGGGCGGGCCGCTGGCCCAGCCTTACCGCGGCGACGTGGCCAATGCCTACAACGACGGGCCGCCCGCGCCCGGCAAAAAGGGCCTGGGACCGTTCTACGAGATCGAGTCGCTCTCGCCGGCCCGCGAGTTGAAGCAGGGCGAGTCGCTTTCGCACCAGCACCGCACGATCCACATCCAGGCCGAGCCGGCCGTGCTGGCCGAACTGGCCAAGGAAGTGCTCGGCGTTGACCTGGAGAAGGTGAAGAGCACGATGCTGGACGGGAAGTGATTCGGTGCGCTTTCCTTCGCTAGCGCTTCAGGCTTTATGTTGTCCGCTCGGCATCGCGGTGGCTAAGGCCCATAACAGTTCATCCACTCGAAACGGCTTGGCCATGACTACCGCACCAAGCGCGCGGGCGAGGCGCACGTCCTGGATCCGCGGCGTGCCGAGCAGCACGAGCACCGGCGCGGGAGCGATGTGCGCGGCGAACTGCTTGAGTTCGTCCAGCGTGGCCGTATCGAGGGCGTCGGCGTCGAAGATGGCCGCCGCGGCGCCCTGCACGCGGCCGGGAAGGCGCGGGTGCAGCCATGCGGTGGCGTAGCCGGCCATGCGGCAAGTGTCGGCAAGCAAGCCGGCCATCTCGCGCCGCCGGGTCCAGACGGCTACCAGCCCGGTGCCCGTGGGAAGCGAAGTGGCAAGCAATGCCAGCAGCCGTTCTTCGTCGGTGGCCGTAGTCGGTAGCGACCAAGCGGAGTCCGGCGTACACCACCGCGGGAACTCTCGCCGGAACCGCACGGCCGCCTCGTGCCAGTAGACGCGGACCACGCCGGGCAAGGGATGCCCGCTGCGCGGCTCGCCTTCGCACCAGCTTCCCAACAGCACAATCAACCGGCACAGCGGGGCCAGGCCGCGGAGCCGCTCGACTTCGGGGCACCCACGTATCCGCGGGTCGGCGGCCAACTGGCCAGGGTGGGACTGGACCAGCACAATTCCATGCGGCGTGAGGGGATCTTTGACCAGCGCGGCCGCTGCGGCGTCCACGTCGGCAAGGCGGATCACGTGGGCGACCTCCTCCAGCGCCGCGCACGCCTCGCGGAATTCAGGCCGCGACGTGTCGCCGATGAGGAAGACGCTAAGACTCACAACTTCTCCTCTGCCTCCACCACGAGCTGCCGCGCCGCTTGGGCGTCGGCGGCCGAACGCAGCGACTCGACAAACCCCGGCGCGGTGAGGATACGGCTCAAGCGGGCCAACGTCCGCAGGTGGCCGCGATCCTCTGTCGAGGCAATGAGAAAAAAAACGTCCGTCAACGGCACGTCGGTCCCGAAGGGGATGCCCGTGGATGTCACGCCTACCGCCACAAACGCCTGGGCGAGAATCTTGGGCAACGGACGCCGCGGGTGCAGCAGGGCCACGCCGTTAGCCAGGGCCGTGGTATGCATGTCTTCGCGCGAGCGGATCGCCTCGGCCATTGCGTCCGTATCCCAGAGCCAACCGGTCTGGGCGGCCAGTTTGACCATCGAATCGATCACCGAGGCACGGGTGCGGGCGCCGAGCGGCACGGCAATCGCCTCCAGCGGCATCAGTTCCGCGATGGACACCTCTTGCTCTTGCGGCGACGGGGCCGAACGGTTCAAGACCCCTTCGACCTCCAGCAGTTGCCCTTCGTCGGAGACTCCGATGCGGCGTTCCAGCCAGAGGTGGATGTCGGCCTTGGCGAACTTCCATTCGCCGCTCACCTTGCGGCCCGGCAAATGGCCGCGGTCCGCCAGCTTGGCCACCTGGGCGGGCAAGAGGTGGAGGTAACGGGCGAGTCCCTGGAGATCGAAGTCGCTGTAAGGCATGGCATTATGGTCGCTTATTCGGTCTGGTTTGTAAAGCGGAGAGAAAGATATCCCCCCAGGCGACGGTGGCCGGCACACGAATTCGCCTTGACACGGGGCTGAAAGTTGCGACAATCCGGCCCTCAAAATTGTTCGGGCCGCCAGCGGATTACTCGTCGCCGCCGCGCCAGCCTGAATGGGAACCGATCATTCGCCCCACGGCATGGAGGCCAAGGGCTGTGTGCGCATTATCTGTCGCTGATCATCTGCTGAGCCTGCGGGCGTTGTTGCCGGAAGCCGAATTCCTGGGCGCCGACGACATTCACCCTTTACGCTGCACATCCGACTCGCGACGCGTGCGGCCGGGCGACCTGTTCGCCGCGCTGCCGGGCCAGCGTTACGACGGGCACCAGTTCATCTCCGAGGCCGTGCGGCGCGGGGCCGCGTCCGTACTCTGCGAGCGCCCGCCCGAGGGGCTCGGCGTGCCGTGCGGGGTCGTGCCCCACGTGTGCCACGCCTACGGCAGGGTCTGCCAGGCCCTGGCCGGCAATCCCAGCCGCCAACTGAAGTTGATCGGCGTTACCGGAACCAACGGCAAAACGACCACCAGTTGCCTGATTGCCAGCGTGCTGCTCAAAGGCGGCCATCGTGTCGGCATTTCGGGTACCTTGGGCTACTTCGACGGTTTGGAAGTCGAGCCGGCCGCGCATACCACGCCGCCCGCCGACGTGCTGGCCCCGCTGCTGGCCCGCATGCTGGCCAACGAATGCACGCACGCCACGATGGAGATTTCCAGCCACGCGCTGGCCCAGAGCCGCATCGCGGGCGTGAGGCTCGACGTGGCCTGCGTGACCAACGTCAGCCGCGATCATCTCGACTACCACGGCACGCTCAACGACTACCGCCTGGCCAAGTCGAAAGTGTTCGACTACCTGGCCCCGGAAGGCTTCGCGGTGGTGAACGCCGACGACGCGATCGCCGCCGGATTTCTGCGGCACTTCGCCGGTCCGGCCCTCACGGTCGGTATCCACAAGCCGGCCGAAATCACCGCCACGCCCGTCGAACAGTTCCCCAGCGAACAGACCTTCCTGCTCACTGCGGGCAGCGAGACCGTGCCGGTCCGGACCCGCATGATCGGCACGCACCATATTTACAACTGTCTCACGGCGGCCGCCGTGGGGCTAACCTATGGGCTTGATCTGATGACCGTTGTCAGCGGGCTGGAGGCGGTTGATTATGTGCCCGGCCGCTTGCAGCGGATCGAATGTGGCCAACCGTTCAGCCTGTTCATCGATTTTGCCCACACGCCCGACGCCTTGGCGGCCAGTTTGCGGGCATTGCGGCAGGTGATTTCCGGGCGGCTGATCTGCGTGTTCGGCGCCGGCGGCGACCGCGACCGGCGGAAGCGTCCGCTGATGGGCCAGGAGGCCGAGAAGTTGGCCGACTGCGTCGTGCTCACCAGCGACAATCCGCGGAGCGAGGACCCCTTGGAAATCGTGGACGAGATCCTCGAAGGCTTTCGGCAACCACCGGCGGCCCATGTGATTCTCGATCGCATCGAGGCCGTGCATTGGGCCTTGGCCCACGCCCAACCTGGCGATTGCGTCCTGATCGCCGGCAAAGGACACGAAGATTATCAGATCGTCGGTGAAGAACGCATTGCAATGGACGACCGGCAAATCGCCGAAGAGTGGCTATATGCAAGAGAGTAAGAACTTAGAACTTAGAACTTAGATTCTGACTAGCCACTTACCACTAAGTTCCAAGCACTAAGCACTAAGCACTTTATTTATATGGATTCCCTGAACGACCTGGCACAGACGACTGGCGGCCGGATCCTGCCCGCAGGCATGATCGCGGACGGCCGCGGCGTTGCGCTGGGGCGGATCGTCACCGATAGCCGGCAGGTGGAACAAGGCGATGTCTTCTGGGCGCTGCGGGGAGTACACCACGAAGGCGATTGCTTCGTCGACGAGGCGTTTCGCCGCGGGGCACATGGGGCCGTCGCCTCGCACATCGAATCCGTGCCTGAAGAGTGCTGGGCCTTGCTCGTGGACGACACGCAACTCGCACTTACGCAGTGGGCGCGGTGGAGACGCCGCAAGTGTACCGGTATCGTTATCGGCGTGACGGGAAGCGTGGGCAAGACGACCACGCGGCAGATGATCCATACCGTTTTGCAGAGCCGCTTGAAGGGAACCGCCAGTCCGCGTAACTACAACAACCATTGGGGCGTGCCGCTGAGTATGCTGGCCATCGAGCCGCAGCACGATTACGCCGTCCTGGAACTGGCCGCCAGCGGGCCGGGCGAAATCGCCACGCTGGCCGAACTGTGCCAGCCGAAGGTCGGCGTGATTACGCAACTGGGCGACGCGCACCTGGGCGGATTCGGTAGCCGCCAAGGTGTAGCCGAGGCCAAGACCGAGCTGCTGGCCGCCTTGCCCGCCGACGGACAGGCCGTCCTGGCCGATGATTCGTGGCTGCGGGCGTTGTCGTCGAGGTGCGCGGCGCCGATCACCTGGATCGGCACCGGGCCGCAGTGCGACCTGCGCGCGACCGACGTGGAGGCGGGGCAGGGCCGCCTGGAATTTCACGTCCTGCGCGGCAATCATTGTGAGCCCTCTGGATGTTGCAGGAGCAACAAGCCGGTGCAGTTTTCGGTCCCGGTTTGGGGCCGGCATCACATCCATGCCGCGTTGTCCGCTGTGGCGGTCGCACGCATGATGGGCTTCGACCTCGACGAGATCGCCGCGGCCCTGGCTCGATACCAGGCCGTGCCGATGCGTTGCGAGGTGAGTGAAGTCCGCGGCGTGACGATCATCAACGACACCTACAATTCGAACCCCACCGCCATGCGGGCCGCGCTGGAGTTGTTGCGCGACTTCGACACGGCCGGCCGGCGGACCGTCATCTGCGGCGACATGGCCGAACTGGGCACGCGGTCGATCGCCCTGCATTGGCAGATGGGAAAAGACCTCGTTCAGATCGGCGGCGCGGAGTTGGTGATCGCCTGCGGACAGTTTGCCCGGCACGTCACCGCCGGGGCCCGCTCGACCGGCCTGATGCGCGCCGCGGCGGTGCCCTGCGACACGGTTGACGAGGCGCTGCCCTATGTCGGCCAAGCGGTACTGCCGGGCGACGTCGTGCTGGTCAAAGGTTCGCGCGTGATGGCCATGGAACGAGTGATCGACGTATTGAAGCAGGTTCAACAACGACGTTCCGCATGAAAGACAAAGGAGGATCAGGACCCGGCTATTCCAAACCATTGAAGGAGTTCCACCGTTGACAATCGGTTTGCGGGAATCGGTTGTCGCCCTCCCCTCCTTGGGCCGAAGCAATCAACTTGTCGGGCAAAGCGACCACTGGGTCGGTCGCTCCGACAAGGGCTTCACGGTGGGACTTCATACTGAGCGCCGGGGCGGCGCATTTACGCCGCCCCGGCAGCTCAGGGAACAAGAGGAAAGGATGAAGGCGGAAGGATGAAGGATGAATCTTCGTCTTTCGTTCCGCCCTCATCCTTCATCCTTCCGCCTTCATCCTTATGCTTCTCTGGTTCTTCCAACACGCCGCCGTTTCGCTCCTGCCGGGGCTGGGGAAGATCACCGCGCGCGCCGCCCTGGCCGCTTTGGCCGCCTTTCTGCTGGCCGTGCTTCTCGGGCCGCGCTCCATCGCCTGGCTCGCGCGGCGCTTTCGCGAACCGATCAAAAGCGACTCGCCCGAAATCCGCCGCATGCACGAAGGCAAGCAAGCAACGCCCACCATGGGCGGACTGTTCATCATCGCCGGACTGGCGGGCAGCATGCTCCTGGCGGGCGATCTGGCGAACCGATACCTGCTCCTGGGCCTAGGCGTGGCCGCCGGTCTGACGCTGCTGGGCGCAATCGACGACTTGGTGAAGCTTCGTTCGAACCGGCCTGGTATCTCCGCCCGCGGCAAGCTGGCCGGCCAGGTGTTGGTGGCCGCCGCCGCGGCGATCGTGCTGTATTGGGACCACGCGAGGCTGCCGGACGGCCTGGCGCTTCCGCCGCCGCTGGGCATCCCGACCGGTTCGCTGGGCATCTGGTTCGTGCCGCTGGCGATCGTGGTGATCGTCGGGGCCTCGAACGCCGTCAATCTGACCGATGGGCTCGACGGCCTGGCAGGCGGATGCATGCTCTTCGCCACGGCCGCGATGTTGGTGGTGGCCTACGCCGCAGGACATGCCCAATGGGCTGCATACCTCCATGTCGCGCATATCGCTGGCTGCGGCGAGTTGGCCGTGCTGGCTGCGGGAATGATCGGCGCCATCGTCGGCTTCCTCTGGTTCAACTGCCATCCGGCCCAGGTATTTATGGGCGATACCGGCTCGCTGCCGCTGGGCGGACTGCTGGGATACATGGCGGTTGTCGCCCGGCAGGAACTGCTGCTGGTGTTGATCGGCGGCGTGTTCGTCGCCGAGGCCGCCAGCGTCATCCTGCAGGTCGGTTGGTACAAGTGGCGGCGGCGGCGGATATTCCGCTGCGCCCCGCTGCATCATCATTTCCAGTTTCAAGGTTGGCCGGAGAGCAAGATCGTGGTCCGCTTCTGGATCGCCGCCGCGCTCTGCGCCTTGTTGGGCACGGCCTGCCTGAGACTCAATGTCATCGAAAAACCGGTCGACCGGAACGTCGAGCTGATGGCCAGCGAGCCACGCGCGGTGAGATGACGGCAATCGTATACAGGAAAGGTTAACCATGAAGACTACTCATCACATCGTATTTGCGGGCGGCGGCACGGCCGGCCATCTGTATCCCGGGCTGGCCGTCGCGGAGAAACTGGCGGCCAATCGGCCGGGCGTGCGGATCACCTTCGTCGGCACCGGCAAGCCCTTGGAACGCGACCTGGTGGCTGCCGCCGGCTACGACTACGTGCCGCTGCCCAGCCGGCCGCTGCCGCGCAAGGCGAGCGAGGCGATCTCCTTCGTCGTGGAGAACATGGCCGGCTACTTTGCCGCCGGCCGGCTCTTGGACGAAGAGAACGTGGC
>Ga0302320_10012172_pt1 | contig 18108 bp, 12 predicted proteins | sample Bog_T0_3_FD_202130 | JGI IMG/M metagenome (GOLD analysis project Ga0302320, IMG submission 202130) | Peat permafrost microbial communities from Stordalen Mire near Abisko, Sweden - Bog_T0_3 | ecosystem: Environmental > Terrestrial > Soil > Wetlands > Peat | place: Sweden: Abisko, Stordalen Mire...
TCCCGGCGGATTTATCAAGCGCGAAGGCCGCCCCAGCGAAAAAGAAGTGCTGACCTGCCGCCAGATCGACCGCCCCATCCGCCCGTTGTTCCCCGATGGATTCCGCAATGAGACCCAGGTTATCGCGCTGGTCTTTTCCGCAGACAAGGAAAACGACCCCGACGTGATCGGCATCAATGCTGCAGCAGCGGCCCTGGCTCTGTCTGACATTCCCTTCAGCGCCACTGTGGGCGCGGTTCGCGTAGGCCGTGTGAATGGCGAGTTTGTCATCAACCCCACCTATACCGAGCGCGCTGAAACCACCATCAACATCATGGTTGTCGGCCACAAAGACGGCATCGTGATGATCGAGTCGGGCGCCAAGGAAGAGACTGAAGAAGTCATCCTGGCGGCAATAGAGTTTGCGCACGTCGAGATCAAGAAAATTGTCGCCGCGATCGACGAGCTGGTCGCTCTGGCAGGGAAGCCGAAGCGGGCTTTCACCGCACCGGTCACCGACGAGGCTTACTACGAAGAGCTGAAGGCCAAGGTAGGCGCTCGCCTCTCGGACGCCCTCGACACCAAGACTCACGGCAAGACGGAAAGCTACCACCTGATCAAGCAGATCAAGGACGAGTTGGCTGCCGAACTTCCTGCCGATGATCCCGCTGCCAAGAAGAAGCTGGCCCACTACTACGAATTGCTTCGCGAACGCACCTTCCGCGAACAGGTCACCAAGGGCCGTATTCGTCCCGATCGGCGCGCCTTCGACGAGATTCGTGAAATCACCATCGAGACCAAGGTTCTGCCCCGCGTACACGGCTCAGCCCTGTTTACGCGCGGCGAAACGCAGGCCCTGGTTACGGCCACACTCGGCACGCAGGACGACGGACAGCGTTTGGAAAGCTATGAGGGCGAGAAGAAGAAGCCCTTCATGCTTCACTACAACTTCCCGCCGTTTTCCGTTGGTGAGACAGGACGTATGACCGGCACGGGCCGTCGCGAAATTGGCCACGGAGCACTTGCCGAGCGCGCCATTTCAGCGGTTCTGCCCACTGCGGAAGAATCGCCATACACAATCCGCATCGTCTCCGACATTCTCGAGTCCAATGGCTCTTCATCGATGGCTTCGGTCTGCGGCGCCAGCCTGGCGCTTTATGACGCGGGCATCGCGCTCAAGGGCTCGGTTGCCGGCGTTGCCATGGGCCTGGTGAAGGAGGGCGACGATTACGCCATTCTTACCGATATTGCCGGCGCGGAAGATCACTACGGCGATATGGACTTCAAGGTGGCCGGTACCCGCAAGGGCATCACCGCTTTGCAGATGGACATCAAGATCGGCGGCCTTACCCGCGAGATCCTGCAACAGGCCATGGAGCAGGCGAAGCGCGGCCGGCTCTTCCTGCTCGACAAGATGGACGCCGTGCTGGACGGACCGCGCACCGAGCGCTCTGCTTATGCACCGCGCATCGAAACCGTCATGATTCCGACCGACAAGATTCGCGATCTGATCGGCAAGGGTGGCGCAACAATCCGCGGCATCATTGAGCAGACCGGCGCCAAGATTGACGTCGACGACACAGGTCGCGTGAGCGTTTCATCTTCTGATGCTGAGGGCCTGAAGAAGGCGCTTGAAATCATTGGCAACATTACTGCGGTTCCTGAAATTGGCAAAGTCTACCTGGGCAAAGTGGTTCGCCTGGCGGAGTTCGGCGCGTTTGTCGAGCTTTTCCCCGGCACCGACGGCCTGTTGCACATCTCCGAGATTGCGGAGCATCGCGTCAAGGAAGTAAAGGACGAGTTGCGCGAGGGCGATCAGGTGATGGTCAAGGTTTTGGCCATCGAGGGCAATCGCATCAAGCTCAGCCGCAAGGCTCTGATCAAGGAGCAGAAGGCGAAGATTGCACAGTCCGCGCCGGCCCCTGAATCGGAAGTCGGCGAGATCAGCGCGTCGGAAGCGCCTGTTCCAGCGTCGGTCCCAGCGCCCCCCGCAAAACCCCGTCACGAGTTTGACGAGCGCCAGCCGAAGTCCAATCAGAGCACGATCCTGATTGAGGGCGGCGACGACTTCGACGAAGAAGGCGGCGAGGAGTTCGACGAAGAGAATGAGCCGAACTTCAATCGCGTCGAGGGTGCACCGGTCGCAGTTGGTCAGGCGGTCGGGGCAGGAACAGGGCGTCCCCCAGCTGGCAACAACAACAATCGCCGGCGTCGGCGTCGTCGGCCGGGTGGTGGTGGCGGCGGTGGCCGTGGCCCGGGAAGCGGCGGCGGTCAGGGATAGCCAGCAACGTAAATCGAACCAGAAGAAAGGCCCGGACGCGATGTCCGGGCCTTTCGTACTTTCGGAAAGAGCAGGTGAGAGTTGCTGTTGGCAAATTTCAGGAACTAATCCGCTACCTGCAGACCGCTCGGTGCCTGCGGCTCAAGCCGATTGATCGACGGCGCAGATCGAATATGCCGCTCGTCGCGATCGCCAAGAGAATCGTGCTTGGCGTCATACATCCGCAAGTCGGCTGCGATGCAGAGCGACTCCTTCTCTCGTGCATCTTCCGGAAAGAGCGCAACGCCGACGCTGGCGCCGATTTGTACCGTATGTTCACCGCAATTAAGTGGATCGTTGAGAAGTTCAATCAGCGTCTGACCTACGCGTACCGCATCGGCGCGGCTGGTCGGTTCCTCCAGGATCACCGAGAACTCATCGCCACCTGTGCGCGCGACGGTGTCCGATCTGCGGACACGCGATGCAAACAGATCGGCGACCTTTTGCAGGACCAAATCGCCGACATGGTGGCCGAGCGTGTCGTTCACCTGCTTGAAGCGGTCCAGGTCGATCACCAGAAGGGCTGTGTGTTCATTGGAACGGCGGGCGCGCTCCAGTGCGCTGGCTAGGCGGTCCTGATAGAGTCGGCGATTGGGCAAGCCGGTGAGATGGTCATGCAGGGCGAGATGTTCATTGTGCTTGATCTGGTCTTCCAGCAGCAAGAGGATCATCCCGACGGCTACCACGTATTTGGGAAGATTCCAAACCTCGCCTTCGACCGTGACCGATGGCAGAAATGCGGCCATCAGCGGCGCAACCAGGAAAACCGACGCCCACGCCAGGAATCCCAAAATGGTGATGAATGCGCCCGCAGTGGCGCGCCGGAAGGCGTACCAGAAATGCAGGCAGCAGCCGATGTAGACGGTGAAGAGAACGGCATCTTGCGCGTAATCGAGACCGTTACCGGGTCGATGCTGGACGAGCAAGAGGAAGATCGAGAGTGCGCAGTAAAGGCCGATGAGTGCCCAGCGCAGGGGTCTATCGAACTTCTTCATTGTGGCAAGAGCGATTCCCAGCGGGAGAATTCCAAACAGGCATGCGCTTACGTTCAAAGCCCACCCTGGTGGTGAAGGAGCCGCCGTCAGGGCAAAGTAAAGGGTATTCGCTGCAACGAGCGAAATGAGGACGATGCGGCTTGAGCTTTCCTGGCGATAAGGAACTGAGGCCCACATGAACAAAAGACCGGTCCACGTGAGGGCCGAAAGGCCGACCACGATCGACAGATATCCCCAAACGCCCGGAGCATTGAGGAAGAGGAAAGCTGCGAAGTGCAGCGCAATCATCAACCAGCCCGTGAGCCATATCCTGGAAACAAGAGTCTGGTTGCGGCGAGCGACAGAGGCGAACGCGCCAGCCAATAGGCCGACAGCTGCCAGATCCGGTAGCTCAGTCCAGTTCACCACAGTTCCCTCGAGCATTTATAAAGACTAACTATAGAATCAGTCATTTGTTTGTGTTTGCCATAACTCTTTAGTACTATTTGTGAAACTTCCGCGTAAACCGGGGTAATCATTGATTGGCGTGAACGCCGGTAATTGTTTAGATAACCGCGAAGAGTTTTTGGCGGATCCTCCAGCCATCTCCACTAAACTCATAAAGATGGCAGCCAGTTTATACATAGTGGTTGCGGGCGAAGACCCCGGCTACGATATTTTTGTCAACGGGCAGGCGCTGGCCCGCAATGAAGACGGCCTGGAGCGGCTGGCGGAGCGCCTTCATGTAACACCTCTTCTGGAGTTTTTTTCGGCTGACGAAAATTCGATGGCGTTGCTTCTCGAGCAGGGTGTTGCCAGCCCCGACTGGGCGCGCCATCTGCCCCAGCCACAGTGGTACGACGCCCCGGACGGAGTGCGCACCGTTTGCGCGCTGATTGAATTTCTTGAAGCGAATCCGGCGGCAATCGGATCGGAAACGCAGCCGGTGGTGGTTGAACTTCGGGAATACGAACGAGTTTTGCGCAAAACCGCACAACGCGGCTTGCGGTGGCATATCGCGGTTAGCTGGCGGTAGGGCGGTGAGTGGGACGTTCGTCGCATTTCTTGAGGCTGAGTCTTAGGCTAAGAGATGCCCCAAAAGCAGGTCCTTCGACTCCGCTGAAGTACGCTCCGCTCAGGATGACAGGTCTTTTATTGATATGAACATCGGAGATAGGAGACTGGACGTAACTTGCAAGCGGCGAGTTCGGCTGCTCAGGATGACAGGTCGGCTTTTGATTTGGACTCAGGAGACTACGGTTGCCTCGCCAAATTTCCGACGCTTGCGCAATCAACTTCAGGCTCAAGCGGCAAACATGTTTCCCAGGCGGCGAATCTGCGCGCCAACTCCCCGCAACTTCTCTTCAATGCGCTCATAGCCGCGGTCCATGTGATACACGCGGTCCAGGATGGATTCTCCATCGGCCACCAGCGCAGCCAGCACCAGCGACGCCGAAGCCCGCAAGTCAGAACACATGACAGCCGCTGCGGAGAGCTTCGCCGACCCGCGGATGGTCGCGGTGTTTCCATCCACTTTGATATTCGCGCCCATACGCACCAGTTCCTGCACGTGCATGAAGCGGTTCTCGAAGATGTTCTCCTTCACCTGGCTCACGCCCTCAGACTGGGTTGCCAGGGCCATGTATTGCGCCTGCATATCGGTGGGGAAACCAGGATATTCCTCGGTGGATATGTCCGCGGCTCGCAAAGGGCCGTCGGAACGCACTCGAATCGAATCCGGGCCCAGTTGATCCACGCGGACGCCGGCCTCCTGGAGCTTCGAAATCACAGCGCCCAGGTGGCCGGGGTTGCAATTGGCCACAATCAAATCGCCGCCGGTTATTGCGCCGGCAATCAGAAAAGTCCCTGCCTCAATGCGATCGGGATTGATGCGATAACGGGCGCCATGGAGACGACTGACTCCTTGCACCTGAATGGTGGAGGTACCCGCACCCTGAATCTTTGCGCCCATCGCCGTAAGCAGGGAAGCCAGGTCGACGACCTCCGGCTCGCGCGCACAGTTCTCCATCAGAGTTTCGCCCTCGGCCATGACCGCGGCCATCAACAGATCTTCAGTGCCGGTTACCGTGATCTTGCCGAAAACCAAGTGCGCCCCGCGCAGGCGTTGCACCCTCGCTTCGAGATAGCCGTGCTCCTGGGTGATGGTAGCGCCCATTTTCTCAAGTCCCTTGATGTGGAGATCGATGGGCCGCCCACCGATTGCACAACCTCCAGGCATGGCAACTCGCGCCATGCCGCAACGGGCTATCAACGGTCCCAGCACCAGGGAACTGGCGCGCATGGTCTTCACGATTTCGTATTTCGCTTCCGGGTCGGAGAGGGTCCGGCAGCAGATCTTGGTGCGATGCTGCGCGCGCCCATAGCCCAGTTCAACCTCGGCTCCCATCGAGACCAGCAGCTTGCGCTCGGTCTCGATGTCCCGCACCTGGGGAATGTTTTCGAGGGTCACTTCATCCTCGGTGAGGATGGCGGCCGCCATGCACGGCAAGGCTGAATTCTTTGCACCGGAAACGCGAATGGTCCCAAGCAGCGGATTGCCGCCGCGAATAACGAACTTATCCATGAAGGATGATGAACTCCTGATCCTCCAGTGTAAATCGCGCTGGGGGAATTGGCGGTCCGCCGATCCCACATCCCATGAAGAGAATTATCCCCAGGTACTGGGATAGCGCTGGGATCTCGAAATTCTTAGCGAGTTAGCTTCCGCTTCGCGGAAATAGCAAGTTAGCGAGTCAGCTGAGTTCGTGGGCTGCGCCGATCTCTGCGTTTGCCGATGGCCGGCCGATTTTTTATATAAACAATGGAGACAGGGCCCTAGAGCTCCAGAACCGTATCCTCAATCGCAAGCCTTACATTGCCATCCGATTTCGCGAGGCGGCGGACCGCTTCAGGCTTGTCGACCTTGGCTTTCAACATTACCAAGGCGACCGGCACGCTGCGGCCGGCGCTCTTGATCGTTTGCACCGCTGTCTCGCGGTCGATCTTGCAGGCGCACATGAGAATGCGAATGCCGCGCTCGACGAGCTTGGAGTTCTGCATGTGTACGTTGACCATCAGGTTTTCGTACACATAGCCAAGGCGCGTCATGGCGCCGGTGGTGATCATGTTGAGCACCATCTTCTGGGCGGAACCGGCCTTCATGCGCGTCGATCCGGAGACGACTTCGGGACCGACTTCAGCAACAATGGCGATGTCGGCAGCGCCTGCCAGCGGAGTGTCATGGTTGCACGTAACCGCGGCAGTATGTGCGCCGCGGGCGCGGGCATAAGCAACGGCAGCTACCACGTAGGGGGTTCGGCCGGAAGCGGAAAGGCCAATCACCACGTCCTTGCGGGTTGGGCGACGGCGGGCTATGTCCCGCTGGCCCAGTTCCTCGGAGTCTTCATTGACCTCAACGGCCGAAGCGAGAGCCTTGGGGCCGCCGGCCATGATGTATTGCACCTGTCCGGGAGCTGTTGAGTATGTCGGGGGGCATTCGGAGGAGTCGAGAGCTGCAATGCGTCCGCTGGAACCAGCTCCTATATAGATGAGCCGGCCGCCATCGCGAAGAGACCGGGCGACCTGGTCGATTACGGCTGCGATTTCGGGAATCGCTCTCTTGACCGCCGCCGACACCTTGGAATCCTCGTGGTTGATGATGCGGGCAATCTCGAGTGCAGATTTGGTATCAAAGCCCTGGGATGCCTCGTTCTGGCTCTCAGTGGTTAGATACTGGAGGAGGGAAGCCTGGTCCTTCTTGATGCCGTTTGCTTGGGTGCCGACCGTTTCCTGAATCGTCGAACTGGTTAACATGCACATGTCCCCAAGAATTGATTGTATCTTTAAATTGCGCAACCGCTAAAAGAATTATGCATCTAACGCAGCCGCCCAAATACCACATTAGATGCAGAAACCTAAAGCGCGGCACGGATAGCGTCGTGAAAGGCGGGCCGAACCTCCCGGATCAGCTGGCTCTGCCGGTCTGGCCAGGTACGATTCGTCAGCAAAACAACGGCAATCTCCGCTTCCAGATCGATCCAGAGCGAGCAACCGCTGAATCCCAGGTGGCCGATTGACCGGGGCGAGAAGTAACGCCCGGACGACGATCCAACCGAAGGCGTATCCCAACCAAGAGCCCGCGAACTGCCTGTCGGCGCCTGCTTCGTGGCAAATTGCTCAACCGTCTCGGATTCAAAGAGGCGGGGCCGATCTCCCTGGGAGCCGTTTCTAGAGGCCGATTTAAGAATCTCCCCGGAAAACCGCAGCAGATCCGGCACATTGGAGAATAGCCCGGCATGCCCGGCTGCGCCGTGGAGCAACCACGCATGTTCGTCTTGCACTTCACCCTGGATGCGGCGATGGCGCAGTGTTAAGTCTTCCTCAGTCGGCGGAATGGCGGCTCGGGAATGCCGGTCAGGACAGAATCCAGTGGCCGACAACTCCAGCGGCGCGAAGACTTCGCGGTGCACCCACTTTGCGAGGTACTCGTGCGTAAGCACCTCCAGCGCCTTGCCTAGCAAAATGAACCCAGGATCGGAGTACTCGGCGCGTTCACCTGGCTCTGCCTCGAGAGGCAATTCAATACACGCGCGATAAAGTGCGGATGGCGAAGTGGCTGTGCGAAAGAACTCCACGTACCCCGGCAGTCCCGAGTTGTGGGCCAGCAGGTGCCTGAGCTTGACGTAGCGAGCGTGCTCGGCCGGCGCCCGGCCTACCACAAAGCCAGGCAGCAATTCGCCCAATGGTGTTTCCAGATCCAGCAGCCCGCGCTGGTAAAGCAGCATGGCCGCCGCGGCGGTCGACACAACCTTGGTCAGGCTGGCGATGTCATATATGGTCAGAGGCGTCACTTTCGAAGAGCTGTCTTCATAGGTGAAGTGACCCAAAGCATCCTGGAGTACGACCTCGCCACCTGCCAGAACTCCAAATGCACAGCCGGGAAATGCGTGTGCGTCGATCGCGTTCTCCAGCACGTTGAGAGCGCTTCGAAACCTGACGCTGGCAGGGGCAGCAGAGATAGCGTGTGCACTCATGTCGATCTCCTTCGCACTGTTGAATCGTAACTCCAAACTGGCTCGACCGCTGCGCATGCTTCGCATTTTTTGTGTCCTGCATGGGAATGAGACTATCCTGAAGTGCATCCCTTTCGTCTATCGCAACAGGGGTATATGCGGAGGAATTCATGCGCCAGCTTGACGGAGCGTTGACGGCGGCAATTTCGCTTGGATTGATGATTGCGCCCTGCCAACCCGCATTTTCCCAGGAGCCTGCGCAAGCTCAGCAACCCCAGGTTGATGCAAGTGCGCCAACGCAGGCACCGGCACCGGCCTCTTCTACCGCAGGCCAGGGGACGACCGACTCCGCTGCCGCGACAAAGACCTACACCGTTCCTCCGGGAACGAAGGTGCTTCTGCAACTGCGCAGCGGCATTAATACCAAGAGCGCCAAGCCCGGGGATAGCATCTACCTTGCCTCGACGTTTCCCGTGGTTGTCGGCAATCGGGTGTTGATTCCGGCCGGCGTCTACGTGCAGGGAACCATTGATCGTGTGACTCGTGCGGGCCACGTGAAGGGCAGATCGCAGCTCGACATGCATTTTACGTCGATCATCTTTCCCAACGGGACCGTGGTCGAGATTCCCGGCATCGTGAACGCCCTGCCCGGCGCGAAGCAGCAGACGGTCAAGGACGACGGCGAGGGAACCATCGAGCAGGCTGGAGACAAGACACGAAACGCCGGCGAGGTGGCCAAAATTGCGATTCCAACCGGAGGCACCGTCGGATCAATCGGCGGTCTGGCTGGCGGCCATCCAATTGCCGGCGGCCTTGCAGGCATTGGGGCTGGGCTGGCCGCAGCCGGGCTGGTTTCCCTCTTCACGCGCGGCGCAGACGTTAATATTGAAAGTGGCACCCAGGTGGAAATGCTGCTGCAGCGCCCGTTGATTTTGCAGGAAGCCAATCTGAGCGGCACTGCTCCGACGTTTCTTCCTGCGGCCAATCAACCCAAACCCCTCGACAAGCCAAACCGGGCGCACGTTTTGTGTCCCCCGGGAAGCCTTGGTTGCGAGTAATCTAGTAAAGAGATGCAAACTTTCCCCGAAAACAGTGGGCCCGACCAACCAGCAGCCCAACCAGCGGACTCAGGTCCGCCTGAGTTTATTCCGGCGCAGCAGCCGGTTCACAGCGGGAACAGCCTTGGCCTCTGGCTCCGGGATCTGCTTGTCTCCGCCGTCGCATCGGTTCTGATCATCACGTTTCTCTACCAGCCTGTGCGCGTGGAAGGGACCAGCATGTTGCCGCGGCTTGAAGACCGCGACCGCCTGTTCATCAACAAATTCGTCTACCATGTCTCGGCCATCGAGCGCGGCGACGTGGTGGTCTTCCATTATCCACGCGACCCGGAGAAGAGCTACATCAAGCGAGTGATCGCGCTTCCTGGAGACCGGCTCCGCATCGACCACGGTGTGGTTTGGCTGAACGGCAGACGGCAGCTCGAGAACTACGTTCCTGAGGAATACCGGGACACCCGTTCGGTTGCAGAGCTCGTGGTTCCGGAGGGCACGTATTACATGATGGGCGACCATCGCTCCATCTCGTCGGACAGCCGGGAATTCGGCCCGGTCGAGCGCTCGCTTGTCTATGGCAAGGCGGTATTTATCTACTGGCCGGCTCGCGACGCTGGCGTGGTGCGGTAGCTGGCTCAAGCGTTCGAAGGGATGACTTCGCGATAGTCAACTTCACGACATTTGAATTCAGGCGTAATATGTGTTCATGAAGCGTCTCGCTCTGGCTGCGTTGGTGCTTGTCTGGTTTGCGATTCCAGTGTGCGCCCAGCACGCTTCAGCGCACGGTGGGTCTTCAGGTCACGCAGCGGCGGCATTTCACGGGTCTCCCAGCGGGTCTGTTTCGCGCGGATTTTCCAGCCGTGCGGGCTATGCCCAGAGTAGGTCTGTCAATATCCCGCGCGCTCCTCAGGGAAACTGGATCGGCAGGTCCGGCCCCCGTCCGCCCTATGCAGGTTCATTGCGTCCGGGCTTACCGAATCGGGGCGGCTCATCGCCCTTCCGCAGACCATATAACTCTCGTTACAGGCCTATTTATTATGGCTATGGCGTCCCGATCTGGGCGCCTCCGTACTTTCTATCAAGTCCCGACGACGCAGGCTATGACGACTCGGATGCAGCGGAGAATACTGTTTCCCCTGGCTACGATTCTCAAGGCTACGATTCTTCGGGCTACGACGATCAGGCCGACAATCAGGAGCCCCCGCCATGGCCAGGCGTTCCTTATGCCGCGCCGCCAGCCCCGCCGAGTTCGGCACAAACGTCGGACAACGTTGAAACTGTCACGCTCATTTTCAAGGATGGCCGCACCCCTGAGGAGATTCATAACTACATTCTGACAAAGAACACGCTTTTTGTCGGCGACCAATACCATCGGCAGATTCCAATCGACCAGCTCGATCTTGGCGCCACCGTGCAGGTGAATCGTGATCTGGGAGTCGATTTTCGGCTCCCCAATACCTCCAGATAGCTCGCGTTCTCGTCAATTCGTTCCAGCCGTCATTAGCCTCAAGATTCAGCCTGTTCCAATTGCGGCGAACCTTCTTCGCAAGCAGGCCGGAATCACGCGCAAAGGCTGATATTATTGATGAGGCAGCCGACTTACCGCAGGCCCTTATCCTCGTTCCGCAAAACCTCAGCAACAGGAAACTCCCGGCACTAAAAGACGCTGATTGCAAAGAGGATAGTGTGCGCAGGTGGCGATCAGCTGAATCTATTACCCGGAGACGCGATGCAGGCGATTCTGGCGCTCGAAGACGGGCGCATCTTCCGTGGCCACGGCTATGGCTCCCTTGGTGAATGCCAGGGTGAGGTTGTTTTCAATACTTCCCTTACCGGATACCAGGAAATCGCCACCGATCCTTCCTATGCCGGGCAAATTGTCGTTCTGACCAATCCCCAGATCGGCAACTACGGCACCAACCTTGCAGATAACGAGTCGGCCAAGCCTTATATCGAGGGCCTGATCGTCCGCGAGTTCTCGCCCATCAGTTCCAACTGGCGCTCGGAGCAGGTGACCGACGAATACATGGAGCGCTATTCCGTTCCCGTGCTTGCGGAGATCGATACACGCGCGCTGGTTCGGCATCTGCGCACCAACGGCGTGATGCGTGGTGTTATCTCGACAAACGTCACCGATCCAGACGCGCTGGTCGCGAAGGCGCGAGCCATCCGCAAGATGGACGGGACGGACCTCGCTCGGGTGGTGTCGACCAAGTCGCTCTACACGTTCGACGCCGACGACAGCCGCAATCAGACGGGCGAGCCGTTGCTCGGACTCGATTCGAATGACGAGTTCCGGAAGCGGCTTCATGTTGTTGCTTATGACTTCGGGATCAAGCACAATATTTTGCGCATGCTGACACGCGAGAGCTGCCGTGTGACGGTGGTTCCTGCGGAGACGACAGCGCAGGATGTACTCGACCTGAAACCCGATGGCGTTTTTCTGTCGAATGGCCCGGGCGATCCGGAGCCGGTCGACTACGCCGTCAAGGCAATTCGCGACATGATGGGACGCGTGCCAGTTTTTGGAATTTGCCTGGGCCACCAACTCTGCGGCCTGGCTCTTGGCGGCAAAACTTACAAGCTGAAGTTCGGCCACCACGGCGCCAATCATCCGGTGCGCAACAACGCGACCGGGAAGATCGAGATCACGGCGCACAACCACAACTTCGCCGTCGATCCCGATTCGATTAACGCGAACGAAGTCGAACTGACCCATGTTGATCTGAACGATCAGACGCTGGAGGGGCTGCGGCACAAGACGTTGCCGCTGTTCAGTGTGCAGTATCACCCGGAGGCTGCGCCGGGGCCGCATGATTCACATTATCTGTTCCATGACTTCCGGCAGATGATGGAGGAGTGGAAATCATGAGCGGACTCGCGGTCAGAAGAGAACGAACAGACCAAAAAGCTCTTGGTGCGTTCTATACAGAAGATTTTGCCGCGAATCGCCTCGTGAAGTGGGCGATTCGTGATCGCAAAGCAGTTGTCCTCGATCCGAGTTGTGGGGACGGGTCCTTCCTCGACGCTGCTGCTTCTAGATTAGTGCAACTCGGTTCTTCTTCGCCGCGACTATATGGAATCGACGTCTCCGCAGATGCATTGCGAGATGCAGGTCAACGTGCGAGTCACGCTGAACTAGTCTTAAGCGATTTCTTCGACCTCGCTCCACGTTCTCTTCCTCAGTTCGACTGCGTTGTAGGAAATCCTCCCTACATTCGCTACCAAACATTCAACAGTGACACCAGTTCCAAAGGGCACCTGCGAGCGATGGAAGCTGGAGTCGAATTGCCTCGACTGGCCTCTTCTTGGGCACCATTCGTTGTGCATTCCGCTCGTTTCCTGCGGCCTGGCGGTCGCCTTGCGATGGTCATGCCATCGGAACTCGGTCATGCCATGTACGCCAGAGCCGTGCTGCAATTCCTTGTTCAACATTTCAGGAACATCACGATTGAAATGTTCCGAGACAAAATATTCGGAGAACTCGGCCAAAGCACCGTGCTGTTGCTTTGTGACGGCTTCGGAGAGGCCTGCCACAAATTTATTGTTAGCTCGGCGGACAACTTGGAGAGTGACCAGCGAGAAGCGCGAACCGTTGACATTGAGGCAGTCAAGAACGGGAAGTTTCGGCTGAATAACTATTTGTTACCCGCGCCAGTTCTTTCTCTGTATGCTGCACTTGCCGATCATCCACGTGTCAAAAAACTGGGAGATGTTGCCGACGTTGGTATTGGATACGTGACTGGTGCGAATGACTTTTTCCATTTGTCGGATGAAGAGCGTGGGCAATGGAAAATCAACAGTAAGTTTCTTCGGCCTGCGCTTCTGAACCTTCGTGCCGTAGAAGGCACTCAATTCCGTCGCGAGGATTGGATGATTCGGCGAGAGGCTGGTGAGAAAGTCCATTTGCTTGCACTTCCAGCTGTTGAAAAGGAATCATTGCCCGAACCGATCCAACGTTATTTGCGCCTGGGCGAGATAAACGGCGTGGCGGACCGCTACAAGTGCAGGAAGAGAAAATTCTGGTACGTCGTTCCCAACGTGCGAGTCGCCGACGCGTTTTTGTCATATATGTCTGGCGAGATGCCCTATTTTGTTTCGAACCCCGCCGACCTTGTAGCACCAAATACAGTTCATGTTGTGAGGTTCCTAAACGGATACAATTCGAGTTCTGTTGCTGCGGCATGGCGCAATTCGCTGACTAAGCTCAGTTGTGAATTGGAGGGGCATGCGCTGGGCGGTGGCCTTTTCAAGCTCGAACCTTCGGAGGCTGAACGTATTCTTGTGGTTGCCCCGCGGGCAGCGCACAAACGTGCGCTTCTCGAATATTTTGACCGTTGCCCAACTGGCTCGATGGAACGCGGCCTCAACCTCTCTGATCGTTATCTATTGCGAGAAGTAATTGGCCTTTCCGAGGCTGAGTGCAACTCTCTGCGTCAAGCCGCAATGAGGATTGAGCAATGGCGAAAGCACCAATGACTAAGATTCCAGTATCCACGTTAGAGCATGCGCTTGGGGCGCTATGTGGTGACTCAAGAACCCAATCGGGACAACACATAAAGCATGTGCATGCGCATTGCTCAAACCGCCTGGTAATCGAGGGCGGATTCCCTCCTGAGTGGGTACGGCCGCGCCCTCCGCTAGTCAGTAAAGCCGGTCCAAGCAATAGTTATGGTTTGGCGCATTCGGCGGAAGCCGAAAGCAGCACAGAACAGAGTGTCCTTGGAGGAATGAAATACAAGAACCTTGATGTGGCTGTCTTACCACCTGGGATTGGGCCTGCTCTTGGCATTTCCGTGAAGAGCACTGGAAGCGCCTTTCGTAACCTGACCAATCGTATGGAGGACGCACCGGGCGATTGCGTAAACATTCACATGATGTATCCGGGATTTGTGTTTGGATTTCTCCACTTGATCAGATTCGGCCGCGTCGCAGATGGGCTCAGCCCCAACGATGCTTCATTCGACGTGCAAGATCGACCCTTTGATAGCATCATTCGTTATCACAACGCGCTATGTGCCTTGACTGGCCGCAGCACCATTACCGATTCGCCCATGCGATATGAGTCAATCGGTCTCCTGGTGTATCGGTGCTTTGGCGACCGAGTTGAGATTTGGCCTGGGTATCCCGCATCCGATAGTCCGATCCACTACTCGAAGTTCTTCCAACGCCTCTACGAAGTTTACGATTTGCGCTATGCGTATCCGGATGCGAGGGGAATTAATCATCGCAAGTCATGGGCCGTCGGCGCAGGAATGCTGCCGGAAATCTTTGATGCCCCGACAGGACATCCCTGGAACAGCCGCACAACGTCTGAAGAAGAGCGAAACTCATAATAAATGCCACGCAGAAATGACATAACGAAGATTTTGGTGATCGGCTCGGGGCCGATTGTGATCGGCCAGTCGGCCGAGTTCGACTACTCCGGGACGCAAGCTTGCAAGGCGTTGCGGCAGGAGGGCTATGAGGTGGTGCTGGTGAACTCGAACCCGGCCACTATCATGACCGATCCTGAGCTCGCGGACCGCACTTACATTGAACCGCTCACGCGCGAGTACGTCGAAGAGATTATCCGCATCGAGTCCAAGATGCTCGCCGATAAACCCGGTTCCGGCATATTCGCGTTGCTGCCAACGGTGGGTGGGCAGACGGCCCTGAATCTCGCCGTCGATCTCGCCGACTCGGGCATCCTCGATAAGTACAACGTCGAGTTGATCGGCGCCAAACTTGAAGCAATCAAGAAAGCAGAAGACCGGTTGCTGTTCAAAGATGCGATGATCCGCATCGGCCTGGAAGTCTCGAAGTCGGCGCTGGTGAATAACCTGCGCGATGGTCTCGACTTCGCAGGTAAGCTCGGATTCCCGGTGTTGATCCGGCCAAGCTTCACGCTTGGAGGATCCGGCGGCGGCATCGCTTACAACCGGGAAGAGCTGATGGAGATTCTCGCCCGCGGCCTCGACCTTTCCCCTGTCCATGAATGCCTCATTGAAGAGAGCGTGCTGGGCTGGAAGGAATACGAGCTTGAGGTGATGCGCGATCTGGCCGACAACGTCATAATTATCTGCAGCATTGAGAATTTTGACCCCATGGGCGTCCACACTGGCGACTCTATCACTGTTGCCCCGGCGCAGACGCTTACGGATCGCGAGTATCAGAAGATGCGCGATGCGGCGATCGCAGTGATGCGCGAGATCGGCGTTGAAACAGGTGGATCGAATGTGCAGTTTGCTGTTAACCCTGTTGACGGCCGCATGACTGTGATCGAAATGAATCCGCGTGTCTCGCGTTCTTCGGCGCTGGCTTCAAAAGCTACTGGCTTTCCTATCGCCAAGATTGCAGCCAAGCTTGCAGTGGGCTACACGCTGGACGAGATCCCCAACGACATTACGCGCAAAACGCCGGCCTGTTTTGAGCCGACTATCGATTACGTCGTGGTGAAAATCCCCAAGTGGCAGTTTGAAAAGTTTCCAGGCTCCGATGACACGCTCGGCCCGCAGATGAAGTCGGTCGGCGAAGTAATGGCCATTGGGCGCACATTCAAAGAAGCACTGATGAAGGCATGGCGTGCACTCGAGACAGGCAAGAAGACTGGCTCAGAGATCAACCTGGAACCGCGCCGCCTGACCCAGCGTCTTGTTACTCCACAGCCTGAGCGCCTGGGCTACATCCGCTTCGCATTCGAGCGCGGGCTGACCGTGCGCGAAGTTGCGCGCTTCACTGGCATGGACCCGTGGTTCCTGCACCAGATTCGCGAGATCACGTTAGAGCAGGGCAAGATTTCCGCAACGACTCCCGAGACGATTACAGAGGAACATCTGCGCCGATTGAAGCGGCTCGGCCTGAGCGATGAACGCATTGCCGCGGAGTGGAATCTCGAAGGCCACGCAGGCACACAGCAGGTGAGGGAACTGCGCGAGAGCAAGGGAATCAAGCCGGTTTTCAAGCTCGTTGACACGTGCGCGGCCGAGTTCGAATCAATGACGCCCTACCTCTATTCGACCTACGACGAAGAGGACGAAGCGCCGCCCACGCAGACGCCGAAGATCATCATTCTCGGTTCGGGACCAAACCGCATCGGCCAGGGCATCGAGTTCGACTACTGCTGCTGCCACGCGGCTTTCGCACTCAAAGACGATGGCTACGAGACGATCATGGTCAACTGCAACCCGGAAACTGTTTCGACCGACTACGACACTAGCGACCGGCTCTACTTTGAGCCGCTCACGCTTGAAGACGTGCTTGCCGTTTACAACCACGAGGCTTCGTCAGGCGCGCCCATCGGCATGATTGTGCAGTTCGGTGGGCAAACGCCGCTGAATCTGTCCCAACGTTTGCGCGCGGCAGGCGTTCCCATCATCGGTACTTCTCCTGAATCGATCGATCTCGCGGAAGATCGCAAGCGCTTCGGCAAGCTGCTGGAGGATCTCGAGATTCCCCAGCCTCGCGGCGGTACAGCTACAAGTGTTGAAGAGGCTCTGGCTATCGGCGAACGAATCGGCTACCCAGTACTCGTTCGCCCAAGCTACGTGCTGGGCGGCCGCGCCATGGTTATCTGCTACGACGGGGAAGCTATCGAACAGTACATGAAGCAGGCGGTCGAATACTCTCAAGAGCGGCCGGTCCTCGTCGACCACTTCCTGATGGATGCGACGGAAGTCGATGTGGACGCTTTGTGTGACTCGGAAAATGTCATCATTGCCGGCATCATGCAGCACATCGAAGAGGCCGGCATTCACTCCGGCGACTCCTCCTGCGTTCTGCCCGCTGTGAATATCCGTCCGGAGACGCTTGACGTCCTTCGCACGTACACGCGCAAGCTGGCACTTGCACTCAAAGTTGTTGGCCTGGTCAATCTGCAATTTGCAATTCAGCGCGATGCGGAGGGACAAGACCACGTCTACGTGATCGAAGTCAACCCGCGCGCGTCGCGTACTGTGCCGTACGTCTCGAAAGCTACAGGAATACCACTGGCCAAGGTTGCCGCGCGCCTGATGACTGGCCGCAAACTCAGCGAACTGCTTCCACGCCAGTTGGCCGCCGGCAGGGATCTTGAGACAGGCGCCTTTTATTACGTCAAGTCTCCCGTCTTTCCATGGAACAAGTTTGCGGGAGTAGACACCGTTCTCGGTCCCGAGATGCGTTCGACGGGAGAAGTGATGGGCGTGGCAGCTACCTTCGGCGAGGCGTTTGCCAAGGCGCAGCTCTCCGCAGGGCAAGTGCTGCCTACCAGCGGCACTGTGTTCTTCAGCGTCAACGACCACGACAAGGAAGCGGCTACAGAACTGGCGCGCCGGTACGTCCATCTCGGATTCAAGATCGTCGCCACTGAGGGAACGGCCAACGCCCTTGAAAGTGTAGGCCTCAGCGTCGAGCGGGTCTTCAAAGTGAAGGAGGGCAGGCCGAATGTCGTCGACCTCATCAAAGGGGACCGCATCCAGCTGATCGTCAACACGCCGCGGGGGCAGGATACATTCTTCGACGAAAAGGCCATTCGCCGCGCAGCGGTACTGGCTCGCATCCCCACCATCACCACCATCGCCGCTGCCCAGGCCGCAGCCGAGGGGATTGCCGCCATGCAACGGCAGCACACTACGGTCTACGCCTTGCAGCAATTGCATGCAGACACTGGCGTCTAAGCCACAAACTCATCTTCTACACCACAGTTTCGGAAGTGATTGATTATCAGCGTGTTGCGGTTTTGGAAACGGCGTAGTGACACGGTTTCTCTCCATCTGCGCCGAATTGAAGATCATTCAGCATGCGCGCAGCGT
>Ga0302320_10012173_pt1 | contig 18108 bp, 11 predicted proteins | sample Bog_T0_3_FD_202130 | JGI IMG/M metagenome (GOLD analysis project Ga0302320, IMG submission 202130) | Peat permafrost microbial communities from Stordalen Mire near Abisko, Sweden - Bog_T0_3 | ecosystem: Environmental > Terrestrial > Soil > Wetlands > Peat | place: Sweden: Abisko, Stordalen Mire...
ACGCTGCGCAAGGCCGGGCATCCGGTGCACTGTACCTGGCTGCCCGATGCCCGCGACCTCGGGGACGCCCTCACCCAGATCAATCCGGAGATGCTGGTTGCCTTCCTCGACGAGCTCGGGATCGAGCTCTCGGCGATCATGAACGTGCGCAATCTGAGCGCCCCGGAGATGCCGGTGCTGGTGGTGCGGGAAAAAATCGACGAGGCGTCGATTGCGGATGCGATGAGTCTCGGCGCCCAGGACGTCGTGACTTTGAGCAACCGCAGCCGCCTGCAGGCGGTCGCGACCCGCGAGTTGCGCGCCTATCGGCTGGAGCGCGCCCTGAGCACCACCCTGTCCTCGGCGCGCGAATACCGCGAACAACTGCAGAATTTTCTCGAGGGCTCCGCCGACGCCATCACCCATGTGCAGGAAGGCATCATCGTCGACGCGAATCGCGCCTGGCTGGAGCTTTTCGGCTATTCCAGCGACGACGCGCTGACCGGCACGCCGCTGATGGACATGTTCGAGCATGAAACTCACGCCGCGCTCAAGGGCGCATTGGTCGCCTGCCTGCAGGGAAAATGGGCCGGCCACGCGCTCAAAGTGCAGGCGCTGCTCTCGGACGGCTCCTCGCTGCCGCTCGAATTGACTTTGACCAAAGCCGACCATGAAAACGAGCCGGCGATCCGCATCGCCGTGCCCGCCGGGCACAAGCAGGATCTGGACCTGGAGTCGCAGCTCGCGGATGCGGTGCGCAACGATGCATCGACGCGGTTCCTGCAGCAGCGCTATCTCATCGAGGCGGTGCGCGAACGCTGCGGGCTCCCCATGAAGGGCGGCGTGCGCAAGTTCGCTCATGTCAAGCCGGATCACTTCGTCGAAATTCAGAACACCATCGGCGTGCTCGGCAGCGAGGAGTTCATGGCGCAGCTCGCGGATCTGCTGCGCGCTCAGCTCACGCCCGCCGACACCTGCGGCAGATTCGGCGGCAACGGCTTCCTGATCCTGCTCGAGCGCGGTACCGCGCGCGATGTGGAAACATGGGCGGAAAACGTCGTCAAACGGGTCAGCGAGCACACCTTTGCCGTCGACGACAAGACGCTGTCCGCCACCGTGACGGTGGGCTTGGGACTGCTGCCCACCGGCACCGCGGATGTGGCGGCCGCAGTCACCGACGCCATCAGCGCCACGCGCCGCGGCCGCGAACTGGGCGGCAATCAAATGTACGCGGTCGACAAGGCCGACACCGACACCCGCGTCCAGGCCTACGACAAAATCTGGGTCAAGCACATCAAGACCGCCCTCATGGAGAATCGCTTCCGGCTGGTGCAGCAGCCGATTGCGAGCCTGCTGGGCGAGGACAAGGGCATGTTCGATGTGCTGGTGCGCATGCTGGACGAGCAGGGCACGGAGGTGCTTCCGGCCGAGTTCATCGCCGCCGCCGAACGCAACGATCTGATGAAGAACATCGACCGCTGGGTGCTCGGCGCATCATTGTCGTTCTGCGCCAATCGCAAGGCATCCTGCATTTTCGTGCGCATCTCGCGGGACACGATCCTCGACAAGGGGCTGGTCGCGTGGCTCGAAGCGCAGCTCAAGTCGCTGAAGATCGAGCCCAAGCGGCTGTGCATCCAGGTGACCGAGGACATCGCCACGCAATACATCCGGCAAACCAAGGACCTCGCCACGGGCCTGCGCAAGCTCGGCTTCCGATTTGCCCTGGAGCACTTCGGCGCCGGACGCGACCCCTTGAAGCTGCTCGCCGATATCGACATGGACTTCATCAAGGTCGACGGCTCGCTGATGCAGGGCCTGTCGACCAACCAGCTGCAGCAGCAACGGGTGAAAGGCTTGGTCGAAGCAGCCAAGCGCAAAAGCATCGAGACCGTGGCCGAACGGGTCGAGGACGCAAATACCATGGCCGTGCTGTGGCAGCTCGGCATCGAATTCATCCAGGGCTACTTCGTGCACGCGCCCGAGGATGTCACCATGTCGGGCGAGCGCTAGGCGCGAGCGGGGGCCCCACGGGTTACGCCGCGGCCACGCTGAGCCGGTCGACCTGCTTGTACGCGCGCGAGAATCTCTGGCGCCGCCTGCCCTTCTGGTCCTGAAACTGCGCGAGTTCCTCGAACTTCAATTTCATCGGCGCGCTGTTGCCGCTGTAAACCGTGAGCACCTCGCCCGGCCCCACCACCGCCATCGCCACCAGGTACTCGTCGCGCTGCGCCGACTTCTTGCCGGCGATGCCGTATAGATTCTGTCCCTTGCCGGCGCTCATTTCCTCGATCTTGGCGCTGGGCAGCGCCAGCACTTCGCCGTCATTGTTGACGAACACGGCCATCGCGCCCGGGGCGATCGGCTGCGCCGGCAAAACCAACGCGTTGTCCGGAACCTTGAGCACCGATTTGCCCTTCTTATTGCGCGCGTACAGTTCGCGCAATTTCACCGCGAACCCATATCCGGCATCGCTCGCCAGCAGCCACACATCGTCCGGCTCGCCGATCAGCACGGCGGCGAAGGTGGCGCCGTCCGGCGGGTCCACGCTGCCCGACAAGGGTTCGCCGTAGCCGCGCGCGGCGGGAAGCTGGTGGGCGTCCAGGCTGTAGGCCCGGCCGGTGGAATCGATGAACACCGCCTGCTGCAGGTTGCGGCCCTTGGCCGCGGCCTGAAATTCATCGCCCGTCTTGTAGCTCAAGGCGCGCGCATCGATGTCGTGGCCCTTGGCCGCGCGCACCCAGCCCAAGCGCGACAGCACCACGGTGGTCGGCTCGCTGGTCAGCAGTTCGGTCTCGGCGATGGCTTGCGCAGCCTCGCGCTCCACCAGCCGCGTGCGCCGCTCATCGCCGTATTCCTCGGCGTCGCTCAACAGTTCATCGCGCACCAGCTTGGTGAGCCGCGCCTTGCTCTTCAGGATGCGGTTGATCTCGTCGCGCTCGTCGCTCAACTCCTTCTGCTCGGCCCGGATCTGCATTTCCTCGAGGCGCGCCAGGTGACGCAGCTTGGTCTCGAGTATCGCCTCGGCCTGCTCGTCCGACAGCTTGAAGCGCTTGATCAGCACGGGTTTCGGCTGATCCTCGGTGCGCACGATGCGGATCACTTCGTCGAGATTCAGGTAGGCGATCGCCAGGCCGTCGAGGATGTGCAGCCGGGCATTGACCCGCGCAAGGCGGTGGCTCAGGCGCCGCGTCACCGTGGCCTTGCGGAATTTGAGCCACTCCAGCAGCAGCTGCTTGAGCCCCATGACGCGCGGTCTGCCGTCCAGGGCGATGACGTTGAAGTTCACGCGGTAATTGCGCTCGAGGTCGGTGGTCGCGAACAAATGCGCCATGAGCGCTTGGGTGTCGACGCGATTCGACTTCGGCACGATGACCAGCCGGGTGGGCTTCTCATGATCCGATTCGTCGCGCAGGTCCTCGACCATCGGCAGTTTCTTCTGCCGCATCTGATTGGCGATCTGCTCGAGCACCTTGGCTCCAGACACCTGGAAGGGCAGCGCCTCGATCACGATCTCGCCATCCTCGATCTCGTAGGTCGCGCGCGCCTTGAAGCTGCCCGCGCCGCTCTCGTACATCTGCACCAGTTCCTCGCGCGGCGAAACGATCTCGGCGCCGGTGGGCAGGTCCGGGCCCTTCATGTGCGCCATGATCTTGCGCGTGCTCAAATCCTCATCGTCCAGCAGCGCCACGCAGGCTTTGACCGTCTCGCGCAGGTTGTGCGGCGGGATGTCGGTGGCCATGCCCACCGCTATACCTGAGCCGCCGTTCAGCAGCAGATTCGGAACCCGCGCGGGCAGCATCGTCGGCTCATCCAGCGAGCCGTCGAAATTCGGCGCCCAATCCACCGTGCTCGCACCCAGCTCCTGCAGCAGCAGCGCAGCGTAGCGCGTGAGCCTGGATTCCGTGTAGCGCATTGCGGCGAAGGATTTCGGATCGTCGGTCGAGCCCCAGTTGCCCTGGCCGTCGACGATGGGGTAGCGATAGGCGAAGTCCTGCGCCATGTGCACCATGGCCTCGTAGCACGCGCCATCGCCGTGGGGGTGGAACTTGCCGATGACATCGCCGACCGTGCGCGCCGACTTCTTGTGCTTGGCGCCCGCGGCCAGGCCCAATTCGCTCATCGCGTACACGATGCGGCGCTGCACCGGCTTGAGCCCGTCCCCGAGATGCGGCAGGGCGCGATCCAGAATCACGTACATGGAGTAGTCGAGGTAGGCGCGCTCGGCGAAGGACTTCATCGGTTCCTTCTCGACGCCTTCGAAATTGAGTTCTTGATCCTTCATGATCCCCGCGCGCTCAAATGCGCGCCAGGTTGCCCTTGCTCTCGAGCCACTGGCGCCGGTCCCCTGCGCGCTTCTTGGCGAGCAGCATATCGAGCATCGCGTCCGGGCTGTCCTGCGCGTCGATGGTCATCTGCACCAGCCGCCGCGTCTGCGGCGCCATGGTGGTTTCGCGCAGCTGCGAGGGGCTCATCTCGCCCAGGCCTTTGAAGCGGGTCACCACCGGCTTGGTGCGCGCATTCTCCGCTGCGATCCGTGCCAGCGCCTTGTCGCGCTCGGCTTCGTCCAGCGCGTACACGACCTGCTTGCCGGCATCGATCCTGAACAAGGGCGGCATGCACACATACACGTGCCCCGCCGCAACCAGGGGCCGATAGTGGCGCAGGAACAGCGCGCACAGCAGGGTCGCAATGTGCTGTCCATCGCTGTCGGCGTCCGCCAGGATGCAGATCTTGTGATAGCGCAGGCCCGACAGGTCGGTCATCGCGGGATCTACGCCGATCGCGACGCTGATGTCGTGCACTTCCTGGGACTGCAGCGCCTCGCGCGCATCAGCCTCCCAGGTATTCAATATCTTGCCGCGAAGCGGCATGATGGCCTGGGTCGTGCGGTCGCGCGCCTGCTTGGCGGAGCCGCCGGCGGAATCGCCCTCGACCAGGAACAATTCGCCGCGTTCCGGATCCTGGCTCACGCAATCGGCGAGCTTGCCCGGCAGCGCGGGTCCGGAGACGATGCGCTTGCGCGCGATTTTCTGGCTGTCCTTGAAGCGCTGCTGCGCGTTGGCGATCGCCAGCATCGCGATCTTCTCGCCCTGGTCCGGATGCTGGTTGAGCCACAGCGCGAACGCATCTTGGATGACGCCTTGCACGACGCCCGCCGACTCGCGGGAAGACAGCCTTTCCTTGGTTTGCCCTGCGAACTGCGGTTCGCGCATCTTCAGGGAGAGCACAAAGCTGACGCCGTCCCACACGTCCTCCGGCGCCAGCTTCAAGCCGCGCGGCACCAGGCTGCGGAACTCGCAGAATTCCCGCACCGCATCGGCGGCGCCGGCGCGCAACCCGTTGACATGGGTGCCGCCTTCGATCGTGGGGATCAGATTGACGTAGCTTTCGGTGATGGCTCGCTCGGACTCCAGCACCCAGGCGAAAGCCCAGTCCAGAGTGCCGCCCTCGATGTCACGCTTGCCGTAAAATGTCTCCGCCGGCAGCCACTCGCCCTTGCCGAGCTCTTCGGCCAGATATTCGTGCAGGCCGCCGGTGTAGAACCACTCGTCATGCTCGCCGGTGAATTCATTGTCGAGCGTCACACGCAGCTGCGGACACAGGACCGCCTTGGCGCGCAGCACCTGCTTGAGCTTCGGAATCGCGAACTTATCGGTGTCGAAATACTGCGGGTCGGGCCAAAAGCGCAAAGTCGTGCCGGTTTTCGACTTCGCCACATCGCCCACGACCTCGAGCTTGGACACACGCCGTCCGCCAGCGAAGCTGACGTTGTATTCCTTGCCGCCGCGGCGCACCCAGCACTCCAGGTGCTTCGACAGCGCATTCACCACCGAGACGCCGACTCCGTGCAGGCCGCCCGAGTGCTGATAGGTCTTGTCGTTGAACTTTCCGCCGGCATGCAGCCGCGTCAAGATCAACTCGACGCCGCTGATTTTTTCCTTGGGGTGGATGTCGACCGGCATGCCGCGGCCGTCGTCCTCGACCTGCAGAGACCCGTCCTTGTACACCGTCACCCGGATGTTTTCGCAATGCCCGGCGAGCGCCTCGTCGACGCTGTTGTCGACCACTTCGTGCGCCAGATGATTCGGGCGCGTGGTATCCGTGTACATGCCCGGCCGGCGGCGAACCGGATCCAAGCCGCTCAATACCTCGATGTCGGAGGCCGTGTAGGACGATGCCATCGATTACCTCTGGTGGAAGGCGGCGGAGTCTAGCATGCGGGTCCGCGGCTGATCAGCTGGCCGCCCGCCGACTATTCGGCTATCTTCCGTGGCGTAATGGGAATTGCAAACGCTCAAAATCTGGTGCGCACCTTGCCGCAGCTGCCCCGCCCGTACGGGATCCGCGTGCGCCTGCGCCCCGGCGATCCGTTCGCGAAGCTGCTCGGCGCCGATTGGCAGAAGACGCACTGGTATTTTACCTCCGCGGAGCGCGATTCCGTGCTCGAGGACATGTCGCGCAAGCATGAGTATTCGCGCATCGGCGATCGGCCGGCGCTGGTGTTCGAGAAAGTCGAGAGACTCTCCGAGAGCCGCGGACTGTAGCCGCTGCGCACCCGCCCTAGAAGGTTCGGCCCAGGAACAGGAACAACGCGCTGTTTCCCGAACTGTCGTAGCCGGTGCCCAGGTACAAGGGACCCAGGAACGTGTCGAAGCCGAGAAACAGCGATGCGTCCTTGCGCGCCGACCCTAGGCTGATTTCGCTGCGCCGGTCCCAGGTATTTCCCACCTCGAAAGACATGCCGATATAGGCGGGAAACTCCAGGAATCCCTCCCCGCCGCGCCCGATCTTGCGGATGTAAATCGCGCGTGCGATCGCATAGTTGGGCCCCGTTAAAGCCAGCGGCGCGAGGCCCGAGAGGCTGAGAAACCCGCCCAAGGAGTAAAAATCCTGCAAGTCGGTGGGCTTGATGTTGCCATCGACAGTCTCGCCGGCGGAGGCCCACAGCACGACGGTGTTGCGCTCGAATGAACGCGCCATGAGCCAATCAGCCTGCACCTTGTCGAAGGCGAAATCCGAACCGAGATTGGTCCGATAAGCATCCCACTGCAGCGAGAATGTCTGACCGTCGCGGGGGAAGTCCACGTTGTCCAGACGGTCGTAACTGAATTTGAGGAAGTATTCTCCGTTGTTATAGGTTTGCACCACCAGGTCCGGATCCCCATAGCGCTCGTGGGTTTCACCGTTGAGCCGGTGAAAGCCCATGCGAATCTCGCCCCAATTGCCGAGCTCGCGGCCGAAATCAATGTCGGATTCCACTTCGCGGGCGCGATAGTCGGCGATTTCCACGTCCTTGGAGTACACGGGCAGGTCGCGCGCCTCGATGCGCGCGCTCGGCGCCACAAACCACGTGCGCGATGCGTCGAGCGGCTGATAGAACTCACTGTATATCTTCGGGTCATAGCCGATCTGCACGTCGGTCATCCATTCAGCGCCCAGCGAATTCATTTCGGTCAGCAGGAAGCGCGTCTCGGCGTTGTAGCGGGTATTGCCCTGGAAATCATCCTGCAGGCTCAATCCGAAGCGTATGTAATTCGGACCCCACGATTTGCGGCGCGCGCGCACCTCGATGCCGGTATCCTGCTCCTCGCCCGTGCCCTGCTGCACCAGGTTGTAATCCAGGGTCTCGAAATCGCCCAGGCCGTACAGTTCGGTGATGCGCGCCGCCACCAGATCCGGGTCCAAGGGCTTGCCCACCAGCGGTTGCATCTCACCCAGGATGGTTTTTTCGTAGCGCTTCGAATCCGGGTCCACCCGCACGAACTTGATGATGGGCGCGGCAACCGCGCCGGCCGCGCGGCGCGCCACGTAGCTACGGTAGGCGGCATCGCTGATCCCCAAGGACGCCAGCCTTTCGGCCATGCCGCGCGCAGCACTCTCGCCGGCGGCGATGGTCCTGTCAGGCAGGGTGAAATCCGTCGACGGTGTGCCGCCGAGCGCCGGTTCGATCAGGACGTCCTGCGTGCCGAGCGATGCTTTCTGCCGGTCGGAGTCCTTGCGCACCAGGATCGCCAGCATCTGATTGGATATCGCCAGCGCGGAGTTCAGCTGTTCGCGAGACTGCAAGGGATAGCTCACATCGGAGACGATCAGGACATCCGCCTGCATTGCGCGAGCCACATTGATGGGCAGGTTCTCCGCCAGGCCGCCGTCGACCAGCACCCGCCCTGCGTATTCGACCGGCGCGAACACGCCGGGAGCGGACATGCTGGCGCGCATGGCAATCGCGAGATCGCCCCTGTCCATCAGCACCGCATCGCCGGTGACCAGGTCCGTGGCCACCGCTCGAAATGGCGTGGGCAGGCGGTCGAAATCCGTGTCCGCCGCAAAACGCAGCGTGAGCTTGCGCAGAGTCTCCTGCAATTTCTCGCCTTGAATGAACCCCTTCGGCAGCAGGATGCGTCCGTGCTTCAAGCCCAGCGGCAGGCGCACCAGAAAATTCCGGTCGTCCTGCTTGCGCCGGAATGCCAGATCACGGCGCGGCGGCGCGTCGCGAAAGGCTTCCTGCCAGTCGACCGAGCGCATGGTCGCGTCGATCTCGTCCGCCGTCATGCCGCTTGCGTACAGGCCGCCGACCACGGCACCCACGCTGGTGCCCGCAATGCAGTCGATGGGCACCTTGAGCTGTTCGAGAACCTTCAGAACCCCGATATGCGCCATGCCGCGGGCGCCGCCGCCCGACAGCACCAGGCAGATGCGGGGACGCGCGGCGGCGCCAGCGACCGGCCCAGGATCATCGGCCGCACGGGCGAACGAATGGCACAGGCAACCCGCAGCCAAACCTAAGGCCAGTGCAAGTCGTGATGCCGGCATCCCCATGATGGGGCGCTAGTTTAGAGCACGAGGTTGAGGGTAGTCGCGGTAAAGGTGTTGGCGGTGCGGTTGAACACCCCGCGAGCCTCGAACTGCACCGCGGGATTGGCGGCGGACATGAGTATGTTGGTCTGGTTGAGGAAGCTGGCGAACTCGCTGTACACGTACAGGGAAGTGGTCCCGGCCACAGAATCGGTGGTGCTCGAGGTGATGGGGTTGCCGACGGCATAGCGCCGCGCGAAGGTTGAGGTCACCGCCAGGGTTGTCGGCAGGATCTGCGGACTCGCCGGCAACGTGCTCAAGGTGATGTTCTCAGGTCCGATCCGGATGACCGCGGACACCAGTTGAGGGTTGGTCAAATCGACGGAAAATCCCGTACCGCTTTCGAAACCGACGAATGGCGTGGTGGTGCCGCCGCTGGTGGACCATAGCACCTGCATGCTCGCCGGGACGCAGACCTGGCTGCCGATGCCGCAGGTCTCGGTCCCCTGGGTCCCGGGGGTGGTTCCCGCGACCTGCACCGAGGCCTCCGAATTCACCGCAAACGCCAGGAAGTCCGGCGGAGCCGACCCGAATGGACTGGATACGCCGTTGATCCACAGCGGATCGCCCGCCGTCACGCCGGCGGGCAGCGCCGGAGCGGGCACGTAGACGGTGCTGACATCAAAACTCGACGCCGCCGGAGTCGCCGGGCCATTGCCCGTGAAATTGTAAATGGAGACCGGCCAGTCATTGATGTAACTCAAGTCCATCATCAGTCCATCGCTGGTGGTGGAGACCAAGGACCCCCAGAGCTGCGTGGATTGCAGCCGCACCGAACCGGTGTTGTCGCTGGCGGTGCCGCTCGCATCCAAGGTGATGAGTCCCGAGGCAGGTACGGGGGGGTAGAGCCCGCGTGCAGTGATGTGCTGGCCCACGGCAACGGAATTGTAGTTGAGCCCGGTCAGCGTCGCGTTGTCGTCCGCCGTGACGATGGTGCCCGTTCCCAACAGCACCTGGGTATTGGCGGTCTCGTAGGTAAATGTATCGGCCGTGTTCAATATCAGCGTCGAGCTGTGCAGCGTCAGCGTATTGCCGTCCCGCGCAATCACATCGCCGCTGATCCCCTCGGTGTATTCATCCTCGAGCGTGCTTCCCGCGACGACATAGACCGTATTGAATTTCCCGGCAGGAGCGCTGTTGGCCGGGTTGAAGGTCGGCTGGAACGTGGTGTAGGCCGCGGTCACCGTGGTGCCGGCGGAGAGCTGCGACAGCGCTTGCAGGCCGGGATTCCCGACGTAGACTTTGCCGTTGAGCGTGTAGATCGTCGACGCGCCGTTGAACACCGTCAGGGTGCCGAGATTGTTGACTTCGTCGTAGAACGGCCGCACGTACATCGTGAAGGTGTCCACATCGAGGCTGGAATTGATCAGTGGACCTCGAACCCGGATGAGCTTGGTGTCGGCCGGCTGCACCCCGGCCGTGATCCACGGCCGGACCACTACCTTTGGGGTGGCACTCAGATCGAAATAACCCGAGGCTGCCAGATCGACATCGATGCTCAGGAGTTCGGCGCTGGTCGAGGCGTACGTCGGCGTCACGACCAAGGGGTTGGCGGGATCGAAGGTCACCTTCTGCGATATCGTGGTGACGCCCAAGCCGCCCGGCGCGACCACCGTGGCGGCCACCGGCGCGCCATCGCCGATTGGCACGATGACGGCGGAGGTATAGTCCAGCGTAATGGTCGCCGATAGATACGTGCCCGTCGGAATGACCGCGCTGCCCCAGAATTCCGAGACATTGCTCAACTGCGTGAAATCCACCGACTCGGGAGTCGCCAATGCCGTGACCACCGCGCCATCGCTGCGGGTCAAGGTCACCGAATCGATGATGATGTCGTAGGCGGCATAGTCTCCGGGCTCGTCCGTCACGGTGACCCAGGCGACGCCGTAGCCGCTGATGTTGCTGGGATGATGGCACCCGGCGGTGATGACAGCGGCCGCGCACAGCAGTGCGGCCGAGGATAGGCGGGAAAGTCGAGGCAATGGGTACACTACGGCATCCAGTAACAGGGTCGGGTTGATTGAGGCTGCGTAGAATAAAGACTTTTGAGACCCAGTGCGTGGCAAAGTTCCATTTTCCTCGCTCAGCGGCTCCTCAAGCGCGGCACCTGCTGAGTAATGCAGTGGATGTTGCCCCCGCCGAGCAGCACCTCGCGGCTGGCAATGCCCAGCACTTTGCGGCTCGGAAACAGGCGTCGCAGCACTCGCGCCGCCGCCGCATCCCGGCGTTTATCGTACAGCGGCATCACCACACATTTATTGGCCACATAAAAGTTGACGTACGAGGCGGGCAAGCGGTCGCCGGCCTTGCGCGGCCGGCTGCCGGGGCGCACGTCCACACCGGCTGCCTCCGCGGCGCTCATATAAAGGGGGCCTGGCTGGTGGATCTTGTGAATGGTCAATTGCCGGCCGCGCGCATCGCGCGCGCGGCGCAGGCGCTGGTAGGCGTCGTGCGAAATAGCATACTGAGGATCCTTGCGATCCTCGGTCCAGGTCAGCGCCACATGCCCGGGGCTGGTGAAGCAGGCGAGCTCGTCGATATGCCCTCCTGTCTCATCGAGATACACACCCTGTCCCAGCCACAGCACGGTGCTGACCCCAAGATAGCGCCGCAGCTGCTCCTCGATCTCGGCGCGGGACAGCTTGGGATTGCGATTCGGGTTCAGCAGGCACTCCTCGGTCGTCAGGCACGTCCCCTGGCCGTCGACATGCACGGCCCCGCCCTCGAGCACGAGGTCGCTTCGATAACGATCGGCCGCCTCGATCGCCAGAATCTTCTGCGCGACCTCGTCGTCGAGGTTCCAAGGAAAATACAGCCCGCCATCCAATCCGCCCCAGGCGTTGAAGGTCCAATCCACGCCGCGCCGCCTGCCCTTCGCATCGATGACGAAGGTGGGGCCGCAGTCGCGTACCCAGGCATCGTTGCTGCTCATCTCCACCACGCGCACGCGCGGGGGCAAGCGCGCGCGCGCGTTCTGGAATTGCGCGGCCGAAACGCCGACGCTGACCGGCTCACTCGTGGCGATCGCCGCCGCGATTGCGGTGAACACTGCCTGGGCGGGCTTGGCCCCGTCCCGCCAAATGTCAGGCCGCTCGGGCCATAGCATCCAGCAGCCCGAATGCCGTTCGAATTCCGCCGGCATGCGGAAGCCGTCCCTGGCGGGTGTGGAAGAAAGTGTGCGCAATGCGAGCCTCCGGCCGCGCATGCTAGCATTGCGGCCGAATTTATAGGAGTCAGCACATGGCAGACGCGAAACCGGCCGGCATTCAAATCCCTGCGGGCGGCGAGAAGATCACGATCTCCGGCGGCAAATTGATCGTGCCGAACCAGCCGATCGTACCCTTCATCGAGGGCGACGGCACGGGCCGCGACATCTGGCGTGCCAGCGTGCGCGTGTTCGACGCCGCGGTGCAGAAGGCGTATGCCGGAAAGCGCAAGATTCAGTGGATGGAGGTCTTCGCAGGCGAGAAAGCCAACAAGCTTTACAACAGCTGGCTCCCGGATGAAACGGTGGCCGCCTGCCGCGAATACCTGGTGTCGATCAAGGGCCCGCTGACCACTCCGATCGGCGGCGGCATTCGCTCGCTGAATGTCGCTTTGCGGCAGATGCTGGATCTGTATGTTTGCCTGAGGCCGGTGCGCTGGTTCAAAGGCGTACCCTCGCCGGTCAAGTCCCCGGAGAAGGTCGACATGGTCATCTTCCGCGAGAACACCGAAGACATTTATGCGGGCATCGAGTTCGAGGCCGGCACGCCGGAGTGCAAGAAATTCCTCGATCTGTTCAAGCAGAACTTTCCAAAGCAGTTCGCCAAGATCCGCTTTCCGGAGAGTTCGGGAATCGGCCTGAAGCCCGCGTCCAAGGAGGGCACCGAGAGGCTGTTCCGCGCCGCCGTCGAATACGCCATCGCCAACCGGCGCAAGAGCGTGACGATCGTGCACAAGGGCAACATCATGAAGTTCACCGAAGGTGCATTTCGAAATTGGTGCTACCAGCTGGCCGAACGGGAGTTTGCCGAACAAGTGTTCACCTGGGAGCAATGGGAGCGCATCAAAGCCTCGCAGGGCGAAACTCAGGCCAATGCGCATATGCAGGCGGCAAAGGACTCGCGCAAGGTCATCATCAAGGACGCAATCGCCGACATCACGCTGCAGCAGGTGTTGACGCGCCCGGATGAATTCGACGTGATCGCCACGATGAATCTCAACGGCGATTACCTATCCGATGCGCTGGCCGCCCAGGTCGGCGGCATCGGGATAGCGCCGGGCGGGAACATCAATTACCTCACCGGGCATGCGGTGTTCGAAGCCACCCATGGCACGGCGCCGAAGTACGCCGACCTCGACAAGGTCAATCCCGGGTCGGTCATTTTGTCGGGCGAAATGATGCTGCGATACATGGGCTGGCTCGAGGCCGCCGACGCCATCATCGGCGCCATGGACCGGACCATCGGCCAGAAGACCGTGACCTATGACTTCGCGCGGCTGATGGACGGAGCCACCGAGGTCAAGTGCAGCGAATTCGGGGATAATCTCATCCGTAATCTCTGAGCAGCGACACCGGCGATGTTACGCAAAGGCGCGATCCAAGGCCTGCGTGAGATCCTCGACCAGATCCTCCGCGTCTTCGAGGCCGATCGAGAGCCGCACGGTGCCCTGGGATAGCAACGATGCCGCGCGCTGCGTGATATTGAACTCCGAACCCCCGAGCAGCTGTGGCGGCATCACCAGCGACTCGCAAGAACCCACGCTCGCGGAGATGGCGAAATAGCGCAGGGTCTCAGCGAAGCGCCCGGCCTGCTCCAGGCTGCCGCTCAGCTCGAAGCTGACGATCGCCCCGAAGTCCTTGGCCTGCCGCTTTGCGAGCTCGTGCTGCGGGTGCGTCTCGAGGCCTGGATAGAACACCCGCTTGACCCGCGCATGCGAGTTCAAGAAGCGGCTCACGGCGAGCGCGGTCGCGCACTGGCGCTCATAGCGCAAGAAATACGTGCGCATGCCGCGCTGGATCAGAAAAGCCGCGTGCGGGTCCAGGGTCGGGCCCAAATTGACGACATCCTTGCGCATCCGGGCGATGAGCGCGCGGTTGGCGATGATCGCCCCTCCCATCACATCGCCATGCCCCGAGGCGTACTTGGTCAGGCTATGAACGAAGATGTCGATGTCGTAGCCGCCGTGATTGTGAAAACCGGCGAAGGTGTTGTCGAGCACGGTGAGGCACTCACCCGCCTTGGCTTGAGCCGTCAAGTGCTGAATGTCGGCTATCTTGGTCACCGGATTGGTCGGGCTTTCGAACACCACCAGCCGCGTCGGAGTTTCCCGCAGCACGCGCTCGATCCCCGCGAGATCCTCGATCGACAGCAAGGTGTGCTCGACCCCGAATTTCCCCAGCAGGTGCTGCACGAGATAGCGCGTCGGCCCATAGGACTCGATGAACGCCAGGACATGATCGCCCTGCTTGCACAGCGACAATAGCGTGGCCGCGACCGAGGCGACGCCCGAACCCGTCAACAGGCAGTCGTCCCGGCCCTGCAGTTGCGCGAGCAGAAGCTCGAGCTGCCGCAAGGTCGGGTTGGCGGTGCGCGAGTAGAAAAATCCCTCGCGCTCGCCGCGCAGGAAGCGCTGGGTCTCGGCCGTATTGTCGAAGGAGAATTTCACCGACTGGTAAATCGGGGACACCAGCGGACGATTGTCCGCGGGCACATTCACGGCCGGCGGATGATTGACGCGCGTATTGTCCTTCATGCAGCTCCCGCCTTTTCAAGCTTAGCAGTCCTGGCCATCCACAGGCTGACCCCGACGATCATGCAGGTCACCACCGCGATGGTGATGGTGGCCAGCACGTTGATCTCCGGGCTGACTCCGAGGCGCACCTTCGAGAACACCACCATCGGCAAGGTGCTGCTGCCCGGACCGGAGGTGAAGCTGGAGATCACCAGATCGTCCCACGACAGCGTGAAGGCGAGCAGCCACCCCGACAATATCGCCGGAAAAACGATCGGCAGGGTGATCACGAAGAATACCTTCAGCGGCCTCGCCCCCAGATCCATCGCCGCCTCTTCGAGCGCCGTATCGAAGGTCGCCAGGCGCGACTGCACGATGACCGTGACATAGGCCATCGAGAACGTCATGTGGCCGATGGTCATGGTGGTGATGCCGCGCCCCGCCGGCCAGCCGATCGACTGTTCGAGGGCCACGAACAGCAACAGCAGTGACAGGCCGGTGATCACCTCCGGCATGACCAGCGGCGCGGTGGTCATCGCGTTGAGGGTGAACCGGCCGCGAAATTGGCTGAAGCGCGCCAGGCCAAAGCCGGCGAGCGTGCCTAATATCACCGAGCCGGAGGCGTTGATCAGGGCCACCTTCAACGAAATCCACGCGGCGTCGAGTATTTCCTCGTTGTTGAGCAAGGCGTAATACCACTTCAGCGTCGGCGAATTCACCGAGTCCCACACCGTCACCAGCTTGGAGGCGTTGAACGAGAACACCACCATCGAGAGGATTGGGATGTACAGAAAGGCGAAGCCCAACCCTAGGCAGGTGAGGATGAAGTAGGAATGCCGGTAATTCATCGAGCGCCCGCCGACTCGCGCGCCTGCACGCTCTGGTACCACATCATGAAGGGCACCAGCAGCAGCAGCAAAAGGATGGCCACTGCACTCGCCACCGGCCACGCGCGATTGGAGAAGAACTCGTCCCACAACACGCGCCCGATCATCAGTGCATTCGGGCCGCCGAGCAGCGCCGGGATCACGAACTCGCCGACCGCCGGGATGAACACCAGCATGGAGCCCGCCAGGATGCCGTTGCGCGACAGCGGCAAGGTGATCTTGTAGAACGCCTGCCAGGGGCGGCAGCCTAAATCTTCCGCGGCCTCGAGCAGCTGCCAGTCCATTTTCTCGAGATTCGCGTACAGCGGCAGAATCAAGAATGGTAGGTAGGAATAGACGATGCCGACGTACATGGCGAACGGCGTGTACAGCATCGTCAAGGGCTCATGGATCACGCCCAGCCAGATCAGCACGTTGTTGATGACGCCATTGGCCTTCAGCAGGCCGATCCAGGCGTAGACGCGCAGCAGCAACGAGGTCCAGAACGGCAGCACCACCAGCAGCAGCAGGATGTTGCGGGTGGACGGCTTGGCGCGCGCGATGCCGTAGGCCACGGGGTAACCGATGATCAAGCACAGCACCGTGGATATGAATGCGACTTTGATCGAATTCAGGAACGCGTTGATGTACAGCGAGTCGGTGAACAGAAAAGCGTAATTGTTGAAATTGACCTTGATGGCGAGCGAGTTCTTGCCAACCCACTCCAGCAGCGGTTTGTAGGGTGGAATCGCCAGGTCCACATCCGAGAAGGAAATCTTCAGGACGATGACGAACGGCACCACGAAGAACAGCAGCAGCCACAGGTAGGGCAGCACCACGACCAGGCCGCGCCCAGTCACCCCGCACCGCTGCATCAGTGGCGGCCGTTTCATGCGGCTAGCGCGTCAACACGACCGGGCTCTCCGCATCCCAGCTCAGGTATACCTGTTGATCCCAGGTGATCGCCTCCGCGTGGCGCGAGGTATTCGGCTGGGTGATGCGCACCACTTTGCCCGTCGGCAGCTTCACCAGGTAAATCGACAGGTCGCCGAGGTAGGCGATGTCCTGGACCGACCCGCGCACCACGTTGTCCGTGCCCGGCGGCGGCGCGGTGGACATGAAAATCTTTTCGGGCCTGACCGCGACCCAGACGATGGCCTCGGGAGCGGCGCTGATGCCGTGGCTGACGTAGACCGTGCCGCCCAGCTCGGAAGATGCGATGCGCACGTGTTCCGGCTGATCCTCGATCAGCTTACCCTCGAAAATATTCACCGATCCCACGAAATCCGCAACGAACTTCGAGCCCGGAAACTCGTAGATCTCCGACGGCGTGCCGGCTTGAACGATCTCACCGTGATCCATCACGCCAATGCGGCTCGCCAGGGTCATGGCCTCTTCTTGATCGTGCGTCACCACCACGAAGGTCACGCCGAGCTTGTCCTGCAGGCTGATCAATTCGAACTGAGTGTGCTCGCGCAGCTTCTTGTCGAGCGCCCCCAGCGGCTCGTCGAGCAGCAGCAACTTGGGGCGCTTGACCAGCGAGCGCGCCAGCGCCACCCGTTGGCGCTGTCCGCCGGATAATTGGTGCGGTTTGCGCTTGGCAAAGTCGCCCAGCTTCACCAGGTCGAGCATGGTGGCGACCCGTTCCTGGATCTCGCCACGCGGAACTTTGTCCTGCTTCAATCCGAACGCCACATTCTGTTCGACGTTCATGTGCGGAAACAGCGCATACGACTGAAACATCATGTTCACCGGCCGTTCGTACGGCGGCACGCCGGTCATATCCTCGCCGTCGATGAACACTTTGCCTGAACTCGGCGCCTCGAAGCCGCCGAGGATGCGCAGCAGCGTGGTCTTGCCGCATCCCGATGCGCCCAGCAAGCAGAATATTTCGCCCTTGTAGATCTTCAGGCTGACATCATCGACCGCCTTGAAATCGCCGAAGCTCTTGGTGATGCGATCGACTTGTATGTAGGGGCGCGCGGCCGGATCGTTCCAGGGCGCCGCTTTGACGATGCTTCCGCCGGATGTCGTCATCGCTTACTGGCCGGTCTTGAATTTTTGCCAGATTCGGGTAATGGCGCGGGTCTGCTCCGCCGAATCCGCCAACTGCACCGAGAGCTTCTGCCGCAGATCCGGCGGCGGGTAGATTCCGGGATCGTCCTTGACCGAATCCAGCACCAGCGGCTGCGCCGCCGTGTTGGCGTTTGCGTAGCGCTTGAAGTTCGAGATATCGGCGATCACCTGCGGAGTCATGATGTAGTTGATGAATGCATAGGCGCTGTCCGGATTCGGCGCATCCTTGGGGATGGCGAGCATGTCGAACCACAGAATGGTGCCTTCCTTCGGCACGCTGTACTTGATGTCGATGCCCTTGTTGGCATCGTGAGCGCGATCGCGCGCCTGCATGACGTCGCCGTTGTAGCCGACCGCCAGGCACAGATCGCCGTTGGCGAGCGCCTCGATGTATTCCGAGGAGTTGATGTTGCGGATGTAGGGCCGGATCTTGGTGAGCACCGCTTCGCCTTGCGCCAGGTCCTCCGGCTTTTGAGAATTGGGGTCCTTGCCCAGGTAGTTGAACACCGCGCGCATCATCTCCGCCGGCGAATCGAGCACGCTGATGCCGCACTTGGCCACCTTCGAGGCGATCTGCGGATCGAATACCATGCGCCAGCTGTCGAGCGGCGCG
>Ga0302320_10012174_pt1 | contig 18107 bp, 13 predicted proteins | sample Bog_T0_3_FD_202130 | JGI IMG/M metagenome (GOLD analysis project Ga0302320, IMG submission 202130) | Peat permafrost microbial communities from Stordalen Mire near Abisko, Sweden - Bog_T0_3 | ecosystem: Environmental > Terrestrial > Soil > Wetlands > Peat | place: Sweden: Abisko, Stordalen Mire...
CGCTCATCCGCCGCGTTTTTCATTCGCGCGTGATGTACGACGTGGTGGTCGAACTGCTGCGCGACTCCCTTCCCACCGGCCAGGACTTCGTCATTCGAAACCTGAACGCCATGGTGAACTCGCGCCAACGCGTGCAGATAGTCTCGCTGATCATTTTGCTGGTGACCTCAACCGGTATCTTTGTTCCGCTGGAAGTCGCTCTCAACCGAATCTGGCGCTTCCCCAACAACCGGTCTTACCTGGGCAATCAATTGATCTCGCTCGGACTGGCCTTCGGCTGCGGAGTACTCGCCCTGCTTTCGATTGCCGCAACCGCTGGAAATGTTTCTCTGATGGAGTTCTTGTTGCGCGGACACGGCTCGGGCTTCATCCGCGTCGTGGGATTCGTTGTGATGAAAGCCTTTGCCATTGCCGCCAGCATCGCCATCTTTTTTCTTATTTACTGGTTGTTGCCCAATGGCAAAGTTCCGGCACGGGCCGTACTGCCTGCGGCGGTCATCATGGGAGTTCTGTCCGAGGCGCTGAAATATGGTTATATACTCGCGCTCCCCTGGCTGAATTTCGCAGAGGTTTACGGCCCCTTCGCGCTCTCTGTCAGCCTGATGTTCTGGGCGTTCTTGACGGGATTACTATTGCTGGCAGGCGCGAACCTGAGCGCCGAAGAACATCTGTTGTACAGTGCAAAATCGGGAACGCCTCTTTAATCCACAGCCCCGTTGTGACATCCGTCACCGTGCACAGGTCCGGCAGCCCGCTAGGCTGATCCCGGTTTCCCAGATTCCTCCGAGCAGACATTCATTCCAGGTGATCGAATGACCGGACGTTGCTGGCGTCTGCTCGCCGCTTTCTCGTTGTTATTTTTTCTGCCTGCGCCGCTGTCTGCCCAGCGCCGGGGAGAAGAACCCTCCTCGTCAGCGCCGGCTGTCGGCACTGTTGACATTGCTCCGCCACTTCGTTGGATGGTGCCGCTTCGGAATCTTCCAGGTATCGTGCCGGAGTCTTTAAATTCTCATATCGTTCCGCCACGGCCCGATCCCGTGGCTCCCATCGCGACTGGTTTCCAGCGAAACCTCCTACAGCAATTGGTTCGCAATGCTGGATTTATCTTCGTGGGACGCGTTATCTCCGTCGGCGCAGGCTCGTCGCCGGGGGCGCAGCGCTCCGCGACCGCGATCACTTTCCAGGTTGAACACGCTTTGCTCGGCACTTCTATTGGAAGAACTTTAACCATTCATGAGTGGGGCGGCCTTTGGGATCGGGGCGAACGCTACCGGGTCGGGGAGCGCGTGCTTCTTTTTCTCTATGCCCCGAGTAAGTTGGGCTTTACCAGCCCAGTGGCCGGGACTCTGGGGAGATTTGCTGTAAATTCTCAAGATCAAATTTTGTTGAGCGGACCTCACGCGGCGCTTTGGGCTGGAACGGAAACCAGTTCCAGCAAAACGGTCCTCGCCTATTCCGACTTCGCGCTGGCCGTACAGCGGTTCCGTGGAGGTGCGCGATGATCGGAGGAAAGCTCAAGGTTTTCGGCGTTCCTACCTTCTTTTTTCGGCTGGCTATAGCTTTGCTGATTGTCTTTCTTTTCGCCGCGATCGCCCGCGCCGGAGGTCCAAAATCTGTCGCGGGATCGAGTTTCTTCAACGCTTCGACCATGGGGCAGCCCATCACCTGGCCGCTGGGCCAGGTGAACTATTACACCGATCAGGGTGACCTTAGCCCGATCCTGCCCAACTCAGCGGCGAACGCCCTGGTAGCCAGTTCGTTCGCCCAATGGACTGCCGTCTCGACTGCCGCTCTGACTGCGAATGCGGCCGGGCAGCTCGCCGAAGATGTGAACGGAACGAACATCGTTGCCGACTCCTACGGAACGATCACCGCTCCTGCAGACATTACCGCTTCCGCCACCCAGACTCCCGTAGGCATCGTGTATGACTTCGATGGCTCGGTCACGGATGCACTCCTCGGCGCCGGAGCGGGAGATGCTTCGCAATGTTTTTGGAACGCAGTTTACGGCGGCACCGACAACTACAGCGGCGGCGCAAATTTCACCCACGCGCTGGTGGTAATCAACGGCCAATGCGCGCTGCAATCTTCGCAACTTACCGACGTGGAATACCGGCTGGTTCGCGTTTTGGGCACCGTTCTTGGCTTGAGTTGGTCGCAGATGAATTTGAACGTCATCACGCGCAATCCCCCGCCGACCCCGGATGACTACGCCGGCTTCCCCGTCATGCACTACATCGACGAGTTCAGCTGCATTCCAATCACAGTCTGTTATGCCAATCCTTACCAGCTCGCTCCGGATGACGTGGCCGCTCTTTCGCGACTTTATCCGGCGGCTCCGTCGACGACTACCGTTCGCATTCACGGCTCGGTTTATTTTGTAGATCGCATGGGCAACAGCGCGCAGCCCATGGAAGGCGTAAACGTGGTCGCGCGCTGGATTGATCCCTCGACCAACCTGCCTTCCGACGCCTATGGGGCGTCGTCGGTTTCCGGCTTTCTTTTTACCGGCAATGCCGGCAATCCCATCACCGGCTTGAGCGATCCCTTGGGAAATTTATACAGCGAATTTGGATCCACCGATCCCACGGTCGAGGGATTTTTTGATCTTGGTGGATTGCCAGTGCCAAACGGAGCCACCACTGCGCAATATCAGTTATCGGTCGAAGCCTTGGATCCTTTGTGGTCCTCCGGTGTATGTCCTTACGACCCCGCGCAAGTCGCGCCGTCAGGAACTTTTCAACCGATCATCGTGACGGTAAATGCCGGCGGCGATCTGGAGCAAGACATTCTTATGGCGGGAAGCGCCCAGCCGGTTCCGTCCTGGGCTGCTTCAGAAACGTGGACGACTCCCGCGCCCGTTCCCGCCGCGGGAGATTGGGTTGCCTCGCTTGGCAGCTATGGAGACGTTGATTACTTTCTGATTACAGCTCAAGCGAATCGCACCTTCTCGGTTGCGGTTACCGCGCTGGATGAAACCAGCGCGCCCACTGACTCGAAAGCCGAACCCGTTATCGGCGTATGGACGATGGGAGATCCGCAGGGAACGCCACCTCCGGCTCTCACCACCTCGCCATTCAACTCGGCTACTTTCGGCATGAGCCGCCTCGACGCGCAAATCTTCAACACCAATAGCTTCATCATTGGCATCGCCGATCTACGTGGCGATGGCCGTCCTGACTATCGCTATCACGCTCATGTCCTCTACAGCGACTCGGTGATTCCGGCTCGCGTACCGGTCACTGGTGGCGCGATCAACTTGCGGGGCACCGGCTTTGCACCCGGACTAGCGGTCGCAGTTGGAAGCAAAGGCTTGCCCGTGTTGGCCACCAGCTCCAGTCAGATGCTGGTAGCTGCTCCGGCACAAACCGACGGCCCGCAAACACTCACCATTACCGATCCAATCAGCGGAGCGTTCTCAATCATGACCGACGCCCTGACCTTTGGGGCTGCTTCGACCGATCAAATCCTGTTGCTCCAGGGTGGCAATCCGTCAACAGCGGCTGGAACGCAAGCGACCAATCCCGTAACTGTGCGAGCGGTCGCGTCCGATGGCGTTACTCCCGTGAGCGGCGCAACCGTGGGATGGACCACGACCAATGGAGCCACACTCTCGATTTGTAGTGGTGGACCAGCATGCTCGTCGATCAGCGACGAGAGCGGGATTGCTTCCACATGGGTTACGCCCGCGGTTGCAGGGAATGCAGTCATAACAGCGACACTAGCTCCTGGCGTTTATAGTCCGGCACAGTCAGTCTCTGGAAGCATCACTGCAACGTCCACGACGCAGGACATTGGAATCGTTCCAAACTACGTCTACATTGCATACGGGGCATCCGTCAGCGTAGCGATCACGGCTCAGGTTGTGGATCTCGGCAAGCCCCAGAGCGGTACGGCGGTCAGCTTCAGGGTCGCACAGGGTTCCGGTTCACTTAGCGCGCTCAGCGCCGTTACCAATACCTTGGGCGATGCGTCAGTGACTCTCACCTTGACCAGTTTTTCTTCCAGTGCGCAAGTGACGGCATGTGTCGCCACAGTGGGCGGACCTTGCCAGAACACCTACGTTACCGCGGTGGCGGCGGCGTTGCTGAATCTTCAAGCTGTGGCAGGCGCAGGCCAGACGGTGGCTGGACCGGCATTTCAACCGCTCACGGTCCGAGTCACCGATTCGTCTACCCCACCGAATCCTGTTCTCGGGGCGAGCGTGCTGTTTCAATCCACAGTTATGCGGCTGCTAGGGAATGGATTGGTTTCAACTCCGGGCGATCCCTCCGCCACGCCGACGGGCATGCCCGTGATGCTCAGTGCGAGCCAAACCACAGTGGTGAGCGATGGGAATGGGTTGGCAAGCCTGGTCCCATCCGTCGCAGGGTTTACTGGAATGCTGGAGGTCCAGACTCAGGTCTCGGCTGGAAGCGGTGGCTCGCTGCTCGACGAACTGCAAAGCTTTCCGGCGGCAAGCGATGGCAGCGCTTTGCCCGTCGGCAGCAAGTGGCCCTCACGCATTCCCGATCCGCGCTTGCCGGAAGCGGTGCGCGTGGACCAAACGAGTGGACACCAAACGAGTACACAAAGATGAGCCAACAAACAAAAAGTAATCTGCCTCAAGACTACGGCGCCAAGCAAAGCTTATTTCTTCCCGTTCGCTAGACGGCGAGGGCGCTGCCTCGCCGAAATCGATCGGATGATCAGCTTGCGGCGGGCTCGCGCGGGCATGGGAACTTTCGCGCGATTGAGAGCAACGTTGATAAGGACCCTCACTTCCGGGTCATCGAGCACTTTTTCATCCGCAGTGCCCGCGCTGAATAGTCTGACGTTGCGAACAACTTTGCCGCTACCCTCCAGTCGCTTATTGGGATCAGGCAGGCCAGCGCCTTGCAAAAAGCATAGAATCACCCTGCCCGGCGGCAGCACGAGAGAAAAGATCGCTTCCGAAGGCCGCTCGGTTGGACCGAATCCAATCACCAGCCAGTTGTAATTGTCGTAAACCATCTCGATTGCGCCGGGAACAAGCCTGCGCATTTTCGCGAGGGCCCGCCGGGCAAAGGCTTCGACCTCGAGGTCGTATTTTGCCAGGAAGGAGTCGAGTTGGGCTTGGGCATCGGCGTGTGAAAGTTCAGCACTCTTGCCAACAGTTGACGATTTTGCTTTGACCATCGCACCTTCCCCTTGCGATGTCATTCCGAGTCTTCGCGAAGCGAAGGCGAGGAACCTGCTTTCCTCTGCCGCCAGCAAACAGCAGGATCCTACTTTCGGTCGGAATGACAATCCGTGTAATGACAAACCTTGTAAAGAGTGGCGGACCAGAGCCCGAGAGCCGAAGGCCCGCTTACTTCTTCGTCCCCTGATCGTGCGTTCTTTGATCGTTCGTCTCCTGAGTGTTCGTCCACTGGTCCACCCAGTCGTTCACGGTTTTATACCACAGCTGCGAATTCTGCGGCTTCAGCACCCAGTGGCCTTCGTCTGGGAAATACAACATCTTCGACGGGACGCCTTCCATTTGCAGAGTGGTGAAAAGCTGCATGCCTTCGCTCACGTCGAGGCGGTAATCGCGCTGCCCGTGGACGACGAGCGTCGGCGTTTTGAAATTCTTGGCGTACTGGTGCGGCGACCACTTCTCATAACTCGCTCGATTGTCGTAGGGAGTGCCTTTGAACTCCCAGTCGTTGAACCAGAGTTCCTCAGTGGTACCCCAGGCAGACTCGGCGTTGAACATGCCGTCGTGCGACACGAGGCACTTGAAGCGGTCGGTGTGGCCGAGGATCCAGTTGATCATGTAGCCGCCGTAGCTGGCGCCCAGCGCGCACTCCCGGGTCTTATCAATAAAAGCGTAATGCTGCTCCGCGTAGTCGAGTCCCTTCATCAGGTCTTCAAACGGAGCGCCGCCCCAGTCTCCATTGATGGCGTCGATGAATTTCTGTCCGTAGCCGGTTGAGCCGTGGAAGTTGATCATGATGACGACGTAGCCGCTGGGCGTCGCAGCAGTCGGCGCGGCGAAAAGTTCGGCATTCCAGCGGAAGCTCCAGTCGTCTCCCCACGCGCCCTGCGGCCCGCCGTGGATGAGGAACTTCACGGGATACTTCTTGCTGGGGTCGAAGTTCGGGGGCTTGACCAGGAAGCCCTGGACATTGTCGTTGTGAGCGCCGGGAAACCAGAAAGATTCAAGTGGAGACATGGCGACTTGGGAAAGGACAGCGTCGTTGAGGTGAGTAAGTTGCCGTGGCTTTGCCATCGCATCCTTGCGCAGCGGTTCTTTGGATTCCCCTCGGAGCATCGCATTGATCTTATCGAGACCAACTGCGTAATCACTGTGTTCAACCGTGAAAAGTTCTGTCGGCGCCCGGAGTGACATCCGGCTGAACGCAAGGCGCTCCGACAGGTTAGTGGCCTTTGTCTGAGCCTCGGTGTTCTCTCCGGCGACAATGTCATCGTTAAAGCCGTCGAGTATCTTGATCGGGTAGCAGCCATTGGGGCACATCTCGGGCACAACCGAATAAATCGGCGACTGGCCCTCATCTTCGGCGGTGAGAATAATCTCGTGTCGCCCGGCCCAGGCGAATGATCCCACCCAATGATCGAAATTCTCTGTTACATTCTTTTTCTCGCCCGTCTTGCGGTCATACAGCATCAACCGGAAGCGGTCGCTCTCGTAGCCGGGACGCTGCTGGGCGCGGTAGGCGATGTAGCGGCCATCGGGCGAATAGAGCGGCGACGAGTCGCTGGCGGGATTGTCGGCGGTGATGTTTTTCGCGGTGGGGCGGGCGGACGAGGCGTCCGCCGCTCCATTGACTGGAACGATCCAGAGGTCGTTGTTGGTGGAAGCGGCTTCATTCTTGTCGTGATTCGAGGTGTAGCAAATCTCCTGCCCGTCGGGAGAAAAGGCATAGTCATCCTGTCCGCCAAGCGAAAACACGGGAGCGTCGTAGTCGCCGGGCGTGAGGTCGCGTGGCTGGACTACGGTCCGTCCGGCGTACGCCGTGGGCTCAACAGCTGGCGGAGCCTCGATCACGAAGATGTGGCTCCGTTTTCCTTCCTTATAGGCATTCCAGTGCCGATAGAGCAACTGCGTGAAAATCTGCGCCTTCACTTTGGATTTGCTGTTTTCGTCCAGCATCTTGGCATTGCAAGCAATGGGATCGTTTTGTGCGTCGCACTCGGGATAGACATCTGAAGTGAAAAGAATATTCTTTCCGTCGGGCGACCAGAGTTCGCCACTGGCTTCGGTCGCGATCGAGCTTAGCTTGTACACAGACGCTACTTTTCCTGCCGCGCTATCAAACCGCGCGATCCAGATCTGAGACCCGCCCTCCTTGGTCGACAAAAACGCGAACCGCTTTCCATCCGGCGCCCAGCGCGGACGATCCGCATCCTGGTCTGCAATGATCTCGCGCTCGCCTCCCCCTGTCATTCCGACCGGAGCGGGATGGTTCGCCGAAGGCGAAGCATCCTGCGGAGTGGAGGAACCTGCTTTTTCTTCCGCGAGCGGCACGATCCAGATGTGCGGCGTCTTCGTGTTGGCCGCCAGGTCAACATCCACCACGCTGAAGATTACCCACTTGCCGTCCGGCGAGACTTGCGGATCCCCGACGCGCTTGAGCTTCATCATGTCTTCGAAGGTGAAGGGATGCTTGGCCTGCGCGCAGGCGGGGAACACGAAAGATAAGAGAGCAAGAGACGTAAGCAGGAAACGGCGCACGACGGAACCTCCTCGGCAAACGGAAAAGTGTAGCAGGGGGATGCTGTTACCTTCCAGCGTCAGATTGCTTCCGCTGGATGATGACCCCTCAGAGCATCGCAACTCCCAAGAAACAGCAGGTTCCTCCACTGCGCCGTCGCTGCGCTTCGACTCCGGTCGGAATGACAAACCAATTTTCAAGTACGTTCTTAACGATGTCTACAATTCGGAGGGCTGCCAGGGGTTCACCAGGCGCACGCCACAACCTTCGAAGTCGGCGGTATTACGTGTGGCGAGGAGGGCGTTCCGGGAACGCGCGACTGCGGCGATCTGCGCATCGAATGCTGCGATGGGACGGCCTTGGGCACGGCGCGCGGCGGCTATGGCTGGAAATTCCCGCGCCGCTCCGTCGTCGAAGGGCAAGAGGCGTCCGGCGAAATCGTGAGTGAATGCGACTTCCGCTTCATCCCGCAGGTTGTCGCGGCGCTTACCCTTGGGAAGGATTTCAATCCCATAAAGAATCTCCGCCACGGTTACTGAAGTGAGAAAGAGCTCGGCGGACTGCTGCTGCGACCACCATTCCATCACGCGGGGTGCAGGCGATGCTTTCATGATTTCCGAGATCACGTTTGTGTCCAGGACCAGCATGGTTGACCGGCCCTTCAGCGGATTCCGGGATCGCGGATCGGGCCGCGAGGAGGAATTTTTAAATCTACGCCGCCGAGAGCCGCGAAACGGCGGTGAATTAACTCGCCCAGGTTTTCGGACTTCGGTTCCGTTTGCGCTAAACCCGCCTCCAGCAACTCACGGGCTTCCTGCTCCATGGAGCGGCCATTGCGCGCGGCCCGCATACGTAAGCGGCGCTTGGTGATTTCCGGAAGTTTTCGGATCGTAATGCTTGCCACGAAATCAATGATAGCATTGATGGCAGTGATGGCATAGACTCTTCCGCAGGGTCCATCTGGGTCTAGAAGGTGTTGGCCGCAATCCCTTTTATGCGACCGCCCTACAGCAGATACCTGAGTCAGGAAAAGCGGCAACCCTGTGAACGAAGTGGCATCTTAGTATGCGGCAGAACTGCAGCGCCCTTACCCCGGCCTCACTGAGCGGAGAGGGGTCGGGGGAGGGTCGCCGCGGTTTTTGTCCTTATTTTTTCTTCCTGAGCGGACAGCCAGCGACCGGTGAACGTCTCGGTTATCCGATAAATCCGATAAAATGGATGCATGAAACCGTCGTCCCTCCGCGTTTTACTTTCCGCCGTTCTTCTTTTTCTTTCGATAGCCTCCCTCTTAGCACAAGAAGGTCCGCTGGAAAACAAACCGCCGACCGGGGTCACGCCTGAAGAAATCATTACCCGCTTTGCCGCCAAGGAAAAGTTATTCAAGGAAGCGCGCGAGCACTACACTTACCGGCAAGACATCAAAGTACAAACCCGCGACGGGGAAACGGTGACAGGTGAATATCACGAGGTTTTCGACGTCCTTTATAACGACAAAGGCCAGCACATGGAGAACGTTGTCTTTGCGCCGCAGTCCACGCTTGAGAACGGCGGGCTGGGACTTGATGAAGGCGACATACAGGATTTCCGCAACAAGCTGCCCTTCGTGCTGACCACGGAAGAGGTTCCGGAATACAACATCCTTTATGTAGGCCAGCAGCAGGAAGACGCGCTGCACTGCTTTGTCTTCGACATTGCGCCGAAAGCGATCGTAGGCAAAAAGCGGTATTTCCAGGGTCGCATCTGGGTGGACGATCACGATTTCCAAATCGTAAAGACCTACGGCCAGGCTGTTCCGGAGATTCGAGACACCAAGAAGAAGGGTAATAAGACCGAACATCTCTATCCCAAGTTCACGACGTGGCGCGAGCAAATCGACAACCAATATTGGTTTCCCACCTACACCCGGGCCGATGACACGCTGACCTTCAGTACGGGAGATATCCACATTCGCGAAATCGTGAAGTATGAAGACTATAAGCGGTTTGGATCGAGCGTGAAGATTCTGTATCAGGGTAAGGAGGTGCCGAAAGCGGACGAGAAGGATCAGAAACAGCCGGATCAGAATCCCGAGCAGAAGAAGCCGGATGCGGCACCGGCGCCGAATTCGCCTCAGAAGTAGCGGTGAGACCGCTTGTTTGATCGGCCAAAGAATGGGAAAGCGAACTTCATTTTTACTCGGACCCCGGATTGGACGAATCTTCGTTCACAAGTCCTGAGAAGGAGTTTTTCAGTTCGCAGCTAATTATTATCCCCGCCCCACGCCCACATACTCAAAGCCCATGGCGCGCAGCCGCACGGAATCTAATAAATTTTTCGTATCGACGATGACGGGCTTCTTGAGCAAGTGGCGGATACGCTCAAAGTCGAGCGCCCGGAACTCCGGCCAGCCCGTTCCGACCACGAGGGCATCCATGCCTTCGGCTGCGGCGTAGGCCGATTCGCAATAGCGCACCGAGCCGTTCAACCGCGTCTTTGCATCGGCGAGCGCAACCGGATCGTAGGCCCGCACTCGCGCACCTTTCGCGACCAGAGTTTCTGCCAGCCGTATCGCGGATGAACCCGCGACGGAATTCGTGTTCGGCTTAAATGCCAAACCGAGAATTCCAACATCCTTGTTCTCCACCGAATTCAGCGCCATCGCAATCTTGTCGACGAGACGATCAGCCAGAGTGTGGTTGACGTCTCGCGCCGCGCTCAACACCTTCAGCGGCACTCCGTTGGCCTGCGCGAGTTGGGCCAGGGAATCCATGTCCGACTCGGCAAATACACCGCCCATGCCCGCACCGGGCTGCAGACAGCGCGGAGCGATTTTTTTATCGAGGCCAAGGGCCAGCGCGAGGCTCACTGCATCCGCGCCCACGCGTTCGCACAGCGCGGCCACTTCGTTGATGAAAGAGATCTTCGTCGCTACGAACGCCGTCGCTGACTCCCGCACCAGTTCTGCCGTCTCCTGATTGGTCACAATTACAGGCACACCCCGCATCACCAGCGGATGGAATATCTGCTTCAGGATCTGCACGGCTTCATTCGAAGTCGAACCCAGAATCAGGCGGTCCGGCCAATTGAAATCTTCGACGGCGCAACCATCGGTGAAAAACATTGGCTGGGATACGATCGTCGCTTGCAGACCCTCGTTTTTCAGAGACTTTTCGATGGCCGAGGCTGTCCCCACCGAAACCGGCGTGACGATCGTCAATATCGGAGGCTTGGCCGCCAGCTTCGCAATCCGCATGATTACATCGGAAAGATTTTCAGCGCCATCTTCCGCCAGGAAAATAACCTGCGTCTTGCGCGCAAACGATTCGATGTCGGTGGAGTAGGCCAGGCGCCCCGCGCGCACGTTGCGCCGGATGATCTCTTTTAAATTTTTTTCGAAGAAAGGGACGTTGCCCTGCGCCATCTCGACCATGCGCGTGCGGTCCGGATGGCAACAGGAAACCGGAGTGCCAAAATCCGCCAGACAAGCCGAAATCACCGTCCCTAGATAACCCGAACCGTAGACCCCGATCTGCATGCGTGCCCCTCCGGGCTGAATCATTCCCGCGCCCGAAGTGGCTACCGGCGCGGGATTTCAACTCATTCCCTATCTTTTGTTTACAGCGCGGGGAACGCCTTCGCAACGCACGGGAGGGAAATGTACCAGGGGCCATGCCGTCTCTGTACGGGGTAACGTAACAGGCAGGTAATCAGGGGCGGTTACTGCGACGAGTCACGAACGGGGCTGGGATGTATGCTTCAGGACGCGACGGAATGCACGTTTATCCTCACTGAGACACGAGGGGCAGCCGTGAGAGCTGCCCCCGAGCCATCCATTGTTTGGCCATCGGAGCTCAACCGACAAAACCCACCCTAATTTTAGCCATGCTTCAGTCTTCCGTTTGGGATTTATGGGGTAATTTCCCAAGCTATACCGTCTTGGTGCGCTCCGCCGTATGAGCTGACGCCGTAAATATTACCAGCAGAATCCAGAGTCACGCCCTGCGGATTATAGCCATCGGTGGTGTTGGCGAAGTTGTGGAGTACGCTCTCTGCCCAGTTTCCCTTTGGGCCGGGAGAAAATTTGTAGACGGTTCCATACTGAAACAGACCGCCGGAAAAAGTCGTGCCATACAGGCTGCCCGCGCCATCGATCGCCACTCCGCCAACAGGGAGCCCGCCATCCGTCGACCCCGTGAAAGAGTGGATGAGCGTGAACTTCCAATAGCCCACGGTGGGCGAAAGTTTATAGAGCGAGCCCACCCCGTAGACGCCTTCATACTCAGTGTTGCCGTAGAGATTGCCTTCAGAGTCCATGACCAGGCCGCCGGGGTTCGGGGACTGTCCGTAGTCTGCCGACGGAGTGAAGTCGTAGATCGACTCGAAGGTCCAGACGCCGTTGGCCTGCGAGACTTTATAGACGGAACCGACTCCGTAGGCACCCCCACACTGAGTCGTGCCGTAGAGATTTCCCATCTTGTCCATGAGCATCGGCCCCACGGGACAGTCGGTCTTCCCTTGCCCGAACTCGTAGATTAAGTTCTCAGTGAAGGTGCCGTCGCCGTTGGGGTGAAACTGAAAGATGACGCCATTATCATTCAGCGCTCCGCCAGCAAGTGTGGATCCGTAAAGGTTGCCGGCGCTGTCGCGAACCAGGCCGGCATTCGGCTCGGCGCCGTCGTCGTCCCCGCCTACGAACGAGTGCAGCGTGCTTCCCGTGTAGGTTCCCGCGTTGTTGAGAACTTGAAATAATTCACCACCGTAGTACTGGCCATTGTCGTAACCCCAAGCAGTGCCCGCGCCGTAGATGTTGCCCTCGCCATCAATCGCCAACGGCCCGGATGGACCTGCGTAGATTATGTCGGCGAAGTTGTAAAGCACAGTCTCAGCCCAGTGACCGTTTTTGGGAGCCAATCGAAAAACCGTGCCGCATCCGTATCCGCCGCAGTCGGTCGAACCACCGTAAAACGAGTTCCCGTAAAGATTGCCTGCGCTGCCGAGCGTTAGAACACCCACCGGACCCCAAGCGTCATTTCCGCCGGCGAAGGCGTGCATCACTTGGAATTTCGGGCTTGCCCAAGCGGATGCAAGCATCGTCACCGCAACAACTCCGACGCTGAGGTAACGACGTAGGGTTAGGAAGAAGGTAGCGAACATGGAAGACCCCTTCAAGGCAGATTGATGCGGGGAAGACAAACAGCCGCGAGTGTAGCACGAGGACTTGCATCACGAAGAACCGAAACTTACTTTTTCAGCTCCGCACTCCAATTCGTAACCAGGACCAGGGGCGTGGAGACGCTTTCCGGGTTGGTCGCGAAGATGAAATGCTGGCCGTCGGGGCTGGCATCGTAGGCGTTGCCCACCGCCGCAATATAGCCGACCTGAAACATCCCGAGCACGGGGCCTAATTCGAACTCGTCGCTTTTCGTGTTCACCATTGCGGAGTGGAGAAAGGCGTCAAAGCCGAAAAAGAAAATCTCTTTGCTGTCTCGCCGCCAGGAAGGAAATGTCCCGCCGGTTTGCGAGACTTGCCATTTCCCTGCGCCGCTGGGAAAGTGAGTGACGTAGACTTCCTCGCGTCCTGACTCGGTGGAACTGTAGGCCAACCAGCGGCCGTCCGGGGAAAGCCGGGCCTGAATAATGCGGGCCTGCGGAGTCTGCGGCTGAACGATGGCGAAAGGTTTTTTGTCGCCGAACGTGGGCATCGCCCACACTCCGGTAACGGTTGGGCCGCTGGCCTCAAGGTGCAGAATGTAGCGTCCGTCGGGCGACCACTGCGGGTCCGTCAACTCGTGTGCCAGTTTGGAACTTTCGCCTTCCATCAGAATTTCTTCCTGGCCGCCGCCGTTGGCCAGGCGGGCGCGCAGTGAAGTTCCTGTGATCGCCGTCACGCCGCTCTGCCGCACGTAAATAATCTTCTGCCCATCGGCCGACCACGAGGGCATCAAGTAAGTAGCACCCCCAAAGGTCAACCGGATACGGGTTCCGCGAGCCAGATCGATCACCCAAATGTCCGCCTGCGGATCTCCGATGGAAACGGCGAGATGTTTGCCATCCGGAGAAAGACTGCCGGCGCCCTTATAAAACGCCGGCTCGCCGATCTTGTTCAGCACCTTGCCGCTGCGATCTAACCAGATAAGACCGGATCCCTGGGCCTTGGATCCCGGCTCATAAACCAGAACTCCATTTTGGCTGACAGAAAATGTCGCGTGCCAGGTGGAGGAATCATATTCCACTGAGCCCGCCACCGGTATCGGATCGCCCGATACAGTGCCGCTCGCGGCGTCGAACTTTTGCGCCAGCAGCGCTGACTGCAAGTGGTAAAGAAGATAGCCGGAGGCATATTGAGCATCGGAATCCGAATCGATGATGTGTTTGTAGGAACCATCCTTCAGCGAGCCGAAATAGATTCCCTGCTGCGCGCCTCCCGAGTGATTGGTGGCAAAGAAAAGGAAATGCTGGCCGTCGGGCAGGAAGCGGGGCCAGCGGTGCGTGGTGTGCTTGTCCATTTCAAACTTGGTCAAGCGCACCGCGGTTCCACCGGCGGCGCCGATTCGCCACAAAGACTCGCGGTAATCGGGCTCGTAAATGATGACGTTATCCTGGTTCCACGCGCCTCCGCGAGGGTTGGGCGCGTCGGCGAGAACGGTGACAGGACCGCCGGCAGCCGGAATTTTTTTCAGGTGTCCCTCGGCAAAGAATCCCAGGAAACTTCCATCCCCCGACCAGAAAGGAAAAGACGCGCCGTCAGTGCCTTCGAGCTTGCGCGGCGTCAGGTCGTTCAGCGTCTGCACCCAAAGCAGATCGCGATCCTTCTGGCTGCGGGCGCTATAGGCAATCGCCGTACCGTCGGCGTTAATGACCGGCGGCCCGGAAAAATCTCCCGTGAAATCGAATGCGACTTGTGGTGGGGGCGGCAGATACGAGCGCAGAGTCCGCTGCGGCTCGCGCCCGCGCAATGTCAACCACGCCAGGCTCGCGAGCAGCGCGACGAGAGCCACGCCCCAAACCAAGCGCTCAGTGAAGCGGCCGCGAGTTTCGGTCGGAGTGACAATGCCGATCCCTGCGTCCGTCGCAATCCAGCGCAATTCGCGGCCAACGTCAGCGGCATTTTGCCAGCGGGCTTCCGGATCCTTCGCCAAACAATCGGCGACCACATGATCGAGCGCCGCCGGGGCAGTTGCTTGAAGCTTCGAAACCGGTTCGGGATCCTTTTCCAGGATGGCCGACGCCACCGAGAGCTGACTCTTGCCTTCGAAGGCCCGGCGTCCCGTAATCATTTCAAAGAGCACGCCGCCGAAAGCGAAGATGTCGCTGCGCGCGTCGGCTTCACGGCCTTGCAGAACTTCGGGCGCCATGAACTGAAAGGTCCCGACGATAGTGCCCTGCTGGGTAAGCGTTCCGGCAGCAGGAGTGAGGGCCGACAGATTCATCGTAGGAGTGGAAGGCGTAAGACCATGATCTCCCGATGTTTGCACTAACGTGGCGACAGCCGGCTTCGCCAAACCAAAGTCGAGCAGCTTCGCACCGGATGCCGTGAGCATAATGTTGCCGGGCTTGAGGTCGCGATGCACAATGCCTGCGCGATGCGCTTTTTCCAGCGCCTCGCAGATCTGCACACCAACCTCGAGCGCCTGCTTCAACGGCAGCGGCCCTTTGCGCAGACGGGCTTCCAGGCTCTCGCCCTGCAAATATTCCATCACCAGGAACGAAGTGCCGTCCTGGCTGCCCACATCGTGCAGCACGCAAATATGCGGATGATTCAGCGATGAAATGGCGCGCGCTTCCCGCTCGAAGCGCTGCCTGGCCTCAGGATTTTCAGAAAGATGGGAAGGCAGAATTTTGACTGCTACCGTGCGGTCAAGGCGAGTGTCGCGGGCGCGATACACTTCGCCCATGCCGCCTGCGCCGAGCGGCGATTGAATTTCATATGGACCAAGTTTCGTGCCGGAAGCCAGAGGCATGTTGCGCGCAATTATAGTCTACGGATAGGAAGGCCCTGTCCCCAGAAGTGAGGAAGCCAGAGTTTATAAACCTGCAGCCGCCTCAGTCACACTCGGCTTCCACGTCACCAACTTGTCGATGCTGGTCACTTTCAAGAGGTGTTCAATGTGTTTGTTGGCGCCCGCCAGCCGAAGCTCGCCACCTGCCTCTTTTACCTGTCCCGCGGACATCACCAGAATCCCGACGCCGGTGCTATCGAGGTGCGTGACTCCGGAAAGATCGAAAATAATTTTCTTTTGCTGCTTCTCGCGGACCAGGCTGTCGGCGGCCCATTCCAGTTGCTTGCACTCGCGCCCGATGGTGATGCGCCCGGTGATTTCCAGCACAACAATATCCGGCGGCAATTCCCGCGTTTGAATCCCCAGCATAAAATTCCCTTCGGGCCTTCACCTTCTCAATAAGTTCAGGCTTCGTCTCGGCGGATCATCTTAGGGTGCGAGACAGAGTAAGTCAATGCGGGTGCGGGAGAAGGGAAAGACATGGTCCCAGAGACACCCCCCCCATCTGGAATCTTTCTCTTTGCCCTCGTAGCCGTCGCTACAGTTTGCCGGACCACCCCATAGATCGTTCCGAACAGATTGCCGGACGAATCCATGACGAGTCCGCCGGGCCAGTTGGGACGCTCCCATTCGCTTTTCCGCGAGACATTCGCCTTGAAAATTTAAGCATAAGCGGCCTGTCAACTGTCGAAACCAGGCCATTTCACTCAAGTGGCCTGCGCAAGGCCATATGAGTGCAATGGCGATTTATCGTCAGTTGTCCATGCAAGGTCTACCTGGGTCGGCTCTCATGTAGAACTTGTGCTGATCTTCGTGGGTGATCCGAAATCCGCGCTTCTCGTAAAAATGGCGGGCGGGATTTATCTTTACAACCGACAGCGTCATGGCTTTTGATTGATAGGCGGCCCGTGCCAAAAGTATGTCCAGAACTTTCGTCCCGATACCGCGCCCTTGCATCGCGGGCATCACGTAGAAAGAGCCGAGGTTGATCGTCCTGTTTTCAACTTGCTCTTGAATCCAACCCACTTCCTGGTCGTCGGCGGTTATGATCCTGACTTCGTCAACTTTGAAGAACCCAGCAAAGTTCCTCTCCTCCCGCGCCTGATCCCAGCCGAAAAGGCGATCGATGAATCCGCGCATAGTCTCAAAATAAAGGTCACGGGCGAAGACGGAGTCTTGACTGCACGCTGCTCGAAGCGCGATCTTCACTTTTCACAGTCCCTTTGAAATTTTGCACTTTTGAAAAGTGCCGGACAAGGTCAATGAATGCTATAGAAATGTTACGCCATCAGCGCCGTCGAGGCGGCTTCTTGTCGAGCATTGTGTCAGGAGTTTCGAACAGGGTTAGGTTTGGTTTTCGCCGCTCCACGAACTCGGCCTTTCCTGAGAGTTTTTATCCGTATAGCGGTTCAACCGACTTGGAGCGCAGAGTTCTTCGTCGATGTGCGACTAAACAGAAAGGGTGCGGCCACACAAGACAAAGCAGTTCTACGGAGAGACCAGACTGCCGCCGAGCAGTACCGGAGCGAGATCGACCCAGCAATTGGTCGAGTCTTCCCTTACGAAGGTGAGCCGCTCGAGCGAGATGCGCCGGCTTCCCGAATATTCCCGCCAGCGTTCGCGCCCAGTGTGCAGCGCCAGTTCTGCGGCTTGCACGTCTGGCATTTTTACGATAGTGAGATGCGGGATGTAGGGCCACTCTTCCGCGAAGGCCAGCGTTTGCTGATTCAACTGATCGTGCAATTCCTGCAGCCGCGCCGCCCCTTGCGCCACCCGAATATAGACCGTCGGCGTGGTTGGAACAAAGGTTTGCATGTCGCCCAGGCTGACTTCAAAGGGTTCGGCCCGGCTGCAGATTCCCGCCAAGGTCTGCAGCGCTTCGCTCTCCGTGCCTTGCAGAAGGCGCGGCGGCAATAGGGTGAGGTGCGCTGAAAGATGCGGCAGGTCGGGATGCAGTTCCCGCCGGAGGTTCTCCACAAACTCGCCCACAGGGCTTTTGACGTAGGCTACTAGCGCGTAGCGCAGGCTCGGCATATCCAAAGGAAAATTATATCGCGTCCCGTCGTTTATAATTGCAACAGTCGCAGATTCACCGGACTTTAACAAACCAGTTTAAACCAGCGATGTTTAACAATGTCGGGGCGTAGCGCAGCCTGGTAGCGCACCTGCCTTGGGCGCAGGGGGTCCGCGGTTCAAATCCGCGCGCCCCGACCAAAATTTTTCTTAACTTCGTCAATATAATGTCGTCGGTTGCCGGCATTACATCGCGCTCTTTCCCCATTCCACAAACCTTGCAAGTTCCTGCATCTTGACAGGACCGCCGCAGCGGCCTAGCGTCCTTATGTCAAAACGGCAGGCTGATCGTGTGTTCCTCGCGATCGCTGCGGGTCCAAAAAGCTGTAATCACGGAGGATTCCAATGTCCAACCTCAGATCAGCCGCACGCCAGATTG
>Ga0302320_10012177_pt1 | contig 18104 bp, 17 predicted proteins | sample Bog_T0_3_FD_202130 | JGI IMG/M metagenome (GOLD analysis project Ga0302320, IMG submission 202130) | Peat permafrost microbial communities from Stordalen Mire near Abisko, Sweden - Bog_T0_3 | ecosystem: Environmental > Terrestrial > Soil > Wetlands > Peat | place: Sweden: Abisko, Stordalen Mire...
AGCGCCGCTCGCGCGGCAGGATCACGTCGGGTGGTGGGGGATGTGGTGGGCATGTGACCTCCGTTGAGGTCGCCCATTATACCGGGGGAGGGCCGGACAGGGCTTACGCAGCCACCGAACGCTTACGGTCATCGCTGTGCCGGCCATGTCCTGCATTTCCGTAGCCCTGGGGATCTTGCCCAGGACTGCGTACCAGCCGGCTCTGAACTTGGCATGCCCGGCCAACGTCTGTGCGCGATAGGTCCGTGGCCCAGTGATGACGACGATCTCCGGTCAGGCACCTAGACACCATCATCGTGAGCAGAGGTGCAGATCGAGTAAAGGCACATAGGATACGATCGTCATGAAGGCACCACCACTGCCCCCACCACAGCGCGCCACCAGGATGCGGCGACATGCGCATCGATCGGGTGAAGCCATGGTCAACGGATTGTCATCATCGGACGATGCGGTCTCATCCGACCGTGTCGGGTCCTGCCCGTTTGCTGATCGCTTCCCACCCCGTCGTGTACTACAGTGCAGGGCTCTAGGACGGTGGCTTTTTGCGTCGGACATCGCTCCAGGGACGCTCCTCGCCGAACCGGTCGTCCCACTCTCCGGCAGGCATCGACCTGCGCTCAGGTGACTCCTCAACGTGCGTAATACCAGCTCATCATGGTCGGTCTGGATCAGCGCCGTTGGCATTGCCGAACCGGGCCCACCCGTCAGCCAGGAGCGGGCGGCCGCCTGGCTGGAGCAACGGCTCCATCCCGATGCCGATCTGCGCAAATTCCGCCTTTTCGCCTCCCGCACCAAGGTCGATGCTCGGCATAGCGTCCTCGACATCCTGGGGGCCGACGGTGATGCCCTGTATCCGATCGGCGGGATTGGTGGGGTCGACATGGGTGCGCGCAGCGCGCTTTTCGACCGCTTGGCGCCTCCGCTCGCTCAAGCTGCCGTCCGGGCCGCCTGTCCGGGCGGATTGGGCCGGATCACCCACGTGATCACGGCTACCTGCACTGGGGCAGTCGCCCCCGGCTTGGAGATCCGCCTGTGCCAACTGCTCGGCCTCGATCCTACGGTGCGGCGACTGTCCATCTCCTTCATGGGCTGCTATGCGGCCATCCCGGCCTTGCGCGTTGCCTGGACCATCTGCCAAGCCGATCCCTCGGCACGGGTCCTGGTGGTGTGCTGCGAGCTGTCGACCCTGCACTTGCGTCCGGGGCCGGAGGACGACGCCCTGCTGGCAGCCCTCCTCTTCGGTGATGGCGCTGCGGCGGTGGTGGTGGAGAGTGCCACAACTCCCCTGGGGACGCGATTGCGCATCATCGGCGATGGCTCGGTCCTGGCTTCCGATAGCACCGATGCCATGACCTGGACGGCACATGCGGACGTGTTCCGCCTGCATCTATCCCCGACCGTGACCAGTGGCCTGGCTGAGATCCTGCCGGGACTTGCCCTTCGCCTGCTGGGTTCGGACACCCCGCCTGTTGACATCCGTTGGGTCGTCCATCCAGGTGGTCCGCGCATCCTCGATGCCGCAGAGCGCGTGCTCGCCTTGCGAGCTCATGCACTCGATCCAAGCCGACGTGAGTTGGCTCGGGCGGGCAACCGGTCATCACCCACCGTCCTGGCGATCCTGTCCGAACACTTGCGCGAAGAGTGGAATGGCCGGGCTGTCCTCGTGGCCTTCGGCCCCGGGTTGACGGCTGATGCCTTGGTGGTCGAGCGGGTCGAGCCAGCATGAACTGGTGGCATCAGCTCTCCAGCTGGTGGCTGATCCTCGTCCTGGGTGCGACGAGCGCAGCCGCCATCCGCCCTGCCGCCTCCCTTCAGATCGATCCAGGTGCCAGCGGCTGGGTGGATGCCCATGGTCCGGCAGCCTCCGCCCTGGCAGCGGTTGAAGAGCGTTTCGGCCGGCAAGACGGATTCCTTATCGCCCTCTTTGCCCCCGATATCCTGACACCTGAATCCATCGCCTGGCAGCGGGCCGTGTCAAAGGTAGTGGCTGCACTGCCGGGTGTGGCGGCCGTCGATAGCTTGCCGACGGCGCAGGACGTCGTGGTCGACGATCTGGGACCGTCATCGACTCCCCTCGTGCGGGAGCCACGCGAGCGCATCCTGAACCATCCACTATACCGGGATCTGCTAGTGTCACGGGATGGCACCGCGGCGGGGCTTCTCGTCAGGCTCGATCGGAACGTCGATGACCAGGCTTCGCTCGTTCTGGAATGCCACCTGCGTGAACTCCTCCAGACGCAGCCGCCGCCCGCGGGAACCGAAGCCGTGCTTGGCGGACTTCCCGCGCAGCAGCATGCCATCGGCCGAGCGGTGGCGCGCGATCAATCGCTGATCGTACCGCTCATCGGCCTGTTGCTGATCGTGGTGCTTACGGGAGTGCTCCCGTCCTGGCGTCTGGTGGCGGCAACGGTGTGCGGTGTCGCCAGCGCCTTGGTCTGGACCTTCGCGTGCATTGCCATGGCTGGACGTCAGCTCGATGCCCTGCTCGGCCTGCTGCCACCCTTGGTTCTCGGCATTGGTGTCGCGACGGCCATGCACGTGACTCGAGCGCTCGCCCAGGCGGTGGTTGCAGGCGAGCCCGCACCTCGTCGTGCAGCCTGGGATCGCCTGCGCACCCCCCTGACCCTGGCGACCGTGACGGCACTCGCCGGGGTCGGGGGGTTGTGGCTGGGGGCCGTCCCGGCTGTACTCAGCTTTGCCCCCTGGGCCGTCCTGGCTGTGGTGGTAGGGACGCTTTGTCCCCTGCTCTGGCTGCTGGCCATCGTTCCCGTGGTCACGAGGGAGGAATGGACACGCGTGGCAACCGGAAGGTGGGGCGACCGCTTGGGGGCGCGCTTGTCCCAGCTGGCGCTGTGGGCCGCGGCTCGGCGCTGGTGGATGGGCGGCGGAGCACTCCTGCTCACAATCGTAGCGTCCGTGCTGTGCACGCGGCTGCGCGCCGATGCCGACTTCCTCCATGCCCTCCCGCCCACGGACGTAGTCCGCCAGGCCCACGAGCGGATCGACCGGGACCTGACCGGGACGCTGGGGCTGGATCTGCTCGTCGACGTGGGTCATCCTCCGACCACCAGCGATCTGCACGCGATCACCACGCTGGGGAACCAGGTGCGGCTGCTGCCGACGGTCGCAGCCGCCGTATCGTTGGGTGACATCGTGGCACTCGTCCGGGAACGCGGTGATCGGCGAGACTCGGTGGACGTGCTCGGCGATCTGCACCTCGGCGCCCCGGCGGTCGTCCGCCGCTTCCTCGGACCGGGCCAGGGTGGCGCCAGCGCGGCGACAACGCTGCGCCTGATGGTTCGGCAGCGTGATGGCAGCGTGGCCGAGGCCGCGCGGGATGCACGGCGCATCAAGGCCGATGCAGCCATGCTTTTCCCGCTGGCACGGATAACCGTCGCCAGCGCCGCCCTCCTGCTCGATGAGACCACCGCACGGCTGGTGCCGGCAACTGCCCAGGGGCTCGCGGCGTCTAAGATCAGCGTGGCCCTGCTCCTGCTGGTGGTCTTGCGCCGGTGGCGGCTGGCGTTGATGGCCCTGATCCTCGCCGGCTTCCCGCTGCTACTCACCTACGCGGCCATCCCCCTGCTCGGCTGGCCCCTGGACATCGGTGTCTCGATGATCGCCTGCATCGCCCTGGGACTGGTCATGAACGACACCGTCCACCTGGTCGATGCCCTCCATCATTATGGTCTATCCGCAGGCTATCGCCGTGTGGGACCGTCTGTGATGCTGGCGGGCATCGTCCTGGCCCTGGCATTCTCAGCCTGCGATATGGGGACCTTCGCCTATACCAAGCGCTTCGGCGTGCTCCTCGCCTGCGCCTTCGCCTCTGGAGTTGCGGTCAATTGCCTGCTCGCCCCAGCACTCGCCTGGTGCCTCCCTCCACCTCAGGAGTCTCGTGCATGAGACCGATTGTCCTCCCAGCGATGGGGATGCTGGTCCACCTGGCAGCGGCGGAAGCGGTGTCGCTGCCACCCCAACAGTGGCGGGTCATTCCCGCATCATCGACAGTGGTTTTCCATGGTGCGAGCACACTGCACGAGTTCGATGGTACTGCGACCGTGGCAAGCGGCCAGCTCGACCTGATTCCTGGGCAGGAAGCGGGCGTGGTCTGCATAGCGGCCTCGAGCATGAAAACCGGCAATGACGACCGGGATCGCACCTTGCAGACCGAGCAACTGGAGAGCGCACGATTCCCTACAATCACCTTCACCCTGGGCCGCTTGGAGCGCACTGGCACGACCGCCATCGCCCACGGCATCTGGAGCATGCACGGGGTCGACCGGCATCTCGACCTCGCCGTCATCCTGCCGTCCGATCCCACGCCGGCAGGCGCCAAGGCCCATCTCACCTCCTCGTTCAGCATCGATATGCGCTTGTGGAACATCAAGATACCGCGAACCGCCCAGGTCATCGCCATGGACCCGCTGGTCACAGTCGCGGTTGATCTGGCCCTGGAGCCGGCCAGCGGACCGCAGGGTGTGATCCCGCGTGCCCGCCCGCTCCTGGGCAACCTGGCCCTGCTTGACCAGCGCGGCGTTTCCCACGCCTTGGCAAGCGAGGGCGCTGGGCGACTGCTGATGCTGTTCGATATCGATGAGCGCATCACCGCCAAGCGCTGCGATGATGTGCTCAGCCGCCGACTGGACCCCACCGCACCCCTGCTCCGGATCATCGATGGATCACGATTCGCCCCAGAGGATCGGGAGACCCTGCGCCACCGGCTGCAGGAGTCGGTGAAGGACCCGACGCTGTCGTTCCTCTTGGACTGGGAGGGAGATGTGAGGAAACGATTCAAGCTGCCGGATGCGCCGCTCCTCTTCCTCGGATTCGCACCTGATGGCGTCCTCGTTGGCGAGTGCGAAGGTGAGCTCGAGATACCCACCCTGACCCGCATCCTTGCCCTGATCGGTCGACCGGCCAACCCTCCCTTCGTCAGCGATGAGCTGAACGCCCTGCCGAAGCGGGGTCGCTGATGACCACCTTGAAGGGATTGAATCAGCGGGAGTGCCTCGCCGACCCGCAACGCAAGCAGCTATATGTCACGGTCATGTTTGATGAGATCGCCCCCCGGTATGATCGCTTCACGCGCTGGTTCAGCTATGGCCTCGATTCCGGCTGGAAGGGGGAAGTTCTCAAGCAGATCCAAGAGGCCGCCAACTCCGCTCCCGCCATCCGGCAGGGTCTCGATATCGCCTGTGGCACAGGCGATCTGGCCCGCCTGCTCGCCGAGGCGATGCCAGGAGTGACAATCGCAGGCGTGGACATCAGTCCGGTGATGATTGCCTGTGCGCAGCCGCACCCGCAGGTCGTCTACCGGGTCGGTGATGCCACCCGGCTGGAGGAAGCCGATGGCTCGGTCCAGGTGGTGACCATCGGCTACGGACTGCGCAATCTCCCCGACTACATGCAGGGATTGCGCGAGATCCATCGGGTGCTCGCACCCGGTAGCCTGCTCGGCATCTTGGAGTTCACTCGTCCCGAAACAGTCCTCTGGCGGTGGATATTCCTCGGCTACTTATGGCTGGCCGGCACGATCTATGGCTGGTGGTGGCATGGGCATGGGCCGGTCTATGGCTACATAGCCCGGTCCATCGCCCGATTCGCCACCCGGCGGGAACTCACCGCTCAGCTGGGCTCGCTGGGCTTCGACATCATCTGCCAGGGATCGCATCTCGGCGGCGGCGTGGCCGTGATCGTGGCGCGGAAACGTGCATGAGCACGACTACGGTCGATGTCCTGATTGTCGGGGGCGGCCCGGCCGGCGCCCTGGTTGCGCATGGATTGGCCCAGCAGGGGCTGCAGGTGCTGGTCATCGAGGCCATCGATTCCTCGCAAGCCACCACCTCATCACGCGCATCCCCGCCGAACAAGCCATGCGGGGAGTTCCTCGCCGCACGGGGCGTCGCCGTCCTGGGACGCAGAGGACTGCTGCCTCGCATCCTGCCCTGGGGGCAACGCCTGCATCATCTCACCCTCGCCTCGGCGCGCGGAGCGATGTCAGCCGATTTCCCCACCCCGGCGCTTGGCATCCGCCGCAGTGATCTTGACCGGATACTGTTGGCCGCCGCCGCTGAGCAGGCCGAGGTCTGGCTGGGACGTCGGGTAAGCCACGTGAGCCGCCCGGCCGATCCCACGGGCCCGTGGCGGGTCCAGCTCAGCGATCGATCCATCGTTGAGGCCGCCATGCTCATCGGGGCCGATGGCCGGCACAGCAGCATCCGCCAGGAGACCGGCCTGGGTCGATCCCTGGTGCATACGGGAAGGCATGCCCTGGTGGTGCATGCGCGTGGTGTGCGCGATTGTGCAGGAGGGGAAATGCATCTGGGCGGGTATGGTCAGATCGGGCTATGTCCGCTTCCCCCATCGCCACCGAGGTACGATGTCGCTGCCGCTGATGGTGGCGGCACCGACGAGGCGAACATCAATCTCCTGCTCTCGCCACGCGGATCGGCTCAGCTCGGTCGCATGGGAACCGCAGACCTCCTGCGAGCAGGCATCGCCGCGACTCCGACCCTGGCCCATCGCCTGCGGAGAGCGACGTTTCTTGATTCGGTCACGGCGGTCGCCCATCTCCGGCAGCAGCCATGGCGGGTCAGCGGCCATCGGATCGCCCTGGTCGGCGATGCCGCGCTGTGCTCCGATCCCTTCACCGGTGATGGGATGAGCAACGCCCTCGAGGATGCCGAGCTCCTCGTGGCCTGTATGGCGCACTGGCCTGGCGCGCTCCGGACGCATGCGCTCAATGCCTATGGACAGGCGCATCACCAGATCCGCCGGCGCCAGCGTATCGAGACGCTGGCCTTGCCGGCTGTGCTCGATCGCTTTCGGCTTGGCACAGCCATCGTCGCAGGCCTCGCCCATGCCGGCCTCGGATCGTCCATCATCGGCCGGCGCCATCGGCGGCTCGACGTGCACCCGCTGGTCGCCGCTCACCCGGCATCACCACTGGACCGCATCAATCAGCGGCTCGTGTCGACCGCGCCCTAAAATGCGCAAAGACGAGTTTAACTTGGCGAGCTTCCGGACTAGCTGCTAGAGACGACGCGTGTGACGCTTTTGTCCTGACTCGATAGCCCCCTCATTTTCCACCTCCGGGTAATTGCAAGCGGTCATCGGCCTCGACACCCCCTGTGGCAACGTAATGGGCTTCGACCGCTGGGACAGTGACTCCATTCACCACCATGGTACCATGAGGGGCAATTGGATTGTTCGGATGCGCGTCGCCATACCACAGCACGGGCTTCGGCCCACCGACGAAACGGATCTCGTCGATGCCGATCGAGAAATTGCCGACACCCAGGGAGATCGGTATCCCGATGAAGGCCGTCACTGCTTGAAAATTGAAATCCTTGATGTCCGCCATCGGGATCGACACCTTGGTCCAGTTCTGATCGGTCAGCTGGACATAATCCCCGAGGTTGGCGCCCGCTGCGGAGAGGGGATGGCTCGCATCTGGGATCGCCAAGAGGCTGATCGCCAGCTTCTTGGCATTCACGAGTTCCAGGGTGCGCGGGGTGAGCGCCTTGATGTACATTTCCAGGGTCGTGTTTCCGCCAGCATAGCAGTCCACCTTGTCCGCCCAGGGAGTATCGTAGAACAGCCCGGTCTTGGACCAGTTGTTGGTGTCGAGGTTGGTGGACATGTACCAGCTGCCCTTGCCCAGAACCGCTGCCGTCGCTGGTGGAGGTGGTGTCAGCGAGGCTGGCTCTGCCGCAGTTGCGTGAGGTGACGCCCACGCCAGCATGGCCAGTGGCACTGCCGAAATGGCGAACCATCTCGCTGTGCCGAGCAGCGAGGTGCCGAGGCGATGGCGCATGGGGAATCTCCTGGTGCAGGTGGAAAGAGGGAGCCCTCGGAGCATGTCTGCTGCCGAATTAGTCAATGGTGCAGTGCGTAAAGATTTACGGCTGGGCGGTGATGCGCAGTCCGAAGCCCTTCGCGCCTGGGAATTCTGCCCAGCGCCAAGCGGCCCTGCAGCATCCAGCCGCATTGCGTGCGCTGCCTCCGCGGACGACATGGCGATTGCCGCTTGCCGGTCCAGTCGGATCGGTGACCGCACCGGCCGGGTACTCGCCATACCAGTCATGTGTCGACTCCCACGCATTGCCGAGCATATCATAGAGGCCCCACGCATTCGGCTGCTTCTGCTTCACGGGATGCATGAGGTTGTTCCCATACGCATCGGCTGAAGTGACCAGATACCAGGCGACCGCGTCGATCGGCGCATAAGTTGGACCGGTCGTTCCTGCACGACAGGCAAATTCCCATTGTGCTTCGGTCGGGAAGTCAGCATTCAGGCCTGGCTTCATCTCATTGAGCTTGGCAAAGAACTTCTGACCGTCTTCCCATGAAGTGGCTACCGGGAGCGCTCCCTCTCCGCCATTCGGATGGCTGCCCATCACGCCTTGCCAGAACGGATTGGAGACTTCGCTGTCTCCCAGCCAGAACCCGTGGCTGAGAGTCACTGCATGCTGAACCTCGTCTTTGTCGCGATCGATCTCGGCGGTGGGACTGCCCATGGTGAAGCGCCCGGGAACGATCCAACGCATGCGTTGAACTGCCGCATTCACCGTCATATCGGCCCAGGAGCCAAACTGGTCTTTGCCAACGTCCGTCGCCCATGACGGGCGCATAGCGCTCTTGTCCGCAGTGGCAGGCGCCTTGAGGGCCTGATCCTGAGCGGCCATGACATGAACCAGGAGCAGGAGGAGGGTCACGATGGCGAATGGGCTGCTAGCCCGCCGTTGAGTAGATGGGGTTTTCACTTGTCGCCCTTCTGCCGCTCTACGGCTCCGACATCGGCAGACGCACCGGCATAGCGGTCGTTGCCGTTATGGTCCTTGGTGATGAAATCGATACGGCCCTTGACCGCATTCCGTGCCGGGCTGGTCGCGGAGGGCACGAAACCTACCTTGTCGATGAGGCCGGCTTCTTCCCAGGTTTTGCATACCAGATTCCCTTCCGAGACGATGCCGGTCTGTGGTCCGGCGCCGAGGAGATAGACGTAGTTCCGTGTCGGATCGAATGGAGCATCGCATTCGGGGTCGATGATCAGGTTGTATTTGATGGTGACATTCGGCGCATAGACATCGACCAGGATTCCCCGGTAGGGGTCTGATGTCATGGTCCCGCGACGTGAACGGTAGACCGTATTGAAATAGATCTCCGATCCGGTTGCCGAGAAGTACCCCGATGATTTCGCGAGGTCGTCTGGCCGAATGCCGTTCTGCTCGAAGATCGGATATTTGCGCTTCTCGAAGCTGATGTTGTTGTAGTAGCTGGATACCGCATACTTGCCGTCATAGCCAAGCGCATTCAGCTTCATCGGGAACATGCGCACATCGTTGGCCCAATGGTGCGAGAAAGTATTGTTGAAGACCTTGAAGTACCCGCTTCCGGCGATGGCGGCATCATGACCGACGATGAATTTGGAGTAGCCGATGTTGCTGAAGGTGCAATCGTGGATCTTGAGATTGAATGACTTGTCCATGGACACTGCGACACCGGCCGAGATCCCATGGTCGAAATTCTTGAAACTGCAGTGGGATACCTCGAAATCGAGCTGGACCGATTTGAGATTGGAGACCGGCGACCAGTCTGAACTTGAGATCGCGCTGCCGTCATATGGCCCATCTTCGTCACCAAAGGAGCAGTTCTCCCAAGTGAAGTTGTAGAAGGTGCTGTCCTTTCTGCCGTTGAACACCTTATTGGCATCGTAGGGGTGGAAGCTGAATGCCTTGGTGGCGACGAATTTGGTGAAGCGCAGGTCATGACTGGCGCCGGTGATTACCCAGGTATCTGCCTTCTCCATGTGGAAATTATCAAAATGCACAAATGAGATATTAGTGAAGATATCGCTGCGCCCGCCGGGAGAGGTGAAGAGGGTCTTGGCATCGCCGGTTACGGTGATGGGTGCATCGGCAGTGCCCGCGAGATTGCCGAGCGACAGACCGAGATAGGTGCCAGGGGCGATGACCAGGGTATCACCAGGATCCAGCTTGAGAGTGGTCTGGGCATTCGGGTATTCGAGCATTCCCGACCCATTGCCAATGGTCACGATCTTGCCTGTGGCATGAGGCGGATTGGCGACCACCTGCGGTGCAGGGGAGGGGGCCGGTGGCTTGACCGCGATGATGACGGAACCGACTGCGATGGAGACGGCGAGGATGGGGACGGTGACGATGGCGGTGAGGCTCATGGCGAATGCTCCTCCGGGAACGAGGGTGGCGGTGGTGGTCAGCATTGGCGACGTGCCGGTTGCGGCGGCCTTGACCCACAGGACGGTTGGCTGGGGTGGCAAGGGGACATGTCCAAAGGCATCGAGTTTGGCTACCATTGGCAGCATGGATGTCATGCAGCCTTGGCGAACTAGGGTGCTCCGTAGCCGCTCATGTGCACGGCTCAGACGCTTCCGGGCCACGGTTGCATTGGTGCCGAGGGCGGCCGCCAACCCATGGTGATCCAGTCCCTCCACGTGGCAAAGCAGCAGCACATGGCGCTCGCGTTCACTCAGGCCCTCGAAGGCGCGGGCCAACTGCTCGGATCTGGGATCATCTGGCATGCTGCGAGCACTCATGGCTATCTCCGCATGAATGGATTCGCGCCGATGACGACGTTTCTCGGCTCGACGCAGGGCAAGTGCGCAGTTGCTCGTCAAGCACTGCAGCCAGCGGCTCACCTGGACCTCGACATCTCCTGCACGGGGGCGGAAGCGGCCGGAGCAGCGGGGAAGCTGCAGGAGCGCTTCCTGAACGGCATCGTCCATCAAGGATTCGGAACCAGTTGCGAGCATCGCTGCGCGGCGCATGGATTTGCCATGCCGCTCGATGAGGGAGCGCCATTCCTCTTCGCCAGCGGTTCCGGCGACGATCTGCAAAAGAATGCGATCGGAACTGGTGGCGATGGTACTCATGCTGCTTGTTCCATTACTGCCGCTGCACGGCCATGTGTGACCACCAATCTCAGGGCGAGCACAATGTTCCTAGGGGAAGGAGGCGGGGGTGCGGTTATCCAGCCGGCAGGCCTAATGAGGATAATGGCATGTCGAATCGCAAGATATTAAATGACAATAGGTTACGCGATCAATCGGCCCTGGTTATCATCTCTGGGCAAACCCGCCCCGACCAATCGAAAGGGGTGTAGTGCGCCAGGTCCTTGATGGCCGGCATCATGCTGACATAGGCCACTACGGCAGTTGCTGGCAGCCTCTTCGACGCATCGCGGGATCATGCCCGACAATGCCTGAGCAGCCATGCTGAGAAGCGCGGTTTCGACGCCCGAAATGGTGCGTATGAGCGCGCTGCCGGGGAACTGGCTCTTCAGCGATGACGCATTCTACGCTGCCTGCGATCAGGGCTGTCGGGGATTCGTTCCGCTAGTTGGCGCGGATGGTCGGATGCGACCAGTGTCATCTCGTGCACGAAGGAGGGGGATCAATTATTCCAGGCATGGCGTCGCCGCGAAGGAGTGCATCTTCATCATCCAGATCATCAATGACGACATGAACCACGCCTTGGACCAGGCCTCAGCCGTGGTTCATATTTCAATCTGTCGTGATATGCTGGTTGCAGACTCGGGAGACGGCCCGCGCATCGAACTCCTAGGAGGTGGCCCCTGCGCTCTTGTTTGACGCAGATGCCTTGACCAGATCGCGCATCACCTGATGGGTATGCTTCTGGTGTGGCAGGAGCTTGGTGTCGATGAGCGTCTGTGAAGTGGGATCGACGTAATGATCCGATGAGGGGAAGAGGACAGGCGGCAGTGCCGGCCATCATTGTCAAAGAGGATGGTGGAATTGCGGCGCTTCACGTCGATCATGCATTCCATAGTCACGGATGATGCGAACCTGACGGTGACGGATGTCAAGCCGGTCATGTCGAGAGAACCTCCAGGCATTTGCCGCCGAAGCATCCTTCCAGGAGGTTAGCAGGAGTACTTTGCCTGCATGGGTAATGCCCCCAAATATTTCCTGGTCTATGACGCCTTCTGATCCAATGGCGGGAAGACCAACGATAATCTGCATATTGAGATTCTTCCTGTGATCATTGCTGCCATTCATTTCACTGATCGAGACGGATTCCGAAGATCCGACGACGGTCACATCGAAACGCTGCTCGATAATGACGTGACCTGCTGGTAGATGCGAATCATTGGTTATCTCTCCAACGCGAAGATGGTAGTCATCGAAAATGTCTGAGCGCCCCTTCTTCTGAATAAGATGATGCGCCTCAAGAGTTCGCCAGCGAATGACCGCTTTTTCATCTCTCCAGATGGACAATGACAGTATGTGTCCAGGTTGGCGCCTGCTTTCGAAGCGTTCGTTATCGATGAAGCCATCAATCCTCTCCAATTCCGGCTTCAGATCCTTTGCAAGTCCAAGGTAGTCATCGAACCGATCCTTCTTGGGATGGACCTCGAATATCACTACGAACATAGTATCACCTTCATGTAATCGGAAATTGTGGAAAAGTCATATAGTCGACTCTCCATGCCCGCTCAGGAATGCGTCTGCCTCATGGAATAATGAATATCGGCACGTCTCCAGATGAAGAAGATGCGTGGCGCGCTTGATGGTGACCAATTTCTTGTTGGGTGATTCTTTCAAATTTTCAAAGAGCCAACGGGCATCGGCATCCGTGCATGCCGTGTCCCATTCACCTCGAATGATAATTACAGGCGGCCGCACTCTTCGCGGGTCGTAGGGAAGATTCCCGCCCCAGGACAAGGCGATGTCCTGCCAGGGGCCGCTTGGTGTTTTGACACTCGCGGGCGATCTGGACCTGCTGAAAGCATCTGTATCCAGGTATTTCTCGCCCCACTTATCGAATTCGTGACGGCTTAGGACGGCCGTCTCGCCCTTCGGCACATCATCCGTGAAGCGCTTCCACTGTTCCGCCAGGGAGACCAGCCTCCACCCAGGGTAGATAATTGTCTCTGCGATCGGCGGTCGCCATGTAATCGGAGCAAAAAACACGAGCCGCCCAACGAGCTCTGGACATCGTATTGCGAGCAATCCTGTGGCCATCGTCCCCCATGAGTGCGCAATTATGGAGAGGGCATTAATTCGGTGGTATGAACAGATGAAGCGCACTGCTGTTTCAAGCTGCTCGCTGGCGGATTGCGCTTGTCCAAGCGCTGGGGAATCGTCAGCAGGTTGGCTCATCTCCGGATAGGGATCTGAATCGCCAAATCCCTGGAAATCCAATCCCCATACATGAGATCCTGCGTCGGCTAGTACATCGCGCCATGAACGACCATCATCATTGCGATAGGCAATCGACAGCGTCGATGGGAAGGTGCCTCCGTGGACGTACAGGACGACTTTCGCCATTCTTGGAAAATTTATTATCGCCGGCAAATAGCTTACGTGCATCTTCAGCCCAGGTGAAGATCCAGGAATGTGGAAATGCCTTTCATTCTTATCGAGATGTTGCCGATCAATCATGGTCTTCGGACTATTCATATGACATGCTTCCCCGCTGATCTGCCCCTGTGCCAGTGAGCAATCATTGACACTGTGATCGAACAGACTGGCAACGAGCCATTAGGGCAGATCCCAGTCGATCAACTCGAACTGGACTTCCCGCGAGCGATCATGAAGGCACCGGTAGATGCCACGACGGCTCCGGAAATGATCAGCCATATGGCCTTGTTCGATGGTGAACCAGTAAAGAATTTCGAGAAGCTTGAGCCGAGAGAGCCGGTGGCGATGAAGCCGAAAACAAGGAGGACAACCCCCAGTATCAGCACGACCAGACCAGCGGGATTTCTCATGGTATTTTCCTTCGCATAGAGGGGATATGAGCGATGACCAACAGGTTCATTTCCTGCAGTTCATCGTTAGTCCTTGGAGCGCATGCCGCCGACGAAGTAGATGATCAGGATGATGAGGATGACGAGTCCAAGGCCGCCCCCGCCGAATGCCGGTCCGCCAAGGTAGAAGCATCCTCCGCCGAATAGCAGGAGCAAGATCAGTATTAGGATTATGGGGTTCATAACGGCAGGATACAGGATTGCGGCATCACCTCCTATAGGGAGTTGACCCCAGATCGCCATGGCGAAATCATGTCTGCATGTGCTGATCGTGCTCGAGCCCGGCACAATCTGCACCTGCAGCTATACGTTCGTGCCCCTTGCCAATCATCGGTTGCCGTCGTGATGCGAATACATCGGTAAATGCACAACGTCAATTCATGTAAGATCCTATGATCATGAAATGGTGATTCTGTTGGCAGCCGACGCTGGGCAGACGCCTCCTCGCATCGTTCGCGCGCTCTGCCTCTTACTCACTCGTGGACGTCAAGCTGCTCACCAGCTGCCGACGGATCCGCATGTTCGTAGCGCCGAATGGCTGGTCATTCATCATGATGCATCAAGGATCCTGACGTGGCGGAAATCACATCTCATGTGACGGTACAAACATCTCGTTCGATTCCAGGCATCTCATCACCTTTCGTTAAGATTCGCATTGGGATGTGGTCCCGGAAGATAAGGTCGGCGCCGCTATGAAGTCGTTTCGGCGCTGGCATTCCGGCCACGTTACCGGATGATGCGCCTTCCCTTGCGGGTTCGGGAGTTTCATCAACCGGGTTCTCATCGGTCTCTAGGAACTCATATCGGCTATGACTGATCGTGCGCGACGATGCCATGATCAGCGCTGAGGCATTCGTTTTACCTAAGGCAGATTACGGCAACGGCAACAGCACAGGGTCGATAGACATGGATGCTTCTGTGGAATCGACACCGCCTCAATCCGATTCCAATCGCATGCAAGCCGACATTGCCTCCGGCCTCAGCTCGAAGTCACCATCGACATTGGCTACCTATTTCCGCCTCCAAACGGGAACATGGTGGACATGGTGTCTCATATTTCTCCTCCAGAATGGTCGCTATTGTCCCGTCTATATCTTGCCGCTGATTACAGCCCATCTCATTGATCGCATCGATCACAAGCATCCTTGGAACGTGATCCACCAGCTGCCATGGGCGCTGGCGGCAACACTGGGGCTGTGCATCCTGACGGTCTTCTGCAACACCTATGGTCGGATATTGCTGTCGCGCATTGGGCGCACTTTGACAGCGCACCTACGCTCGGCGCTCATGCAGCGCATCAATAGCCTGGACTTCACCTTCCATGATCGCAGCGATGCAGGAGAGTTGCAGAACAAATTCACGCTCGACATGACACGGCTTGAGGGCTATGAGGCATTCATCTCCGAATCGATGTTCATGTATGGAACCGTGATAATCGTCATGATCGTCATCGTGGCGACCACCAACCTTCTCCTGTGCGCCGTCTTGATGATTACCGTCCCTTTGAACGTTCTCATGGTGAGGCTGTTCTGGGGGCGCATAAATATTTTGAATGAGGAGTATCGAAAGGCGGAAATCGGATTCATCTCGACGCTCTCCGATTCCCTGAATGGTGTACGTATGACCAGGGCTCATGCGGCTGAGAGATTCGTAGACCATCGGGTATCGCAGGCTGCAGGAAATGTCGCTGAAAAGGCCATTCGACTGGATCTGATGAGCAACCTGTTCGGATCCGGGTCGTGGGCGATTGCCACGTTCCTGAATATGATCCTGGTCGCAAGCGGCGTCATACTCGTCTCCGCCAGTAGCCAGGGATTGTCCATCATGGGGCACCCGTTCACCTTTCCGACCTTTACGCTTGGCGAATTTACCCTGCTGCTCAGCTACTATGGCACCATATCGGGTTCAATTGGCGCCATCCTAGGCGGTTTGCCGGCGGTTGCTGCGGCAGGCAATGCCATCCGCTCGCTCTCTGAGCTATACGATGCGCATGCCGAGCAAGGAGAGGATCAGGTGGCCGTTACAGCCCTGAGCGGAGATATCATTTTTTCAGGGGTTGGTTTCGAATACCCCGGTTCTGACAAGCACTGCCTGTCGTCACTGGACCTTCACCTCTCGGCTGGCAGCTCATTGGCTCTCGTCGGTCCATCAGGAGGGGGGAAAAGCACAGTTGCCAGCCTAATCCTTGGCTTCTATTCGCCGACACACGGACGAATCACGATCGATGGCGTCGATTTGGCGACTATCGACCGGCGTACGCTGCGTCAGCACGTTGGAGTGGTCAGCCAGGACATCGTGCTGTTCCACGATAACATCGTGGTCAATGTGGCATGGGGTGACCCGTTCCCCAATATCGATAACGTCCGTGAATCGCTGCGCCGTGCGCAAGCGCTCGATTTTGTCGAGGAACTCCAGGGGGGAATGCAGCACGTTCTGGGTGATCGTGGTGGTGGCCTTTCTGGCGGCCAACGTCAGCGGATTGCCATTGCGCGAGCTCTCTACCGCAATCCGCGATTGCTGATTCTCGATGAGGCGACAAGCGCCTTAGACAACGAGAGCGAGAGGCTGGTGCAGTTGGCGCTTGAAGAACTTAAGCGCAATCGAACCACCCTAATCATCGCTCATCGCCTCTCCACCATTCGTTCGGCAGATAAGATAGTCGTGCTGTCGGGTGGGAAGGCGGTAGAGTCAGGCACATATGATGAATTGATGACGTTGGGCGGCGCCTTCACGCAGTTGGCGACACCTGCGGTCCATGAGAAGTGAAATGATAGCTGAGGGGAAGATGGGCGGTAGCTTGGTCCTGATCACATGGAACTAGGATATCGCGCACTTGAAGCCGTCGAGCTCTTATCCACGACGTTGTGAAAGCGGCGGATAAACTCGCCCCAGGCCAGCCAATTGCTTGGTTTCCTCCATACGCGTGTGGATGATTTCCGGATGCGGTCCGTCAGTTTCTGCCCCAAGTCAATGCCGATCCAGGAAATGACAGGAACATCCTTAAGGATCTGGAGTTCGCTCAATCGATCGACGGCGGACCGCCCAGTCTCATCGAACAGCATCAGGTCGACCAGGACCCCACTGATCACCTGCCCTGGTATCATATCCTTCAGCAACCATACCATGGCAGCACGATAGCTTGCACACGAATAAATGCCGATCGATTTGTCATGGCCGGCCTGCATCCAGGCTGATTCTAGAAGCGCGATATCGGACGAGTTGTCATCAATGACGAGCAGGACTGGTTGCGAATCGATGATCATGGGAACTCCTTGCGAGGCTTTTACACCGGTCACGTGCGCTTCGCCTATCAGGTGAATACCTGAGAACACTGATGCACCTATAGCCTTATCTGGTAGAGCTGCAGTAGCATGCTGTGGCATAGGCAATTAGAGATGGTGATGATCGCATTCGGAAATTTCCCTCTCATGGTAGACTATAACGGCGACCACTTACTATGGCTCCATTGTCACAAAGACAGCCAATCCGAATGCGAAATGGGTTGCAGGCCATGCCTGACCAGCTGGCGGGTCTTTGGCATCCAACTGAAGGGTAGATCACCCCAGGTAGCCGGTGGCGGTACCTGGTTACGATGGTCAGCTGATGCCCATATCGGGGAGAAGGGCTGAGCACCGCAATGGACGACTGGGCGTGGTTCCGGGAGGATGCCGAATAGAGGCAGCAAAGGTGGGTTCGCGAGTCGCCGTAATCAGAGGCAGGGTGAATTCGCGCGAATTCTGTCGATGCTGCTGGCGCACTGCTCCTCCACGGAGGCGCCGCATAGCACGCACGTGCACCATGACGTCCCGGGTGCCGGTGAAGGTCACCCGAATGGCCAGGTGATCACCTTTCACTCGAGCGGAGCATGCGCTAGCGACGTGGCCCATGAGGTCTCCCAGTCAGGGGGTCTTGGCACTGCGAGGTGGCTGGATGCGGTGAGGACCTTGTGATGCTGCGTGGACGAGCTCATCAATCACATTCAATGCCTACAGAACCGTTCATATGCTCCTAAGCTCGTCAGGACATGACCATGGGGGAGAACCCGAACCCACTAAGTACCGTAATCCATAAATACTGTGACGTATTAATGTGGAAAATTTCATAGTCTGTTGCATTATAGCTCACCACAAGGTGAACTATATGCCAAGAAAAAGCCCTTATATAGAGCCAGTCCCAGTTTGGGCCGTTTGAAAAATTCACGCCAAAAAATTTTCCCGTGCACACTCTGCGCCGGGCCCACGGGACCAGAATTCGGGATTCTCATCTGATTTCCACGATAATAACCCAAA
>Ga0302320_10012179_pt1 | contig 18103 bp, 17 predicted proteins | sample Bog_T0_3_FD_202130 | JGI IMG/M metagenome (GOLD analysis project Ga0302320, IMG submission 202130) | Peat permafrost microbial communities from Stordalen Mire near Abisko, Sweden - Bog_T0_3 | ecosystem: Environmental > Terrestrial > Soil > Wetlands > Peat | place: Sweden: Abisko, Stordalen Mire...
GCGGTCGGGTCTTGCTCAGGCCGACATAGCGGCTGACCAGGTGCGACTCGGAGAGCGGCACGTGCAGCGTCACCCCGTCGTCGAATTCCAGTGAGATCACCTCCCTCACGCCCTGCGTGGTGTCGAGGTTGGTCAGGCCGCGAAAGACCGCGATCCCGTGCTGGAGGTGGACCACGAAATCGCCCTCCACCAGCTCGGAGAAATCGAGCAGCTGGTCGACCTGCGCCCGCTGGACGATCACCCGGGCCGCCGCCGCGCCGCGCCGCGGCCGCTTGCGTCCGAAGATCTCGGTCTCGGTGATGACAACCACCTGAAAAGCGGAAAGCGGAAGGCGGAAAGCGGAAACTCCTGATGGCCGATCAACCGCTGCCACAAGGTTTCCGCTTTCCGCCTTCCGAATTTCGCTTTTCATCCTGAATCCCTCGTTGAGGTCCCCGCGCAGGAAGCGGGGGTGGAGGCCCCGCAGGGCCGGGTATTCCTGCAGGATCTGGCGCATGTGCTTCTCCTCCCCCTCCTTGCCGGCGACGAAGACGACGGCATAGCCGTCGCGGCTCCAGGCGGCGACCTGGCGGAAGAAGTCGCGGCGCGCGTCCTCCTCGGCCTGCAATCGTTCCTGCGCCACCAGTCCTTCCGCCGGATAACGGCGGTGGTGGGACAGGCTCTCGCTGTCCCAGGTGCCCGCGGCCGCTCCGGCGTCAAAGATCGGATTGGCCTCATCGAGGTCGCCCAGGCCGAAGACGCCCGTGCACCGGGCGAGGAGGGGGGCGAGGCCGTTGACCGAGTCCTCCGCGAAGGCGCTGAACTCCTCCAGCAGCGACGCCGGTTCGATCAGGACCAGCTGGGCGCCGGCGCCGAGATAGTCGGCCAGGCCGCCCTGCGCGTGGTCGAGGCGCACCCGCGGAGAGGCGGCGAGCGTGATCCGGGCGACGCGCTCGCCGGAGCGCTGGGTCACCGGATCGAAGGCCCGGATCTCCTCGATTTCGTCCCCGAAGAAATCGAGCCGGTAGGGCTGGGTGGCCGTCACCGGGTAGACGTCGATGATCCCGCCGCGGACCGCGTAGTGACCGGGTGCCTCGCAAACCGCCTCGGAGTCGTAGTCGAGCTGCTGCAGCTGCTCGATCAGGCCTTGAAACGACTGCTGCTGGCCGCGGGCGAGGGCCAGTTCGCTGGCGGAGAGCTTCTCCAGGGCGGGAACGGGCTGGAGCAGCGCGGGGGGGGTTGTCACGACGACCAGGGAGTCCTCTCCAAGTAGCGCAGGCGCTTGCCCGGCGGAGTCCCGCCCCGAACGGGACGGAGACGGGTCCCCGCCCGCGCTACTTACTCTCCGCAGATGGTTGAGCACGTTCAGGCGGTCGGTCGAGGCGGCGAAGGCCTCGCGCATGTCGCGGCTGTCGGGAATCGACTCGGGCAGGACCATGGTCTGGGCGGGATGGTCCGGATCGAGCGCGCGCTGGAAGAAGCCGATGTCCTCGGCGAGCTGCTCGGCCGACCGCGCATCCTCGGTCACGACCAGCCACACGGCGGCCGGGCGGGCGCGCATCACCTCGACCACGGCGGCGCCCCGGGCGGGCGGGCAGATGCCGGTCAGCTGGTATCGGACGGACGGCGTGGGCATGCTCCGACCAGAATCTTTAGCTGAAGGGGTCAGGTCGATGATATTGCAGTCGCGCTTGCCCAGAGCGGAGTCGACGCGACTGCAATATCATCGACCTGACCCCTTCAGTCCTTGGGCAGGTTCTCGAGGGCCATTCGCGCCGCTGCTTCCTCGGCCAGCTTTTTCGACGTCCCGCGGCCGGTGCCGAGCAGGCGGTCGTGCAGGAGCACGGCGACCTCGAATTCGCGCGCGTGATCGGAGCCCTCGATGCCCCGGACCTCGTAGCGCAGGGCCTGGTTGCCGTGCACGGGCTGCATCAGCTCCTGGAGCCGGCCCTTCGGGTTTTCGGCATCCTCGACCCCGGCGAGCCGCGCGCCCAGGTCCCCGTAGAGTGCGAGCACGACTCGCCGCGCCGCGTCGAGTCCGCCATCGAGATGGAGCGCGCCCACCACCCCCTCGAAGGCATCCTCCAGGGCCGCGGGCTTGCCGCGGCCGCCGCTGGCCTCCTCCCCCGTGCCGAGGCGCAGGCAGGCGTCGAGGCCGATCTCCCGGGCGAGCGGGACGAGGAACGCGCCCTTGGTCAGCGCCGCCCGCCGCTTGCTCAGGTTCCCCTCCCGGTCATGGGGGAAGCGGGCGTACAGTTCCTGGGTGAGGATGAGCTGCAGCACCGCGTCGCCGAGGAACTCCAGCCGCTGGTTGCTGGCGGCGACCCCGGGGTGGTCTTGCAGGTAGGACGGGTGCGTCACGGCGCAGGCGAGCAGCTCCGGGTCCCGAAAGACATAATCCAGCCGGCGCTGCAGCAATTCGATGGCGGTCGGATCCGGATTGGCCGCGGGCAGGGATGAATTCATGACGAGGCGCTGGAGTAGCGCCGGAGCCCGCGGTGGAAGACGAAGATCGCGAGGGCGAGCCAGCCGGCGGCCATCGCCGCCGCCCACGCGGTCCAGGCGGGCTGGAACCCATGGAGGATCGTGCGCGCTGGCGCGTTGCTGACCACCACCAGGGGGACGATCCACACGAAGAGGATGCGGCTGGCGCCGCGAAATGCCTGGCTGGGCAGACGGCCGAAATCGGCGAGCGTGAAGTAGCTCCCCTCCAGGCCCTGGGCGTGCTTGAGCCAGAAGACCAGCGCCACCGTGAGCACGAGGACGCTGTAATGGATCGCCACCCCGCAGACTATGAGCGCAGCGTACAGGGCGAGGTCGAGCACACTCGGGTGCAACCCGAGCCGGTGGGCGGCGTAGATCACGATCCCCAGCGACACGGCGGAGTTGACGAGGCTGTCGGGGTCGAGCTTGCGGGTCGAGGCCATGAAGAGCGGGTTGCCCGGCTGGGCCAGCACGAAGTCGAAGTCGCCCGACCGCACGTTGCGGCCCATCTCGAAGATGCTCGTCCAGAAGAAGCCCATCAGCAGCCGCTGGATCAGCATGGCGGTGCTCACCAGCAGGATCATTTGGTACTCGCTCCAGCCCGCGATCGAGGCGGTGTGCTGGTAAATCACCAGGATCATGAGCAGGTTGACGCCGGTCCAGAACAGCTCGACCAGGGCCCAGATGAAAAAATCGCCCCGAAACATCAGCGTGCGCGTGAGCGTGTAGCGGATGCAGGCGAGCCAGATGGCGGCGTAGCGCTGGAGCGACATGGGCGTGCCTTTCAACCCCCGACGGCGGTATGCCGGCGCAGCCCGCGCCGCCACAGGAAGCCGGCCAGCGCCACGAGCCCGACGGCCCAGGCCGCCTGCACCGGCAGTTGGTGCAGGGCCGTCCGACCGGAGATCCGTCCGGTCAGGATGGCGGCGGGAAAGTACATCTGGTAGTAGAACGGCAGGTACTGGATGACGCGGAACGCGGCGGGCGGCAGCAGGTCGAGGGGGAACATCTGGCCGCCGAGGACCGACTCCAGCGCGAGCGAGAGGATGATGAATCCCTGGATTTCCAGGAACCAGAACGTGAGCATGCCGAAGCAGAAGGCGATGGCGAACTGGATCAGGCCGCCCAGCGCCAGCGCCGGCACGCCCAGGGCCACGCGCCAGGCCCCATGGGGCAGGACCAGGTAGTGCCCGAGGAAGGGAAGGGCGGCGGCCAGGGGGATCAGCACCAGCGCGCCGGAGACGACCCGGGCGGCCGTGAAGATGCTGAAGCGGTACGCGAAATAGTTGATCGGCTTGAGCATGAACTGGTTGATCAGCCCGTTGCGGATCTCCTCGTTGATCAGGTAGTCCTCGTTGAAGGCCCCGATGAAAAACTGCACCACGATCAGGGTCACGAAGTAGGTGAGCGTCGCCCCGAAGGCGAAGCCGCCGATGTCCGGGGCGGAGGCGTACGCCGCCCGCCAGAGGATGAAGACGACGGCCAGCTGGACAAAGGAGAATCCGCTGCGGATCGCGAAGTTCCAGCGGTAGACGACATTGCTTTGCAGTCCGATCAGGAATGCGGTGCGGTATTTGTTCAGGACGGCGTACATGCCTAGGCCAGGCCGAATCGCGCGATCACTTCCTTGGCCAGCGCCCGGTAGGCGAGGGCGCCCGAGCTCGCCGGGTCGTAGGCGAAAATCGTCTGGCCGAAGCTCGGCGCCTCGCTCAGCCGGACGGTGCGGGGAATGACAGTGGTGAAAAGCTTCTCGGGGAGGTGCTTCCGGACCTCGTCGACCACCTGTTTTGAGAGGTTGGTGCGCACGTCGTACATGGTCATGACCACGCCGCCGAGCTCGATCGCGGCATTGATCCCGGCGGTGCGCAGGCGCTCGACATTGCGCAGGATCTGGCCGAGGCCCTCCAGCGCCATGTATTCGCATTGCAGGGTGATCAGCAGATAGTCGGCGGCCGCAAGGCTGTTCATGGAGAGCATGCCCAGGGCCGGCGGGCAGTCGATGATGATGGCGCGGTAGGTCCCGGCGGCCCGCACGGGCTCGAGCACGCCGCGGAGCTTGAGCAGGAAGTTCTCGGCCTGGGCGATCTCAATCTCGGCGGCCGCAAGATCCTCCTCGCTCGGGATGAGCGCGAGGTGCGGGTAGGCGGTCGCCGTCACCATGGAGAGGGCCGTGCCCTCGCCGCGCAGGGGGCCGTACAGGCTCCGGCCCTCCAGCTTCTCGACGCCGACCGAGCTGGTGGCGTTGGCCTGGGGATCGAGGTCGATCAGCAGGGTCGGAATTTCCTTCTCGGCCAGGGCGGCGGCGAGATTCACCGCCGTGGTCGTCTTGCCGACGCCGCCTTTCTGGTTGGCAATGGTAAAGACGGTGGTGGGCATGGTTCAGGCGCGGGGCCGGGTGGGCTTGAAGTTGAATGGGATCCGCACCCGGACCACGACGGGCTTTCCGCCCGCGAGGGGCGGCGCGTACAGCCAGACGGACACCGCCTGGGCCGCCGCGTAGCCGAATTCCGGGGCGGACGCCGTGACGATGCGCGGCAGGCAGACGTGCCCCCGCTGGTTGACCAGGAACTCGACCACCGCGTGGCCGGGCAGGCCGCTGGCGCGGCGGGCCGCCGGATAAATCGGCGCGGACTGCGAGATCGCCTTGAGCGGCTGGTCGAGCTGCCCGGGGTTGCGAATCGAACCGGGGCTGTTTTCCTCCGTGTCGAGCGCGGCTCCGTCGTCCGTATCGTCGACATCCCGCTTGACGAACCGGTGCTCGTAGGTGACCCGGGCGTAGCCCGGCACGCCGTCCCGCACCGCCGGGTCGAAGGAGAAATGCTCGAGCGCCGCGGCCAGCGCCAGGCCGAACTGCGGGTCGCTGGCCGCGAGGATCTCGACAAAAATCACGCGTCCCCGCGGGTCGACGACCATTCGCTCGCTCGCGCTGCCCGAGACGCGCGCGCGCAGCAGGCCGTAGGGGTAGACCGGGTCCACGACGTTGTTCACGATCGGCGGGCCGTTTTCCCGCGGCCCGGAGCCCGCGGAGTCGTCCCCGGTGGAGTAGGCGGACATCCCGTTGGTGTAGTCCTGGCCCGTGATCTCGAAGATGACCGGGATCGACATGCCGGCCCGGACCGGCTGGCCGTGGTGGATCGCCGGGCTGAATTTCCACTGCATGATCGCCAGCAGCGCATTTTCGTTGAAGGAGGGGTTGGTGGACTGGGCCACGACGGGATTGACGACGTTCCCCTCGGTATCGATGACGAAGCGGATCGTCACCTTGGCGCGCAGCCGCAGGTATTCCAGCTTTTCGGGGTAGACGGCGGGGACGCTTTTCAGCAATTGCGGCATCCGATCGGTGTCGGCCGCTATGCGGAAATAGGCCTGGGGGATCACGGCGAGGTCGACGTTGGCCGCCACAGGCTGGCCCGCGTGCCGGGCAGGGGCAAAGCGCCAGGCCGTGACCGCCTTCTGGATGGTCGGCCAGTAGAACGTCTCACTGTCCGGCACCAGCGGGGTCACGCTGGTGACGGCGCCGGAGGCGTCGAGGCCAATCCGGACGTGGGCCAGGGTCGTCGTGCCATCGGCGTGCAGGTATTTGCTGCTCACATAAACCGGGGTGACGGCGAGGAGCCGCGGGGTCGCGTCGGGCCCGCTGACCGGCGCGGATGCCGGGTTGAAGATCACCGGGACCCAGACGAAGGTCTCGACCGGGCGGCCGTCGACCGTGGCGTTGCGCAGCTTCCAGAAGTTGTCGAATATGTCCGGGTTCCAGGAGAACAGGTTGTCGAGGCTGTGGCCGTTAATCTTGACCGCGTCCTCGTATGCGGACTCGGTGCCCTGGATGCCCATTTGCAGTGAGTGCCCGTCCGCGGTTACGTCGCGAACCACCGTCGCATAGCCGATGTGGCCGGTGTCCCTCATTTCCTTGGGAAAGGACGGCCTCAGGCCCTCGGTTACGGCCGCCAGGGAGGCCGGGGCCGGTGTGTTCAGCAGCCAGACGGGATCGCCCACCGTGACGACCTGCGCGGGGAGGCGGGAAGAGAGCAGCAGGACGGCGAGGGCGGAGACGAGGGGGAGGATGAGTTTGGGGCGCATGCGGGGGTCCGGGGATCGGCGTCTTTTGTGGGGACACCCATCCCAATGTAAACCCAAACCCGTCTCACCCGGCGCCGCCGCCGACGCTACTTGACCACCAGGACCCCGTGCATCCCGGCCAGGAAATGTGCCGGAAACGTGCAGAGGAAGGGATACTCGCCGGGGGCCGTCGGCGCCGTGAAGGTGACATCATCGGATTTCCGGGGCCCGAGCAGGCCGATCTGGGCGATGATCTGGCCCTTGAGCGACGGCGGGATGTAGTCGGTGTCCTTCGCCGTGGCGGCCGCGTTCGCGAACGCGGTGGCGTCCGAGCCCGCCTGCAGCAGGACCCAGTCGTGCCCCATGACCTCCTTGGGGATGGTGCCGATGTTGGTGAGGACCACATCCAGCCGCTCCCCCGGGCTGGCCTCGATGGTGGTGAGGCTGTACTTCATGGTGTCGCCCGCGGTGATTTCGACAATCCGCGGGCCGCCCGGGGTGGCGCTGGCGCCGCTCGAGGCGGGGGAATTGTTCTGGCCGCAGCCCGCGAGCAGCAGGGCGGCCAGGATGGGAGTGAGCAAAACGGGAGTTTTCATGGTCATGGCGGGAGCAGCTTGGACGGGTTGGGGCCGCTTGCAAATCGTGAAGTTATTGGAATAAGCGCCTAATGCACACCGCTGCCGGATTAATAAATGCCCTGATCGCCGCGGCTCAAGGTTGCAGGTGGCGGACAGAAATGAAAGAAACGCGTTGAATATGGCTTGAAAACTACGGGCGTTCCCGAACCTTGATCGGCAGTATACATGCGTTGGCTCCCTTTTCCCACTAATCCCTCCCGCTGGTCCACTGGCGCAGTCGCGCTGGCCGGCGCCGCGTTCCTCTCCGGCTGCTCGTGGCTCGGGCTCGACGGCCACCAGTCCACGATCCAGGTCGAGGGTCCGGTCGCCCGTTCCCAGCTCAACCTGTTTTATGTCACCTGCTGGGTGACGCTCGTCATCTTCATCCTGGTCGGCAGCATCCTGGCGTATGCGACGATCAAGTTCCGCGCCCGGAACGAGGCCGACGAACGGGCGGAACCGCCACCGCAAGCTCATGGCAATCCGCTGGTTGAGGTGGGACTGATCGGCGGGGCGGTGCTGGCCCTGCTCATCATCGCGCTCCCGACCGTCAAGGGCATCTTTTACACCTACGACGTGCCCGAAGTACAGAAGGGCGATGCATTCGAGGTGACGGCGACGGGCTACCAATGGTGGTTCAAGTTCGAGTACCCGAGCGAGCAGATCCCGGGGCACGGGGCCCTCAGCACCGGCAACGAGCTGGTCATTCCCGCCGGGCGGCCGGTGCACGTCAACCTGCGCTCGATGGATGTGATGCACAGCTTCTGGGTGCCGAAGCTGGCGGGCAAGGTGGACATGATCCCGAACCGGGCGAACCGCCTCTGGCTCGAGGCCGAGCACCCCGGGTACTACTGGGGCCAGTGTGCCGAATTCTGCGGGGAGTCCCATGCCCTGATGCGTTTCCGGGTGATCGCCCTGGGGCCGCGGGAGTTCAACGACTGGCTCAATCACCAGATGGAGCCGGCCCGCGACGTGGCGGCCGCCGCGGCGGCCCGGCCACCGGCCCAATTCGCCTCGCTGCGGACCTTCAGCCAGAATGAGACCGGGGTGTCCGGCGCCTTCGAGGTCTCGCCGCTCGATGCGTGGCGGGCCAAGCAGTTCCCGGAGCGGGACGAGGATCCCGGCCTGATCGCGCAGGGCAGGGCGCTCTTCGCCGAAAAGACCTGCGTCACCTGCCATACCATCCGGGGCAATTCCCTCGCCGTCGGCGTGGTCGGGCCCGAATTGACCCATGTCGGCGCCCGCTCGACCATTGCCGGCGGCCTGCTCGACAACAACGCGGAGGAGCTGCGGCGGTGGATTCACAATCCCGAGTCGGTGAAGCCCGGCAACAAGATGTGGGTCACCGGCTACCTGGTGAACCACATTACGCTGACCCCGGCCGACGAGGTCGCCCTCGTCGCCTATCTCCAGAGCCTCAAATAAATCGGGCCCATTTCAATCCCCCACCCATATGGCAGACGCATTGCTTAAATCGGAATTCCTGGGCGAGGACGACCATGGCGCGGCCAAGACCTACGTGCTCTGGCGCCCAACGGTCAAAACCGGGCTGATGAGCTGGCTGACCACCGTCGACCACAAGCGCATCGGCTTCCTCTACGGGATCTCGGCCCTGTTTTTCTTCCTCGTGGGCGGGCTCGAGGCGCTCTTCATCCGCATCCAGCTGATCGTGCCGAACAACCATTTCCTGTCGGCGCAGCAGTACAACGAGATGTTCACGATGCATGCGACGACGATGATCTTCCTGTCGATCATGCCGCTGAGCGCCGCGTTCTTCAACTTCATCATGCCGCTGCAGATCGGGGCCCGCGACGTGGCGTTTCCCCGGCTCAACGCCTTTTCCTACTGGGTGTTCCTGGCGGGCGCGATCATCCTCAATATCGGCTGGTTCATCAATGACGGCGCGCCCAACGGGGGCTGGTTCGGCTACACTCCCCTCACCACCCGGCTGTACAGCCCCAACCACGCGATCGACATGTGGGTGATGGGCCTGCAGCTGCTGGGCGTCGCCTCCATCGCGGCGTCGCTCAATTTCATCGTCACGATCATCAACCTGCGCGCGCCGGGGATGACGATGATGCGGCTGCCGGTCTTCACCTGGATGACCCTGGTCACGGCCTTCCTGCTCGTCCTGGCCTTTCCCGCGATCACGATCGCGCTGGTCGAGCTGATGATGGACCGGTTGTTTGGCACCAACTTCTTCGAGGTTTCCAACGGGGGCATGCCGATCCTCTGGACCCATCTCTTCTGGGTCTTCGGCCATCCGGAGGTCTACATCCTCATCCTGCCCGGGATGGGCGTCATCTCGGAGATCCTGCCGACCTTCGCCCGCAAGCCGCTCTTCGGCTACCCGATCGTGGTCTTCTCCGGCGCCAGCATCGGTTTCCTCGGCTTCGGGGTCTGGAGCCACCACATGTTCACGACCGGGATGGGCACGATGGGCACCTCCGCCTTTGCGCTCACGACCATGGTCATAGCCGTCCCGACCGGAGTGAAGATCTTCAACTGGATCGGCACGCTGTGGGGCGGGCACATCGTCATGCGCACCCCGATGCTCTTCGCGCTCGGCTTTATCTGGATGTTCATGATCGGCGGCTTCTCCGGCGTGATGCATGCGGCCGCCCCGGCCGACGCCCAGCAGCACAACAGCTACTTCGTCGTGGCCCACTTCCACTATGTGCTGATCGGCGGGTCGCTCTTCTCGCTGCTGGCCGGCATCCACTACTGGTTCCCCCTCATGTTCGGGCGCAGGGTGAGCGAGTTCTGGGGCAAGGTCTCCTTCTGGGTCGTCTTCGCCGGCTTCAACATCACGTTTTTCCCGATGCATTTCCTCGGCCTGGACGGGATGCCGCGCCGCACGTTCACCTACGACCACAACATGGGCTGGGACACCGGGAACATGATTGCCACGATCGGCGCCTTCATCCTCGGGATCGGCGTCGGCATCTACTTCACCGTGATGATCTACACCTTCTTCAAGGGCGAGAAGGTGGGGAAGGATCCCTGGGATGCCCGGACCCTGGAGTGGAGCCTGCCCGCCCCGCCCCCGGAGTACAATTACCGGGTCATCCCGACCGTGCATGCGCGCGACAACTGGTGGTATGAGAAGCACCACCGCGCGGAGGTGGCCAAGGAAAACGCCGAGCACGCCAGGGCCGAGGAGGCCCACGGCGGCATCCACATGCCGTTCCAGTCCATTTATCCGTTCATTGCCGCCGTGGGCGTCCTGATCGGGGCGATCGGCGTGGCCATCGTCGATCCCGACCCGGGACCGGGGCTGATCGGCAAGAAGTTGGCGGTGTCCCTGATCGGCTTCGTCATCATGTTCGTTGCGATCTGCCTCTGGTCCCTGGAGGGCAACGGGGGATACCACATCCATCCGAAGGCTGAATCGGAAACCTGAAACCGGGCCGAAATCTGAAACTTGAAACCTGAAACTCGAATATTTTCACCATGAGCACCGCGGCGGCTGGCGCCATCGACCACCACCACGACCCGACGACGTCGACCGGGATTCCGAACAAGAAGCTCCTGATGTGGGCTTTCCTGGCTTCCGACTGCATGTTCTTCGGGTGCCTGATCTCCACCCACCTGATTTACCGGCTGCACCCGCCGCCCGGGGTGCCGGCCGCGCGCCAGATCTTCAGCATTGAGCTGACCTCCTTCTCGACCTTCATCCTCCTGATGTCGTCGCTGATGATGGCGCTGGCGGTCAATGCGATCCAGAAGGGCAACCTGCGGAGCATGCGGGCGTCGATCCTCACCACGATCCTGTTCGGGAGCATCTTCCTCGGCTGCCAGGTCTACGAGTTCAACAACTTCGTCTACGAGAAGCACCTGACGATCACCAACAGCATCCTGGGCTCGACCTTTTTCACCCTGACGGGCACGCACGGCACCCACGTCGCGATTGGCGTGCTGTGGCTGACCCTGATGTACGTCCGTTCGTTCAAGCCCTCCGGGCCCGAGGCGGCCAAGGGGACCTGGCTGCTCCTCAGCTTCGTCCACCTCATCGTCTTCGCGGCGACCCTGGTGCTCTCGATGTACCTGGTCCTGCACTTCACCCGCGCCGCCCAGGCGTCGGGCTTCAGCGGCGGCACCTGCCTCAGCTTCGTCGGCTCCCAGTACCCGGCGATTCTCGGGGCGATCACGGGCTTCCTCGCCCTGCGCTGGTTTGCCCAGCCGCGCGGCGCGGTCGATTTCGACCAGCACAACGCGGTCGATGTCGAGATGATGGGCCTTTATTGGCACTTCGTCGACATCGTCTGGATCGTCATCTTCACCGCCGTCTACCTCCTCGAGTACATCTCGTAATCGCATGAGCACCCCCGCTTTGGCCCACGCCGCCCCGCACCACGACGCCGAGGAGAACAAGTTTCAGCTCTTCGTGCAGATCGCGATGCTCCTCGCGGTCATCACCGGGATCGAAATCATCACCGTCTACCTGCCGTTCGCGAGCTGGCTGCTGGTCACCACCCTGGTGGTCTTTTCGGCGGTGAAGTTCATGTTCGTCATCTTCATTTTCATGCACCTGCGGTGGGACAAGCCGTTTTGCACCATCCTGTTTTTCATCGGTTTGATCCTGGCCAGTGGCACGATGTGGGCGTTGCTCAAGCTCTTTGGCGCGGCGGCGAGCATCCCGCTCAGCTCGGCCGGGATGATCGACGGACTGGGCCTGCTGCGCTAAACCGGCGGCCCGGGGTGGGAGCCCTCCCGTCCCGGCAACAATTCCATGATCGATTGGTGGCAATGGCGCAGCGAACCGGCGCTGGTTTGCATCCTGATCGCAGCCGGCTGGGGGTACGGGCTCGTCGCGGGGCCGCTGCGGAGCCGGATCGCCCCCGGCGCGCCGTTTCCCCGGACCGAGGCCGTCCGCTTCTACGCCGCGCTCCTCCTCTGTTATCTCGCCGTGGCCTCGCCTTTCGGCCGGGTGGCCGTGGCCTTCCTCTTCAGCGCCCACATGGTCCAGGAACTGGTGATCATGTACCCGGTCGCGGTGCTGGCCCTGCGCGGCCTGCCGGGGTGGATGCTCGACGCGGTCGTGGCCCGGCCGCCGGTGCGCCGGGTGCTCGGCTGGCTGCTCCGCCCGCTGTTTTGCGGGGGTCTCTTCGTCCTGGTCGTGACCGGCTGGCACCTGCCGCGCCCCTTCGAATGGGCGATCGAGGACGAGTCGGCGCACGCGGTCCAGCAGGTGTCGCTGTTCATTGCCGCCGTGCTCTTCTGGTGGCCGCTGATCAGCCCCTCCCGGGTGTTTCCGCCGCTCGGCTTTGCCGGCCGCCTGGTCTATCTCTTCTGCACCGAAGTCGCGCTCACGGCCCTGTTCTCCTACCTGCTCATGGCCGATCACGGGATCTACCCCACCTACGAGTTCGCGCCGCGGCTGTTGGCCAGCCTCGACCCGGTCAATGACCAGGTCCTGGGCGGCATCCTCCTCAGTGCGGTCAGCTCACTGGTCCTGCTGATCGCCCTGGGCCTGACTTTCCGCCACTGGTCGCGCAAGGACGCGCCGCACCGCTAACGGTACGCCGCAAGCAGCGAATAGACCACTACGCCCGTCACCGACACATACAGCCAGACGGGGAAGGTGTAGCGGGCGAGGCGGCGATGGGCCGGGAAGCGGCCGGTCAGCGAGAGGAAAAACGTGATCAGGATCATCGGCAGCGCGACCACGGACAGCGTGATGTGGGAAATAAGCAGGGCGAAGTACGCCGGCCGGATCGCGCCCTGGCCGTGGAAGCGCATGTCGCCGTGCAGGGCGTGGTTCACGATGTATGTGACCAGGAAGATGGAGGAAAATACGAAGGCCGTGAACATCGCCGAGCGGTGGGGCATGATCCGGCCGGCGCGGATGTGGCGGAAGCCGGCGACCAGGGCGATCGCCGCGAGACCGTTGAGCGTCGCATTGACGGCGGGCAGGAAGGACAGGTGCGCGCCGGCCGCATCCGAAGGCGCATGGTAATAGACCAGCCAGCAGAGGAACAGGCTGGCCGCAGCGCTGATGGCGAGGATCGCGACCACGACCGAGGCGGGGGTGCGGGCGGCGGAGGGAGTGGTATTCATTTCGGATTTGAACAGGAAGATCGGGAAGGTCGGGAAGAAGGCCGGTGGGGAATTCGGTCGGATCAGGCCTCTTCCCGATCTTCCCGTCCTTCCTGTTAAAAAAATACGATGCGGTCGACGACGAGGGCGACGAGGACGAGCGGCAGGTAGGTGATGGACGTCAGGAACAGCTTGCGCGCCTCCACGTCGCGGCGGCCCGGACGCAGGAACGCCGCGGCGCGCCACAGGAACCAGGCGCCGCCGACGGCCGCGGCGGCCCCGTACCAGCGCGAGTCGAGGCCGAGCGCAACCGGGAGCAGGCTGACCGCGACGAGCAGGACGGTGTTGAGCAGGGCGCAGATGGCGGCCGACCGCCCCGTCTGGTCGCGGACGGAGGGCATGGGAAAGTTGACGGTCGCGTAGTCGCGGCGATGGGTCCAGGAGACCGCCATGAAATGCGGGACCTGCCAGAAGAAGAGGATGCCGAACAGGATCCAGCCCAGGGCGGAGATCCGGTTCTCCCCTGCCGCCCAGCCGACGAGCGGGGGGATGGCGCCGGCCACCGCGCCGATCTCTGTGCTCCAGCGCGACCAGCGCTTGGCCGGCGTGTAGAATCCCAGGTAGGCGACGATGGTGAGCAGGAGAAAGAGCGCGGTCAGCTTGTTGATCAAGGCGAAGCTGAGCATCAGGGCGGCGATGCACATCAGCCAGCCGAGCACGAAGGCCGAGCCGGTCGGGATGCGGCCGGCCGGGATCGGGCGCTGGGCGGTGCGCACCATCCGCGCGTCGGTTTCGCGTTCCATCAACTGGTTGAGCGTGGCCACGCCGCCCGCGGCGAGCGAGGTGACAAGGGCGACCCAGAGGACGCGGGGAAAGGCGCTGGCCGGGCGGGCCGCCGCGAAGCTGAGCAGCGCCGTGATGACCGAGAGCAGGCTCAGGCGGGGCTTGGTCAGCTCCAGGAAATCGGCGAACCGGGCCGTCGGGGCGGGCGCGGTGCTCATGCTTCGATCGCGTCGCGGTGGGCGACCCAGGTGAGCCAGAAGGCGGTGGCGAGGGTGAGGGCGCCGACCAGGACATGCCCGGTCGTCACCACCGGATCGCGGTAAGTCCAGATGATCTGCGCCCCGAGGACGAGCTGCAGCGCGAGCAGGCTGACCAGGGCGAGGGCGCCCGTGCGCATGGCGGCGGGCACCCCGTGGTCGCGCCAGATCCTCAAGGCGAACCAGAGAAGGGCGACCGTCAGGACCGCGGCCATGGCGCGGTGGGCAAAATGGATTGCCACCTTGAAACTCCAGGCGCCCGGCAGCAGGCCGCCGTCCGGGGTGGACCAGGGGAAGGTCGGGATCGCCAGCCCGGCGAAGCTGTGCCGCATCACGGCGGCGATGCCGAGCTGGACGAAGAGGAGCGTGCAGCAGACGATCCCGGCACGCCGCACCCCCGGCGAGGCCGCCACGGGCTGCTCCAGCCAGGAGCGCGAGCAGCCGACCGAGATTGCAATCAGGGTGCAGACGACCGCCTGCGCGAGGCAGGCGTGCAGCATCGCCGCCACCTGGGCATTGAGCAGGACGCGCAAGCCGCCCACCACCGCCTGGACGAGTACCAGCCCGATCGCGAAGACCGCCAGCCGCCGCATCCAGCGGCGCGGGTCGGTGCGCCAGACCCAGGCCCCGACCACGATGATGACGATGCTCATCACCCCGGCGCTGAGCCGGTGGGCATGCTCGGAGAACATCGCCTCATTGGTCAGCCAGCCCTTGGGGTTGAGGGATCCGTTGGAGAGGGGCCAGTCGGGAAACGCCATCCCGGCGCCGATGCTGGTCGTGAAGGCCCCCAGGACCACGAGCACGAAGACCCAGACGGTGCCGCAGGCGGCGGTAACCGCCAGCGCCGGGCGGTATGCGGGCGTGGGTGAAGTCTGGGCCGGGGAAGCCATGAATCAAAAGAGGGGTCATCAGAAGGCAGCCCGCCGTCCGGAGCAAACTCTTTGACAACTCTATCCGCCGGGAAATGGTTGTTTGTATGGAAACTTATCGCGGAAGCGCCGGGACTCCGCGCCTACTTTCCAATCCCAGGTCCCGGCGATTCTGGCTGCTTCTTATCCTCCTGGCCGGCTGCGCCCGGCTGGCCCCGGCCCCCGCCGAAAAGCGCTATCCGCTCACCGGCGAGGTCGTGGCGGTGGATCGGACTCACAACCTGCTGACGGTCAGGCACGACGCGATCCCGGGCCTCATGCCGGGCATGACGATGGATTTTCCCGTCTCGTCCGGCGACGTCGCGGTGGCGACGCCGGGGGAGCGCATCCGCGCGGACCTGGTGCTGGACACGGCGGGGGCCGGCCGCCTCGAAAAGATCTGGCCGGATGACGCAGCCTCCAAGGCCGAGATCTCCGACGGGGCCCTCGCGTTGCGCCAGGACACCCACCTGCGGGGCAACGAGGCCTACCGCGAGGTGGGCGAAAACATCCCCGACTTCACCCTTTACGACCAGGACGGCCGGGTGGTGCCGAGCGGACGGTTCCGCGGCAAGCAGATCATGCTCAATTTCATCTATACGCGCTGCCCGATCGCCAACATGTGCCCGGCCTCGACGGCGAAGATGATGGCGACGCAGAAGCTGGCCCGCGCCGCGGGCATCAGGAACCTCGAGTTGGTCTCGATCACCCTCGATCCGGCCTACGACACGCCGGGCGTGCTCCGCGAGTATGCGGACATCCGCGGCATCGACACGGGCAATTTTTCGTTTCTGACCGGCCCGGAACCCGCGATCCGCGACCTGCTGCTCCAATTCGGGGTGATCGCGGAATTCGAGGGCGGGCTGCTCAAGCACACGCTGGCGACCCTGCTGATCGATGAGAAGGGCCGGATCATCGACCGCGCGGACGGCAGCGTCTGGGAGCCGGCGGACTTCGTGGCCAAGATGCACCGGACATGAGCCCCGCGCTTCCCTGGCGGCAGGCCGCCTTCATCACCCTGGGCGCCGCGGCGGCCCTGGCCGGGTTTTATCTCCTGCCCGCCGGGTCGAGCCTGACCCCGATGGACTTCCTGGCGGACAAGGCGACCGTCCTGCAGTTCTGCGATCCCCGCAACACCCGGCCCCTGGAGGTGAGCGCGGCCCGCCCGGCGGTGACGCTGGCGCTGGCGAAGGCCTTGACCGTAGACGCGGCGTCCCGCCGCGTGATTTTTACCCTGACGACGATCAGCGGCAAACCCGTCGGACCCGCCGACCTGCTGCCGCGGGGGCAGCCGAAGGTGCGGGTCGCGATCACCGGGCAGGCGGGAGCGGAGGCTTTCTCTGGCGTGGCGGCGCCGGGAGCAAGGAGCGGGGAGTGGAGCGTTGATTTTGTGCCGCTGGCCGCCGGCCGTTATCATATCGCCGCGACGTTCACCCCGGCTGCGACCGGGTCGGAAATTGCGGCGGCCGGCGATCTGGGATTGGAAAAAAAGTAGCGCAGGCGGGACGCCTGCGCTACTTTTCCGACGACATTACGCGCCCGTCAAAACCTCAGGTGCTTCACCGTCAGGCCCTGGTTGATGAGCTGCTTGAGAGCGTCGATCCCGATCCTCAGGTGTTCGGCGACGTAGGTCTTGCTCACCTTCTTGTCGCTTTCCGCCGTCTTGATCCCCTCCGGGAGCATGGGCTGGTCGGAGACGAGGAGGAGGGCGCCGGTGGGCGTCTCATTGTAGAACCCGGTCATGAAGATGGTGGCCGTTTCCATGTCGACCGCGATCACCCGGATCTTTTTCAGGTACTCCTTGAAGGCCTCGTCGTGCTCCCAGACGCGGCGGTTCGTGGTGTAGATCGTCCCGGTCCAGTAGTCGCGCGCATGGTCGCGGATCGTGGTCGAGATCGCCTTCTGGAGGGCGAAGGCCGGCAGGGCCGGCACCTCGGGGGGAAAGTAGTCGTTGCTCGCGCCCTCGCCCCGGATGGCGGCGATCGGCAGGATGAAGTCCCCGAGCACCGCGCGGTGCTTGATGCCCCCGCACTTTCCCAGAAAAAGGACCGCCTTGGGGGGAAGGGCGCTGAGCAGATCCATGACGGTGGCGGCCGTCGCGCTGCCCATGCCAAAATTGATGATGGTGATATCCCCGGCCGTGGCGTTCGGCATCGGCTTGTCCGTGCCCACGACCGGCACTTTGTGCCACTGGGCGAAGAGATTTACGTATTCCTGGAAATTGGTCAGGAGGATGTACTTGCCGAACTTCGAGAGCGGCAACCCCGTGTAGCGCGGCAGCCAGTTTTGCACGATGCGATGCCGGACATTGGGGCGGGGCGGCGGTGTCGTTGACTTAGGCATGGGCCAGGGCGTTGTGGGTGTTCAGATGGTCGACCCCGGTGTATTTCTGCGACTGCTCGTCGGCGTGGTAGCTGGAGCGGACCAGCGCGCCGCTCTCGACCACGCCGAAGCCGATGCCCAGGCCGAACAGCTTCCATTCCTTGAACTCCTCCGGCGTCGCCCAGCGCTCGACCGGCAGGTGCTGCGGAGTCGGCTGGAGGTACTGGCCCATGGTCAGGATGTCTACCCGGTCGGCCGCGAGGTCGCGGAGGGTCTGCTCGATTTCCTCCCGGCGCTCGCCCAGCCCGAGCATGATGCCGGTCTTGGTCGTAAAGCCCCGGCCCTTGGCGTGGCGCAGGACGCTGCGCGAGCGGTCGTAGCGGGCTTGCACGCGCACGGGCTTTTGCAGGCGCTCCACCGTCTCGACGTTGTGGTTGAAGATGTTGGGCTTGGCGTCGAGGACGGTGTCCACATCCTCGAGGCGCCCCTTGAAATCGGGCACCAGGACCTCGATCGCGGTGTGGGGATTGCGGTGCCGCACCGCCCGGATGGTGGCCGCCCAGACCGCGGCGCCGCCGTCGGCGAGCTCGTCGCGGGCGACGCTGGTGATGACGCAGTGGCGCAGGTTCATCTTCGCGACGGCCACCGCCAC
>Ga0302320_10012183_pt1 | contig 18102 bp, 10 predicted proteins | sample Bog_T0_3_FD_202130 | JGI IMG/M metagenome (GOLD analysis project Ga0302320, IMG submission 202130) | Peat permafrost microbial communities from Stordalen Mire near Abisko, Sweden - Bog_T0_3 | ecosystem: Environmental > Terrestrial > Soil > Wetlands > Peat | place: Sweden: Abisko, Stordalen Mire...
CAGGTTTCCAAGAGCTTGATCCACCTGCCCGGCATCGATCTCAATCATCGACAAGTTGAAGAGCGCTTCAAAGTTGTTCGCATCGATCCTCAGCACAGTTTCAAACTCTGCCTGAGCAGCATCGTTTTTTCCGGTAGCCAGCAGCACGCCGCCAAGATTCAAGTGCGCGGTCGCATCCTGGGGCTGCTGGGCGAGAACAGCGCGAAGGTCCTGTTCGGCGGCGGCATACTCGCCCTGCTGGAGTTCATTGACAGCAAGATCGTAGCGCGCGTAAGCGTATTCGGGATCGATGGTGAGGGCCTGGCGTAGGAGGGATAGCGATGATTGTTGATCCCCGGACTTGCTGAGCACTGAGGCCAGAGCCGTCATGGTGCGCGGATCGTTGGGGCGTGCTTTGAGCGACGCGCGATAGTGGTCAGTCGCCTGCCGGTAGTTTCCCTCGGTCATATCGAGCGATGCGATGTTGAAGTTGGCGATCGGGTCCTGCGGATCTTTTTGGATACGGTGTTCCATCCACGCGCGCAGGATCGGCGCGCGCAGATCGGCATCGCCGCCGGTTGCGCGGGGCAGCAGTTGGAGCCAGAGATGGCCCATCTCGTCCGCTGAGCGATTCCCCGCTGTAACTCGTATCGGCGGCGAGTTGGGATTGTGCGGGTTGGCGGCGGAGTTGTCATAGGTGTAGCGCATGTGGAGTACGGAGTTGGCGGGCAGGAATACGGGGTTGGTGTATCTGTAAATCGACTGGCGGTCGATATCCCAGTTTTCTATGAGGATGAGTTCCCTGCGCTCACGATTGGGCAGTTCGGCCCAGCCTTCGAGGCGCTTGCCGAGATAATGCGCATGAGGATAAACGGCCAGCACGTCGACATCTTCCGGCAGCTTGAGTTGGTCTTCGACGACAAAGTCCGCGTTGCCGGGGGGGATTTTGAGGGCAGCGTCATCTTCCAGTTGCAGCAGGATGGGAAACCGCTTTGCCGGCCCCGGCGTGAAGTACAGCCCAATGCGAGCTCGCACGGTCTCCGGTTTTCCCGTCGGCTTGAGGTGCAGGTTCAGCACCAGGTCGTTGCCGGGATCGAGACGCCAGGGAAGATCGGCCGGCTCAACCAGCGCCGAGGAGTCCGGCTTCCAGTAAAGGAAGTGGCTGTCCGGATCGAAGCTGTCGCCTGCGTCGACCATCAGGTCCATGCCGGGGATTCCGGCTTTCCAGTCATCGGGATGGGCGCGGCGCAGGGAGGCTGTGCGGTCAATGAGCAGGTTGGCGTGGTGCACCACGCGCGGCGAGCCGGTCTTGATCTCCATAGCGCGAATCCAGCGCGTAGCCGGAATCTGCACAGGCAGAATGGCGTTGCGGTAGATGTCTGTGCCGTCGGCGGGAACGGCGACCGGAGTATCCATTTCGAGGACGAGGTCGGGAGGGCCAAGCTGCCAGTCACTGGCATAAGTAGGCGCGGCAACTGCGTCGCGTTTATTGCCCTCCTTCATCCCATCCTGCACCCAGCGCCGTATGAGGGCGATGTCTTCCGTCGATAGGCGGCGATCATCGACGAACTGGTTGTGCGGCCCACTTGGTAGCCAGGGCGGCATATAGTGCGAGCCGGTAACAATTTCGACGGTTGGTCCCCAGCGCCGGGCTTCGCCGTAATTCATGAGGGAAAACGGGCCCGAGCCTCCATCGTGATGGCAGGTAGTGCAGTTTTTATAGAAGATGGGCGCGATCTGGCGGTTGTAGGTGACCGGAGCTGCGGGCGGCTGCTGGGCGTGGGCAGGAGCGTTGAAAGCGAACGCTAACATAACCGCCGATAACAGCCAGATCGAATGTCGCCTGCTTTCCATCACCGGAAGCTCACGATGCCGCAGCCGACCGGCGGTCCCGAGGGTGGGTTGGGCTGCCTGCCCCCGAGGATTGCGGCAATCGCGGCTTCGATGTCGTGCTCTGTGGCCTGAGGCCGTTCCCGGCCGATGCTCAGGTAGCGGTTGTCGATTCTGCCGATGTATACGGTGCGGATGCTGGATCTCCCGGGGACGAGGATCGCGGCCTCGGGCGTCAACTGCGCGCCAACCAGATGGGCAAGGCGCTGATCAGGGTCCGTGAGCGGAGTCCCTTCCAAGCCATAGGCTTTGAGGTGTGCGCGGATGCCTTTGGCCGTCTCGGTGAGATTGGGGTAAACAAACCGGAAACGAACGCCTCGCGGCGTAAATTCGGTTTGGACGCGCTGCATTTCAGGGATCAGGCGGTTGGAGATGGGGCAGTCGGACGCGATGAAGAAGAGGACGACCGGGCTGGTGTCGCCCGGTTTGACAACCGAAACAGAGCGGCCGTCGATGTCGATTGCGGAAATTCCCGCGCGGGCGGAGATCTGCTCTGAAAAACCGCAGGCAGCGGGAAGCAGCAGGCCGAGCAGGAAAACGGCCATGCGACTGACCCGTGAGTGCGAGAGTGAGCGGAACAACCCCATACTCTTTATTCTCCCCCTTCGTAGCGGTCTCGGCTACAGTGGAGTTCCAGGCCAGGGTCCCGGCCGCGCCGGTTTCGGCCCTGGCAAAAGCCGGCAGCGTGTACACTGCAAGTAATCTCAATCCACGCAGGGCTCGAATGCCAGGTTTGCATTCCGCATGGGAATGGCATGTCCCCATCGGGCTGCGGTTCGAGGTTCTGCTCATACGCACGAATCGCCGTCTTCATTAGAACAAAACGGGAAACGCGCCCTGATTTTTCTCCCCAACTCAGACAACAGAGATTATCATAACAATGCCCACAAATAGCCATATCATCTGACATAACATTAGAACCAGTAATACTTCCCCATTCCTGGCTCAGGATCATTCAGTTCGATTAAAAGCAATTCTCTGGAGGTTGCATGCAAGCGGATCATTCTGCGCTCGTGCTCGCAGTAGGAGAGCTATTGTGGGACATGATGCCTTCCGGCGCGCGCCTGGGCGGGACCACGGCCAATTTCGCCGTGCTGACCGCGCAACTTGGCGAATACGCAGCCCTGATCAGTTGCGTGGGCGACGACCCCCTGGGCCGGGAAGCGACAGGCCGTCTGGCCGCGCTGGCATCCGGCGCTGCCGTAAAAGCGCATCTCGATCTTTCCGGCATCCAGGTCTCGCCAAGTTTGCCCACGGGAACGGTTTCCGTCACGGTGAACGAGGAAGGACGCCCGCAATACCGGATCGACAGGCCGGTTGCCTGGGATGCGATCTCGCTGACTCAACAATTGCTCGAACGGGCCGGGCAGGCTGCCGTCATCTGCTTTGGCACACTGGCGCAGCGGGCGCAGCTTTCACGAAATTCCATTCGCGCATTGGTTGAGGCCGCGGGGCCCAGATGCGTTCGTGTCTGCGACCTCAACATCCGAGCGCCGTTCTGCACTACGGAGGTTCTCGAGTGGTGCATGAGCCATGCCGACGTGCTGAAGGTGAGCGATGAAGAGCTGCCCGAGGTGGCAAGGCTGCTGGGCAAGCCTGGGATCGCGGCAGGTTTTCCCTGCGACTCATCGGATTCCGCTCTAACCGAAGTTGCAACCCAAGCCGCAGTAGCGCTGCTGGACTCGAGTCCGCAATGCAAGTTGGTTTCGATTACCCTCGGCCCGCACGGAAGCCTGCTGGCAAGCCGGGAAGCCGTCTATCGCCATATGGGACGGGTGGTGGAGGTGCGGGATACGGTGGGCGCGGGAGACGCATTTACGGCGGGCACGGTGCATGCCTATATTCGCGCCGCATCGCTTGCGCAAATCAGCGAAGTGAGCAACCTCTGCGGCAGCTATGTGGCCAGCCAGGTTGGTGCCACGCCGGAACTTCCCGCATCTCTGATTGTGGAGATTCGGTCGATACTGGGTGCGTGAATTAGTACGGCCCACTGGCCCCAGTCTTAATGAACTCCTATAAAGTTGGCGGTGCCCCCTCGCTTTTGGGGACCGGGGTAACAGAGTCCATTGATCCAACTCTCACTATTCTTCCGATTTGTACCCGCTGGATTCGCGAACAATCAACTCCGCCTTGATGAACACCGTCTTGACCGGCTGGTTGGGGCGCTGGATGCGATCGAGCATCACCGACATGGCCGCCGCGCCGATCTCCGCGCAATCCTGGCGAATGGTGGTGAGCGGCGTGGGAAGGTACCTTGCATAGTTGACGTCGTCGACCCCGGCCATTTTGATGTCCTCGGGAATTTTCACGCCGATGGCGCCCAGCGTGCGCATCAGGCGCGCCGCGGTCATGTCGTTGCCGCAGACAATACCGTCCGGACTTTCATGATCGAGGATCTTACTGACCAGCTTCTCATCTTCAAAATCGCCGTTCACAACCGGGCAGTCGCATTTGCCAAGCAAACTGAAGTTTGCCTCGCGAAAACCGGCGATACGAGCATTGACTGTGTTCGCGGAGTTGCGCCGCGCGGCAAAGAGGATGCGCTTGGCGCCCATGCGAATCAGATGCCGGGTGAGCACATAGCCGGCTTGATGATTGTCGATCCCTACCAGGTCAAAATGCGAGCGATCCGGGTACGGTTCGAAGCAGCGATCGAGCAGGACCATGGGGATGCCGGCCTTGTCCAGCCGGGCTGCGATTCCGCGGTTCACATGCTCGTGCGTATTCGCGTATTCGACCGGCGCAAAAAATACGCCCGCAACCTTCTGCGCAATGTACTGGTCGCAAAGCTGCTCCGCAACCCGCGCCAGGTCCGTGGTATGACCGGTGGAGTTTCCCCAGGTGAGGGAGTGCGATTTGGCGGCCGGGGAGCGGAGAATCCCCTGGCATATCCGTTCAAAGACATCTGAGGTCCCAAGGTCTGAGATCAGCAGACCGAAATGCAGCGATTGGTGCTGCGCCGGCTTTTCAACGAAGGTTCCCGAGCCGGGGCGGCGGGTTACAAGATGGTCGCGCTGCAGGCTCTGAAAGGCCTTGGCCACAGTGATTCGCGAAACCTGAAAGCGCTCGCACAGGGTTGCCTCGCTCGGCAGACGCTCGCCGGGGCCGTAGACGCCAGACTGGATCTCGTGCAGAAGCTGCTCGTAGATCACGCGGTGTCGCGGCGAGTTGCCATTGTCGGCGGTGTTATCCGTGGCGTCGCGCGGCTTGCTGCCTTCGCTTTTTTTGTGTCTAGCCATTCAATCCATTCCACTTGCACAATCAACTATCATTTACGCTACCAAATTTGCTTATAAAGAATTGAACCTTTATGAAATGTTACGAACGGTTTATCGGGGCCGCCTGCTACGGCAAATGGACCCGATTTTGAAGAATTTACGAAATGAATTCCGAGGTAACTGCTACGTATTGTAAATACAGAATATAGGAAATGTCTTATCTAATCCTGGCCAGTTCTGCTAGGCTTCCCATATAATCGCTGCTGCCGGAGCTGCTCCGGACTACACAATCCATTTGGGTTTGAGAGAGGCCTGTGCGATTTCCAATGCCGCAATTTCGCCTGCTGCAACTTCGCCGGTTCGTTCCGAAGAGCCCGGCCGTTGTGGTCTTCGCTTTCGCACTATGCGTTTTGGCTGCCGTTCCCTGCAGCGCACAGACGTCTCTTGAGAACCAGAAAGAACGACCGGAAGAAGGCGCGCAGCCGGCGGCGCGCGGAGGTTCCGGTACAGCGGGAGTTTTTCCGCCGGTGCTCGACGCGCAGCACCGGCCAATTACCGCTGGCGGAACGGTGAAAGACGGCCCGGTGATCTTCAAAGACATCGCGGCCAAGGCGGGCCTGACAGTTTGGCGGCACCAGATGGGCTCGCCTGAGAAGCGCTACATCCTGGAGACCATCGGTTCCGGTGTTGCGTTGCTCGACTACGACAACGATGGCTGGATGGACATCTACCTCGTCAACGGGAGCGCCGAGTCTGCCCTGGCGGGAAAGAGCGCGCCTCCTCATGCAGCTCTGTTCCACAACAATCACGACGGCACATTTACAGACGTCACCGCAAAGGCTGGCGTGGGCAATGACCGCTGGGGTTTTGGCGTAGCCATTGGAGACTACGACAACGACGGCTGGCCCGACATCTATGTAACCAACTTCGGCAAGAACCGCCTCTACCACAACAACCACGACGGCACGTTTACCGACTTGGCGGAAAAGGCCGGCGTAGCGCTGGGCAACTGGTCCACCGGCGCAACCTGGGGCGACTACGACGGCGACGGCCGGCTCGACCTCTTCGTGCCCGGCTACGTCCACTACGACCTGAAGTCGCAGACGGAAGCCTCTGGAAATATCCCGCTCTCTTTTTGCCAGTATCGCGGAGTAAAAGTTCTCTGCGGGCCGCGCGGACTTCCCGGCGAAGGGGACCACCTTTTCCACAACAACGGCGACGGCACCTTCACGGATGTAAGCGAGAAAGCAGGCGTTTCGGACAAGTCGGGCTACTACGGGCTCTCTTCAGTCTTTATCGATGTGAATGGCGACGGCCGGGTGGACTTGCTGGTGGCAAACGACTCCACGCCGAATTACCTCTACATCAACAAGGGCGATGGCACCTTTGACGATGAGAGTTATGCCTCCGGCTTTGCGCTGAACAAGGAGGGCCGCGAGACGGCCTCGATGGGCATCGCCCTGGGCGACTACCGCAACAACGGCCTCCTGGACATCTTCACCACAACCTTTTCCGACGACTACAAACCGCTCTATCGCAACGACGGCGACGCGAACTTTACCGACGTCAGCTATGACGCGCACATCGCCGAGCTGACCATTCCGTTCCTCGGTTGGGGCGCGGCGTTTCTCGACTACGACAACGACGGCTGGAAGGATCTGCTTGAGGTCAACGGCCACGTCTATTCCAACGCCGATGCAAATCCCTGGGGAACCACCTGGGCTGAGCGCCCGCTGCTGTTCCACAACCTGAAAGGCGACAAACTGGAACCGGTTCCGGCCATGGAAGGAACAGCCATGGCACAGTTGCTCAGCGCGCGTGGCCTTGCCGTGGGCGATCTGTTCAACAACGGCAGGATGGATGCGGTCGTCAACAATATGGACGCTCCGCCGGCCCTATTTGAGGATGTGGATGGGAACAAGAACCACTGGGTTGCATTTCGGCTTGTGGGCGGAGCAAAGTCGCCGCGCGATGCGATCGGGGCAACGGTTTACTTGACGGCAAACGGAATGCGCCAGCGCGGCGACGTTTTCTCCGGCGGCAGCTACGCATCGACCTCCGATATGCGCCCCCACTTCGGCATCGGATCGGCAACCTCGGTTGACGGTGTCGAGGTGCACTGGCCCAGCGGGCTGGTCGAAAATTTCTCCGTCCCCGCCATAGATAGGTTTCAGACGTTGAACGAGGGCCAGGGCAAGCCGGTAGCAGCAAAATCAGCGTCTGCGGCTGCCCAAACAATTCCCCAAATTCAGCCTGCGAAATGATGTAATAACCGCAGGCGGAGGTTGCAACCATGACTCCAAAGGTTACGATCAATTCGGTCATTCCACGGCGGCATTCCAGTTGGATGACGCTGGCCGCGATCGTTGTTGTTCTGGCAGGCTCGGTGTCTCCGATCTGGGCGCAGGCAGACGCGGCCGCGGCAGAAGCTCGCAACTCGTTCAACGAGAAGATTGCTGCAAAGTACAACTACGCCTTCGGCAAGGATCAGAAGGCCGCGTTTTTGCCCTCGAACGCAACCACGGATACCGGCGCCTTTATTGACCCGAAGAGCTTTCTCACTGCCCAGTATTGCGGCCATTGCCACCAGGAGGCTCATGTCGAGTGGCGTCAGTCGGCGCACTCCAACTCCAACCGCGTGCCTTACTATTTGCGGAACGTGAATCTGCTGGCCGCCGAGAAAGGCATCGCCTACACCCGCCACTGCGAAGGCTGCCATGATCCCATCGCCCTGGTAAGCGGCGCGCTCACCGAGGCGTCGCCACGCACGCGGCCCTATGACCAGGATGGCGTAACCTGCACGGTCTGCCACGCAATCCAGTCCGTCGATACGCGCGGAACCGGCAGCTACGTCATGGGCGTGCCGGCGGTCATGCTCGATGAGGCAGGCCTGCCCATCTCTCGCCCCGTAACGGATGCGGAGATTCTTGCGCATCTGGATCGGCATTCCGCCGCAGTGATGAAACCGTTTTATCGCACCTCGGAGTTTTGCTCCGCTTGCCATAAGGCGGCGCTTCCCAAGCTGCTGAATGACTACAAATGGCAGCGCGCCATCTTCCTTTACGACGAGTGGCAGATTTCTTCCTTCGCCAAGCAGTCGCCGCTGCCGTTTTATGTGAAAGATTCCGTTTCCACCTGCCAGACCTGCCACATGGTGCGAGAAGCGCTGGGGCAACTGCCGGATTACGGCGCGAAAGAAAATACACTGGCTAGCCATCGCTGGCTGGGCGCGAACACGCTGATCCCGCAGATCTACCACTACGACGAACAGGCGAAACGAGTGGTCGATTTTCTGCGCAATGCCGTCTTCAATGTGGATATTTTCGGGCTCGAAGCGGACGGGCCAGCTGGGACCGAGCCGAAGTTGATTGCGCCGCTCGGGCTTACGCAGTTTCATCTGGATGCGGGGCAGCGCGTAACCGTCTCTGTAGTGATTCAGAACAAAGGCATCGCGCACTCGTTTGTACCCGAGCAGCGCGACATGTATGAGTCATGGGTAGACTTCACGGTGAAAGACGAGAACGGAAAATTGGTTGCCGAAAGCGGGGCGCTGTTGCCCAACAATGAGCTCGACCCGGCCGCGCACAGCTTTACCAACCGGCTGATCAACAAGCAGGGCGGCATCAACGACCTTCACCAGGTGTGGGACAACCGCGTGGTGGCGTTTAACAATACCATCCAGTCCGGCCGCTCGCAGTTGCTGCGCTACGCCTTCACGATGCCCCGCAAAGCGGATGCGGTTACGGTGACTGCGACGGTGCGCTACCGGCGGTTCGACCAGCATTTTATTGACTTCGGCATGAGCGTTGAGCCGGGGAAACACTACGTGCAGCCAACCACGGATATGGTCTCTTCAAGCAGGACCTTCCACGCCGGCGACAACAGCAGCACAAAGCCGGACGCTGTGGAGAACCCGGAGTGGATGCGGTGGAATAACTACGGCATCAGCTTGCTGGATGCGCAGCAGTATGCGGCGGCGGTAGCGGCGTTTGAGCGGGTTGCTGCAATTCGTCCCACCTATGTCGACATCTACACGAACATTGGCCTCACCTATATTTCGTGGGAGAAATATGACGAGTCGCTGCCCTGGCTGCACAAGGCCCTGGATATAGCCAAGGACAACGCCAGGGCGCTCTATTACCTGGCGCTGGTCGAGCGCAATCAGGGGCAGGTGGATGAGGCAATCGAGAACCTGCAAAAGGTTGCGGCGCAGTTTCCGCGCTCCCGCGATGCGCATCGGGAGCTGGGATTCTGTTTCTATCAACAGCATCGCTACGATCTTGCGCGCGCCGAATATGAGACCGTGCAGAATATCGACCCGGACGATCTGGCCGCGCATTACAACCTTGCCATCCTCTACCGGCGCTTAGGGCTGAAAGACAAAGCCGCCGAGCAAGCCGCCTACTTTGCCGATCAGAAAGACGATCCGACAGCCAGCACCTTCGCACTCGAATATCTCCGCAAACATGCTGACATTGCGCGGGAGGGCGTACCGTGGCATGTGCATGATCTCGATCGTCACGGAGCGGACGAATCTGACCCAGCAACGCCGGTAACCGCCGCCTCTGGTTCTCCGGTTGTGACCGGCAGCGCGCCAGGCGGAAATTGATTCCAGATGCGAAGCTCCCTGCGAGTTTACTCGTTGCGTTTATGGAGAAACGCGGCCATCATTGCGGTGTGTGTCGCGGCAGTTGCGCCTCTGATTGCCGGCTCGAATTCCAAGGCCGGCGCAAGGGATCGGGGCGCGGACTTGTTCGCTGTGAGCGGATGCGCCTATTGCCACGGCAAGGCCGGCGTGGGCGGCGGCGTGGGTCCCGATTTGCAACTGGTCCGCAAGCGCCGGAAGCGCGAGCAGATCGTAAAGCAAATCACCGAAGGCGGCAAGGGGATGCCGCCGTTCAGGGAAGTCTTTGCCTCAGAGCAAATTGACGATCTGGTGGCTTTTCTTGAAGCCAAACGCAAGGTGATCGTTGTACCCAAACCCGTCGTATCAACGCCCACGCCCAGTTCGGCCAACTGAATTTTATAGCTTGGGTGCCCCATCCATGAATCGCCCTTTGATTCATGGGTGGGTGAGCACAAATCTCAATTCGAAATGTAAACAAACGATTCGAAAATGCTCTAAGGCAAAGCCTTCCCGATTCCCTCAATCACTTCCATCATCCGATCCACGCCATCGACCGGAAACAATTCCTTTTCTCCGTTTGGCCAGCGAACTTCCACGCTGGCCGGCTTGGCATCGGTGCCCAGTCCGAAGTGCAGTCTCAGGTCGTTGCTGCTGTTGTAGCTCGAACCGCTGCGCACCTCGTCAACCCAATTACGCTTGCTGCCATGCAACACCACGCGCGCGCCGATCGCGGATCGGTTGGACTTTGTTCCCGTCAGCTTCAGCCCCAGCCAATGGTTGGAGTTCTTCGCCTCATTCACCAGCAGCATCGGCCGGTCGCTAAGGTTGTTGACGACTGCCTCGATGCGGCCATCGTTCCAAAAGTCGGCGATTGCCAGGCCGCGCCCGGAGAGCGGCTCCGTCAGCCCAGGCCCCGAGACATTCGACATATCTTTGAATTTTCCGTTGCCTTGATTCCAGTAGAGAAATCGCGGCTCCTTGAAGGTGGTTCCCAGCCTGGCCGCATCCACTTCCGGGTAGACATGCCCATTCACCACCAGCAGGTCGGGATAGCCGTCGTTGTCCACATCGGCAAACATTGCGCCCCACCCCAGTGCGTCGAGGTTGATCCCGAGCCCGGCGTCTACTGTGACATCCGTGAATGTCCCGTCGCCATTTGCGTGATACAGCGTTGCAGTGTCGTCTGAGAAATTTGTCTTGAAGATATCCAGATGGCCGTCGCCGTCGTAGTCCGCTGCGGTCGAACCCATGCCGGCCTGTTCGCGTCCGTCTTCGTTGAAGGCCGCTCCTGTATCCGCGCCAACATCGGTAAATGTTCCATCGTGATTGTTGCGGTAGAGAATCGAAGGCGTCGAATCACATGCGACGTAGATGTCCGTCCAGCCGTCTTCGTTGTAATCGAGCGTGGTAACGGAGAAGCAATAGTGCCCGGCTGTCTTCTCTATTCCGCTTGCCGTGCTTACATCTTTGAATTTGCCGCCGCCTTCATTGTGATACAGCAGATTCGGCGCGCTGGGCAGGCCGCGCGGCCCGCACATAACCGGCGTTCCCTTCCACATGCATCCGGCCTCTGAGCCGGGAGCGGGAGTTGAAGCCAGATCGAAATGAACGTAGTTCGCGACCACGAGATCGAGCTTGCCGTCGCGGTCATAGTCGATGAAGGCGCAACCGGTGCCCCATTCCTTGCCGGTTCCGGCCACACCGGCCTGCTCCGCAACTTCACGGAACGTACCGTTTCCTTGATTGTGGAAGAGGCGATTCTTGCCGTAGCCAGTGACGTAGAGATCGTCAAAGCCGTCATTGTCGTAGTCGCCGGCGCAGGCACCCTGTCCCCAACCGCTCGAAACCAGACCGGCCTTCTGAGTCACGTCAGTAAAAGTCCCGTCGTGATTGTTATGGAAGAGATGGCCAGTGGCGGACACACTTGCGCGCTTGCCCGGCAATGGAAGCTCGGTGCCGTTAACAATATATATGTCAGGCCAGCCGTCACGGTCGTAGTCGATAATGGCAACGCCTGAGCCGGTGGCTTCCACAATGTAGCGCTTGTTCTCGGCACTGCCGTTGACGTTGCGAACGGTGATACCGGCATGCGTAGCAAGATCTACAAACCACGCCGGCGTTGGGTGTTCCGCGCTGGGCGGATAGACAGACTGTGCTGAGCCACGCATCCCGATAAGCGCGAGCAGGCAAAGAACGCAGCGAAATTTACCCACCGTCAGGCTCCCGCCGTGCCCATGGCCATAGTCTTCAAAATTTTTCCGCCCTCTTCGATCACGTAGAGATGATTTGCGGCAAGATCGTGAAGAACATCCTTTGTCCCAGATGGCCAGTTGATCTCAACCGAGTCCACCTTCGTTGCCTGATCGAGGCCGAAGTGAATGCGAAGATCGTTTTGCGAGTAGTAACTGCCGCCGCTTCGCACCTCTTCAATCTGGCGCAGTGGCTGTTTGCCGATGCCGGACCGCTCCTGGGCAGCGGTTGTAGCAGTCACCGTGATGCGCGCTCCGATTCCGGTGCGGTTGCTCTTCTTGCCAACCAGCCGCACCTTGATCCAGTTTCTTTTGATTGTTGAATCGCAACGGAGCAACTGCGGCGGTGCGTTGACGCAGTTGACAACAATGTCCATGTCGCCGTCGTTGTCGTAGTCGCCAAATGCGCAACCTCTTGCTGGCACGGCATCGGTCATGCCGTTGCCTGCCTGATTCGTAACCTCTTCAAACTGCCCGTTGCGCAGATTGCGATAGAGATACTTGTGCTCCGCGTAAGGAGCGTCGAGATGCGAAGTATCCACCTCCGGGTAAACGTGGCCGTTCGAAATAAAGATGTCGAGCCAGCCATCGTTGTCCATGTCAAAAAAGCCCACACCCCAGCCCAGGTAGCGGGTGTTGATGCCCAGGCCAGAGAGATAGGTGTGATCCTCGAATGTGCCATCGCCTAAATTCTGATACAGCGAGTCGGTGTCGCCGGCAAAGTTTGTTTTTACAATGTCGAGGAGCCCGTCGCGATTGTAGTCGCCGACGGCCACCCCCATGCCTGCCTGCGGCTTGCCGTCAGGCGAGTAGGCGATGCCGGCTTCGATGGCCAGGTCCTTGAATGTGCCGTCTTTTTGATTCTCGTAATATGTGGCGGCGGTGGAGTCGTTGGCCACATAGATATCGGGCCAGCCATCGTTGTTGAAGTCGGCAACAGTCACACTTAATCCGTAGGTGCCGATGGTGTCCCACATGCCGCTTTTTTCCGAGACGTCGGTAAAGGTGCCGTCGCCATTATTGTGATACAGAATATTTTTTCCGCCTTCAAGCCCCGGCGGGCCGCATGCCACCTGCATGCCTTTGTAGGCGCAACCGGCGGCCTCCGGCAAAGGTGCTGTCTTGATATCGAAGTCAATGTAGTTGGCAACGAACAGGTCAAGGTTCCCGTCCTTGTCGTAGTCGAGAAATGTGCAGCCCGAGTTCCAGCGGGTCTTCGGCTGCGTGAGTCCGGCCTTGGCGGTTACATCTGTGAAAGTCCCGTCGCCGTGGTTGCGATACAAAATGTTCTGGCCGTAGTAGCTGACGAACAAATCGTCCAGACCATCGTTGTCGTAGTCACCCACACAGCATCCCTGTCCCCAACCCGAGCGCGTCATTCCGCTCTTGGCCGTAATATCGGTAAATGTGCCGTCTCGGTTGTTCTTGAACAATCGGCTGATCGGCTCCTCGCCTTTGGCAAATCCGTCCAGGCGCGTTCCATTCACCAGGAAGATATCCAGCCAGTCGTCGTGATCGAAGTCGTAAAATGCAACGCCGCAGCCGGTGGTTTCAAGCAGGTAGCGATTCTTGTGTTCGTTCCCGAAGATTGTTTTTGCATTCAGGCCGCTCTGCTTTGCTACGTCGAGAAACGAGAAGCCAAGCGGCGTACCGGATACCGGCGATGCCAGCGTTTTGGGCGCAGGCCGAGGCTTTGCGTCATAAGCCGGACGCACACCAAGTTGCGAGCCCGCAGGCGGCTCCTGCGCAGGCAGCACGAGCTTGAGCACGTCGGCAAACGGGAGAACGAGAGCCGTCCGCGATAGCGATCTTACAAATCCACGTCGGCTCCAAATCATCTTGTGCACTCCCTTTTCCTGCCCTTCTTGTTCATTTGATACTCCGCATCCATCATCACTCGCCCGAATCCTGTTTGGCAAAGGGAAGCAGCTTCCCTTCCCCCTCGAGGAGCGTGTATTGGCGGTCCGAGGCAACGTTGGCCACGCGGTCAACGATTCCGCTGGCCGGCCATTGCACGGTCACTTCGCTGATTCTGTTTGCAGTGCCGATGCCAATGTGTTGCTCCAGCGGATTTCCGCCAAAGCTCGATCCGAAGCCGACGGTCCTATATATATGACGTGTTGCGCCATTGGGATTCTTGACGGCGACGTCGACTTTTGCGCCGAAGGCGGCGCGGTTTGACTTTGTGCCCACCAGCTTCAGCGTGATCCAGTGGTTTGTGTTGCCGGGGTTGCGATAGAGAGCGCTCTGGAATGCGTCGCCGGGCTGTGCGCCGCCCATCTCTTCAAAGACGTCTTCGAAACCGGAACGGTGCAGATCCGCAAACGCAATGCTGTGGCCCTTTTGCAGATGCCCGAAGTTGCCGGCGGTGGTTACATCCTGAAACTCGTGCCCGGCATCATTGCGGAACATGCGATTGGGCAGCAATGCCTGATAGGTGGAATCGCCCGTGCCCAGATAGATGTCGAGCCAGCCGTCGTTGTCCAGATCGCCGAAGTTTGCGCCCATCGTGAGAATGGCGCGGTCGAGATGCGTCTCCGCGGTAACGTCGCGAAACGTGCCGTCGTGCATATTGCGGTAGAGCTTCGGCTTTTCAGCGCGCACAGGCAGGCCCATTTCAAACGCGCCTACATCGGTCGAGGCTTCCAGCGAATAGCCGGCCACAAAAATATCCGGCCAGCCGTCGTTGTCATAATCAAAAAACCATGTTGCAAAGCTGTTGTTTTGCAGTGCCACACCGGCGGCATCGGTAACGTCGGTAAACTTCCAGCCCTGCTTTCCATCCTTCGCATCCCGAGGCCCGTCATTGCGGAAGAGGTGATTCTTTCCATTCATTACCGAGATGTAGAGATCGGGCCGGCCGTCGTTGTTGTAGTCGCCCCAGGCAACGCCTTTCACAAAGCCCAGATCGCCCAGGCCGCTGGCCGCGCCCATCTCAGTAAATGTGCCGTCGTGGTTGTTATGGAAGAGCAAGGAACGGTGACGGTCGCCGTCTTTCGATTCGTAGCCGACGAACAGATCGAGCCAGCCGTCGCCGTCAAAGTCTGCCCACGCGGCGGTCTGCGTGGGCCCGTAGACCAGCAGGTCGGCTTGTTCCGTAACATCATCAAACGTTCCGTTGCCATTGTTGCGCAACAGTGAGATGGGGTAGTTGCCCTGCTTGCCCCACCAGCCGCCGCGCAGCACCAGCACGTCGGGGTGGCCGTCATTGTTGTAGTCCGTCACTACCAAATTCAGCCCGCCGGTTTCACCGATGAGGCCTGCCGTGCGCGTAACGTCGCGAAAGGTTCCGTCGCCGTTGTTATGGAACAGGTGCATCTGATCCATGGGGCCGGAGGAAGTCACCATCACGTCCAGCAAACCGTCGCCATCGAAGTCTTCCACTACTGCTCCGCCGGCGCGGCCAAGGATGTCGAGGCTTTCCGAAGCCGCAACCTCAGGAAACTCCGGCAGCTTGGCCTCGGAGGCAAACAGCTTTTCCGGAATGAGCCATTGCGGAGGCACATCGGCTGGATAGCGGCCAAGCTGCATGTAAGCAACATTGAGCAGCCACTGGGATTGCGCGTCCTTGGGATCAGCAGCGAGCAGCGCAGTCAGCTCCCGCACCGCGCCTTGCGCTCCGCGAGGCATTTGATGCACTGCGCCGGCGCGCAGCGGAAACAGGCAGGAGCTTTGACCGTGCATGTTGATGCAATTCTCCTGCTCGCCCAGCCGCAGGTAGGCAATCGCAAGCCACTGGCCCAACTCTTTTAGCTGATCTTTGGGCATGGCCTCGCCGGGCATGGTCTCGTTAGCCTTTTGCCAGCGCCGCCGCACCTCGTCCAACTGCCGGACCGCGTTTTCGTTATCGCCCTGGTAGAGCATCTCGCGGGCAAGCTGCTCGCGGACCACGGTGTCGTCGTGCAGCCCGAGCGACTTGGTTGCAAGAATCTCCGTGTAATAGCGGACGCGCTCGCCTGGCTTGTTGGGATCGAGCTTCCAATCCGTCCCTGCGAACGCCGCGCGCAGAAGCTCCGCCATGTGTTTGGTGCCGGCAGACTGGTAGATGGGGTCCGTATCCGCGCCTTTGGCTGGGACGCTCACCGTTCCTATCACTGGCGCGGTCATCTTCATCTCTTGCGCATTCGCCAAGTGGAGAGGAACAACTGCGCAGACGAGAATAAACACACCCTTGGAACATTTCGACATGGCCAAGTGCCTCAATGGGAGTTCTTCGTCTCAGGATTGCTCGCGGACTGCAGCCTTTCCGCGGTTGCCGTTTCGCGGCTTGCATCCTCCGTGCGGCCCATGGCGCGGTAGGCCTGGCCGAGCAGGCTATGCGTCATATAGTTCGATGGGTCCATCTGGCCGGCATGTTCCAGATACGTCGCGGCTGCGAGCGGATCGTTCTTCTTGAGCATCGCCTTGCCTAGCAATATATAGGGGCCGGTCGAGTTGGGCTCAAGCAGAATCGCTTCCTGCAGGCTGCGCTGTGCGTCGTCGTACTTGCCGGCTCTCACATAAGCGTCACCCAGCCGGTCGTACACGCTGCCTTCGAGGGGATTGTGCTGGCGCTCGGCTTCGAGTTGTGAGATGGCTTCGTCCAGATGATTGCCGACCAGCGCAATCTCGCCCAGCAGCTCGTGAGCCATGGGAAGGTTGGGATCGAGTTCGATAGCCTTTTGCGCGAACTGCTGCGATACCGGGATAAACTCGTGGCGCAGCAACATGCGCGCCGTCACAAGATAAGCCGCCGCGCTGTCGGGCGGAAACGTGTATTGCGCCGCGAAGGCATGACGAGCATCGTCGTAGCGTCGCACATCCATGTAGCAGAGGCCGAGCACATAGTTGGGGTCTGCTTTGCCGTCTTCGGTTTTGGAGCGCGATAGCTCGAGCAGCGGAATGGCATCCGCCGGACGGCCAAGGCGAAACAGAGTCAGTCCTCGCATCTGTGCAGATTCGGTATCGGCGGGGTCTGCTACGAGGGCAGCGGTAAAGGCGGCATCTGCGGCCTGCAGATTCTCCGTGGCATAGAGCGCGAGACCCTTCACGCGGCTCAGGCCGGGGATGGAGGCGTTGTCGGCTTCCAGTTGCGTGATGCGCGCCAAGGAAGCCTCGGCGTGGCCGGTGTTGATGCTCTGCGTCAGCTCATGCAGTACGGCGGCGGGATTTGGGGCGGGATTTGCAGCGTTGTTTGGCGGCGCGTCGGCAGTGGCGGATTGCGCCGAAGCGGCAGCGCACAGACCTGCTGCCAGCAAAACTGCCGGCCATCCCGCACGCTTAATTGGATGCACTGCCATGATGATGAAAACCCCATCCCTCAGGGGCTAAAGCCCGTACTCATTCCGGCCATTTGCGGCACGACTGAAGTCGTGCCCTTTCAAAACCCGACCTACTCCACCTGACTTACTCAATGATAATGGAAGCAAAAAAATAGGTGGGAGGAATGTTCTCCTCCCACCCACAACTCTTGACTCAACTAAAACGCGAAGTGCAGCGTGAACTGGAGTTGGCGCGGGTTGGTGGTTCCACCCGTTCCTGCCGGGTAAGGACCGCCGCCGATCGAGCCGCCGCCAGAGTTATCGATGTTTCCATTCGGGTTGCCAAGGTTGATATGGTTGAAGGCGTTGTAGGCATCGAAACGGAATTCAGCCGTGTACTTTTCCATGAACGTCACATGCTTGATCAGTGACATATCGCTGTTGAAGAAGCCCGGTCCCCAGGCTGTGTTGCGCTGAACGTTTCCGATGGTATCCAGACCTGGGCAGGTGAACGGGCTGGTGTTAGCCGTGCAGATGCCGTTCGGGTTGGCTGCCGAGTAGTAGTTGGTGAAATAACTGACACCTGCGCCAGGATGGCCGGTTTTAGCTATTTTCAGGCTTCCTACATTTCCATTCGGTTGGCAAGGAGCGCTACCCGGGATCGAAGTGGCGCACTCGGAGTAGCTGAGCGAGAAGGGCAGTCCGCTCTGGACGACGAAAGTGGGGCTAAGTTCCCACCCGCCGATGACGGCGCGCTCAATAAAGCTGCCGCGATCGCCAAAAGGCAGTTTGTAGATGCCAAAAGCCGTTAGCGCGTTGCGCCGGATGGCCTGATCGTTGCCCTTCACAGCTGCCTTGCTCCAGGTTGCAAAGCCGCTGGCGTTGTCCGAACCGACCTG
>Ga0302320_10012186_pt1 | contig 18100 bp, 21 predicted proteins | sample Bog_T0_3_FD_202130 | JGI IMG/M metagenome (GOLD analysis project Ga0302320, IMG submission 202130) | Peat permafrost microbial communities from Stordalen Mire near Abisko, Sweden - Bog_T0_3 | ecosystem: Environmental > Terrestrial > Soil > Wetlands > Peat | place: Sweden: Abisko, Stordalen Mire...
AGCTAGGATAACTTGATCTATGGCCCGCAAAACCGAGAAATTTGTGCCGACTTCCTATCCCTCACCCGATCGCCTGTGGGCGGAACAACTGGCGATGGGTCTGGCGCTGCTGGTGTTGATCCTGATTTTCCTGGCCATCTTTCATGCGTCGCTGCTCTCTTCTGGAGCGGAGATTCTCGGGCCGAACGACCTGGAAGCCTACGGCTGGGCTTCGGTGCTCGGAATTTTTTTGCAGGTGGTGCTACATGAGCTCGGCACGATGGTGGTGGCGTGGCGGCTGAAGCTTCCCCTGAAGTTCCGCTTCTTTGGCTTTGGCGCAAATGCCACCGCGATACTGGAAACACAGCCGAGGCGGGTTTGGATCGATGCGGTGGTCGGTTTTGCCGGACCGCTGACCGGCACGGCGGTCTCGGCGGCCCTTGCCTTCATCTATGAGTACACCAACGATCCGCTTTACCTCGGCATGGCCTGCGTGGGTTATTTTTACAATCTCATCACACTGATCCCGATCCTCGATCTCGAAGGTGGCTGGATCGCGCCGGCCATCGCGCCGCAGGCCTGGCTTGTCGGGTTGCTCGCCTCGGCCTTTGAATTGGCGAACTCATTCAACCTGGTTTTGCTCTGCGTGGTTTCGTTCGCGGTGCCGCGTTTCATCCTGCTGCTCCGCGCCAGGGCGCCGCGAACCGACACCGATTGCACCAACCTGCAACGCTTGGTGATTGGCGTCGTCTATTTCGGGTTGGTCCTGGGCTTGTCCTGGTTTGGCAGCACCGTATTCGATGAGCTGCCGCAGCTGGTCCGCGAGGCGATGGGGGATTAAATTTTTTTGTCATCCTGAGCCAGCCGAGCTTGTCTCGGCGCTGTCGAAGGACCTCTAACTATTTGTTTCACCCTCCGTGAATTGACGGGTATTCAAAAATAACCGCCGTTTGCGTTGGAACATATAAAGACCCCTTTCCTGGACAGGAACGGGATGACGATTTTTAAATAAGTCGCTTACGCGACGACCGAAGCCTTTCGCCGGTTCTACTTTCATACGAACAGCCTTTTACACCAGGCGGTCTTCGCGCATGATGGCGGGATGAACGTGAATCTGCTCGACCTCAAGGCGCAGAACGGCGCGCTGGAGCCGGAATTGCAGGAGGCCTTCATGCGCGTGCTGCGCTCGGGCCACTTTATCCTGGGGCCGGAAGTCGACCGGTTCGAGCGCGCGCTGGCGGAATTCACCGGCGCGAAACATGCCCTCGGGGTCAGTTCGGGTACCGACGCGATTCTCGTCGCGCTGATGGCGCTCGGCGTTGGACCGGGTGATGAGGTGCTCTGTCCGAGTTTCACTTTTTTCGCGACGGCAGGTTGTGTGGCCCGGGTCGGCGCGACGCCGGTTTTTGTCGATTCCTGCCCGGTCTGCTTTAATCTCGATCTGCGCGACGCGGCCCGGCGGATGACGCCGCGCACCAAGGCGATTATTCCGGTGCATCTCTTCGGCCAGGCGGCGGAGATGGAGGGGGTGCTCGGGCTGGCGCGGCACCACGGCCTGCGCGTGATCGAGGACGCGGCCCAGGCAATGGGCGCGACTTATCATGGGAAGCAGGTGGGTACGCTGGGTGATTTCGGCACGATCAGTTTTTTTCCGACGAAGAACCTCGGCGCGCTGGGTGATGCGGGGGCTTTGCTGACCAACGACACGGCGCTGTTCGAGCGTGCCAAAATTCTGCGCATGCATGGGATGGATCCGAAATATTATCACCAGGTGGTGGGCGGCAATTTCCGGCTCGATGCCCTCCAGGCCGCTATGCTTTCGGTCAAGCTGCCCCATTTCAATGGCTACACGGCGGCCCGGCGACGCAATGCCGCGCTTTATACGGAGCGGCTGGCGCAATTGGCCGATGTGGAAGTGGCGCGGGCCGAGGATTGCGGCTGCGCGACTAGTGGCGCGGGTGAGCCCAACGCGCGCATCATTTTGCCGGTGGCTTATCCCGCTAACGGTCATATCTGGAATCAATATACGCTGCGAGTGACCGGCGCGGGTCGGCGCGATGCGATGCGCGCTTATCTGACCTCACGAGGCATTGGCTCGGAAATCTACTATCCCCTCCCCCTGCACGAGCAGGCTTGCTTCGCGTCCTTGGGCTACAAGCCGGAGGATTTTCCCTGGGCGCACCGGTTGGCGGGAGAGGTCATCAGCCTGCCGATTTATCCCGAAATCCCGGCGGAACAAATCGAACAGGTTTGCGCCGTGATCGCAGATTTTCTGCGCGCGTGACCGGGGTCTCTATCCGCCGACGGAAGGCTCGAGAAAGGCCCATTGCGTGGGAGGATTAAGGCCCCAACGGATGAAGAGAAGATAGCGCAACCTGCCGACCGGATGCAGTCTTTGGTATTTTCCGGCGTGGAGCAATTGCACATTTTTGCTGTAGTCGATAATGGTTTGCGCCTCGCTATGGGCGGCGCCGAGAGTTTCATAGTAATCCTGAAATGAGCCCTGCTGGTGGTCGAGGATATCGACTTCATCCCGCGAAAAAATATTCGTGGCGATCAGCTCATCGGCCAGCGGTCCGGTATCGTAATTGTGGAGATAAAGATAAGTCCGGACGGCCTCGCCCTTGTACCAGGCATGAAGAAAGGGGTCCATGACATAGAACCAAAGCAGGACGCAGAAACCGAGGACAAGGAGCCAGGGCGTGGATGACCTTTGGGCGCGCGGGCTGAGACGGGTGGATGAGCCCTTTTTGAGATGAACAATCTCCGGTTCAATCAGCTCGTAAGGAGTCGGCGGCCGATCCTCCGGCGGGCTGCGATGAAAGAGAGACTTCGCCATGAGCGGGTGGATTTACGTGCTCAAGTGAATGAAACCTTGGGAACTTCGCGCTCACCCGGATCGGTGATTTCATACAAGCTCGCGGGAGCGAAATTGAAGATGCCTGCGATAAGGGAATTGGGAAAAATCTCGCGCTGGGTGTTGTAATTGCGCACGGAGTCATTATAGGCCTGACGGGAAAGCGAGACTTGATTTTCGGTGTCGGTCAGCTGATTTTGCAGCTGGAGCATCGTCTCATTTGCTTTCAGATTGGGGTAAGCCTCCGCCACGGCGAAGAGGCGACCGAGCGATTGGGTGAGGACACCTTCCGCCGCCGCGACCTTTTGCACCGCAGCGGCGTCCGTAGGATCGACCGCCGCTTGCTGTCGCGCGGACACCGCGCCGTTACGGGCCGCCACGACTTCATCCAGGGTGCCGCGTTCATGCGCCATGTAGCCGTTTGCGGTCTCGACCAGATTGGGGATGAGATCGTGTCTCCGCTTGAGCTGCACATCGATCTGCGCGTATTGATTTTTGAAATCGTTGCGCAGCGTGACGAGCCGGTTATAAATGCCGATGCCCATCCCGCCGACGATCACCACAACGAGCACGATGAGGCCGAGGACGATCAGTACGCCAAATAAAAGGGTTCCCATAAAACCGATGCCGGATGGCCGAGTTTAAATATCGCGGAGAGCATCGCCCATTGACGGGCAAAAGCAAGAGCGATCCTCCCTCTATTTGTACCTTGGAACGGCGCTGGCATTGTCGGGGCCGAGAATGATCCCCGCCACTTCTTCGCGAATAAAGTAGGCGACGAGTTGCTTCTGTCCCTTATCCCGGTAAAAATAGATTTTGTCATCAAGCGCCGGATCATCGTGCATGACCTCCGCGGTGACTTCATTTTTGGCACCGCTGCGCATAACAACTTCATAGGCCCGCATTAATACATGGTAAACAGGTTGGCGAAATATGTCGAGATGTGCTTAAAGCGGAGAAGGTTCTAACGATCTTGTTTTTTTTATGAGGATTTTATTTATTCGGGGAGGCGCTTTGGGTGATTTTATCGTCACGCTGCCGACTTTGCGCCTGTTGCGCCAACACTGGCCCGGCGCGCATATCGAGTCGCTGGGGCATCTTCACATCTCGGAAATAGCCCTGAAGCGCTATTATCTCGATGACGTCCGCTCGGTGAATCACGGCCCGCTGAGCGCCTTTTTTACTCCGCGGGCGGTGCTTGATCCGGCCTGGATGGATTACATCGGCGATTTCGATCTGGTGCTTTCCTATTTCTACGATCCCGACGGCCTTTTCCTGACCAATTTGGAGCGATGCAAACCGGGGGAGATTTTGACTCATTCGCCACGTGTGCCGGAGGAATTTGGCCGTCCGGCGGCGCGTTATTTTGCCGGAATTTTGGAGCCGCTCGGGTTGGCGTTGGCGGAGGATGCGGCGAGCGATCTCTTCCCCTCCCCGGATGATTTGGCCGCAGCCCGCGCTTTTCTGACCGGGCTCAAGCCGGGTACGCGCCTGGTGGCCATTCACCCCGGCAGCGGTGGCGAGCTCAAAAATTGGCCTAAGGAATCGTGGGCCGAATTGGGACGGCGGTTGGCCGAAGCCAATCCCGAAGTGGCTTTGCTTTTAGTCGAAGGCGAGGCCGACGCAGAGCCTGCTCAGTTCCTGGTCGAGAAGTGGAAGGACCTTCCGCATTTGCGCGCCCGCTGGCTGCCCTTGCCGATTCTCGCCGCGCTTTTGCGGGAGACGGCGCTGTTTCTGGGACACGATTCGGGCATCACCCACCTGGCGGCGGCTTCGCGTCGGGACTTGCCGGTGGTCGCGCTTTTTGGCCCGACGGATCCGATCGTTTGGGCTCCGCCCCGTTCCGGCGTGCGGGTGCTGCAGAAGGGCACTTTGTTGAGGAACCTCGCCGTTGAGGAAGTTTTGCAGGCTGCGCTGGCGAGCCTGAAATAGAAACGAAAAATCAGGCGGCGATGGAGAGAGAACTGCGCAGTTCGCGCAGGCCGAGAGTGGAGCGGGTCAGATTCTCCACGCGTTGACGGAGGGCTTCGGTACGGACTTTTCCCTGGAGAGTGACGACGCCGCGATTGGCTTTGACGCGGACGGGAAGATGTTCCGTTTCGCGCACGAGCCTCAGGCGGAAGAGGACGAGTGCCTCCAGAGACTCGTCATCGAGCATCGGCGCTTCGGCCCCTTGCGGAGCAGGGAAGCTGGTGGTCTCCGTAATCTTGAGACTGGAAAGAATTCCGCTGCCCGCCGCCTCGGCCACTTGTTCGGCCCAATTTTTTTGTGCGACGGAACTGACTTCGCCCAGGAGCGCGAGCTTGCCTTCGGCCAGGGTCACATGCACTCCGGAGCGCAAGGTCTGGTCCGTCGCGAATAAAAATTGCACCGATTCACGAGCCGCTTCGATCTCCCGCTGACCCTGGGACACGGACTGGGGAGCGGCATCGGGCGTGATCTTCGTCTCATCATGCACCTGCTCAATTCCCTCGATTTGCAAAGCGAGAATTCCCGCCATGGTGGCGAGGGCGTGACTGGTCAGCGTCCCCGAAAGCACGGCCGTATGCCGATTGACGACGATGCGCAGGCCGCCGGGTTGAAGAAAATGGCGATAGAGGAAAGATAATTTGAAGAGGGCTTGCCGAGAAAGAGGAGCATCTTGAGGCGAGAGACTGAAACTTCCAAAATAAAAGGCGGCGACGCCGACAGGAGCGATTCGCTTGATGAACTCGTCCTTCGTATCAAAAAGAGAGTGTCGAGTGGTGGTCGTTTCTCCTATGGATGTGGTGCTTTCCAGGGAAGGATGAAGGAGAAGGGAAGTTTTCGGCATAAGGGCTTTCGCTTAGAATTGGTTACGCGATGTATATGCAAGAGACATACCGTTTTTTCTCAGTTGGTCATGTCCGGTTAGACAATTGTATTCCAAATTGCAAAAAGCACAATACTATAGATATAATAATTAGTGAACGTAAAGGTCGGTTACGGTTTGGTCATGGTTTAGTCTTACATCCCGGGTATTTTTTTCCTCTCAGGGCGCGTTTTTCGGAGGTGGCTGCTCCCCATCCCAATCGATTTGAAGCAACTGTCCGTTGTGGTTCATGATTTGGTTGAGTCGTTGAGTTACCTGAAGTTCCGCCTCATTTTTGAGGTCCGATTTTTCTGCGGCATCGTGGGCCGCGGCGTTGAGATTGGCCAGAATTTGGCTTCTTTCATCGTCGGTAATGCGGTTCAAGTAGGCATCTTCTCCGTGGTAAATGAGGTTTCCGACCTGTTCGACCGACAAAATTTTGGCGTGAGGCATGGTGGCGTGAAGCTCATGCGTGGCCGGATCGATATCGACGGAGAACGGTTCGCGCAAATCGAAGCCGGCCTTGATGCGGTAGGTTGCCTCGGCGGTGAGTTTTTTTTCGGTCAGCGGAATTTGGAACGAGAGGACGGCGAGGTGCTCATCGAGGCCGATGGTAACGAGTTCCTCCTTGGTGACGACAGCGAGCTCGGCAATCGGCGCGGTTTGAGTGAGGACAACGCGCTGGTTGAGGGTGATCTGCGGCTGAAGTTGCAACACCTGGCCGAAGGCATCGTGCACGTGGTTGATTGACTCATCGACGGCCCTGGTGCAGCTACGTAGGGCGAAAAGGGCGATGGCTGCCGCGGTGATCATGACCAGGCAGATGCCGAGGTAGTGCTTCATGAAAGATAGGCCAACTTAGCACAAGCTCCGGGTTATGGCCTCACACATTCATTTCCCGCGACGAAGGCCGGGGAAGCAGCCTTTAGTGGGAAGGATTAAATGAACGACAAAAAAATTTATTTATTTTTTTGCGGCGGGCAGACGCAGGCGGCGCGCAACGGCAATATATTCCCGTTGAGCGGAAAGAGATTCCGCCTTGGAGAACAGCGAAGTCGTGCTGTTCAACCGATCTGGAAAGGGGTCGCTCAGGAGGTGAATTCCAGAGGTGGGAGGGCGGTGTGTGAAGAGCTGAAGGGCTTTCATGGGACGTGTCAGGTTCTAAGGGTTTTGTTTCATGGATTTGAATGCTCCCAGCATTCCGCATTTTCCAGGCCAGACACGAGTTACCCAGAGCACGGCGACGATCAAAAGGGGTTGCAGCGGCAACCGCGCCCAGGCCATCCAGGGTTGGGAGGGAATGCCATGGACCTGCACCTGGGCGATGGCCATATAGATGTTCGCGGGGAAGACGGCGATCAGCAGGAGGGTCAATCCCCAGCCAGCCAGGAGCTGAATCGGGCGTAATGGAACAAGCAGGCCCAGGCCGCCGAGCAGCTCAAGCACGCCGCTGATCAGAATGCAGGCATGATGAAGGGGAATCCAGGGCGGCATGATCGGCTCGAAAAGAGAGGGATGCAGAAGATGAATCGTGCCTGCAAAGAGGAATAGTGCGCTGAGCAGAAAGCGGACAAAAGTGCGTGGGTTCAAGACAGGGAAGATAGCACAAACATGACACCCTTTGGTCTAAATATACGCAAGCTGCTTGCATATAATATTTCCCAGGTCGATTCGAGTCCCCTCGCCGCTTGTCGGTTTGGGCTGCGTGCGGTATCCTTCGCGGTCTATGTTCGAGTATCCCAAACGCTATGACGTGATCGTCATCGGGGCGGGCCATGCGGGGGTCGAGGCGGCGCTGGCCTCCGCGCGGATGGGATGTGAGACGCTTCTCCTGACGATGAACCTCGATACCATCGGTCAGATGTCGTGCAACCCGGCCATCGGAGGGCTGGCCAAAGGCCAGATTGTGCGGGAGATCGACGCCTTGGGCGGCGAGATGGGGCTGAATGCCGACGCGACGGGGATCCAATTCCGGATGCTGAATGCGTCCAAGGGTCCCAGTGTTCGCGGGCCCAGGGCGCAATGCGACAAGAAGGCTTATCAATTCCGGTTGAAAGCAACTTGCGAACGCCAGGAGCGGCTCGATGTCAAGCAGGGTCATATCGCCGAGATAATTGTTGATGGAGAACGAGTTACAGGCGTTAGCACCCATCTAGGAGTCACCTTTCGAGCCGAAGCCGTTATTGTGACCACAGGCACATTTTTGCAGGGATTGATGCATGTTGGGTTACAGAATACGCCGGGCGGAAGGATGGGGGATACGGCGAGCGGTCTGTCGGCCTCGCTGCTTAAGCTGGGGTTTGAATTAAAGCGGTTGAAAACCGGCACACCCCCTCGCCTTCTCAAGAAAAGCATCGACTTCAGCCGCCTCGAATTGCAGGAGGGGGACCGACCACCAAAACCTTTCAGCTACATGGTTGATACATTGCGCAGGGAGCGTGATGATATTTTTACGCTGAACGAATGGCGGGATGGAATGTTCCACGTGGAACAATTGGCATGCGCCATTACTTACACGACAGCCAAGACCCATGAGATCGTGCGTGCGAACCTCGACAAGTCGCCTCTTTACTGTGGTCGCATCGAAGGCGTCGGGCCGCGCTACTGCCCTTCCCTCGAAGACAAAGTGGTACGCTTTGCCGACAAGGAGCGGCATCAGCTTTTCCTGGAGCCGGAGGGTCGCCATACCGATGAATACTACATCAATGGCTGCTCGACGAGTCTGCCTTTCGAGGTCCAACTGGCCTTTATCCGGTCCGTGGCTGGCCTGGAAAACGCCGAGATCATGCGGGCAGGGTACGCCGTCGAATACGATTTCAGTCCGCCGACACAGCTTCAACCTTCTCTCGAAACGAAGCGGGTCGGGGGTTTGTATTTTGCGGGACAGCTTAACGGGACTTCGGGCTATGAGGAAGCGGCCGGGCAGGGGCTGATGGCCGGGATCAATGCTGCACTTAAGGTACAAGGTAAGGCGCCGCTCATCTTGCGGAGGGACCAGGCCTATCTTGGCGTGCTGATCGACGACCTTGTGACCAAGGGGACCGAGGAGCCTTACCGGATGTTTACCTCGCGAGCCGAGCACCGGCTTTCGCTGCGACACGACAATGCCGATTTGCGCCTGACGGAAATTGGCGCGGAAGTGGGATTAGCCTCAAAGGAAAGAATCGCGAAATTGCGTGCGAAGCAGAATGCCCTCGCCGAGACGCGGAATCTCTTGCATACGACTAAAGAGGATAATCGATCATGTGCGCATCTGCTTAAGCGGACGGATGTTACATGGAGCGATCTCCCCTCGCCGTTTCAACTTGTCGATGCGGAGGTTGCTTCGCAACTCGAAACCGAAATCAAGTACGAGGGCTACCTGAAGCGCGAGGAAGCCCATATCAAGCGTAACCGTGCGGATGAGGACCGGAGCATTCCGGACTGGATCGACTTCGACGCAGTGCCAGGCCTGAAAGCGGAGGCGCGCGTTAAGCTGAAGAAGATTCAGCCGCAGACCTTTGGCCAGGCGGCACGGATTTCCGGCATCAATCCCACCGACGTGGCGCTGCTGCAGGTTCATACCAAACGGGGCAAGACGGCGGCGGCGCAGGCGCCTTGATGGCCATGACCCCTGCCCTCTGGGAAAAGCTCAAGACCGAAGCGCAGGCGGTCATCGAGCGGACCATCGCCGAACTGCCAGCGGAAGTTCTCGTCGAGGCGCGCAAGGTGCCGGTTCTTTTCGAGCCATGGTGCCAGGAAGATCCCGATATCATGGGGACTTACGGCCATTTCGAACCGGGAGAAGTATCGCCCGCGAATGGGCCGATCATTCTCTACTTGGGAACCATCGACGATTATTGCGAGGAGGAGGGCGAAGATTTTTCGGCCGAGGTGCGGCTGACGTATCTGCATGAGCTCGGACATCATTTGGGTTGGGATGAAGGCGATCTGGAGGCGAGGGGACTGGGGTAAAGGCGCTTGACAGGCAGTTATACGTGTGTATCATTAGGGCGTGGAGCTTCATTCCAAAACACGTCAGGGCCGCGGGGCGGTGCGCGATCTGCCGAATCGCTTCGAGAAGCTCGCGATGGACCTCGATCCGGATGTCGTGCAGCACGACCCGGACATGGAGGGCGAGGCCTTACCTAATCCGAAGACGATCTTTCTGGACGACCAGAGCGAGTCGATTATATCGCGCAATGAGAGTCCCGATATTGGATTCAGCGCGGGGATCAATCCTTATCGCGGATGCGAGCACGGTTGCGCCTATTGTTATGCGCGGCCTTATCATGAGTACCTTGGTTTTTCAGCTGGGTTGGAATTTGAGACGAAAATTGTCGTGAAGCGCCGGGCGGCGGAATTATTGCGCCGGGAGCTTTCCAAGCCCAAATACGTGCCCGAGGTTCTGGCGATGAGCGGCGTGACCGACTGCTATCAACCGGCGGAGCGGCATTTCCGCATCACGCGCGCGTGCCTGGAAGTGCTGGCGGAATTCCGGCATCCGGTGGGGATTATCACGAAGAATTTCTTGATCACGCGTGATATCGATGTGCTGAAGGAACTGGCGGCATACGACGCGGTGCATGCGACGATTTCGATCACGACGCTGAATGCGGACCTGGCGGCGAAAATGGAGCCGCGCGCGAGCCGACCCGCGCATCGGTTGCGCGCCGTGGAGATGCTGGCGAAGGCGGGCGTGCCGGTGGGGGTCAATGTCGCGCCGATCATTCCGGGCTTGAACGACCGGGAAATTCCGGCGGTGCTCGAGGCGGCGAAATCCGCAGGCGCGGGGGATGTCGGCTACACGATATTGCGCTTGCCGCATGGGGTGAAGGACGTTTTTGCGGAATGGCTGAAGCTGAATTTTCCGGAGAAGCTGGAGCGCATCCTGGGCGGCGTGCGGGCGGTGCGGGGAGGGAAGCTGAACGTGAGCGAGTTCGGAGCCCGAATGCGCGGCGAGGGGATTTTCGCGGAGCAAATTCACCAGATGTTCCACGTCTTCCGCGAGCGGCTGGGTTTTGGGGCGCGGACGCGCGAACTGCGGACGGAGCATTTCCGGAGGCCGGGGGAGAGGCAGATGATGTTGGGAGTTTAGAATGCTCTAACTCAGGGCTGCTTCTGGTAAACGCGGACGTAGGCGATGGTCATGCGCTGGGGAAAAATGGAGTCGTCGATGGGGCCTCCCCAGGTGCCGCCGAGCGCGAGGTTGAGGATGAGGAAGTGGGGTTGGTGGAAAGGATTTTCGCCGTTGGTGGTCGCCTGATTGACGTCGAAGCTGACATATTTTTTGTCGTCGACGAAGAGGTCGATACGGTCAGGCGTCCACTCGGCGGCGTAGACATGAAAGGTGGTGTCGGGATGGTCGATGGTCACTTGGCCGCCGCTGGATTTGTGTTTCCCGTCGATGAAATAGTGGAGGGTGCCGTGGATGATGCCCTGCAGCTTGCCGACAAGCTCCATGATGTCGATTTCGCCGCAGCGCGGCCAGCCGACCTGATTGATGTTGGAGCCGAGCGTCCAGATGGCGGGCCAGACACCTTTGCCTGCGGGTAATCGCGCTTTGACTTCGATGCGGCCGTATTGCCAGTCGGCTTTGCCGGTGGTTTCGAGCGCGGCGGAGGTGTAGCGGGCGGGCAGGGACTCGTGGTCGACGCTATTAACGTAGACGTAATTTTCTTTGCGCGCCTCAATGATGAGCAGTCCGTTTTCGATCCGCGCATTTTCCTTCCGCGCTTTTGTGTAGTATTGCGACTCGTTATTGCGGATATAGCCCTCTTCATAACCCCACTTGGCGGGGTCGGGCAGTCCGTCGGGATCGTGGCTGAAATCATCCGACCAGACGAGTTGGTATCCAGGCAGAAGCGTCGGTGAATTGGCTGCGGACGATTGGGCGCGCATCAAGCCAACGCTGAGAATCAACGCGATCGGAATCAGCCAAGCGGAGCAAAGGGATTTTGTGTTCAAGGCAGCTTTCCCAAAACGCGGCCGCTGGAGAAGGTGACAGCGCTGGCATCGCGCTCGGTGAACCATTGCTCGTAATAGGTGCGTTGAATCGTGAACTCACCGCCGTGCGCGGCACTAGCCAGAAGGAGGGCGAGAGCGCCGACGCCGTCGAAATAGCGGTCGTTGCCTTCGTCGCGGAACCAATCGAGGAACTCTCGCGCATTTCCCCGTGCAGCGCATTTCCAGAGCATTTCCTCCCAACCTGCGGTGGCCTGGAGCAAGGCGGGCGTGACGCGAAAGGGATGCTGGAAGCGGGGGCCGAGATGGCAGCCATCGATGCTGACAATCACGCGCCATTTTTCGCCGAACGGAATTTTTTCGATGAGATCGCCGAGGGCGCGGCTGAGCCGGTGAAACCCGGCGAGATCGTCCCACTCAGTCAGGCCCTCGACGTAATCGGACATGCCTCCGCAAAGAAGAGGGACGAAACGGACCGGCCTGCCCTTCTCCTTTGCCTCGGGGTGAAGTTGATGAAGCGCCTGAAGCCAGAGCAGGGCGAACTCGATGGAGTGTTCGCCGTCATGCGCCTTGGGGGAGAAGTGGTGCGTGGGATCCAGGTCGACGGTGAGAGTACCGACGAGATCGGTCGCGCAAGCTGCGAGTCCCAGCGGCGTAACGTAATCGCGGCGGTCAAAATTCCATTCGAGCGGGGAGCGGTGGCCGACGCCGAGGATGAGATAAGTCTCCGCCAGGGGGACTTCTAGCAATGGCCGAAAGGCGGCGGCGTAGGCCGGCAGGCTGACGCGGAAATCGATGTGGGGTGTGACGATGCCTGCGAGAGAACTTCTGTTCGGAGCGGGAGGCAGTTTGTCCGCGGGATAACTGGCGAGGGCATCTCGAAAAAAGGCCAGGCACCTGGCGGGATCGGAAGGATAACAATCAGGATGATGCCGGGCGTTAAGAGCAGTCACGAGCGGCCTGAGATAAAGAAGTATTTGCAGATAACTTCAAGCTTTTCCTCGGCGTGACGAATCTAATGTGCAAGCGATGATTAGGATTTGTAACTCTTTGAAGATTATCTATAAAGAAGTGGCGCAGCATACTTTTTACCTTTTTTGGAATAAAAATGTGGTAACTTGTTGCCTATTGGCATAAACTGCCTAAACAAGTTTAGGAAAAGAGCAATATCTACCTTGTGAAGATCAGAATTTACCTATGAGAGCCGAGCGAATACTAATTGTGGACGATGATGACGCCTTGAGGCGGATGCTGGTTGATTATCTAGGAACCCAGGGTTACACCGCCTTAGGTGTCCGTTCCATCCATCAGGGTGAGGAGGCCATGCGGGCTGAGGCCTTTGATTTGGTCATTTGCGATTTGCGGCTGGAGGACGGGAGTGGACTCGATCTTTTGAAGCAAATCAAGCAGACAGCGCCGAAAACGTTTGGGATTTTGATGACCGGCTACGCGACGATGGAGACGGCAGTGGAAGCGATCCGCATCGGCCTATTCGATTACATGATCAAGCCCATTGTGCCCGCGCAACTCGACCTGGTGCTGCAGCGGCTCGAATCCTTAAAGCAATTGCAGAGTGAAAATTCCTATCTCCGCCAGCAACAACAGACGGACGGGGAGGGGAGCGGCGTGGTCTGGGGCCGCAGCGACCTGATGCAGGGCATATTGGAGATGGTGAAGAAAGTGGCGCAGACCCATGCGACAGTTTTGATCCAGGGCGAGAGCGGCACGGGCAAGGAAGTGGTGGCCCACGCCATCGTGCAGAACAGCACGCGCGCGCAGATGCCGTTCATCAAGGTGAACTGCGCGGCGGTGCCGGAGACGCTGCTGGAGAGCGAGTTCTTTGGGCACGAAAAGGGAGCGTTTACCGGTGCGGTGCAAAGGCGTGAAGGACGATTTGAAACAGCCAACGGAGGGACGTTGTTGCTCGACGAAATCGCGGAAATCCCCCTGAGCCTGCAAGTCAAGCTGCTGCGCGTTTTGCAGGAGCGGGAATTTGAGCGCGTCGGAGGGAACAAGACGATCCGGGTCGACGTGCGACTGATCGCCAGCACGAACCGCGACTTGCAGGAGGAAGTGCGGCAGGGTCGGTTCCGCGAGGATTTGTTTTACCGGCTGAACGTGGTGCCGATCAACCTTCCTCCCCTGCGTTTGCGCGGAGATGACCTGGTGGACCTCGTCGATTTTTACGTGAGCCATTTTGCACGCAAGCACGGGAAGGAAATTCAAGGCGTGACCCCGCGCGGGTTGGAACGGCTGAAGGCCTATCGGTGGCCGGGCAATGTGCGCGAGTTGCAGAACACGCTCGAAAGGGCGGTGATCATGTCTGCGCAAAACGGCCCGGTCGAAGTTCCTGAGCTGGGGCTCGAGGAGAAGAGCAATAGCTTTACCATGATGAATGTCTCGAATGCCCTGCCGACGGTGGATGAGATGGAACGCCGGCTGATCGGCAGCATGTTATTGCAGACCGGCCACAACAAAACGCGCGCGGCAGAGAAGCTGGGGATCAGCCTGCGAACTTTGCGGAACAAGCTGCGCGAATATCGTGCGGCGGGCTACGACACGTCGAAACCCGAGTTGTGGGTGGCGTGAGATTTGGCTCCTAAATTGCATTTAAGCAGTTTATTCTATTCCATCATTTAGCAATTCACGCCCGACATCCATGGAATCCAACACGGCCATCACTCGCATGCGGGCGGCGAACCGTTTTGAGGATCTGTTGCCGAACTCGACCGATCCGGCCAAGGCGCAGCTGCGGGGCAAGCTGGTTTTCCTGCTCAATTCGCAGGGGGAGATCGTGCCAGCGGCGAAAAGTCCACTGGGACAATTGTGGCGCCTGGTGAATTCGGATCGAAGCTCGATCGACGAATGCGAGGAAGTGATTCAACTTGATCCTGCGCTGACGTCCCGGATTTTTCGCGTGGCCAACTCGGCCGCCTATGCCGCCAACGCGACGAATGTTTCGGAAGCGATCCGTTATATTGGATTCAAGCGGGTGCGGGAGCTGGTTTTCAACGCGGGGGTGTTCAGCCAGTTTTCGAGCCTGAAGGTGCCTCCGGAATGGGACGTTTTTTGGCTGCGCAATATTTTCGTGGCGCGATTAAGCGAAAGGATCGCCGGGCTTTTCTATTCTACGGACGGTTCCGAATATCTGGCGGGGCTGATTCACGACATTGGGTGGCTTTTTCTGGCAACCCATTTTCCCGAGGAATTTTCGAGGATCGTGACTTCGGAGAAAACGATCGACGAAGCCGAGAAGGAAGTGCTGCCGTTCAGTCACGCGAATATGGCGGCGGCGCTGGCGGCCCGGTCCGCACTGCCACTGAAAGCCGTCGATGCAATTGCGTATCATCACAAGAAGATGTTGATGACGACTTCGACGGTGGTATCGCCGAATCAAAACCCGCTTTTCCTGGGCATTATCCTGGCGGTTTGCGACAAGATTGCCGACTGCTCGCAGTTGGATCTTTTTGGGAAAGCGACGCCGACGATGGAGCAATTTCACGAAAGCCCGGAAGTGGTCTGGCTGGGGAATTATGAGAAGCAGATCGATTTCGAGTCGCTGGCGGCCGAGGAATTAGTCAAGTCGCAGGAAGTCTATACGATCTTTTTTTCCGGGGATGAGGCGCAGGAGCCTGCTTCGTGACTGAACATCTAGCCGGCAATTCTTCGACTTATCCAATACATCGGTCTGCGGCGAACGTGGGCAATGGCAAGAACCCAAAGTACGTCACTTCGAACGACGTAAGGAATATAATAAGGAAAGGTTCGCAGATTGACTCTATAATAACCCAGTGTACGGAGTCGGGGCACTTCAGGATGAGCTTGAATCCAGACTAAATTGGAACCGACTTCGTCACGCAGGCTACGACCCAAACCAAGTTCGATGCTCTCGTAACGGGAAATCGCATCTACCAATTCGTCCTGTGCTTCGTCGAGAAGGACGAGTTTCACCATGTAAAACGCTTATTGATATCGGCTAAAACAGAATCCCAAGGTTTTCCCTGCACCTGCCCCGCATCAATAGCTCTTATACGTTGAGCTATTTCGTTTTCCCAAGCTGCCTCAATTTCGGGAAGTGGTTCAACGGACGAAGCGTCCGAGGCATCCAGAAGGATGCGCGCCAGCGTCAGACGCTGCTGCTGCGGAAGCTCGATGGCATCGCGGGCGAGTTCAGCGAGGGAACGGCTCATGGGCGGAGTGTATTATTTCCAAAAAAACAACGCAAGCACGGTGGTTTTTAACCATTGGCATGGGTCAGCCTCTGGAAAGCTACACCGGCAGCCCGGCGCGGAGGGCGGCGAGGGTGAGGCGGATGCCGAAGCCGGTACAACCGCCTTCGAGGTGGGCGGGGGGCTTGGTGGTCCAGGCGGTGCCCGCGATATCGAAATGGACAAAGGGGATTTGCTCGGCCCAGAGCTTGATGAAGCTGGCGCTGGAGCAGGCGCTGCCTTCGCGGAAGCTGGTGTTTTTCGCCGTGGCGATTTCAGAGAGGACGTTTTCCTTGTATTCCTCGTCGATGGGCATGGCCCAGACGAGTTCGCCGGTGGTTTTTCCCGCGGCGATGAAGGCATCCCGTATTTTTTCTTCGGTGGTGAACATGCCTGCGCGGCGGTGGCCGAGCGCCATGATGACCGCACCGGTGAGCGTGGAATATTCGAGGATGACGGAGGGTTTGTAGGTGAGGCGTGCGTGGGCGACAGCGTCGGCAAGGATGATGCGGCCCTCCGCGTCGGTGTTGAGCACCTCGATGGTTTTGCCGTCGCGGGTAGTGATGATGTCGCCGGGACGATAGGCGTCGGGGCCGGGCATGTTTTCCGCCGAGGGGATGAGGCCGATGAGGTTGAGCGGGAGCTTGAGATCGGCGGCGGCGAGCATCATGCCGAGGACGGCGATGCCGCCCATTTTGTCCCATTTCATTTCGTCCATTTGTGCGCCGGGCTTGATCGAGATGCCGCCGCTGTCGAAGGTGATGGCCTTGCCGACGAGGGCGATGGGGGTCTCGCGTTTGCCGCCTCCGCGATATTCGAGGACGATGAGGCGCGGCGGATGGACGGAACCCTGGCCAACGGCGAGGATGCCGCCGAAGCCGTCGCGTTTGAGGTGCCGCTCGTTCCAGACTTTGACCGTGAGGTTGCGGTTGTGGGCCAGTTCCTGCGCTTTCTCGGCGAGGATGGCGGGAGTGAGCATGTTGCCGGGGAGGTTGCCGATGCCGCGCATGGTGTTGGTGATGGTCGCAACGATTTCGGCTTCGCGGGCCTGCACGCGGGCGCGGATGACTTCATTTTCTTTGACCAGGACCTGAAGGCGGTTGAGCGCACCGCGCTTGTCTTTGCTGGCGTCCTTGCCGAAGCCGTCAAATTTGTAGCTGGCGAGAATGGCTCCCTCAACTGCGGGAGCGACGTGATCGGCGTGCGTGGTGAGGTCGAGCGCGACATCGGAGGCGCCGAGCTTGAGGAGTTGCTTGATGCCGGTGCCAGCGGCGCGGCGCAGGGTGTCGGGCTCGATCTTGTTTTTTTCGCCGAGACCCACGATGAGCGTGCGCTGGTTTTTGTCGCGCAGAAGAACGGTGCTGCCGGGCGCGCCGTCGAATTCCGAGGCCGGAACACCAGAGGGGAGGGGGCTTCCCTTGATGAAGAAAGTGACGAGGTCGGGCGAGCTGACGGTGGAGGTGCGAACGTCGAGTTTGAGGGAGGGCATTTTAGTTTGATATTGAGCAAGAGCCTGTTGGTAAAATAAAAGCTATGTTTGAACCGATAGCTTTAAAATCAAGCAATTCAGGATACGGTCTCAATTCGGTTCCGGTAGATATTAATCAATTTACTGTCAGGCAAATAATTTTCGAGCTGCGGCCAGACCTGCTCCAGAAATAGATGAAAATCATGACGGCGCATATTACCGATTCTCAAATGAATAACCCAGGGTGGCGGATTTGAAACAAGAATCCGGTCGGAAAAATCGGAGTCTTTCGTAACGATGACGAGGGCCTGAGATTGGGCATAATCCCACAACTCAGCATCAGTGGTACGAAGACCCAGATCACGGGAGTGCCAGACAGGCAGGGAAGGGTTGAAACGCAGGCGATAGGGAAGATTTTCGTCGAGCAAAAAGCCGTTCACGTCACCGGCTCCAGCCGGAACTGATTCGCCATGAGTCGGGACGAATACTGAATGCAGGCCAGAACATCTTCCCGAGTGAGTGAGGGATATTCCTCGAGGACATCTTCAATCGAATCGCCAGCCCCGAGAAATTCCAAAACCGTCTGGGCCGTAATGCGGGTTCCACTAACCACCGGGCGGCCATTGCAAACCGCCGGATCTATGGTGATTCTCTCATTCACATTTCCAGCATACCAAGCTTGGGTCAGGAAGCAAGGTTACGTCATCCCAAGGAAAGCATCTCCGCCCAGCATGCAACAGTCAACAAATGCACTTTATCCGACAACTGGCCTCCCGACACCACCATCACTGCCATCAGCAATCCGGTTGTGATTG
>Ga0302320_10012191_pt1 | contig 18095 bp, 16 predicted proteins | sample Bog_T0_3_FD_202130 | JGI IMG/M metagenome (GOLD analysis project Ga0302320, IMG submission 202130) | Peat permafrost microbial communities from Stordalen Mire near Abisko, Sweden - Bog_T0_3 | ecosystem: Environmental > Terrestrial > Soil > Wetlands > Peat | place: Sweden: Abisko, Stordalen Mire...
TCTGGTGGATTTTTTTCAGTGCCACGAAAATGTTGTCTTCCTTCGTGAGCAGTTCCGCCTCGCTGTCGTTCAGCACGAAGCCATCCACGCGCTTCAATAATTTCAGCAGGTCGGCGAGCGCGATGTTCAGCCACAAATCCATCGAGTCGGCCACGACGAACTTCGGCTTCTTCATCTGGTCGAGCACGGAAAGCTGCAACGCGGGCGCGATGTTGCCGAGCAGCACGAACGCCACGTTCTGATACGCCATCGGCAGTTTCGGTGTGAAAGTTTCAATAACGCCCAGCTCGGTTGCCAGCGTGCGGCGGTTATTCATGTTTACTTCGTATTCGCCCGACCAGTGAAAAGTTTTCCCCGGCAGGATTTGCAAGCCGGCGAGGTCAATCTTGTGCTTGCGATACAGCTCGATGTATTTTTTGGGAAAATCTTCGCCCACTCCGCCGACCAATTTCACCGGCGAGAAAAAGCTGGCCGCGACCGCCGCGTGGCTGGCTGAGCCGCCGAGCAGGCGCCGATTTTCCGCCGTCGGAGTTTTGATGGAATCGAGTGCGGTGGTGCCGACGATTAATACGCTCATGCTAAAATAATTTTTAGTTTTGGATTTTTGATTTTGAGTTGGCAACGGTCACAGACCGCCGCTACAGTTTTTTCTGGATCAATTCGATTTCGTAGCCTTCGGGCGCGTCAATGAAGGCGAACGTCGTTCCGCTGGAGCTGGTCGTCGGACCGTCGGAGTATTTCAGGCCGTGCTTGGCGAGGTGTTTGGCAAATTCATCAAGGCTGTCCACCGCGAACGCCAGATGCGTCAAATCCGGCTGCACTTTCACGGATTCGCTGCCGGGCAAAAAACAGATTTCAATCTCCTCCTCGCTGCCGGGAGTTTTGAGAAAGACCAGTTCCGAGCCGCGCGGCGATTTGTGCCGCCGCGATTCTTCGAGGCCGAGGATGTCGCGGTAAAATGCCACCGTGCGTTCCAGATCGTTCACCCGGTAGCGAGTGTGCAGCAGTTTTGTCACTTTGCTCATGCGCGGAATTTAGCGGGAATTTTCGCACACGCAATTTTTCATTTCCCGCCCCGACATTCTACGGCATGATGACTTTATGGGCAAACGACGCGAAGCGCGCGAGCGCGCGGTGCAATTTCTGTTTCAGCACGACCTGAACCCGCCGGAAAACCTTGAGCAGGAGCTGGCGCTGTTCTGGAATTCCCAGCGCGCCGCCGCCATCGAGGACGAAAAGGGCGCGTCGCATTGGGGCGAAAAATTTGAACTGCCGCCGCCGACCGTCGAGGAAGCCGAGACGCGGCTGTTCGCCGAGCCGCTCATCCGCGGCGCGCTGGAACATCGCGACGCCATTGACGAAAAAATCAAAAGCCACGCCAAGAACTGGGATTTTCACCGCATCGCCGCCGTGGACCGCAACATCATGCGGCTGGCGATCTACGAAATGCTGTATCGCGAGGACATCCCGCCGGTGGTCAGCATCAACGAGGCGGTGGACATCGCCAAAAAGTTCTCCACGCAGGACAGCGGCAAGTTTGTGAACGGCATCCTCGACAAGATTCGCGGAGAAATTCTCCGGCCGGCGAAAACCGTGAAATGAAATTTGCCGACCTCCATCTGCACACATTGTTTTCTGACGGCACGTTCACGCCGGAGGAACTGGTGGAACGCGCGAGCAAGCTGGGTTTTGCCGCCATCGCGCTGACCGACCACGACACGGTGGAAGGTTGCGGGCGGGCGGCAGCGGCCTGTGCGGCGGCAAAGATGGAATTCATTCCCGGCACCGAGCTGACGGCGGAACACGAGGACACGGAAGTCCATATTCTGGCCTACCTCGTGGACACGCAAAACCAGATCTTGCTCAAGCGCATCGCGGAATTTCAATCTGTCCGCCAGAACCGCATCCGAGAAATGGTTGCGGCCATCAACAAGTTGGGCGTGCCTCTTAAGGCTGAAGATGTGTTCGCGCTGGCCAACTGCAAATCGCCCGGCCGGCCGCATGTCGCCCGCGCGCTGGTGAAGGCCGGACTCGTCGCGAACCTCGATGAGGCGTTTGACCGGTTTTTGAAAAAGGGCCGGCCCGCGTGGGTGCCGAAAACCAAAATGTCCGCGCTGGAAGGCGTCGAACTGATCCATCAGGCCGGCGGCCTCGCGGTGATGGCGCATCCCGGCTTGAACCGCACCGACGACATCATTCCCGACCTAGTGGATGCCGGGCTGGACGGCATCGAATGTTTTCACACCAAGCATTCCACGGTGATGTCCGAGCGGTATCTGGAGATCGCCGACAAATATCATCTGCTGGTCACCGGCGGTTCCGACTGCCACGGCTTCAGTAAAAAAGCCCCGCTCATCGGCACCGTGAAACTGCCCTGCGAACATGTCGAAAAACTTTTCGCCGCCAAAAAATTTGCTGATGAAAAACGCCGGACATCAGCTGCGAAATAGCTTTTTCATTCTGCATTCTTAATTTTGCCTTTCGAACATGGGTTTATTTTCCAAATTCAAAGCCGGCCTCGCCAAGACGCACGCCAAGCTCACGCACGAACTCAAGCGCATCGTCACGCGTTCGCCCAAGCTGACCGCCGAGTCGCTCGAAGAAATTGAGCAGGCGCTCATCGCCGCCGACCTCGGCTTGGCGATGACCACGCAAATCGTGACGGCGGTAAAACTGGCTTACGAAACACAGGGAACGGCCGGATTGAATTATCTCGCCATCGCGCAGGCGGAGATTGAGAAAAGCCTTTCCGCGAACCAGCCGAAGCTGCGCGAAATTCCCGGCAGCACCTGTGTCGTCTCCATCGTCGGCGTGAACGGCACGGGCAAGACCACCACGAGCGCGAAGCTGGCGCATTATTTTCAAGCGCAGAAAAAATCCGTGCTGCTCGCTGCGTGCGACACGTTCCGCGCCGCGGCCATTGAGCAGATCAAATTGTGGGGCGCACGGCTCAAGGTCGAGGTCATCGCCGGCAGTTACGGCGCGGACGCGGCGTCCGTGGCGCACGATGCCGTTACCGCCGCGCAGGCGCGCAAGGCGGATTACCTGTTCATTGACACGGCGGGACGTTTGCACACGAAGCACAATTTGATGCAGGAATTGCAGAAGCTGCATCGCGTCATCGGCAAGCAGCTCGCGGGTGCGCCGCACGAAGTGCTGCTGGTGCTGGACGGCAGCACCGGCATGAACGCGTTGAACCAGGCGCGCGAATTTCACAAGGCCGTGCCGCTGACCGGCCTGATCGTGACCAAACTGGACGGCACGAGCAAAGGCGGCATGGTGGTGGCGATCCAGAAGGAACTCGGCCTGCCCATCAAATTCATCGGCCTCGGCGAGCAGCCGGACGACTTGCAGCCCTTCGATGCGAAACAATTCGCGCAGGCGTTGTTTGAGGAATGAATATTAATTTGGCCACGGCTGAAAAAGATTTCCAATTCATGCGCCTCGCGCTCCGGCTTGCCCGGCGCGGCTACGGCGCGACTTCGCCGAATCCGCTGGTCGGCGCGGTGCTGGTGAAGGGCGGAAAAATTATCGGGTGTGGCTGGCACCGGCGCGCGGGTTTGCCGCACGCCGAAATCGAGGCGCTCCGTGACGCGCAAAGGCGCGGCCACTCGCTGCACGGCGCGGTGCTTTACGTCACGCTCGAACCCTGCTGCACGCACGGCCGCACGCCGCCTTGCACGGACGCCATCGTCGCCGCCGGAATAAAAACGGTTATCATCGGCGCGACCGACCCGAATCCGAAACACGCAGGCAAAGGCTTCAAGATTCTGCGGCGCGCGGGCATCGAAGTGGTTCACGGTATTCTTGGCGACGAATGCGCCAAGCTCAACGAAGCTTTCAACCATTGGATTATTTATCGAACGCCGTTCGTCACCGTGAAAGCCGCGATGACGCTGGACGGGAAAATCGCCACGGTCGGCGGCGAGTCAAAATGGATCACCGGCGAAAAAGCCCGCGCGCACGGCATGAAATTGCGCCAGGGCAGCGACGCGATTCTCGTCGGCATCAATACGATTCTGGCGGACGATCCGAGCCTCACGGCCAGAAGCCAGAAGTCAGAAGCCAGAAGTCAGAATCAAAATTTGCGGCTGCGCCGAATCGTGTTGGATTCACTGGCGCGCACGCCGCTGAATGCTAAAGTTGTCTGCGACGAGTTCGCGGCGCTGACGACGATTGTGGTAAACAAATCCGCACCGAAGAATCGCGTTGCGGCTTTGGTAAGAAAAGTAAGGGTCATCGTCGTGCCGATGGCTAATTCAAAATTCAAAATTCAAAACTCAAAACTCGATCTTCACTGGCTGCTGAAAAAGCTCGGCGCGGAAAACGTGACGAGCCTGCTGGTCGAAGGCGGCGGCGAGGTGAACGCGGCGTTTTTGCTCGGCGGTCTGGCGCAGCGCGTGGCGTTTTTTTACGCGCCGAAAATTTTGGGCGGACGCGATGCACGCAAAGGCGTGGCCGGCAACGGTGTGGAAAGTCTGGCTGACGCGCTTCAACTTCGCGAAGTGAAATGGCGCCGGCTGGGCGACGATTTGTTGCTGACGGCGAAGATGGTTAAAAGTTGAAGGTTGAACTTCCAAGTTGCCGCGCGAAAAACTTGCAACCTGGAACCTTTAACCTGCAACATTGGTCATGTTCACCGGCATTGTCGAAGAAGCGGGCGTCATCGAAAAAATCAAGCCGACGGGAAAATCCATCGAGCTGACCGTGCGCGCCGGCGTTTGCGGGCGCGGCTTGAAGGTCGGCGGCAGCGTGGCGGTTAACGGCTGCTGTTTGACTGCCGTGAAAATCACCACGCGCGGCAAGGTAAAGCGGATTCAATTTGACCTGCTCGAGGAGAGCTGGCAACGGACCAATTTTCAATTCGCCAAAGTGGGTTCGCTCGTGAACCTCGAACGCTCTCTCCGCGCGAACGGCGAACTCGGCGGACATTTCGTGACCGGCCATGTGGACGGCCTCGGCAAAATCATCCGCTGGGAACGCGCCGGCAAGGATCACGTCCTCGATATCGCCGCGCCGCCAGATGTGATGCGCTATGTTGTTTTCAAAGGCTCCATCGCGGTTGATGGCATCAGCCTGACGGTCGCCGCCGTGCAGAAAAAAAATTTTCGCATCTGGATCATTCCGCACACATTTGAGGTCACGGTGTTGCGCGAACGGAAAATCGGCGACGCGGTGAATCTGGAAGCTGACCTGCTCGGCAAATACGCGGAAAAATTTCTCGCGACGGGAAAGACTGCCCGGAAACGCCGCGCTTGAAGCTGTCGGCTTCGTCTGGCCTGGAGCTGGCGTCAGGCGAAAATTTGGTCTTGTCATCCATGCCGGTTTGGATGTGAAATGTCCCCGTCATCATTCCCGCTTCCAACCAGGAAAATTTATGTGATTCAGGCTTATGAAAAATTATCCCCCGGCTGAAATCCGCAACTTCGCCATCGTCGGCCACGCCTCGTCTGGAAAAACCCTGTTGAGCGAGGCGATGCTTCGCTGCGCCGGGGTCATCTCGCGCCTGGGAAGCATCGCCGACGGCACGACCGTGTCCGATTATCACGTCAGCGAAAAGCAGCGGCAGATTTCCGTCTCTGCCACGCTGATGCACGCCGACTGGGCCGGAAAAAAATTTAGTATGATTGACACGCCCGGCTATCTTGATTTTATCAGCGAAGGACTGGGCGCGCTGCGTGTCGGCGACTTCGCGCTGGTGGTCGTTCACGCGCAGCACGGCTTGGGCGTCGGCACCGACCGCGTCTGGAATTACGCCACCGGCTACGGCATTCCGAAAATGATCGTGGTCAATGCGCTCGACCGGGAGAAAGTGGATTTTGACGCCGTGCTGAAATCCACGCAGGAACATTTCGGACGGCACGTCTTCCCGTTGAGCGTGCCGGTGAATGCCGGGCCGGGTTTTAACCGCACGCTCGACGTGTTGCGCAACGAAGTCGTGACCTACGCTACCGACGGCTCCGGCAAATACACCGAGGAACCCGCCACCGGCGAGCTTGCCGAACGCGTCAAGCAACTGCACAACGAACTCATCGAGCACATCGCCGAGTCCGACGACACGCTGATGACGAAATATTTTGACCAGGGCGGATTGTCCGAGGAGGAATTCCGCGCCGGCATCCACGCGGCGGTGCAGAAGGAATTGTTCATCCCCCTCTTCGCCGCTTCGGCGGAAAAAAATATCGGCGTCGCGCGCCTGATGGATTTCATCGCCAAATACGGCTCGTCGCCGGTGGACCGCAAAAATGTTCCGGCGATTGACGCCAGCGGCAACGAAACCGAGGTCAAGCTCGACAGCAACGAGACCGTGGCCTACATCTTCAAAACGATGTCCGAGGCGCATTTCGGCGAGCTGTCATTTTTCCGCGTCTATTCCGGCACAGTCACAACCGGCACGGACCTGTTCAACAGCGACCGTAAAATCACCGAACGCGTCGGCCAGATTTTTCTGCTCAACGGTCAGACCCGCGAAGCCGTCCACTCGCTCGGCGCGGGCGACATCGGCGCGGTGGTTAAACTCAAGGACTCGCACACCGGCAACACGCTTTGCACGCTGAAACATCCGGTGACGCTGCCGAAGGTGGTTTATCCCAAGCCGAACATCCACGCCGCCCTCATCGCCAAGGTGAAAGGCGAGGAGGACAAAATCGCCACCGGCCTCGCCGCCCTGCACGAGGAAGACCCGACGTTTCTTTACGTCGTGGATGGTGAGCTGCACCAGACGATCATTTCCGCGCAAGGCGAATTGCACCTGGAAGTCGTCGCCGACCGTTTGCGCCGCCGGCACAACGTTCACGTTGAGCTCGCCGAACCGCGCGTGAAATATCGTGAAACCATCAAGGGCAGGGGCGAATCAAAATATCGCCATAAAAAACAAACCGGCGGGGCGGGCCAGTTCGCCGAAGTCTGGATGCGCATAGAGCCGAAGCCGCGCGACACCGGCGTGGAGTTCACCCAATCGCTCGTCGGGCAGAACGTGGATCGCAATTTTGTGCCCTCCGTCGAAAAAGGCGTGGCGCAGGTATGCACCGAAGGCGTCATCGCCGGCTGCCGCGTGACCGACGTGAAGATTGATTTCTACGACGGCAAGATGCATCCGGTGGACTCGAAGGACATCGCGTTTCAAATCGCCGGTTACTTTGCGTTCAAGGAAGCGTTCACTGCCGCCAAGCCGCTGCTGTTGGAGCCGATTGAGACGGTCGAGATCCAGGTGCCGGAAGCCTTCATGGGCAAGGTCATGGGCGACCTCTCGTCGCGGCGGGGAAAAATTCTCGGCATCGAGGCTGAAGGCGCGTTCCAAGTCATCAAGGCCAGTGTGCCGACGGCGGAACTCTATCACTACTCCAGCACCCTGCGTTCGCTGACCGGTGGCGCCGGCGTCCACACCGAGGCCTTCAGTCATTACGAGGAAATGCCACGCGACGCGGCGGAAAAAGTCATCGCCGAGGCCGCCAAACGGAAGGCGGAGCATGACAGCCACAATTCGCACTGAACTTCCAAACAAAACACCCGGCTGCGAAACTTGTCGCAGTCGGGTAAATTTTTTGTCAAAGGTGGAACGGGAAAATTATGTTAGCGGCGAATAAGTCTCGCCTTTGGCCAACTCCGGTCGGGCGTTTCCGTCGTTTCAAATCAAATGCACCAACGCCGCCTCGTGCTTTTTCACGGCGGCACAGAGCGCGTCCTTGAGCTTCGCGCGCTTGAATTTTAGCTCATCAATCTGCTGGTCGCTGGCGTATTCCACGTCCTCCTCGATGCGGCAGATTTCGTCGTCGAGCAGGTGATATTCCTCGAACATCGCGCGGAACTTCCCGTCGCCGAGCTTGAGCGAGCGGATGGTTTCGCGGTGTTGCGGGAATTCCTTTACGAACGGATGATGCAGTTCCATGGGAAGTCCTCCAGGTTGAAGGTTGGCGGTTGTTGCACTGGTCGTGTTGGTTTCATGACCTGAAGGCAATTAAACGCCGTCCGCCTGAAAATGCCAGCCCAATTTTAGTATTTTTTTTAACGCCATCCGCCCTATATAACCACATTGGGACACCTGAACCGGTGATTTCATTTGTCATTGGCCGGAACCAATGCTACGGTAAAAAATTCAACCAGCTTATGAAAGAAAATCATCTTGGCACCTCTCGCCGGAATTTCCTCAAGTCCACGCTCACGCTGCCGGTCGCGCTCGCCGCCGCACCGTCGCTGTTCACGCCATCGGCCTCCGCTGCCGACGCGCCCGCGGCCGCCGATGTGCTGCCGCTCCGCCAGCTCGGCAGGAGCGGACGACAGGTCACGATGCTCTGCATGGGTGGCATGATGTCGGCGTTGAGCCCCGATTACATTGACATCGCGTGGTCCATGGGAATCCGCTATTTCGACACGGCGGACTGCTACATGAAAGGCCAGTCGGAAAAAATCTTCGCGCAGTGGCTCGCCAAATATCCCGAACGCCGGAAGGAAATTTTTCTCGTCTCCAAGGATCATCCGCACAAGGGGCCGGAACAGTTGCTGGACATGATTGACCGGCGGCTCGCGGCCTGCGGCACGACGTATCTCGACGCCTTTTACATCCACGGCCTCGGCACCAACGAATACGGCCAGGATTCCGTGAACTGGCCGAAGAGCGATGCCTACAAAAAAACCGCCGAGGCGCTGAAAAGTTCCGGCAAGGTAAAAATGGTCGGCTTCTCCTGCCACGACGGGCGGCTGACGGATTATGTGAACTCGGCGGCACAAGGCGGATTTTTGGACATCATCATGCTCGCGTTCAATCCGTTTTATCCCAAAGGCGGTCCGTTGGACAAGGCGCTTGACGCTGCGCACGCGGCAGGCATCGGCCTCGTCGCCATGAAGACGATGCGCAGCACCAAGGACGTGCCGAAACGCCTGCCGGAACTCGACAAGCTCGGCCTCACCACGCATCAGGCCGTGCTGCAATCCGCCTGGAGCGACCCGCGCATTTCCGTCGTCTGCAACATGATTGACAACGTGGACCAGATGACCAGCAGCTCCGCCGCCGCGCGCAGCTACAAGGCGCCGATCTCGTTCGCGCACGTGGAACTGCTCCGGGAAACGATTTTAGCCGGCCGCCGCACGATGTGCACCGGCTGCCCCGCCTGTGAGGAAGCCAGCAAACAAACGAACTTCGCTTTTCAAGACATTGCCCGGTTCGTCACCTATTACGAGCAGGACGGCAACACTGAGGCGCGCGAATATTATCAGGCGCTGGCCGCCGAACTTCGCGACACGAGCAAGGTGGATCTTGCCGCGCTGCGCGACGGCTGTCATTTCAAGACGGACTATCCCGAAATAATCCGCCGCGCCGAACGCTACTTCGCCTGATTTCGGCATTCCAATTTTGAATTCATGGCGAGCGAGAAAAAATCCGGCACGGGCAACCGACGGGAATTTGTCCGCACCAGGGTTCCGCTGGCCGAACGCATCTCCAGCATCGTCATTGTCATATTGATGGTGGCCATTGGAATCGCCATCGCAATCAAGGGCAGGCATTTTAATCCCGATATTTTTGCCGTCCGCACTGACTCGCTGAAATCCACCACCGCCGCCGTTGAAGGCAAGGCCGGCACCGCGCCTTCGTCGCCGGAAGCCACTGCGGAAAATCCGGCACCCGCCGAGGCTCCAAAATCCGTCGCCGAAAAACCCGCTGTCGCGGCTGATGCTTCCGCCGAAGGTGGTGCCGAGGGTTCGGGCGACGCGCCCAAACCGGCGGTGAAAGGCGAGCCGCTCGAAATCGCCCTCGCCGGCATCAAGCCGATGTCCGATACGGAATTTTACAACTCGGACAATTTGTTTGAGAAAATTGACGGTCGCGCGCCGGCCTACCAGAACTTCAACGTCCAGACGCTGCGTTGCCGCTCTTTCAACGTCACCGCGGCGGCGGGCAGCTATGTGGACGTTTATGAATATCGCTTCGACTCGCCGGTGGACGCGTTCGGCATGTTCGCGCTCGAACGCGATCCCAAGGGCGGCCCGCTGGATTTCGCGCCGGACGGCTATTCCGGCGAGATGGGTTACTTTTTCCGGCAAGGCACCGTCTATGTTCAAATCATCGCGTCCGATGTGAAGCCGGAAACGATCGCGCTCGCCAAGGCCATCGCGCAAAACCGCGCGAAAGAATTGCCGGTGGACGACAGCGGTCTGGCCGGTCGCCGCAAGCTGCCCGCCGCCGGGATGATCGCCGACAGCGTGTCTTTCGTGCCGGAAAATGCGCAGGGCCAGGCGGCGTTCAAGGACGTGTTTCAGGCGAAATATAATTTCAACGGCTCGGAACTGCCGTTCTTCATCATGGTCACGCAGCCGGATGACGCGGTCAAGGCGTGGAAATCGTTTCAGGATTTTTGCGCGCGTTTCGGCAAGGTGGATAATTTGCCGGACGTGAACAGCGGGAAAATTTTCAGCGCGCAAGTCTTCGGCAAATGGAAGGTTGTCTATCAGCGCGCCGGCGAACTCGGCGGCGTGTTCGACGCGGCGGACGAAACCAACGCGCAGGCGTTCGTCGAAAAGTATTTGCGCGGTGAAATAAAGTGAATAGATTAGCTAACGGTTGAAATGAGCACTCCAAACCACAACGATGCTGCGCCATGGTCGGCCGATTCGGTCAACCGCCGCGAATTTCTTGTGCGTCTGGGCATCACCGGCGCGCTCATCGCCGGATCCGGACTCGCTGCCCGCAAGCTGTGGCAGCCGAAGCATTTTGTTCCCGGTTTTGAAAAGGTTAAAGGCGCGCAGCTCCGCAGCTACGCGCCGGAAATCAGCAAAGTTTTGCCGTCGCTCGCCATCGCGCACGGCACGGACCACGAGAAAACTATTCGCGCCGCCATGGCCGCGCTCGGCGGCATGGATCGCTTCATCCAAAATGGCGACGTGGTGATGATCAAGCCGAACGTCGCTTTTGACCGTCCTCCGGCGCTCGCCGCCACGACGCATCCCGACGCGTTGCGTGCCGTGGCGAAACTGTGTTTCGAGGCCGGCGCGAGCAAAGTTGTTGTTGCCGACAATCCCATCAATTCGCCAACCGGCTGTTTCCTCAAGAGCGGCTTGACTGCCGTGGCGTCGGAAATGAATCTGGATTTGCTGTATCCCGAAACCAATTCTTTCGCGCCGTTGTCGCTGGATGGCGAGGTGTTGAAGGAATGGACATTTTTCAATACGCCGTTCAAAAAGGCGACGAAAGTCATCGGCCTCGCGCCGTGCAAGGATCACAACCTCTGCCACGCCTCGATGACGACGAAAAACTGGTATGGCCTGCTCGGCGGACGGCGCAACCAGTTTCATCAATACATCCACAGCATCGTTTCTGATTTCGCGCTGATGATGAAGCCGACGCTGGTCATCCTTGACGGCATGAATGTCCTGATGAGCAACGGCCCGACCGGCGGTCGTCTTTCCGATGTGAAGCCGATGAACACCATCGTCGCCGGCACGGACATGATCGCGGTGGACGCCTACGGCTATTCGCATTTGCTCGAACGCGACATTGCGGAACTGACTTACCTCCACAAGGCGCAGGATCGTGGTTTGGGAAATATCAATTGGCAAGATACGCTCTACAAAGAAGTGCAGGCGTGAAATTCAAATTCAATCCACGGGATCTGCTCAAGCTCCGCAACGTCCGCCGCGTCGCGCAGGTTTTCTTCTTCAGCCTGTTTTTGTTTTTCGTCTTCGTCACTGATCTGCGCTATCTCAAAGGCTATCCGGTTTCGCTGTTTCTCGAACTCGATCCGCTCGTTTCTTTCGCCACCGCCATCACCACGCACACGGTCTATATGGGCTTGATGTGGAGCCTGCTGCTGATTTTGCCAACGCTGCTGTTCGGGCGGATCTTCTGCAACTGGATTTGTCCTTACGGCATCCTGCATCACTTCACCGGCTGGCTGATGGGCAAACGCCGCGCGGAGGAACGCGAGCGCATCGAGTCCAACCGCTACAAAAAATTGTATTCACTGAAATACGTCATCCTCATCGCGATGATTGCGGCGGCCATAGGCGGCTCGCTGCAAATCGGCTGGCTCGATCCCATCTGCCTGTTCCATCGCTCCATGAGCACGGTAATTTTGCCGATGATAAATTTGTTTGTGCCATCGAGCATTTATGTGCGGCAATACTTTCACGTCGGCGCGTGGATCATCGGTTTCCTGCTGTTGTTTCTGGTCGCCATGAATGTCCTTATCCCGCGTTTTTTCTGCCGCGTGCTCTGTCCGCTCGGTGCGTTTCTCGGCACGCTGTCCTCGGCGGCGCTCTGGCGCATTGACCGCGACCCGACGAAATGCGTGGACTGCGACCTCTGCCTGAAAAGCTGCGAAGGCGCGTCCGACCCGCAGACGCAGCTTCGCAAGAGCGAATGTTTCGTATGTTTCAACTGCATCGAAGACTGCCCGGAGGACGCGCTTTCCTTCAAGTTCATGCCGCCGCTCAAGCGTGAAGTCACCGCGCCCGCCGTGCCCGGCCGCCGCGCATTTCTCGGCACGTTAGTTGGCCTCGGCTTTTACGCCTTTGGCCGCACGTCCGGTGCGAGCGACCGCAACTACGACAAAAAAGTCATCCGCCCGCCCGGCTCCGTGGAGGAAAAAGATTTTCTCGACCGCTGCATCAAGTGCGACCAGTGCATCCGCACCTGCCCGACAAATGTGTTGCAGCCGGCCTGGATGGAATCCGGCCTCGAAGGCATTTGGACGCCAATCCTCGACATGAAGCTCGGCGCGTGCGACGTGAACTGCGTGCTCTGCGGCCAGGTCTGCCCCACCGGTGCGATCCAGCGCATCACCATCGAGGAAAAGACCGGCACCGGCCCGTTCGTCAAGGAAGGCCCGATCAAGCTGGGCACCGCATTTTTTGACCGGGGCCGCTGCCTGCCGTGGGCCATGGAAACGCCGTGTGTCGTCTGCGAGGAAGTTTGCCCGGTTTCGCCCAAGGCCATTTTCTCGCGCGAAGTCACCATCATCAAGCGCGACGGCAATCCCATCACGCTGCGCCAGCCCTACATGGATCCCGCGTTATGCATCGGCTGCGGGATTTGCGAGCACGAATGCCCCGTGACCGACGAGGCCGCCATTCGCGTCACCGCCGTGGGCGAGACGCGCTCCAAGGAACGCCGCCTGCTCATGGATGGCGGCGTGACCAGTGCCGTGATGGACTTGGAAAAGCGGCAAAGGTAATTTTTATGGCCTCCGGAGAACGCCCCCGCACTTGCCGCGCCTGCGGCAAGAAATTTGAATATCCCGTCAAAGGCAGCGCCGCCACGCGCCACCATTGCGAGGACTGCGTGGCCGTTCCTGCCGAGACACGGAAAGTTTTGGAGCGACTCAGCAGCCGTGTGACGCAATTGGAAAATCAGCTCCGCCGCCTTCAGGAAAAGCCACCAGCTTCGTAGCAGCGGATATGAGTCCGCTCAAACTTGTCGGGAATGAAATTGAGCCGACTGACGTCGGCTGCTACCAAATTAAGCGCCTTTGCCCAGAACCTCGTTCGTGCTGCCGCGCCGGTAGCCCTGCAAATCAAGCGTGACGTGCGCGTAGCCGATTTTTTTTAATTCGCCCGCCACGGTTGCGAGCCTGCCGTTCGCCAGCAGCGCGGGGATTTCTGCCGTTGCCAGCTCGATGCGGGCAAAATGAGTGACGAGCGACGAGTGACGAGTGGCAGGATTGGCTTCCGGCGCGCGATGGCTTTCCGTCACCTGCCACTTGTCACCTGTCACTTTCATCTCATGGTGCCGCACGCGCACATCGTGGAAGCCGAGGTCGCGCAAAACATACTCCGCCAGCTCAATCATCCGCAGTTTTTCCGGCGTCACAGTCTCGCCGTAAGGCACGCGCGAACTCAGGCACGCCATCTGCGGCTTGTCCGCCGTCGGCAGGCCAAGCTGCGCGGACAGTTCGCGGATTTCCGCCTTGGTCAAACCAGCTTCCTTGAGCGGCGCGCGCACTTGAAATTCCGCCGCCGCTTTTGCTCCTGGACGAAAATCACCGAGGTCGCTGGCGTTTTCACCGTAGGCGATCACCGCAAAATTTTCCGCCTTCGCCAGCGGCGTCAATTCCTCGAACAGCTCGTGTTTGCAGAAATAGCAGCGGTTCGCCGGATTCGCCGTGTAATTGTCGTTGGCGAATTCCTGCGTCTGAAGAACGCGGACGGGAAAGGAAAATTTCGCCGCAATGTCGAGCGCCTCCGTGAGTTCGCGGCGCGGCAGGCTCGGCGAGTCGGCGATGGCCGCCAACGCGCGGTCGCCAAGCACCTCGTGCGCAACCCGCGCGAGGAACACCGAGTCCACGCCACCGGAATACGCCACCAGACAGGAGCCGTAGCTTTTCAGCAGCGCCCGCAATGTTTCCAGTTTGTTGTTCGCATCGCTCATCGCTTCAAAACTTTCGCAGCCTGCACCGCCACCTCATAAATCTGTTTCACCGGGACTTTTTTTTGCATCGCCAGCTTTTTGACCGGTTCAAATTCCGGTGCCGCTTGCACCACTTTACCACCAAGTTTCCCAATTTTCACGGTGACTTTTCCAAACGGCGTTTTCACGGCGGCAAACTCACGGCGCAACTTGCGCCGTTCGGCAATAGTTTTCCGCACACCGAACGCCGTCGTCTCTCGCAAAATCATTTCGCAGAATTTATCGGCGTCCGCTTCCGCGCACAGAACCGTCAGTAAAACGCCGGGTCGGTTTTTCTTCATCTGGATCGGCGTGTGGAAAACATCCAGCGCACCAGCGGCCAGCGCGGTTTCAACAAACGCACCAAGAATTTCCCCGGTGCAATCATCCAGATTGGTTTCTAAAACGGCGATGCGATCCGTCTCCCAATCCAGAGGTGACGAGTGGCAGGTGACAGGTGACAGGATTTCAGCGGCCGCGTGTTTCATGTTTCCGGTCACGCGACGCTTGCCACCTGTCCCCAAAATCGCCCGCAAAACATTTGGCCTTGTTCTGTTTTCATGCGTGCCGAGGCCGAAGCCGATTTTTTCGCCGACCAAATTATCCATTGCGCCGAAGCTTTCGACAAATTCCGCGAGCAGCGCTGCGCCGGTGGGCGTGACGAGTTCGTGCGGCTCGTCGCATTGGGAAACGGGAATTCCTCGCGCGCCGAGAATCGCGAGCGTGGCCGGCGCGGGAACAGGGAATTTTCCGTGCGCGCAATCAATCCAGCCCGTGCCCTCGACGACCGGCGAGGCGAAGATACGCGGTTTGCCAAGCAATTCCAGCGCGATGGCCGCGCCCACAATATCCACGATGGAATCCACCGCGCCGACTTCATGAAAGTGAACCTCGTTCGGTGGCAGGCCGTGAATTTTTCCTTCCGCCTCGGCGATGCGTTGGAAAACTGCGATTGATTTTTGCTTCACCCACGCCGACAGCTTGCTGCGTGAGATGAGTTGTTTGATCTCGGCAAAATTGCGCTGCTCATCATGCGCATGATCGTGATGGTGGCCGTGCTCGTGGCTGTCATGTGTATGCGCATGGTCATGTGCGTGTGCGAGGTGGACATCAAACTTCACGCCGGCGATGGCGGATTTCTGCCCGCGCGAAATATGAAGATGCCAGCCGTCGAGCTTGAGTTTCTTCAACTCGCGTTCGAACTTGGTCGCATCCACGCCAAGATCAAGCAACGCGGCGATGAACATGTCGCCGGCGATGCCGCTGAAAATATCGAGGTAAAGTGTTTTCATTTTTACGAGATAAGCGCGTTGATCTGGCTTGCCGCGTATCCGGCACCGAACCCGTTGTCAATGTTCACCACGGTCACGCCGCTGGCGCAACTGTTGAGCATGGCGAGCAGCGCGGCGATGCCGCCGAAGCTCGCGCCGTAGCCGATGCTCGTCGGCACGGCAATGACCGGTTTGGAAACGAGGCCGGCGACGACGCTCGGCAGCGCACCTTCCATGCCGGCCACGGCCACGATGACGTTCGCCTGCTGCAGCGTTTCCATCCGCGCCAGCATCCGGTGCAGGCCGGCCACGCCGATGTCGTGAATGCGCTCGACGCGGTTGCCCATAATCTCGGCGGTGACGGCGGCTTCCTCGGCCACCGGCAAATCGCTCGTGCCGGCGCAGACGACGGCGATGAAACCGGCGCGCTTGGGCAACGATTTATCCTCGACGGTCACGCAGCGGGCGAGGTCGTGGTGGACGGCGCGTTTGAATCGTTTCTTCAGCGCGCGGGCGTGTTCGGCGGTGATGCGGGTGACGAGAACCTTTTGTCCATGCTCCAACAATTTGGCGGCAATCTTGACGACCTGTTCCGGCGTCTTACCCGCGCCAAAAATGACCTCGGGAAAATTTTTCCGCAACGCACGGTGCGTGTCCACCTGCGCGAAGCCGAGGTCGGCCACCGGCGCGGCCTGAAACGCTTGCAAGACTTTTTCGCGCGGGATTTTCCCGGCGCGAAATCGCTCCAGCAGTTGCGTAGCATCGGTCGTTGTCATCTTGGCACAATGCCTCACGAAACGCCGGCTGTCACGCGGGAATTCCGCCGGCCCGATGGGTTGATTTCATGCTCCGCCACTTGCCAGCGGCACCGGCACAGACTATTTTTCGCGCCATGAAGTATCGTCGTTTTGGCCGGACGGAATTGCCGATGCCCGTGATTTCCTGCGGCGGGATGCGTTACCAGCACAAGTGGCAGGACGTGCCGCCGCAGGATATTCCGCGCGCCAACCAGGAAAATCTGGAGGCGTGCATCCATCGCGCGCTCGAACTCGGCATCAACCACATTGAGACGGCACGCGGCTACGGGACGTCCGAAATGCAGCTCGGCGCGTTGCTGCCGAAACTGCCGCGCAACAAAATGATCGTGCAAACCAAGGTCGCGCCGCATGCCTCGGTGGCGGAATTTTTGAAGACGTTCGAGACCTCAATGAATCATCTGAAGCTGGATCATGTGGATCTGTTTTCGCTGCACGGCATTAACAACCGCGAAACGCTCGATTGGGCCATGATGAAAGGCGGCTGCCTGGAAGCGGCCCGAAAATTACAGAAAGAAGGCCGTTGCCGCTTCATCGGTTTTTCCACGCACGCCCCCACGGACATCATTTTGGAGGCCGTCAACACAGGCGAATTCGATTACGTCAACCTCCACTGGTATTTCGTCAACGACCTGAACTGGCCCGCCGTGCTGGCTGCGCGCCAGCATGACATGGGCGTGTTCATCATCAGTCCAAACGACAAGGGCGGCAAGCTTCAGGAACCAGGCGAAAAAATCAAAGTGCTTTCCGCGCCGCTCACGCCGATGCAGTTCAACGATCTTTACTGCCTGAACCGGCCGGAAGTCCACACGTTGAGTTGCGGTGCGGCGAAGCCGACGGATTTTGACGAGCATGTCGCCGCACTGAAATTTTACGACAAAATTCCGGTGACGATTGCGCCAATTGAAAAGCGGTGGCGTGCGGAAATGGAAACCGTTCTCGGCGCGGACTGGTGCGCGCGCTGGCCTGAAGGCCTGCCGAATTATCACGACATTCCCGGCCAGATCAACGTCTCGGAAATTTTGCGGCTTTGGACCTATGCCAAACCGCTGGATCTGCTCGCGTGGGGTAAGATGCGCTATAACCTGCTCGGCCAGGCCGAACATTGGTTCCCCGGCGAAAACGCGGCGAAGCTGAAGGAACATGATTTAAGCGCCGCGCTGAAAAACAGTCCGTTCGCCGACCGCATTCCGGCCATTCTCGAAGAATCGCACAAAATGTTTTTCGAGAAGCCTGTGGAGCGCTTGAGCAAAAGCTGACCCGAACTTCCGGTCACGACGGCAGATCTTTCCCCGTCGTCGTCACGGTGAGTTTGCCGTGCTTCACACCTTTGGCCGCAATGAGCTCGTCGGCAATTTTGCGGATGACACTCGCCTGGCCGCGCACGATCAAAACTTCCAGACAATTGTGATGGTCCAGATGGACGTGGACGGTGGAGAGAATCGCGTCGTGATGATCGTGCTGGATGTCCGTGAGGCTCGCCTGCAAATGCGGCTTGTGATGGTCATAGACGAGCGTGATAGTGCCGGCGATCTCCCCCGAATCAGTTTTCTGGCGATGTTCGATGAGCTGGGCGCGGATCATGTCGGCGATGGCGAGCGAGCGGTTGTCGTAACCCTTTTCACCGGTCAT
>Ga0302320_10012194_pt1 | contig 18094 bp, 16 predicted proteins | sample Bog_T0_3_FD_202130 | JGI IMG/M metagenome (GOLD analysis project Ga0302320, IMG submission 202130) | Peat permafrost microbial communities from Stordalen Mire near Abisko, Sweden - Bog_T0_3 | ecosystem: Environmental > Terrestrial > Soil > Wetlands > Peat | place: Sweden: Abisko, Stordalen Mire...
GCTGGGATCTGATCCTCGAATACGCCGTCTCCAACATGGCAGTTGCGGTCGGCTTTTCGAATTATCTGAACGACCTGCTGGATAACGTTTTTCATTTCCACTTGCCCGCGGCGATCGCGAGATCTCCTATTGGGCCTGGCGGTGTTCCGAGCGGCAGTTACTTCAATCTGATGGCGCTGGTGGTGATCCTGGTACTGACCTGGATTCTGGTGCGCGGAATCCGCGAGAGCGCGGTCGCTAACAATGCCATGGTCGGAATTAAGATTGCGGCCATTCTGATCTTTGTGATCGGCGCGGCGCACGCGGTGAACACGGCGAACTGGCATCCGTTTTTGCCCAACGGGGTTCCGGGTATGCTGACCGGCTCCGCGATCGTGTTCTTTACCTATATCGGTTTCGACTCCGTATCGACAGCGGCCGAAGAATGCCGCAATCCGCAGCGCGATATGCCGATCGGCATCATTACTACGCTGATTGTTTGCGCCGTCCTTTATATAGCGGTAGCGCTGGTGCTGACGGGGATCGCGCACTGGTCGACACTGAACACCGATGCGCCGGTGGCCGACGCGCTCAAGCATCTGGGCATGAATAAGATTCGCGGCTGGGTCACGGTGGGGGCGCTGGTCGGGATGATTTCCTCGCTGCTGGTATTTCAGTATGGGCAGGCCAGGATCTGGTTCGCGATGTCGCGCGATGGCTTGCTGCCCAGACTATTTTCACGCGTTCATCCGAAGTTTGAAACGCCGCATATCAGCACCTGGATCGCGGGGCTGGTGGTGGGGATTCCGGCCGGCATCTGGGATATCGATACGTTCGCAGATCTCTCGAATATCGGCACGCTGTTCGCGTTCATCGTGGTATCGGCCGGAGTGCTGGTGCTGCGCAAGACGCAGCCGGAGCGGCCACGAAGTTTCCGGGTTCCGTGGTGTCCGGCGATGCCGATTATTTCGATCGTCTTCTGCCTGGTGCTGATGCTGGCGCTGCCGCTGATGACTTGGCTGCGGTTTTTCGTGTGGCTCGCGATCGGGCTGGTGATTTACAGTATGTTCGGGCGCAAGCACAGCGTATTGCGGTAGGCTGGCACTATGCGTTTCCTTTTATACTTGTTGTGCCTGGCGCTCGGGGCTGGCGCGTTCGCGCAATCTCCGGACTGGACCGAGCCGTTTCCGCCGCACAAGATCGCGGATAACCTTTACTACGTGGGCAGCAAGGGCCTGGCGTCGTATCTGATCACGACTCCGCAGGGCGACATCCTGATCAACAGCAGCCTGGAGGAATCGGTGCCGCTCATCCAGGCCAGCGTTCAGAAGCTGGGGTTCAAATTCAGCGACATCAAGATTCTGCTGATCAGCCATGCGCATTCCGATCACGATGCGGGCAGCGCGGCTATAAAGAAGCTGACTGGCGCAACGTACATGGTGATGGATGCCGATGTGCCGGTGGTGGAAAGCGGCGGGACAACCGATTTTCAATATGGCAGCAAGCCGGGCAATCAGTACCCGCCGGCGAAAGTGGATCGCGTGCTGCACGATGGCGATGAGGTGAAACTCGGCAACGCCGTTCTCACGGCGCACAAGACGCCTGGCCACACCAAAGGCTGCACTACGTGGACGATGAAGGCGACCGATGGCGGCAAGACGTATGACGTGGTCATCGTCGGGAGTCCGAATGTGAATGCGGGCTATAAGCTTGTCGGCAACGCTCTGTATCCGGGGATTGCGCAGGATTATGAGACTACATTCCGCGTGCTGAAAGCGCTGCACTGCGATATTTTTCTGGGCGCGCATGGCGATTATTACGGGATGCCCGAGAAATATCCGAAGCTTCGAGTTGGCGCGGTGAATCCGTTTATCGATCCGGAAGGCTATAAGGCGTACGTGGCGGATCGGGAGCAGGCGTTTCGCGATGAGTTGAAGAAGCAGTCGGGCAAGTAGGGAGACACTTGTGCTTCGCGCTTTTTGAAATACGTCGTTGCGGCAGGGGGTCGGATTCTTAGGCCGCCGTTTCCTGCCGCACGTGAATCGGGCGGGATCTATCGGGCCAGACAGCAATGCGGTTAGTGTTGTGGTAATGCCCGCGTAGCATAGCACCAATTTCGATCTTTGTCAGGCGACGTTTTGCGTCGCCGTCTATAGCGATGTTTTCATCGTTATCCGCCCTCTGGAGCCGCGAACTACGTCTTTCGCTTGAACGCGGCTTTCACAGTGTAAAACCTGAGTCAACTCAGACCAGTCTGAATGGTTTCTCCCGTCGGCGCGAACTGCATGAATCCGCGCCGTCATCCCCAGCGGATACTACATGGGAAACCCGGGAGTCCAGTTTCACTTCAATCGACGTTTCCCGGCCGGGAAAAAATTGTCAGGATGGGCCAGTGAATTAGCCCTTTCCCTGATTCGATTGGAGCACACGCGGCAAGCGGTTTCGGGCCACCATTTTTTCAAGTCACTGAAAACAAGCCAAATTGAGTTTTCACTTTGTTGAACTAATGAGGACGGTGTTGGCATGATGCTTTAATAGCTTTTCATGACTGAATCACTGCGGCCAACTGCAAGCTTCGACGAATGGGACCGGACCGAGGGCACTCCAGGCCCGATGGGCGTCACCTGGATCGCCTCGCTCAGCGCCTGGAATTTCGCTCTTTATTCGCGCCGTGCGACCGGAGTTACGCTGCTGCTCTATAGCGCGGACGATCCCATTAATCCGCTGCTGGAACAGCGTCTGAATCCGAGAGTTAACAAATCGGGCCGTATCTGGCATTGCTGGGTTTCGGCGGATCGCGCGCCGTCTGCCGCGTATTACGCGTATCGCGTGGATGGGCGCTACGATCCCGGAGCCGGCTATCGGTTCGATGGCCGGAAGATCCTGCTCGATCCGTTCGCTCCGGCGGTTCATTTTCCGGCGGCTTACAGCCGCGCAGCCACCGGACTGCCGGGACCCACCGACGGCCGCGCGCCTTTGGGTGTGCTTCCTCGCGCCACTCCGCAACCCGGCAAGGTCATTGAACGCGCGCCGCGTCCCGCACACGATCTGGTTGTGTATGAATTACACGTCAAAGGTTTCACGGCGCGCGATACGTCCGGGGTGAGCCCGCGAAATCGCGGCACCTTCGCGGGGCTTGCCGAGAAGATACCTTATCTGAAACGGCTCGGTATCACAGCGGTGGAACTGATGCCCGTGCAGCAATGCGATCCGCAGGAAGGCAGTTTCTGGGGCTACATGACGCTGAACTTCTTCTCGCCGCATCTGGGCTACGCGGCCAGTCAGACGAGCGAAGGCGCGGCGGAAGAATTCCGCGGCATGGTGGAAGCGTTTCACCAGAATGGAATCGAAGTCTGGATGGATGTGGTCTACAACCACACGAGCGAAGCGGGCGGCGATGGGCCGGTTTACAGCTATCGCGGCATCGATAACCAGTCTTACTATATGCTGACCGGCGACCGCGCAAACTATCGCAACGAGACCGGCTGCGGCAACACGCTGCGCTGCGATCATCCGGTGGTGCGCTCGATGATTCTGGAGAGCCTGATCTTCTGGATCGATATTATGCGCGTGGACGGCTTTCGCTTCGATCTGGCTTCGGTTTTCACGCGCAGGTCGGACGGCGGCACCGATCTGGACCACCCGTCGCTAATTTCCGATATCAGTTTTCTTGGTGCGCGGCACGGCGTGCGCATGATCGCCGAAGCCTGGGATATCGAGAGCTATCTGCTGGGCCGCGCGTTTCCGGGACTCAACTGGCGCCAGTGGAACGGCCAGTATCGCGACGACATTCGCGATTTTGTGCGTGGCGTTTCCGGCAAGGTGGGCGCGCTGATGCAGCGTCTCTATGGCAGCGACGATTTGTTTCCCGACGATACGCAGAATTCCTATCGTCCCTTCCAGAGCCTGAACTTCATCACGGCGCATGACGGCTTCACGCTATACGATCTGGTGTCTTACGACCATAAGCACAATCTGGCGAATGGCCACGGCAATACGGATGGCACGGACGATAACCGAAGCTGGAATTGCGGCTGGGAAGGCGACGAGGGCGCGCCATCATCGGTGCTCGCGCTGCGGCGGCGGCAGGTGCGGAATTTTATGGCGCTCCTGATGCTCAGTAACGGCACGCCGATGTTCTGCGCGGGCGACGAATTCCTCGAAACGCATCACGGTAATAACAATCCTTATAACCAGGACAACGAGACCAACTATCTCGACTGGGATCTGCTCGGGGTGAATCAGGATGTGTTCCGCTTCGTGCAGGGTATGATTGCGTTTCGCAAAGCGCATCCGTCGATTGCGCGCAGCCAGTACTGGCGGGAAGACGTGAGCTGGTATGGCGGCAGCGCGAAAGAGGTCGATTTCTCGCCGGGCGGCCAGACGCTGGCATACTGTCTGCACGGCGCCAGTCAGCATGACGACGATATTTACGTCATGGTGAACTCAGGAGCTCACGAGGTGCGATTTCAGATCCACGAAGGCGATTACCGAAAGTGGCTGCTGGTGGCCGATACCAGCCTGCCGAGTCCGCGCGATTTCGTCGACACGCCGAGCCGACGCGGGCTTTCCGCGCCGGATTATCTGGTGGGCGGCAGGAGCGTGGTGGTTTTGTGCCGTCCTGTGTGACGCGGTAGAGCGAGTGGCTTGTGGCGCGTGTGATGCGCGGGGCGCTGGATCAGACGGCGGAGACGTATCGCACGGCTGAGGCCAATGCGCCGGGCGAGGTGGTGGTCATTCCGTAAATCCCCGTTACTTCACATCGAAGTCGATGGTCTCGCCAAACAGCTTGCCGGTGAGTGCCTCCCTCACCAGCACTCTGCACACGTACGCACCAGGTTTCACAGTGAAAATTGCCTGCCAGGTTCCCACCGATGCCTGCACAGTGTCACGGACGTTTCCCGCAACCTCGCCCGCGGCGCCGGTATCGAGACGCGTACGAATCTGGCCGAGGATATCGACGGTGCCGGATAGCGGGGCGAGCGGAACCAGCAGCGCCGGGAAGCGCCGGTCCGCAGCAGGCGCGACGCCCGGCGAGGCCGCATAAATCTGAATCGTGGCGTGGCCGCCGGGCAGGCCCGCCAGGGTGTTCGTCGCGTTTGTGATACCGCCCTCCTGTGTCAGAGGCTGCACCAGGGGCGCAAGTTGCGCGAGGCTGGCTGGAACAAAATGACCTTCGAAAGTGGCCTCAGGGGCCGGCCAGATCACGCGCGCACTCAGACCCTTCGCGGCAAACTCGAACGCCGCGCCGCTGTGAAAATCCTCCAGATAGTTATACCGCCAGATCTGCACTCCCGAGCCGCGGTCTTCGATCTGATCCGGCGCGCCATATCTGACGTATGATCGGCTCATCGCGTTGTTACCGGATCCAAACTGACTCTGCGCGTACGCTGCACGCCGGTCGTACTCTTCCTGCGACGCGCCCGGAGGCACAACCGCCGCGGCCATCGAACGGCCGCCGCCCGACGCATCCACTGCGCCAATGGCAGCGCCAACGGTGCTTCGCGCGTCTATCGGGTAGATGGCAACATTCGCCGTTTTCGCGGCGTTGATGACTGCCAGTAGCGCAGTTTGGTTATCCGCTCCCGATTGCGTGATGCCGCTCGAAAAATACATCACCGCTTTTTTACCCGGCAATGCGCCGAGCATTTTCGAGGCGGTTTCGATGTTCGCGAGTCTGGCATTGACGTCAACTGCGCCGCCCGTCGCGCTTGCCGCGCTGAAGCTTTGGATGGCAGTAATGAGCAGGGTCTTGGTGTCGGTGAAATCCTGCGCCACCTGAACCGCTGGCGCGCCCGCCAGCATGACGCACACCAGGTCCGCCGGCTTCAGGCCGTCGTTCACAAAATTGATTGCATACTGCTGCAGACGGGCCTGGTCATCCGAGGTCATGCCGCCGAAATCGAACAGCATCGCTACGAGACGGCGGTCCCGATAGGCGATCGGCGGTGCCACGGATGTCCCTGCGGGTATCGGAGTGGCGGCACTGGCTGGCGCTGGCGGAGTCACTGGCGCGGCCTGTGCTATTTGAACAGGTAGCGGCAAGGGCATCGGCACTGCAGTGGGCGACTGTGCGTGGATCGCGGGGAGGCGTCCAACCGCGATCAGCACGCCGACCGCGACAGGCGCTGCCAGCGCAGCCACGCCAGCGCACGCCAGCAAGAGCTTCTTCGCACGATTCAGACTCAGCCCGATTCGGTTCATCATAATAGCCTCAATTCTTCGTTTGATATCCGACCCCGTCACGCCCGACACGCATACCAGCGGCGACTCCGCGTAGAGTTTGCAGACATTGAGAATCGCCTCGGCATAGACGCGCGGTTGATTGCCCAGACTCAGCACGCTTTCGTCGCAAGCGCGTTCGCGCTCATCGAGCAAGCGCGCACCGATCCACCAGACAAGCGGATGAAACCAGAACAGCATTTCCACCACCATGTGGATGGAGGCCAGCAGATTGTCGCGACGGCGCACGTGGCATAACTCGTGGGCGAGCACGGCCTGCATTTCCGATGGCGTCAGCCGTTCCATGATTCCTTCCGGGAGCAGTAGGGTTTGACGCCATAATCCGATGACGCCGGGCTCCAGCAAACCGGGGGCGGAGCGAATCTCCACTGCCGACGGAATACTGAGTGGCACGCTATCGCGCACGGCCGCACGGACGCGCAGCCACAGCCGCAGGCGCATGATCGCGATGACCGAAACTCCCGCGAGCCACAAACCGGCGATCGCCAAGGGCGTCCAATCGCGCGACTGTCTGTTCGTCAGTTCCAACCTCGGCATGATCGATATAGTTTCGGGAAACGGCTGCGCTACGTACTCCACCGCGAACGAGACGACGGGCGTCGCGATCTTTTGTGCGGCAGGCATCCAGCCGAGACGACTGCCGAGGCCGATAAGCAGCGCGAACGGGATGAAAAATTTGAGCGACGCACTGAGCCATAGCCAGTAGCGAACCTGCGCGCGATTCTTCCGGAACGCAAGAGTCAGCAAACCGGCGACAACTGCGAAAAAAGTCGATTGCCAGAGGTGAGTCATCAATTCGCCGATCATTTCTTTTGCTCCCGGTCCAGTTTCTTAATAGTCTTTTCCAGTTCGCGAACGTCGTCGAGCGTCAGTTTGCCGGCTTCGGCCAGCTGCGCCATCATCGGCTGCGCCTTGCCGCCGAAGAAGCTTAGAATTTCGTCGAGCAGTTTATGCCGAGTGACATCGCGCGCCACCAGAGGCTCAAAGATATCCGCGTTGCCGATCTTGCGAACGCGGCGCAGGGCCTTCTTGCCTTCGAGACGGTATACGGTTGTCTGAATGGTGGTGTAGGCGGGGCGGGGTTCGGGAAAGGCTTCCTGGATTTCGCGGATGGAAGCTTTTCCGTGTTTCCAGAAGGCCTCCAGAATCTGCAGTTCGAGTTTGCCGAGTTTGGGCTGAGGCACGCGCTACTATCTCCTGCCTGATACTACTATGGAATAGTAGATCGAGGCAAGGAGTTTTTTGAGGGGTGACGAACCGTTGGCAGTCAGGCCGCGCGAATCTGCTTCCACTGATCGACGAGCGCGAAATCTGTTCGGACTGAGCGGATAGTTTCGCCGGTCTGGCGGAACGCGGTTTCAGAGAGGTTCTCTTCGCCGCGAGCGAGTTGCAGATATTCGATTTGTTTCGGATCGATGCCCATGACGCGGCAGCATGTGGCGTCCACCGCGACGGGATCGCGGCCCGCGACCAGAACTCCGGCGGCTTTCGGAGTGCCCTGAATCGGGCCGTTGCCTTCCATCCCTACGATGCCATCCACAATGGCGAATTGCTTCGGGAACAGATGATGCAGATCGACGATGGTTTCCGGCAGTCCGGACCAGTGGAGCACGTTTTTCGGCCAGCCATATACTGCGCCTGGAACCAGGCCGAAGAGATTTTTCATGGACAGCGTGGCGCCAGCCCAGTGGTGCGTTTTCATCTTCGCCACGGAAACGAGGAGATCGCAATCGAGCACGGTGTGGGGCAGGTAGAGTGAATCCAGTTTCGACAGCGGATTCACGATGGTGCGTTTCGCGACCGCGTCCGTGTTGAGGTCGGTGAACGAGTCTTCGAATTTCGCGACGGTGCTGAAGTAGCCGGCGGCGTCGGCGAGATCGAGAGTGCCGCGGCGGTGCCCTGGACCTTCGGCTATGCGGACGTCGGCGGCACCGAGTTTCAGAAACGCTTCGTAGGCCGCGTGGACGACCATCGGGTGGGTGTTGATGACGGTGTCCGCGTCGTATTCGACCAGATTTGGTTTGAGCACGATGCGTTTGCCGCGAACGTTGAGACGATGATCGGACACCATGCTATAGACGGTGTCGTAGACATCCATCGTGTAGGCCGGCGCTTTCACGATGGACACATTGCCGACCGGGTAGCGCTGCACCGTACGACTGCAGCAAGTGAGCGAGGCGGCGGCCGCTGTTGCGAGCAGCGCTTCACGTCTGGTCAAATGCAACGGTCGCACCTCGGAATAGTGATGGGCGCGCGCGCGGGCCAGTCAAAGGGATATTGGCTCATAATCGTCTCTCCTGCCATTGTTCGTTACGCCAGAAGCGGATTGCGCTGAGCCCGTGCCAGCGTCATCAGGGCTTCATCCATATTCGTGCGGCATACAGGATCGGGTGCGGGCGCGAGGGATTCTCCGTGCGCAGACAGACCCATGCGCAGCCAGGCGATGCCTTCGGCGGTCCGGCATGAAGCGAGATGCTTACGCGCCATGGCTTTCGCGCGTTCGAGCTGAGCCGAGGCCACACCGTTGAGCGCGAGCAACGCGATGCCGGTCGTCTCAGGGTAAGAATCGCCGTCGCGGCCGAGGGCACGGTTGGAGCCGTGGTTCCAGCCGCCATCGGCGCACATATGGCCGAGCAGAAACGTCCTGCCCGATTCTACGCGCTCCACTAAATCCGCCGACGCTGCGTCGTGGCGGCGCAAAGCTTTTTCGAAGGCCAGAATGCCGAGCGATGTGGGGATCACCCACGCGGCCGCTCCTGGAAACCATGGCCAGCCTTGCGGAAATTCGTCATTGTTCCCGACCAATCGCTGCTGGAGCCGGTAGCGCCAGCCCGATTCGCGGCCGGACCGCGTCTTCAGCCAGCCGATCGCGTTGCGGCGTTGTTGCTCATTGACTGCACCCTCCGGCAACAACACCGCCAGAGCCGTTACCCACGTGCTCTCCTCCACGCCAGGCTGCGGACTCCAGCCACCATCCGGACGCGCAATCGAACTCAGGAATTTGACGCCTCTCTGGAAGCTTTCACGATCCGGTATTGTCATCGTGTTCGGTGAGTCGGCGGACCGGGCTAGCAGAGCGAACGCGGTTGGTTCGGTCCACGAACAGCCCCGGCTGTAGGCCCAGCCGCCGTCACCGTTTTGTATGGCTTTCCAGTTTGTCATCGATATTCGCCGACGAATCCGGCATCGGGAATCTGCAATGTGACCTCTCGTTTAGCCGCGCGCTTTGCGCTTGCCGCGACGAACGATCAGCAGGGTCAGCAACAACCCCGCGGCCACCCACAAACCTGCCTGCATTAAAGTTCCGCCCATATTATTTCTCCTTTTCGTTTTGTGTTGTTCTCATATACTTTGTTGCCGCGCAGCCATTGCGGCCGATTGCCGCTTTCCATCCCGTCCGGCGCTGCGCTGCGCCCGACGGAAAACTTTGTCGGTTTCGACTTTACCCGTCAGCCGCGGGTCTTACGATTGCGCCGGCGCTGCACCAGCAAGGCCAGCGAAAACAGACTGAAAAACAACATGATGTAACTGATCCACTGCGTCTTCATTTGCGGTTCGCCCTCTCTCGTTTACTTCGTTCTTCGCTTCCCATCGTTCGCTCTCACTTTCCGAAATTCTGCATCATCGGGAACAAGTCCGTAAAAATCTTTAATAGTGCGGGGCCGGCCGCAACCAGCATCATCGACGGCAGGATGAAAAGAAAAATCGGAAAGACGAGCTTGACGCCGATCTTGGCCGCACGCTCTTCGGCGTCCTGCTTGCGGCGCATGCGCATGAAATCGGAGTGGGTGCGCAGGCTTTCTCCCATGCTGGTGCCGAAGCGGTCGCTCTGCGTGAGAATTGCGACCAGCTTGCGCAATTCGGATTCACCGGTGCGCACGGCGAGATTGCGGAGCGATTCCGCGCGTCTCTTGCCGGCGCGCATTTCGTAGCCGACGAGGCTCAGTTCGTCGGCGAGTTCCGGATGCCCGTCGGTGATTTCGCGGCTGACGTATTGAAGCGCCTGGTCGAGTCCCAGGCCGGCTTCGACGGAGATGACCAGCATGTCGACGGCGTCCGGCAGCGAGAGGCGTAGTTTCATCTGGCGCTTGGCCACCAGCTTTTCGAGGCCGAGAGTAGGCGCATAGTAGCCGAGGCCGGTGAAGCCGATGAGGATGACGATGCGAACCATAGTGGCGTCGGACAGCGAATTGCGCACGACGAGCGCGAACAGCATCATCGCCACAGCGGCAATCACTTTCACGCCGTAGAAGACCGCAATAGCGGTATCGGAGCGATAGCCCGCCATGGTCAGGTCACGGCGGGTGACCGTTTGCTCGCTGGGGCTGAGCGGGATTTTGTCGCCGATCTGTTCGAAGATGTGCACCATGCGGTCTCGCGGACTGGTACCGGGCTCGCGCATCGATTCGGCGGTGCCGCCTACACGATCGTAAATGCGGCTGGGACGTACGTAGGCGCGGTAGCCGTACAAGGTGATCATGGAAAGAAGCAGAATGAAGAGAAACGACGCCAGGATTATGGGTAACATGCGAGTATCCTTTTCAGGGTCTGGTCAGACCCGGATACGGATGATCCTCCTGATGACGATGTTGCCCAGGATCTGACAAACCACACCTGCTACGACCAGCTTGCGGCCCAGAGGGTCCGTGAGAAGCGGGCTGAGATAGCCGGGTGAGGTGACGATGAGCCCGCCGAGTGTAGCGAGGGGGAGCACCGTGAGAATGGTGGCGGTCAGCCGGCCGTGCGCGCTGGTGGCTTTCACCTGACCTTTGAGGCGGAAGCGTTCGCGGATGATGTGGGAGAGGCGGCCGAGCACTTCGCCGAGGTTGCCTCCAGTTTGCCGCTGCAGGAGCACGGCGGAGGAGAAGAAGCGCACGTCGGAGAGCGGCACGCGCTTGCCGAAGTTGGCGAGCGAGCGATCGAGGGACGCGCCGAGATTCTGCTCGTTAAACAGAGCACGGAACTCCTGGCCGAGCGGGTCGGCAATCTCTTCACCGACCATTTCGAGGCTGATGGTGAACGCATGACCGGCGCGCATGGACCGCGCGAGAAAATCCAGCGCATCTGGCAACTGCGCTTCCATGCCATCGAGACGCTTGGTGCGTACTCTTTTCACGTAGAACAAGGGCAGCCATGCCAGCGCGCAACCGGCAAGCCCGGAACGCAGCAATACGGGCGATTCAAAAGGAATGAAGCCGCCCAGCACCAGACCAACGCCGAAGGCGACGCAGGTAGAAATCAGAAGGCGGGGCATGGTCCAGTCGAGGCCCGATTCGATCAGGATCACATTCAGTTTTGCGTAGATGGCCCTCGCGAGGGGCATATCGTCATTGGCACCGCGCTTCTTTTCGTCGGGGTTCATCAGCAGATCGACATGCGGCTCTTCGGTCTCCGTGACGGTACGCAGCACGGAGACCAGCTGCTTACGCCGTTTGGATTCGAAGAAACGCAGGCCGGAGCTGATGGAGAGCATCAGTGCCCCGAGTACAACGAGAAACGTAATGGCGACGATGGCGATCATCAGGCGCCGATCTCCACAATGGTCTGAAACAACGACGTTGGCAGCTGGATGCCGCTGGCGCGCAGCTTCTCGTAAAACCGCGGCCGCACGCCGGTGGCGCGGAAGCGTCCGGTTACTTTGCCGTTCTCGGTGACGCCGGATTTCTCGAACAGAAAGATATCCTGCATAGTGACCTGATCGCCTTCGAGGCCCACGAGTTCCGTGATGTGCGTCAGTTTGCGGGAGCCATCGCTAAAGCGTGAGACCTGCACCATCACGTCGACGGCACTGGCAACCTGCTGCCGAATAGCGCGTGCGCTCATGTTGGCGTTGCCCATGCCGACCATGACTTCGAGACGAGCCACGCCGTCTCGCGGAGTATTGGAGTGGATGGTGGTGAGCGAGCCGTCATGGCCCGTATTCATGGCCTGAAGCATGTCGAGGGCTTCTTCGCTCCTGACTTCGCCGACAATGATGCGGTCGGGACGCATACGAAGGGCGTTGATGACGAGGTCGCGGATTTTGATGGCTCCGTTGCCTTCGATGTTGGCGGGGCGGGTTTCGAGGCGCGCCACGTGCGTCTGGCGGAGCCGCAATTCGGCGGCGTCTTCGATGGTGACGATACGTTCGTTCTCCGGAATATAGCTGGAGAGTACGTTGAGCAGCGTTGTTTTACCGCTGCCGGTACCGCCGGAGATGACAATGTTGAGGCGCGCGCGAACGCAGGCCTTGAGCAGATCGAGCATGCCCTCGGTGAGCGCCAGTTTCGCAACCAGATCTTCGCCCTGCAGCAGATCGCGCCCGAAACGGCGGATGGAAAGCAGCGGGCCATCCACGGCCACCGGCGGAATTGCCGCGTTGACGCGCGAACCATCGGGCAGTCTGGCATCGACCAGCGGCGACGATTCGTCCACGCGCCGTCCTACTCGCGCCACAACCTTTTCGATGATGCGCAGCAGGTGGTTGTTGTCTTTGAACTCAACGGAGGTGCGATACAGCTTGCCGCCGCGTTCCACGTAGACAAGGCGCGGCGTAGTGACTAAGATGTCGGAAATAGTCGGATCGCGCAACAGAGGTTCCAGCGGACCGAGGCCGAACACTTCGTCGAGTACTTCCTCGATGACGCGTTCTTTCTCCGCGAGACTGAGCGGCGTCCGCTCCTCTTCCACCAGTTTGGCTACGGCGGAACGGATCTCCGCGCGCGCTCTCTCGCCAGCCAGGGAAGACAGAGCTTCCAGGTTGATGCGATCGATGAGCTTGCGGTGAATGGTGAACTTCAGCTCCTGGTACTCCGTACCCGAGCCGTCGCGGTTCGCCATCCGCGTAACCCATCCCGCCTCCTGGCGCGGGTTGTTGGTGCCTGTATCCGGTATCGGTATGGTTGCCATTTTGTCCAATCGGGCTAAGCCCGGCTACTCCGCATGAAAGAAAACAACCGGCCGAGTCCCATTGCCGTGCCGGCAGCTGCGGCCGGTTTTTTCTCGGAGCCTTTGGGAGCAGTGTCGCCGCTGGGCGTCACTTCGGGCGTCATGATCGACTTCGCCAGACTCCCAAGCTGACGGCCGAGGACGGAATTGCTGCCGAGCAGCCGGCCCTCCGACCAGGTTTCATACAGCGCTTCGGTGTCGTCGCTGAAAACGCCGGCGGGACGCATGCCCAGAAAGTTTTCCAGACTATCGGGGTCGGTCTTCTGCCGCACGGGGACCTTATTCAGAAGTACCTGAATCCGGTCCGCTCCCTTGCCGCGGGCGCTGGCCGTATCGACAAACTCTTTTGCGTTCTCCATGGCATGGAGGTCCTGCGTGGTGATCAGATACAGAGCTTCCATTTCCGGAAGGGCTTCGAGCGCGGCCGCGCTGTAGCACCGCCCGAAATCCAGAATGGTCACCGGATAGATGGAGCGAATGAAGCGGAGCAGTCTGCCTAATTGCCGGGGATCCGGGGTGGTGCGTTCGCTCAGTTCTTCCGGAGCGGCTATAAATTCAAGCTGGTTGCCCTGTTTGGTCACCAGTGCATTCCAGTAACTGGAATCCATACGGTGCATGTTTTCGAGCGCGTCGCGCAGCGAATATCTGGGCTTGGCCTTGAGGATAAAACGCAGCAGTCCGGCTTCGAAATCGAGATCGGCCAGCAGGAGAGGCTTTTGCGACAAACGTGCCGCCATGGGCCCCAGATGACTGGCAAATGTGGTGGCGCCGCAGCCGCCCTTGGCCGAAAGCACGCCAAAGATCCTGCCGAGTTTTTTCTGCTGACTGGAAAGCTGACCGGTACGCACCACCGATAAACGCTCGAAGGCCTCCTTCAACGGAGTGCCCACCGGCGGGCAGATGTATTCCCGTGCGCCGGCACGCATGGCTTCAAGGATGTTCTCCGGTATCGCCTCGCTGTGCAGAATGAAGATCGCGGGGTCGGAGGCCGTCATTTTCACGCGGCGCATGAATTCATCGAGCGGAGTCTTCATGAGACCGCCTTCGAGCAGCAGCACGTCGACGCGGAAGCGCTCGATGCGGTCGAGAAGCTCGTCGGTATCCTCCACACGCTGGTCGCTGACGACGCGCACCGGCAAATTATTGATACAGTCGAACGCCTCTTCACGCAAAGCACGGTGCGCTAACACCACCGCGGCGCTTAACGGGGTCATCGTCATTGAGGCTGCACCTGCTGGTTCGGATTGCTGGTAATCGGACTGGGCAGCGTGATCGGGGGCGGTGAGCCACCTGCGCCGCCGTCGGACGTCGCGCCGGAGGACAAGCTCTGCGCCTGCACCTGCTCGTCGCGCTGAAGTTTCTCCATTTCCTGTATGGAGATCTCGCTGCGCTGCGGCATGGCGGGAGGTGGGCCTGTTTTATCCGTCCCCGGCGTGCGCGGAGCGGTAGTCGCGAGGCCGGGGCCCGTCAGGAATTTGCGTGGATACTGCAGGTCCGGGAGCGGCTGTTCTTTGGATATCGGCGCGACCAATTCCGGCGTGACGATCACCATGAGTTCGGAGTTGGAGCGACTGATGGATTTCGAGGAGAAGAATTTTCCCAGGATCGGAATATCGCCCAAACCCGGTATTTTGCTCAACGATTCCGTGGTTTGCCGGTCTAATAAGCCGGCAATCGCGAACGACTGTCCGTCTTCCAGCTCCACTTCCGTCTCCAGCTTGCGCGTCGTGAGGGCGGGTACAGTTCCACCGTTAACGGTCAAGGCATCGGCGTAATCGAGCGAGCTGACTTCGGGCGAGATATGGAGGCGAATGGTTCCCCGCGGAGTGATGATGGGAGTGAAGCGCAGTTTGATACCAAATTCGCGAAACGAGATGGTGACCTGCCCGATTCCGCTACCACCGCCCTGCAGCGTGGGAAACGGAAACTCGCCGCCCGCCACGAAGGTGGCAAGATGTCCGTTCATCGCCAGCAGATTGGGCTCGGCCAGAATCTGCAGGACGTTTTCGGCTTCGAGCGCCTGCACGGTCGCCAGAATATTCGCGTGCGGATCGAACATCAGAATGTTCAGAGCGTCGGCCAGCGTAACAGTTGTAGCCGCGGCGCTGGAGCCCGTGCCCACCGTACCTCCCGTGATGCCGGTGATACGGGACGGGCTATTGACGCCGGTGGTCACGTTAAACGGAATGCCACCGGGCGCTCCGAGAATATTGACGCCCAGATTCATCGATTTCGACCGGTCCACATCGGCAAACCGAACCCTGAGAAGGATCTCCTGCTCCTGCGGCGGGAGTTCAACCTTGAGGAGATTGACCACCTTGCCGAACGAAGCGCCAATGGCCTGAGCGCGCTGGGAGGCGAAGATATTTTTGACGGTTCCGGTGAGATAGACGGCTGTGGCGTCGCCGGTGAGTTGAACGCTGTCGCCGAATTCGTTCTGGATTTGCTGTCTGGCCGCGTCCAGCTTTGCCGCCGAAAAAGATACGCTGACGTCGTACTCTTTTCTGCTGCCATCGCTGAGCCAGATAATGGCGCTGGTTTCACCGGGCGCTTTTCCATTGATCATCAGGCTGCGGGTATTGACGGGCACGGCTTCGGCGGTTTCGGGGGCCGCGATGGAGACGCGCTCAATATCGGCCGTGGTATCGAGAACGAAGGTCTTGCCGGAGCCCACAAGAATGCGCGCGGGCTGGGGATTGGCCTGCCCGCACAAAGGGCTGGCACAGGCAATCACAGCCGCCAGCAGCGCGATATCGACGATTCGAACGTTCATTGTGCCGTCTCCGCCGTACCGCTCGCGGTTCGGTTGATTGTGATTTGAGTTCTGGCTCCGCCCGACAACACTTCCACTACCGCGGTCCTTGGCGGGGCAGGCGGCGCCGGAGCGGCAACGAACAGCACTTCGGGTTTGTGTGCGGGTTTCGGAGCTGACGCGCTGGCCGCGCCGGCGTTCGATGTGGGCCGCGGAGGCTTCGGTGTGTGAATCGCGCCGCCTTCGAACAGGTTCGCGGTCTCCGCGCCGGAGGTCTCGGTAATGACGTTGTCGGTGGGATTTCGCAAGACCAGCTGAATCCGCTGGTCGGTGGCGAGATTTAGAATTTCGGCCTGGGTGGGTGTGACGAGAAGATTGACCACCTGCACCAGAACGGGCTTGCCTTCCGCGTCCTTCTGATAATTCTGTCCGGCGGAAAGTACGCTGATGTTCTGCAGGAGAGTCCGGCTGATGGAGCCCGCGCCCTGCGTTCCACCGGGCGGCGTGCCCGCCACCAGAACGTCCACATGCATACCCGCCACGGCGAAGCCCGCGACGCCGACGACTTCATTCACCCTGACGGTGAACGCGCGCATGCCCGACGGAATGATAGTGGCGAATCCTGCGCCTTCGCCCTGCTTCGCGAGGGTTCCATCGAAGAAGGGCGCATCCCTGTGAATGGCTGCGATCACGCCACGGTTGACGATTTCCTCTTTCTTTGTGATCGCTCCGTCGGGGACCGCGATGTAATCCTGCTTGCTGATGTCGCGTTCGGTGATCAGCGCTCCCGGCTGCAGATCCCGCGACGCCACGAATACCGTTTTCGTGGTCGGATGGCTCGCGGCTCCGGCCGTCACCTTGGAGGAAATCAACTGATACAGCACGAACGCGGCTCCCGCCGAAACGGTCAGGGCAAATACGAACACGCTTATCAATCTTTTATTCATATAGGTTTTTCCGTAAGAATCAATCCAGTGACGGTGAGAATTCCCGGAGCGCCACTGGCGTGCGCTCCGGGACTCCGTTAGCTCGCGGCGGTGGAAAGATTGTTGCTCGCGTTGCTCCAAATAGTGGTGACACTGCCGCCGGCGCTGATAAAGATTGCCGCCGATGCCAGGGCGATGAACGCCATCAGCAGCGTGTATTCGATCAAATCCTGTCCCGATTCCTCACGCACGAATTTCATGACGAAGTTTTTCATTTCCGCTCTCTCCTTTGATTTAAAAACCGTACCTATCTACGCCCGCAAACTGGACCTGTGTCGGCGGGTGGCCGACGGCCCGGTCAGGCCGTCGGCGCTCTCCGCGTTATGCGAAACCGGGTGGCTCACCACCTGAGGCTAGGAGGCCGCAGTGGACAGCTGGTTGCTGGCATTGCTCCAGATCTTGCTCACGCTGCTGCCGGCGTTGATGAAAATCGCGGCCGAAGCGAGGGCGATGAAGGCCATCAAAAGCGTGTATTCGATCAGGTCCTGACCACTTTCTTCCTTGACGAAGCGCATAAACATGTTTTTCATTTGGGTTGTCCTCTTCCTTAGTTGTTTGTTTAACTGCCAGGTTGCGTGATCGTACGATCACGGGTGTTGTTTTTCGTGATCGCGCGATCACGGTTACTTCCCTCGCCATCGGAGACGAAAGAATTCGGTACGGGACCGTTGCGGCGGAATACGACGGAGACATGATCGTCGTAAACCACCTTCCAGTCCCGGGAAACCTTGAGGGTTGAACTCAGCGCGAGTGTGGGCGCGAGGACAACGGTATCGATGCCATAGCGGTCGAGCGTCTTATCCCAGCCCACCTGGACGTCCAGCAGGCCCAGATACTCTTCGCCGAACTTATCGCCGTAAAAATCGCTGCGCCCGTCGATGAACACTTTGGTTCCGGGGTACAGACGGTAGATGAGATAATCGCCCCACTGATCCTGCGCCCAGATGCGGTGAGTTTCGGCCCGCGTGAGCACCGGCAGCGCGCCCTCCGGGAAGATCTTCGGATCGAAGTTGGAAACAAAACGCTCGTCGAGCGGCTTCGGCGCGAGCAAGAGGGCTGCGAGTACGATGAAGGCCGCTGCGCTCACCAGATGCACGCGTGCGATGCGGTCCGTGACATCGACGCTGGCGCTGGCGTTTTGAAACCAGTTGGCCACTTTGCCGATCTGGTCGGCCAGCCCGGCCGATTTGGCAGCGCGGATGAGGGC
>Ga0302320_10012197_pt1 | contig 18093 bp, 18 predicted proteins | sample Bog_T0_3_FD_202130 | JGI IMG/M metagenome (GOLD analysis project Ga0302320, IMG submission 202130) | Peat permafrost microbial communities from Stordalen Mire near Abisko, Sweden - Bog_T0_3 | ecosystem: Environmental > Terrestrial > Soil > Wetlands > Peat | place: Sweden: Abisko, Stordalen Mire...
CCGATCCTTTTCCCGCGCCACCCCGCAACCCCTTTGCCACCCCCCCCGCCCCCCCCGCCCCCCCCCCAAAGGCCGTTGGCCCACCCCCCCCCCCCCCCCCCCCCGCCACATGCCTGAAACGGGTGCATTCGCCGCAGTAATCAGGTGAGCCTTGTATCCGGCCTTGTTGGGGTTGTTGACCTTCATTCACTGCCAACCAACGGTCGCACGCCTTCGATGTAGAAATGGACGAGATACCTGCACTGTTCCTCGCTGATGGGAATGTCGTTGCGACGGCGGATCGCCTTGATTTTCTCGGCGTCAGCATCCTCGCCGGTTATCAGCAACGACAGTCGTTTGCCGACGAAATCCTCGCCCTCTTCGATAAACAGATACGCCGCGCTGGGATTGTGCCTCATGTTGTCATGGGTTAGACGGTTGCTCATGATGAATGCACAAGCAGCGTCGTCGTCCGTGTCCAGGAAGAGCGGTTTGGCATAAATCGCCTGATTCACTTGTCCTGCGGCATCGCACGTCGCCAAGACGCCAAAGCCTTTGGCCTTCTCGAAGTATTCGCTCAGTTTCATGCCGTCCCTTTCATGGAGACGTTTGATTATTGCAGTATCGTGCGGACAGGGCTATTCTCGCGCCTTCGGCGTTCGGATTCAACCATGTCGCAATAGATTGACAGCCCCGTCCCGCCCTGCTATCCTTTGCGCTGATGGATGGTGCATTGGTGGTCGGCCACGCTTCTGGGGTGGCCGACACACAGGGAACCCGGTGCAATTCCGGGACGGCCCCGCCGCTGTAACCGAGTGCCTGAAGGTTAGTCCAGTCTCCTGGCCATTGTCGTTGTAGGATAATCCGGCGAACGTGCCGGCACGACGACGAGAAGGCCGGACCAACCGAACTCGGGAGTCAGAAGACCTACCAATGCTGGGTTTGGTGGCTCCTACGAGGGATAGGAGCCGCAAACAGATGGGCTCTTGCGTACCCGCATCTGATGGTCGTCACGCTTCGTACCGTTGCTGCGCGGACTGCTTGCGGCCCAGACAAGGAGGGGCCGCATCACGCCATGTCTACGACACGTTACGTCCATGTTTATACGGGCGATGGCAAAGGCAAGACTACGGCAGCCTTGGGACTTGCACTTCGGGCAGTAGGTGCGGGCTGGAAGGTCTTCATCGCCCAGTTCGGCAAGGCAATGGTTTCTAGTGAATTGGAGGCGCTCCGTCGCTTCTCTGATTTGATAACCATCCGCCGCTACGGACAACCGGAGGCTCAACCGTCCGTCGGCTGTTGCAGCCAGCAAGACGCCATCGAGCATGGACTGGCCGAATGCAAAGAAGCACTGGTTTCGGGCGAATTCTCGTTGGTGATTCTGGACGAAGCCAACCTTGGGCCGATGTTGGGGCTTTTCCCTGCCCAGCGTCTGATCGAGCTGCTCGACGCCAGGGCACCTCAAGTCGAGTTGGTTATCACTGGCCGCTACGCCCATCCTAGCGTATTGGCTCGGGCCGACTTGGTGACCGAGATGCGTGAGCTGAAGCACTATTATCAGCACGGGGTTCTGGCTCGAACAGGAATTGAGAAGTGAGTCGATGGGTTCCGTTCCTGATCGTCGGTTTGAGCGCCGGATACGCCTTTGTTCTCCCGCCAACTAATTGAAGCTGCCATGCACCACTTACCGGACTTGCACGCTTCCACTCGCCCGGCCCCGGGGAGTTTGCTGTCCGGCTGCGACATCCGTTTGCGGCTGATCGTGGCCTTGGTGGCGATCTTGATGGTGCTCATGTCAACTCGGCCTTGGTTCCCGTTGACGGCAGCGACCGCTTGCGTCCTGGGTCTGAAGATGTCTCGCGTGCCGCTTAAGGTGGTTGTATTCCGGTTGGCCGGACCGCTGGTTCTGGCGGCCGTCCTCTGCGTCCTCCAGATGTTCGTCACGGGGCACACTTCGCTGTTTGCCTTTGGCGTTGGTCCTTGGCGACTTGTTGCTACCACCGAAGGATTCGCGCGAGGGGTCTTGCTGGCTGCTCGCGTGCTGGGTTCAGTCACCATCGTGATGACGGCCTGTATGGGGGCGACGGCCACGGAATTGTTCGCCTCAATGCGATGGGCGAGGATGCCGCGAACCGGGATCGAAATCGCCGTCCTCATGTATCGTTACATCTTCATTCTCTTCCAACAGGCCGTAAGCGTAGTTTCGGCACAGCGGGTCCGCTTGGGATACGGCAACGTGCGGCAGTCGTTTCGATCGCTGGGTAATCTGGCTGGAATCGTCATGCTGCGGTCCTTGGACCAAGCCGAGAAATCGCACGAAGCGATGGTCGCCCGAGGTTACCAGGGTACTTTGCCGCTACCGGGCCTGCGTCCCTTGACGAAGCGGCAATGGGCCTTTGCCGGCGGAGGATCGATGTTCATTGGCTTGGCTTATCTGTTTGTCGAGAGAGGTCCCTGGTGAATCGAGTGTTGGGTAAAACTCTGATTGCCGCGGAACGTCTGCGTTTCGCTTATCCCGATGGGGTCGAGGCCCTCGCGGATCTCGACTTCCACGCACGGGAAGGGGAGATCGTGGCGATCATGGGGACCAACGGCTCGGGTAAGACGACCCTTTTGAAGGTACTCATGCGGCTGCTGCATCCGCAGCAAGGGGAAGTGTGCTTGGCGGATAAGAATATCCGCGATCTCCGCCCAATCGAACTCTATCGCCGCTTAGGGATGGTATTTCAAAATCCAGCCGATCAACTATTCGCCACCTCGGTCGAGCAAGACGTTGCTTTCGGCCCACGGAACCTTGGGCTGCCCGAGGCCGAGGTGTTGGACCGCGTGAAAGAGGCCCTGGCGGCGGTGGGCGTGCTGGCGCTTCGCGATCGGCCCATCCATCATCTTAGTTTCGGCCAGCAGAAACGTGTGTGCCTGGCCGGCGTGCTGGCCATGCAGCCGCAGGTTATGCTGTTAGACGAGCCGACCGCCGGCTTGGACCCGGCAGGCGAGGCCCAATTGATCGAACTGTTGATCGGGCTCAACCGCCGACAGAACATCACGCTTGTGCTGGCCACGCACTGCGTGGATTTTCTTCCCGTGCTGGCCGATCGAATTTATGTGCTAGCCGAGGGGCGTGTCTGGCAGGAAGGAACGCCGCAGGTGGTGTTCGCCGATCCGGCCCGCATCGCCGAGGTGGGCCTGCGGATTCCGTTGGTGGCCCAATTGTTCCATGAGTCATGCGGCGACAGCGGCGTTGCCGGCCAGTGCCTCCCCCTGACGATTGCTGAGGGCCGGCAACAAATCGCCCAATGGCTCTCCGGTCACGATCGAGCGTCCAGGCAAGGAGCTGCCCCGTGAACGTCGAGCGAAACGCATTGTATTGAATCAGAGTTGGGCGATTGCGCGAGTGGTTCATCGTGAGGACGGCCCGACACTATTATTAGCACGGGGTTGATCGAACAGGCATCAAGCAGTGAAGTAACCGGGAATGGGCTGTGAACCCCGTCCCAAGGAGGTCCGCAATGTTTTCCAAACACCGATCCACAAAACAACTCGGGATTGCCTTGACGATTGCACTTGGCGTTGGCATGTGCCTTTGGCCTACACCAGCCTACGCCATGCACATAACCGAGGGCATCCTGCCGATGAGTTGGGCCGGATTGTGGTTCCTTGTGGCCGCGCCCTTTGTGTTCTGGGGGCTACAAACGATCAATTATCGTCGGAGCAGGGAGCCCGGCTACCTCCACGTAGTGGCCTTGGTCGGTTCTGCAATCTTCGTCATTTCCTGTATGCCGATACCGGTTCCTTGGGTCGGCACGTGTTCTCATCCATGCGGCACGGGCCTGGGGGCCGTGCTTATCGGTCCGGGGCCAACGGTCGTGGTGGCCAGCATTGCCCTGATCTTTCAAGCCCTGTTCTTGAGCCACGGAGGATTGACTACGCTCGGTGCGAACATCGTCTCAATGGGTGTGGTCGGCGCGTTTAGTGCCTATTGCTTGTTCCGCATCCTTCGCACTGCCAAAGTTCCCATTTTTGTGGCTGCTTTCCTCGCCGGTGTGATCTCCGATTGGGCCACATACGCCACGACCTCCCTGGAATTGTCCAGTGCATTGCACGGAGACGGTTCGATGTGGAGTATGTTTGCAGCCATACTCGCGGCCTTCGTTCCCACCCAGCTTCCGTTGGGCATTGCAGAGGGTTTCGTGACCGCCATAGCGTACCGATTCATTCTGTCACGCCGGCCCGATCTGCTCGGATTTCGGCCCCTTGTTCAAACGATGACCGGAGAGAACACGTGCAAAACATCTTGAAGATTGCCGTAGTCATGGCCGTGGGGTTAGGAGTCTTTGCTGGCGCCGCGTATGCGTCAGAGCCCTGGGAAGGCGTGGATGACACTGTTGTAGGGAAGTTCGCCCGCGAGGCCGGCCACCCGCCATCGAAGGCCCTCATTGACACGGACCGGGGCGACCTGCTGTTATTTTGTTTTCTGGTATCCGGTGCAGCGGGTGGATTCATAGCAGGATATACCTTTCGGGGGCTGTTCCCGCCGAAGGTGAAAGCGGCGACACGCAGCGTTGCTACTCCGGAAGCCGTTTCGGAGGCTTCTTCGCCACGCTTTTAGATGGCTCTGGATGGGCGATTGCCATCACCAGTTCGCCTTTGTAGATTCCTTTCAATCCCTTTAGCCGGGACGCGATCTGTTGCAGTTTGCCGGCGGGGCCGCGCAGGGCAATCACTTCCATGCAAACATCGTGGCTCAGATGGGCGTGCATGGTGGCGACGATCAGGTCCGTGTTGTCGTGCTGCAACTCGACCAGTTGGTCACGAAGCTGCGAACGATGGTGGTCGTAGATCAATGTCAGACTGCCGGCCACTTCATGGGTTCCCGATTCCCATGCACGCCGCATGAGCGTATCACGGATCAACTGTCGCACCGCCTCGCTTCGGGTTGCAAACTGCTCCTGCTGGCAATACGTGTCGAATAGTTCTAGCAAGTCGCTCTCTACAGACACGGAAAAACGCGCGATGTCCGACATGCATTGTCCTCCAACATTCCGAACAGGATTCCTGGCGCAAACCGTTCGCGTTGCCGGACTGGCGGACCAACCCGAGCAACGCACCTTCTTCACGATTCTGCGTTTCTCACTGCCGGAAGTCAAGGTGCAGAGAGTTTCCGCAACAGGTGTGCGAGAAACACACGATTGTCGTAGCGGATGTGGTCCAAGGCGCCAACTCTGTCGCGTCGGCCCGCAATCGGCCGGGCTTCGCAGCCTCAATCGCTTGCGGTTCGTCGAATCACGGTTCCGGTACTTGGGGTACAATGACTGCCAAGAATTGCGACAACAGGGTGAAACCATGACAAGGCTGCCAGCCACCATGCCTCACTCATCGGCCTCACCTTGTCGTAGGTGGCGATCAAACTCGATGGCCTGCCGTTCGCGCTGCAACTCGGCGGCCAGTTCCGACTCGGTGGGCAGGTAGAGCTTGTAGCGGGATGCGAAAATCTGCTGATTGTCTTCGGGCAACGTGTAACGCACCACCGCTTCGCTCTTGTCGGCGCAGAGCACAATCCCAATGGGCGGATTCTCGTCTTGCGCACTGATCTCGCGCTGGTAATAGTTGACGTACATCTGCATCTGCCCAAGGTCTTGATGGGTGAGCGTTCCGACCTTCAGGTCGATGAGCACGAACGAGCGGGTTAGTCGGTTGTAGAAAACCAGGTCGATCCAGTAGTGCTGGCCGTCGAACGTGATGCGCTGCTGGCGGGCCATGAAGGCAAAGCCCTTGCCGAGTTCCAAGAGGAACTCGCGGAGCTTGTCGATAAGAGCCTGTTCAAGGTCCGATTCCAAGTATCGCTCGCTCTGCGGCAGCCCCGTAAACTCCAAGACGTAGGGGTCCTTGATGAGGTCGCTGGGCTGCTGGACTTCATGCCCCTTCTCGGCCAGGGCCAGCACCCCTTCCCGATCCCGACTCAGCGCCAGCCGCTCGAAGAGGAGGGAATGAATCTGCCGCTCCAGTTCGCGGGTGGACCAGCGGGAGTTGACGGCCTCGGCCTCGTAGAAACCCCGGGCCTCGGGCTTCTCCACCCGAAGGAGGAGCCGGTAGTGGGTCCAGGACAATTCTTGACGCAATGCGTCAAAAATCGGGTAGGCTACGTAGAATGCCCGCATCATGGCTAGGTTCGACGGGTCGAAACCTTTGCCGAATTCAGATTTGAGGCGACCGGAAAGTTCCGTAATGAGGGCTCGGCCGTACTCGGCCCGCTGCTGTCCTTGCTGTTCCTGCTCGACAATGACCCGCCCGATCTCCCAGTAGGCGGCCACCATCGCCGTGTTGATGGCACGGTAGGCCCGAGCACGGGCCTCGCTCAGGATCGCCTTGATCCGCTCGTAGGTCTGCTGAAAACCGGTCGGTGTTGGTAGGATTTCGCGCTCGGGCATGGCTGCAACCTGATATTGGGGCTCACGCCACAGGCATCGCGGCATTCGCCTAAGGGCGGCAATCTCCGGCATTCCCGCCGGGCTGGGCACCGGAAATACCAGATAGCCAGTTTATCCCCTACGCGGGGTATTCGCAAGAAGGCAAAATGATGCAAAGCAAATGTTGACCGCCCTCGTCGGATGGCCTGGCCGGTTCAAAGTGGGGTAAAGCTCACGCGTACCGGGAAGCGATCGACTTCCTGGACGAGTTCTCGCGACTCCTGTAAGGAGAGTACGGCGTGTGGGAATTTGTCCACCGCGCGGCCGACAGCGGCGGACCTCAAGCCTGCGTGAAGGAAAAGGAAAAAAAGGCGTACCGTGATGCTGGGGCTTGGAACAGACTCGGGAAGAAAGCCATCCTGCTAAGTGGAAGCCGTCAGAACACCGCCCGGCAGTAGCGGTTCTTCTTGGCTCGTTCGCGGATGTAGAATTCCACTCGGCCCGCGACCTTGACGAACCCGAGATTCAACCAGTCGTTGACGGAAAGGTCGAGATCGGCGTTGGCGACTACCAGGCCCATTGTCACGAGGGTGCTGGCGGCGGCCTGGACAGCATGCGCCCCGAGGCCGGTGCCTTGCCAGCGGGGTTGCCGGACATGTGGACTGCCGGGCGTTGACTGCTCAATTCGGGCAAGTTATGCTGAAAGGGTTCGCGAGTGCTAGCCTCGCCGGCTGGCGTGCTTCTGCGTGTCTCTACTCGTCTCTAAAACTGTCTCTAATAGAGACAAAAACCGTCACGAAGCGTCACGCAACGTAAAATGTGGAGGAATGTAACTTATTAGAGCACAATGGTTTCCGGGATTTCGCGGGAGTAACTCAGTGGTAGAGTGCTAGCTTCCCAAGCTGGAAGTCGCGGGTTCGAATCCCGTCTCCCGCTCTTACATAAACTTAGCCGAGACATAAACTTAAATGTACCTGCTGACGTTTAGCAGTGCGGCAACGAGTCCTTGCAAAACGGTACACGTACCGTTTTCAAGCCTTGGAGCCGTACTATGTCTCGCAAAATCTCTAACAAACGCCCGCAGCGTCAGCCTTCCTATCGTCTGCATAAGGCTAGGAATTGTGCTGTTGTCACTATCAATGGCATAAACAAATACCTCGGCCCGTACGATTCTCCTGAAAGCCACGAGAAGTACGCCCGCCTGATCGCCGAGTGGAAAGCCAACGGCAGCACCACACTGAGTGATGTAAGCCCACCTGCGGATGGGGATGTCACGATCAACCTCCTTGTCCTTCGATTCCTTGAATGGGCGGAAACCTACTACGTCAAGCATGGCCAGCCCACCGGCGAGGTGAACAACCTGGGCAGGGCTGCCTCCGCGCTCAAGCAGTTGTATGGCCGTACGCCCGCCAAGGACTTCGGCCCGCCGGAGTTGGAAGCTGTCCAGCGGGCGATGATCGACGACACGCTCGCCCGCAAAACCATCAACGGTCGCACCAGCCGCATCAAGCGAATGTTCCGGTGGGCGTCCAGGAAAGGGCTTGACCGCTGCCGTGACCACGTGGGCCTGGGCCGGCAGCATCGGCCGCTTCAGATCCAGCCTAACGACGGAATCCGTCGCGGGGATGTGCAAGGGCTCGAACGCCTGCCGGGCACGGTCGGCCACCAACGCGCCGTAGCGATCCAGATATTCTTGGAGGTTTTCGCAGTTCATCATCACGTTCCTGAAACGTGGCACTACGCCACCATGCGGAGATAGCCTTCCTTGACCCCCAACGTGGCGAGGGCATCCAACGCCTCGGGCTCGGTTTTCAGCACGCCCACCGTGGCTGCAAAACCACTGGCGACAATAATCCCACCGTCATCGGTCATCCTTCTCTTCAGCCACGGAATCCAGTTCCTCAGCAGCGGGGTGGTGTATCGCGGTCCCGTCAATTCCGCCCAAAGGTGATCGTCGCTCATGTTCGGCATCAGTCCGGGGATCTTCGCCAACGCGACCAGGTGAATCACACCGGGGGCGAGCTTCGTCACCGCGGCACTGTAAGTGACCGGCTTGCTGTCGGACGCGATTTTCGTCTTGAGCATCCGCTCGATCGTATCGCTTTCCAGCACGAACTCGGCTTCCACGTCCGGCTGGTACAGCGTTGCCCGCACCGACTTGACCGCCGTGTCGGGCCCCGTGGCACTGAGCATCAGCAGGCCCGGATATTCCGGACCGTAGCGTCGCCGCAACTTCAGCCGGCAGCCATATTCCCGTGCCCAGGCCGCCGCATGGCAGCGGAGGCGGAACTCACTCTTGGCGGTCTTCACAATCAACGGGGGAAGTTCGATTTCCTTGGCCATGTGCTACTCCAACGTCGTGATGTTTCCCGTCGAGTCCAATACCCGGATCACCAACCGTGGCCGCTCGGAAATCACGGTTCGGGTGGTGACGTTGCCGTTGTCATCCTCGCTTTCGTCGCAGGAAGCCACGTACTTGTCCTTGGTGGCCGTGCCGCGGATGACGTGTGGCCGTTCATCGGGCGGGCAGATCAGCCCGTCGATATGGCCGCTGGCCAAAAGCATCGCCCGGTGGCCAATCCCCGGACTCATGGGTGGCCGGGGACGAAAATTCAGCTTGTCGGCCGGTGGCTGGATCCGGAACCGCAGCGGGCTCTGGGCCACCAGTCGCGAGAGTTCGGCATCGGTCGGTTCCAGCTTACGGAATTGGCGAGGCCGCTGGCCTCGCGGCAGCTTGTAGACCGTGCGGATATTCATCCACGTCTCCAGCCGATCCCAGCGATATCCGCTGCAATCCATCGTGCCGGGCAGCTTTTGTTTGCGGCCCATGACGATGGTCTCGTTGTACTTGCGGACCCCTTCGGGAAGGCCTTATCAATCGGCCCTGCCCAAATCTCTCGTAGGTAATGCCGGACCCTGCAATTGCGGTGCGGCCCCACCCTGTTTTGTCCAACCACTCCCAAGGAGAAGTCTGATGGCACGTCTTGAATCCCTGCTGGAAAAGCCGGCAACCAACGGTCATGCGCATTCGGAAGAGCAAATTCTCGGTCAGCGCGAACTGGCGCGGGATCGTGCCCGCGAAAAAGCGGCGGCGCGTACCGCGGCAAAGCGTCAACAGGCGGCGGAGCGGATCGCCTCGGCCACCGCGCAACTGTCCAGCGGCGTGGAAGAAGCCACGGCTGCCATCAGCCAGTTGGAAAAGGGCATGGAACAGATCTCCAGCGGCGCCCAGGAAGCATCAACCGGCGCGCAACAGAGCCTTGCCGCGATCGAGGAGATCACCGCGGCCAGCACCCAGGCGGTGACCGCCGCCCAGCAGTCGCTGCGCAAGGTGAATGCGATTCAAACACTGGTCGCAGGCGCCAGTGCCGACATTGAGCTCCTGATCGAGGGAGTGACCACGTCGGCCAAGGCCAACCTCGAGTCGGCCAAGCTGGTCGGGCAATTGGAGAAGCAGAGCGCGGAGATTGGCAACATCGTCGAGGCCGTCGTGCGGATTGCCGATCAGACCAATCTGCTGGCGCTCAATGCGGCCATCGAGGCGGCCCGCGCCGGTCAACACGGCAAGGGGTTTGCCGTCGTCGCCGACGAGGTGCGGAATCTGGCGGAGACTTCGGAGAAGTCGGCCCGTAACATCCGCGACCTGGTAGAGAAGATCCAAAGCGAAGTCAAGGCGGTGGTCGCCGACGTGGAGACGGCCGGAAAGGCTGCCCAGGTCGAGGCCGAGAAGGCCAAGAAGATCACCAGCGACCTGAAGACGATCGAGACCGACGCCAGCGAGATCCAGCGCGCATGTATCGAGATCAATGAGAACGCCAAGCAGGCGTCGGAAGGGGCGAAGAGCTTCCAGGAGGGGTCCCAGCAAATCGCTACCGCCGCGGAGGAATCCAGTTCGGCCGCGGTGGAGGCCACCAAGGCCACGGAAGAGCAAGGCAAGGCCCTGGCCGAGATGAGCAAGGGGGCCGACAACCTCCAGGAAATGGCCGAGGGCCTGAAGACCTCGACCCAGGTGGACAAGTCCAGCCAGGAACTGGCCGCCGCCGCCGAAGAGTTGTCCGCGACCATTCAAGAGGCCAACTCCGCAGCGACCCAAATCATGTCGGCAATTCAGCAAATTTCCAAGGGCGCCCAGCAGCAGGCCGCGGCCAGCGAACAGTCCGGTTCTGCCGCCAAGCAGATCGAGGCCGCCGCCAGGGGCATGCAGCAGCGGGCCGAGGTCTCGGGGACCAAGTGCGAGGCGATGCAGAAGCTCCTGGGAGAGAACAAGCGCGGCGTCGACTCCATGATTCAGGGCATTAACGACGCGGCCGAGGCGTCGGTCAAGTCGGCCGCCAACATCAAGAGCCTGGAAGAGCGCACGCGGCTGATCGACAAGATCGTCGACGCCATCGTCAACGTGACCATCCAGACGAACTTGTTGGCCGTCAACGGTAGCATCGAGGCCGCCCGCGCCGGCGAGTACGGCCGCGGCTTCGCCGTCGTCGCTGCCGACGTCCGCAACCTGGCGGGCGAGTCGAGCGAAAACGCCGACAAGATCAAGGACCTGGTGCGCAACATCCAGCAACAGATTGTCACCGTGGCCAACGATATCGAAGCCGCTGGGCGTGAAGCCGCGGCGGAAGTGAAAAAGGCCCAGAAGACGACGGCCGACCTGGATCGAGTGGCGGCCGACATGGACGAAGTGCTGAAGGGAGTCAAGGACATCAAGGCCGGCCAGGACAAGGCGGTTGTCGCCATCCAGAGTGCCGTGGCTGCCGTGCAACAGATTGCCAAAGCGGCCGAATTGGCCTCCTCCGCGTCCAACCAGTGCAGTTCTGCGGCCCAGCAAGGCTCGAAGGGGATGACCCTGGCAGTCACCACCGTCGTGCTGGTCTCGTCACACGACAGCCTTTACGCCGTGCCGATGGAGTCCGTCCGCGAGACCGTCAAGATGTCGCCCCAAAGCCTCAAAATGCTCAACGGCCGGCAAGCAATCTCGTTGCGAGGCCAAATCATTCCGGTGGTATCCCTGGCCAAAGCACTGTCATCCCGGCACCGCACTTGCGAAGGGTCGCTGGGTGAGCCGATTAACGGTAACCGCGGGTCTCACGTCATCAACCACGACCGCACAATCGGACATGTCGGTAGTGAGGCCGGATTCGCCCAGGCAGTCGGTAAGTGCCTGATCGTTTTCGTACCCGCAGGCCCAATGCCGGCAACGGCGGTCGACGCAACAAGTTGCGCGGCGAGCAATACGGGCGGCTCCGCGAAAGGGATCTGGGAATTGGGATCTGCCAGACAAGTCACGCGAACTGACCGCCGCCCGTGATTCCACGCGTTGAGAAAACGCGATCCCCGGGCGCGGCCGGCCGGACTACGGAGCCGCGGTCTCCGCGGCGGCTTCCACACGACGGCGCTTGATCATCGTGATCTGATTGCCGACGTCGTTGTACAACACCTCGTCCATGAAGGTGCGAATCAACACCAACCCGCGGCCGAGCCGACCTTGCAGGGCTTCCGGGTCGTCGACCGTGGGCAGGGCCTGAACGTCGAACCCCGCTCCTTCGTCGCGGACCACGAAACGCGCTTCCTGGGGCGTGATCCGCACGTCGACGAAGATCCGCCGGCCGCGGTACGGCTCCTCGCGCAAGCGTTGCTCGATCAAGGGCCATCCTTTGCCTTGCATCAACTGCTCGCGGATCTCTTCCGCCTCCTTGGAGCTGATCTCCAGGTTGCCGTGATACAGCGCGTTGCGCAGCGCCTCGCCGAAGGCCACGCCCACGCGCAGCCGTTCGCCGGTGTCGGAAAGCCCCACGCCGCTGAGGAGCTGCTGGATGAAATCGACCGCGGCGTCGATCAGCGCGGCGTCGTTTTCCAGCGCGAACTGGATCTCGGCCCCGCGTATCGACTTGATCAGCCGCTGGTGGCTGCGGTTGGCCCGCAGCAAGGCCAGCACGTCCTGGATGGTGTCAGGCAGGGTCTCGGCAAGCTGCATCTTGGGGACATAGCCCACGGCGCCGCACTTCAAGGCATCCACGGCCAACGATTCGCTGCCGTGCGCCGTCATCAGGATTACCGGCGTCTCCGGGTAGTTGGCCAGAGTGGCCGTCACCAGCTCCAGGCCGTTCATCTCGGGCATCTGCAAGTCGGTTACCACCACGTCCGGCGGGGCGTCTTTCATCATCGCCAAGGCAGCCCGGCCGTTCTCCGCCTCCTGCACGACGCACGGGAACGCCTTGCGCAGAAGTCCCGTGACCAGGCGGCGATCCACGGCGGAATCATCTACCACAAGCACGGTCGTCATTTTCATGTCCTCTCAGAAGCCTCTCGGCGCTGTCAGCCTAACATGTGGACGGGGGACGAGGGAAGGGGGAGCGCGGAGGGGAAGGCCGACGGGGGAAGGGGGGGGTCGCCGGGCGAGGGATCCAGGCAGGCGCAAGGCACTGCAAAGAAACGACTTCCAGCCGGGCCGCTTGGCGCAAAAGCCGAACGCTTGAAGTGTAGGCGCCGCAACCTTCCATCTTCCACCTTCCCCCGTGCACCCCCGTCTTGGTAAAATCGTATCCATCGCCAACCACTATCCACCCGCCCCTAATCACGTGAGACCCGCCATGCCGGACGCAGAAGGACTGAATCGACGCCGCTTCCTGGGAAACTCGATGGCCGCCATCACCGCCGCCGGCGCCGCCTCGGCCGCGGAGGCCACGTCCGCCGCGGCAGCCGCCACCGCCCCGGCCAAGCCGGCCGCGGTCAATCCGGCCTATGGCATGATCGGCAAGGCGAAGATCAGCCGGCTGATGCTGGGCGGCAACCTGGTCAGCGGCTTCATGCACGCCCGCGACCTCCGCTACGTGACCACGCTGTTTCGCGCCTACGTGACCGAAGAGAAGATCTTCGAGACCTTCAAGCTGGCCGAGGAGAACGGCATCAACACCGTCTTCGAGAGCGGCCAGGCGTTGGTCGAGCGCTACAACAAGGAGCGCGGCGGGCACTTGCAGATCATCCCCAGCATCCATCCCAAGATCGGCATGGACGAGCAGAAGCTCAAGTACGAGATCAAGGCCAAGGTCGACTCGGGCGTGCCCGCCATTTACGTCTGGGGCGTGGCGGCCGACGCGCTGGTCCAGGCCGGCGAGGTGGGCCTGATCGCCAAGGCCATCGAGTTCGCCAAGGGGCACGGCATCCCGGTCGGCGTGGGCGGTCATTCGTTGAAAGTGCCCATGGCCTGCGAGAAGGCCGGCATCCCCTGCGACTTCTACGTGAAGACGTTCCACAACGACAATTATCCCTCGGCCGTCCCCAAGGACTTGCGCGGCGACTTCCTCGGCGGCAAGGGCTTCTACGACAACATGTGGTGCCTGAACCCGCAAGCGACGATCGACTTCATGGCCACGGTCAAAAAGCCCTGGATTGCCTTCAAGGTCTTGGCCGCCGGGGCCATCGAGCCGCGGCAGGCCTTCCCCTACGCTTTCCACAACGGCGCCGACTTCATCGCCGTGGGCATGTTCGATTTCCAGATCAAGGACAACTGCCGCCTCGTCGAGCGGTTGGTCGAGCGGGAAAAGAACCGCCCCCGGCCGTGGTTCGCGTGAGGAAGCGGGTGGGGGAGAAAGGGAGTGGGGGAGATTGGCGGGCGACGTTGGGTGGCGCGTCCCTGATTTCGGTGGCACGTCCCTGATTTCGTTGGCACGCCCCTGATTTCGGTGGCACGTCCCTGAGCGCAGCGAAGGGCGTGGCGCGCCGGCAACGATCAGGCTTGCCGCGCGCGACCCACCTGAGCCGCTCAATTTGGCCGGCTTATTTAACGGTAACGGTAATTCCGGGGACAAAAACCTAATTATTTTCACGTTGCCGGCAAACCACGCCCTTCGCTGCGCTCAGGGACGTGCCACCCGCCGGCGACCGTTGTTGGGCTCATCTCCCCCACTCCCCCACTCCCCTTCTTTCCTCCCCCCTACACCGCCCACGGTTCTCACCGAAGCTGTTCCGGCTCGCAAGGCACGTCTTTGACCTCAACGCTCACCCCCGCCCTGGCCAGGAAGTCCTCCAGGAATTCCAGGTAACCCCGCGACTGCGCATTGATCGAGGTGCGCACGTCGATCGACGCCAAAACGCTGCGGAGCACGCCTATCAGGTTGTCCCGGCCAGGGTCCGGCTCGGTCTGGAAGAAGTCGTAATAGCGGCTGCGAATATGGTCGATCAGCAGCTTTTCTTCCTCGCCCTGACGGTAGACCATTTCGCCCGGCAGCTCGTTCGGCGCCGGCGGCACTCCGCGGCGAATGTCGATAATCAATCGCTCCACGGCGCGGCGCACCTGGCGATCGGTCAACTCACCGTCGCACGCCAAATCGGCCGCGAAGATGGCCGTTTCGGTGGCGAGATGCAGGGGCACCAGCGCCTCGGTGTGGTACTTGCGGCCGGTGTATGCTAGCGGTGCTTGCTGTTGCCGGTGCTCCAGTCGCTTTTCCCGGGCCTTCCGCTCCTTTTTCAACTGTTTCCGCCGATTCATTTGACCCATGGCGTCTTCTCCATGCGTTAGGGGGAATCGATAGCCGAACTTCGCGCGGCCTCCATTTCCGAAAATTCTAGCGTGATAACGAAATCTGTAAACATGGATCAGGGGCCGGGAAAGAGAGGGAGTGGGGGCGATTTGCCGGCGACCGTTGTTGGGCGCATCTCCCCCACTCCCTTTCTCCCCCACTCCCCCACTTTTTTCCTCTCGTCCCCCCGCCTCTAACCGCCCATACGGCTGCGGTGCGCCCAGAGCCCCAGGGCCGGGTTGCTGATGTAGAAAATCCGCTCCCCGTCCGCCATCTCGTTCCAGCCGTCCTGGAGCGACTGCGGGTTGTAACGTTCCAGCATCGTGCACAGCTCGCCGTACTGGTAGCCGACGCCCTCGATCTCCGCGCGGGTGAGCCGCCCCGGGCAGTAGGTAATCGTAAAGCGCCCTTCCGACGAGCCGTGGATCAGGTGGGCGGCCGCCGAGAGGTTCTGCGGCAGGTCGTCCGTCTCGGCGACGAATTGCATCACCCGCGGCGTGCCCGAGTAGCCGTACTTGCGGATCAGCCGGTCGATTTCCGGATCTTCGCCGAAGGTGCCCACGCCCGGGGCCAGCACCAGCAGCTCGCCGCCGTCGGCCATGGCCATGCGGGTGCGATAGATCGACTTGTTGCCGAGCCAGGTACTGTGGAACTCTTCCGGGTCGAGGTAGACCACCATCTTTTGCGGCGCTTCGTCGAGCACGCTGAAATTGACTTCGACCGACAGCGCGGCCGCCCGCCGGTAACACTCGACGTCGTCGCCGATGAACAGCCCGCGCACGGCCAGGCCGCCGTCGTCGCGGGGGCCGATCACGGTGAGCACAAACACCAGCGGCAGATGCGCGCAGAAATGGTCCTGGGCGTAGTTCAGGATTCGCCGCAGCGGCGTGTCGGCCCGGCCCATCATCCGCTCCATGCCGTAGGCCGCGCCGATGAAGTGGCTCTCGTTGATCCCGGCCACGCCGCCGGTGCCCACGAAGACATTCTTGTTGTAGTTGGCCATCCCCATCACTTCGTGCGGCACGACCTGGCCGATCGAGAGGATCAAGTCGTGCCCGCCCTTCCAGACCAGCCGATTGAGTTGGGCCGGCCAGGGCCTGGTCCAGATGCCCTCGGTGACTTCCGCCACGTAGGCCGCGGGCACCTCGCCCACAGTGACCACGTCGTTGCGCCAATCGTGTACGCGGACCAGGTGCTTCGGTAACCCGGGGAACATGCGGTCCAACTGCCAGTCGGGCATCGCCACGTGGGTGCCCAGGGCCGGCATCACGTCGGTGAGCCGCTCGCCGAAATGCTCGTACGCCATGCAAGTGAGCGGCCCGGCCATGCTGTTGGCCCGGGTGAAGTCGGGCGGCAAGGCCAGCACCCGCCGCCGCGGCCCCAAGGCCAGGAAGCTCTGCCGCAGGGCAGCGCGGAGATCCTCGTGGCTCAATTCGGTGGTGGGCGATCCTTCGGCGAAGTACAGCGACATCGTTTTCTTTCCCCGCGTGATGGGCGGCACGGTCCGACAGATCCCGCCCGCTCCTTTAAGCGTATCCTTGTCAGGCGACGGGAGCCAGGGCAGCGAAGGACAGACGGGAGGATAAGTGGGGGAGTAGGGGAGTGAAGGAGTGAGGGAGACTCATTCGCAATGGTTGTTAGGCGCGTCTCCCCTACTCCCCTACTCCCATACTAGCATCCGTGCCCACCCGCACGGCGGAGAACATCGGCAAACGGCACACCCGCCAATGATCCAAACAGGGGGTCCGACGTCAGTTTCGCCCGCGACAAACTCGGCGAACTGATCCCGCAGAGCCAACGAGTCATCACTCGGGGGTTTGCCAGCAATTGGCCGTGCTTCTCGCGCACCGCGGCCGCCCGCCGCCACAGTTCGGCGTCGATCGGCGGCGTCCTCCGCTCCGCGAGCAGCACCGGTTTCTGGCCGGCCAGGCACCAGGAGCAATGGCCGCAAGGCTTGGGCAACGGCTCGGCGAAATGCGCCCCCAGGTGGGAAACCTGGCAGCCGTCGTGGCCCACCCAGTCGAGCACCTCCCGCAGCCGGTCCATCTCCCGCGTTTCACGTTGCAGCGTGCGTTCGTGAAGCGTGCGGGCCAACTCGGCAAGGTCGTCGGGCTCGCGCAACCGCCGATAGCGATTCCGCACTCCCGACACCTGAAGCTCCAACAACCTTTGCTCGCCCAGGTAGTCCAACGCGCGGACCACGCGGTCCCGCGGGCAACCCAAGTCGCGGGCGGTTCGCTCGACGTCGATCTGGAACCAGATCTTGGCCTTGGTGGCATGCCGGAACAGCCCGGCGAGGAATTCCCGCCGCGGGGGATCGAAGCGCGCCAGGATCTCCGCCGAGGTGGCCAGCGGCTTGAACTGGTAGCTCGCATAGAAGGGCGTGCCGCCTTCGAGATAGCCCAGCAGTTCCAGGTAGCAGAGCAGCGTCCGCACCACCAGCGTGCGGATGTCATGGGCGGCCGACAGCTCGTAGAGACTGACGTCGAACGACTCGCCCAGCGCGAACACCTCGGCCACCAGCGCGGCCACCGCTTCGGCCGTGGGAGTGTCGCCGTAGGCGAAGTTCTCCAGCGCGTTGAGGTCGTCGTTGCAGAACAGCACTTCGCACACCGCGGGCTGGCCGTCGCGCCCCGCGCGGCCGATCTCTTGCGAGAGGTTTTCCAGGCTTTTCGGCGGGTTGTAGTGATAGACGTAACGGATGTCGGCCTTGTCGATGCCCATGCCGAAGGCGATCGTGGCCACCACGATCCCCCGGGCCGATTCGAGGAACCATTCCTGGACCGCCACGCGGTCGTTGTCTTCCATGCCGGCGTGATAGGGCCGCGAGGGGAACCCCTCGGCACTGAGCCGGGCGGCCAGCTCCTCCGCGGTCCGCTGCAGCGTGACGTAGATGATCGTCGGCCCCGGCTTCCGCGTGCGAAGCCGCTCCAGCAGCAGCCGGTCGCGCTCCGCGGCGTCGACGGGCGTGGTCCGCAGCGTGAGATTCGGCCGGTAGAACCCCGTGCGAATGGCGCAGTCCGGATCGATGGCGAAAAAGCGGCAGATGTCGGCCAACACCGACGGGCAACGCCGTTAAGCATTTTCCGCCGGCAAGCTACGGGGTTTAGGGGGAAATTGATCTCGACTTAGGAAGGGAGTTAAGAGAAAAGCCAGACTCCGTTTTTGACCACTTGGCAGTGCAAGTCAGA
>Ga0302320_10012199_pt1 | contig 18091 bp, 16 predicted proteins | sample Bog_T0_3_FD_202130 | JGI IMG/M metagenome (GOLD analysis project Ga0302320, IMG submission 202130) | Peat permafrost microbial communities from Stordalen Mire near Abisko, Sweden - Bog_T0_3 | ecosystem: Environmental > Terrestrial > Soil > Wetlands > Peat | place: Sweden: Abisko, Stordalen Mire...
GGGTTGTAGTAGTCGTCGCGGTAGATGAAGATCACGACGTCGGCGTCCTGCTCGACCGCGCCCGACTCGCGCAGGTCCGAGAGCATCGGGATCTTCGGGTTGCGCGATTCGACGCTGCGGTTGAGCTGGGAGAGCGCGATCACCGGGACGTCGAGCTCGCGCGCGAGCATCTTCAGCCCCCTCGACATCTGCCCGATGATCTCGGCGCGGTTCTCGCTGCGCGACTCGGCGCGCAGCAGCTGCAGGTAGTCGACGATCACCAGGCCGAGGCCGTCCGGGTTCTGGGAGTACAGGCGCCGCGCCTTGGCGCGAATCTCGAGCATGCCGATGTCGCCGGAGTCGTCGATCCACAGCGGCGCCGCGGCGAGCTTCGAGCTGGCGTTGATGATCTTCGGCCACATCGCCTCCGGCACCCGGCCTTTGCTGAGGTCGTCGCCCTTGATCGAGGCCTGCGAGGCGATGAAGCGCCGGGCGAGCTCGGTCTCCGACATCTCGAGGCTGAACAGGGCAACCGGCTTGCCGTGCTTGATCGCCGCGTTCTCCGCGATGTTGGTCACCAGGCAGCTCTTGCCCATCGACGGGCGCGCAGCGATCACGATCAGGTTGCCCGGCTGCAGCCCGCCGGTCATGTCGTCGAGATCCTTGAAGCCGGTTGGCGTGCCGGTCAGCGCGGCGCCCGCGACCGACAGCTCGTGCAGCACGTCGAGCTCGTTCTTCAGCAGCGAGGAGATCGAGCGGAAGTCCTGCGTACGCTCGCCGTGGGCGATCTCGAGCATCGCCTGCTCGGCGTGCTCGACCAGCTCGCGCGCAGGCTCTCGCTGGTCCAGCACGCTGGCCTGGATCTCGTAGGTCGTGTTCAGCAGCCGCCTCAGCAGCGCCGTGTCGCGCACGATCTGCGCGTACTGGCGCAGGTTCGCGACGTTCGGCACGGCCCCCGCGAGCAGGTCGACGCCCTCCGGTCCGCCCGCCTGCTCGAGCGTGCCGGCGGCGCGCAGGGCGTCGGTCACGGTGACCGTGTCGATCGCCTCGCTGCGTTCGTAGAGCCCGATCATCGCCGCGTAGATCAGGCGGTGGCGCTCGCGATAGAAGTCGTCGGGGCGCAGTGCCTCCTCGATCACGAGCGAGTACATCGTGCGCTCGGACAGAAGGATCGCCCCGAGCACCGACTCCTCGGCGTCGATGTTGTGCGGTGGCGCGAGCGCCTGGGCGACCTTCAGCGCGGGTCGTTGGGGGATCTTTGCCGGCGTGCTCATCGAGTGTTCGAGTGTAGGGCGCGCTTGGGTCGCCACGCGCGATCATTCCCGCACGTTCCGCGCCGTGGTCGAAGGCGACGGCCGCAGCGTCGTAGAATCTCGTCGATGGCGACCGCGGACGACGAACTCTTCGGGGCTGAGCACGTCCGCGCCTATCGCGAGAGTGCCGGCGAGCGCGGCTACCATTGGCGCGGCACGACGATCCTGCTGCTCACCACCACGGGCCGCTCCTCCGGGCAGGCGCGCACGACGCCGCTGATCCACCGCACCGACGGGGAGCGCTGGGTGATCGTCGCCTCCAAGGGCGGGGCGCCCGAGAACCCCGGCTGGTACGAGAACCTCAAGGCCGATCCGCAGGCGACGATCGAGGTCCCCGGCGAGGAGATACCGGTGCTCGCGAGCACCGCCACGGGCGACGAACGCGCTCGCCTGTGGTCGCTGATGGCCGAAGTCTGGCCCGCCTACGACGACTATCAGGGCAAGACCGGCCGCGAGATCCCCGTGGTCGTGCTCACGCGCCGCTAGCTGCTGCTAGCTGCCGGGCGCGGCCGTCCGGCCGCGTGAGCCGCTGTCAGGTCCGGTGAGCCGAAGTCCGGTCGCGGATCGCGGGCGACTGCCACGCGCCTGCCACCCCGCGCGCCCTGTGGCCGAAATCGCCCGCAAAGGCGCGCTTCGCAGCGCGTAAGCGCCGGACATGCGTCCTCTTTGAGGTCCGATCGTCAGGCAGAAGCCCGATGGCGCCGATCGGGATTGAAAGGCAGACCCTGTGCAATCCCGCAGCTGGGACCGGGTCGCCGATGAACGCGTCGACCTTGCGCGAGAAACGGATCGCTGATGAATCGACTCTCGTCCCGCATTTCAACCCCCCGGCCGCGCACCGCCTGCGTGCTGGCGGCCAGCACCGCGCTCGCGCTCGGCTTAGCCGCGACGGCACAGGCGAAGGTGGTGTTCCCGACCCCCGGCACCATGACCGTCGGCGGTGTGCCGGCGCAGGTGCGCCCGGGCCACACCTTCACGCTGCACGAGGATCTGCCGCTGGCGGTCTTCAACGGCCAGTTCGCGCTCGAGAGCGAGTCCACGCCCGGGGTCTGGCAGACGCTGATCTCAGCGCCGCCGCGCCCGCGCGAGGTCTGGCTGCACTGGAAGGTGCCGATGGCGCTCCGCGGCACGCAACTGACGGTGCGCTACGTGCTGCTGAGCGGCGGGCAGATGCTCGCCGTCAGCCCCACCTCCACGATCGAAGTGAGCTCATGACCGCAGACCCAACTCATCTGATGGCCGCCATGCGCTCGCTCGGTGCCCGGCGCCTGACGCTCGGCGCCGTCACAGCCGCAGCCGCAGTGGCGGTCTGCACCTTCTCGGCCGCGGGCGCTGCTGCCGACGTCAGTCACGTCGGCTGGCCGCACACGGTCACCGTTGCGTTTGCGAGCAACGCCGGTGGCGTGATGATCGGCACCGACGGCAATGACCTGCTGCTCGGCGGTCCCGGCTCGGACACGATCTACGGGGGCGCCGGCAACGACATCATCTGGGGCGACCAGCACCCCGTTCCCGACAACCCCACGACGCAGGTCGACAACCTGTACGGCGGCGCCGGCGACAACTGGATCTACGCCAGCCACGGGCTCAACCACATCTTCACGGGCCCCGACAACAACCATGTCTTCGCCTACTTTGGCAGCGGCACGATCGACTGCGGCCCTGGCAACGACATCGTCACCCTCGACAAGTCCGACCGGCACGCCTACACGACGCAGAACTGCAAGGACGTCGTGATCGGCTACCCGTGAGCGGGGCGCTCGCGCGCTCCGTCGCGATTGGATCTGGAAAACGACAACCCGCCGGGCGCCCACCCCCAGCGGGCTGTCGTCGTTAGCGCGGCGCTGCGCCCCGGGTGCACCGCGGCGCGGGGTACGCTTCCCGGGTGGCGAGCGAGATCAGCCCCGTCCTGTCGCAGGTGCAGTTGGCGACGCTTGCCTCGCACGGGCAGGAGCACACGGCGGCGACCGGCGACGTTCTCTACCGGATCGGCGACGCGCGCTACCCGTTCATCGCGATCCTCGAAGGCGAGGCGGCGATCGTTGACGCTTCGGGGCACGAGATCGTCCGGCACGGCACGTCTGGCTTCCTGGGCGAGCTGAACCTGCTCTCGGGCCAGACCGTGTTCGTGACGGCGGTCGCGACGGCGCCGATGCGCTACATCGCCGTCGATCGCGACGAGCTGCGCGCCCTGCTCTTCGACGACGCGACGCTTGGCGATCTGCTGCTGGCGACGTTCATCGCGCGGCGCGAGGCGCTTCAGCTGCAAGGCGTCGGGCTCGAGATCATCGGCCCGCGCTCGTCGGAGCCCACACGGCGGATCGTCGAGTTCGCACAGCGCAACCGCCTGCCCTACACCTGGCACGATCCCGAGCATTCGGACGACCCGGCCCTCGCGCAGCTGGTCGGCGGCGTCGATCCCGGTGAGCTGCCGATCGTTCGCCTGCCCGGCGGCGGCGAGTTGCGCAACCCCTCCGGCGGCGAGGTTTCGCGCGCGCTGGGGATCGGGCTCGAGCTCGCTGCCCGCGAGGAGGTCGACGTGGTCGTGGTCGGGGGCGGGCCTGCGGGCCTGGGGGCGGCCGTGTACGCGGCGTCGGAAGGCCTCGAGACGCTGGTCGTCGAGGGCACCGCGCTCGGCGGACAGGCGGGCACCTCACGCCGGATCGAGAACTATCTCGGCTTCCCGGGCGGGATCAGCGGCTCAGAGCTGACCAGCCGGGCGGTGACTCAGGCGCGCAAGTTCAACGCCCGTACCGCGACGCCCTATCGCGCCGTGGCGCTCGAACCCGGGGCTGAGCGCCATACCGTTCGCCTCGAGGGGGACCACGAGGTCTCGGCCCGCGCCGTCGTGCTGGCGACCGGCGCCGCCTATCGCCGGCTGCCGGTCGCGGATCTCGCGGACTACGAGGGCGTCAGCGTCTTCTACGCCGCCGGGCCGCCCGAGGCGCAGCGTTGCGGCGCCACGCGGGTCGGCGTGGTCGGGGGCGGCAACTCGGCAGGACAGGCGGCGGTCTGGCTCGCCCGCGGAGGCGCGCTCGTGACACTGCTGCACCGCCGCGCCGACGTGCGCGAGACGATGTCCGACTACCTCGTGCTCGAACTCGAGCGCTACGGCGTGGCGGTCCGCGATCGCAGCGAGATCGTGCACCTGCACGGCAGCGGCGGGGAGCTCGAGGCGGTCACCTTGAGCGACGGAGAGCGGCTCTCGCTCTCCTTCCTCTTCCTCTTCCTTGGCGCGGATCCCTGCACGGACTGGCTGGGGGACGTCGTTGCGCGCGACGATCATGGCTTCGTACTGACCGGCGCTGCCGCCGGCGCCGACAACGTGCTGGAGACCAGCGTGCCCGGGATCTACGCGGTCGGCGACGTGCGGTCGGGCTCGATCAAGCGCTGTGCCACGGCGGTCGGCGAGGGCGCGATGGTCGTGCGCTTCATCCACGAGCACCTCTCCGGCGTGCCGGCGTAGACGAGCGGCCGGCGCGAGCGCTCGCTCGCCGCTGAAGGCGACGTCGATCGCTGCGTCGCGCATCGTGTGGCACGGCCGAATGGGGATCTCGAGCGTCTGCGTGTCCGGGCGATCCGCCGAGCGTTCTGGAATGCGCTCAACCTTGATCGTGGCGGTGTCGATGCTTGCTGTAGCGGACCGCCGCAGTGAGGCTCCTCGTCAGCTTCAGGGCGCTACTCACACGCCGGCCGGCCGCTCTCGCCGCTTGGCGAGTCACCTCTGCGCGGACATTCGTCCGCGTCATCAGAACAGCCAACTAGCCTCTGCGCTCGCCGCGCTGTAACCGGCGTCCCGTGAGGAGATGCTGGAGACCACCGTGACCATGACAGTTCTCATAATCGTGAACGTGGCATTCGCTGCCGCGATCTGCGTCGTACTTGCCTTCGTGACGTTGTCGTTCTCGCGCTTCACGCACCCGCAGTCCGCCTCTGCCAGGACGGCTGCGCCACCTGCGACGGGCCTGGCAGCGCTGCCACGCGCAGCACGTTGGACGGACGCCGCGCGCGCGCCACGGCCGGCGCCTGCGCAGGAGCCGGTAAGCGTGCGCACGTGACGGTGCTCGTCACCGGAGCGTCCGGCTACATCGGCAGCCGGCTCGTGCGTGAGCTTGTCAAGCTCGGCGAGCCGGTTGGCGCTGTGGTGCGCGATCCGCGCCGAGCCAGCCTCGATCCTGCCGTCGCGGTGTACCGCGCCGACCTGCTCGAGCGGGATTCGCTGCGCGCGATCGAGGGCGACTTCTCGACGGCCTACTACCTCGTGCATTCCATGGGTCGCGGCGGCAACTCCGGCTACGAGCAGCGCGACGTGACCGCCGCGTCGAATTTCGCGCGGTTCGCGACGGGCGCCGGCATCGACCGCGTCGTCTATCTCGGCGGACTCGGTGATCGCCCCGGATCTCCGCACCTGCGCTCGCGTCAGCGCGTCGGCGAGGTATTGCGCGAGCAGGGACCGCCGCTGAGCTGGTTTCGCGCAGGGATGGTGGTCGGGGCCGGCTCGGAGAGCTACCGGACTCTGCGCTCGCTTGTGGAGCGCCTGCCGGTGATGCTCGCGCCGGCGTGGCTTTCCACCCCGACTCAGGCGATCGGCATCGAAGATGTGTTGCGCTACCTCACCGAGGCACCGCGCATCCCGCAGACGCGCGGGCGCGAGATCCAGATCGGATCGGCCGAGATCCTCACCTACGGCCAGATGCTCGACGCGATGTCCGATGCGCTCGGGTTGCGCCGTCGCCCGCGCATCCCGGTGCCGCTGCTGACGCCCTGGCTCTCGTCGCATTGGATCGGCCTCGTGACGCCGGTCGACGCAGGCGTCGCCCGGCCCCTGATCGAAGGGCTGTCGACGGAGACGACGGTCACCGATCCGTCCGGTATGGCGCTCTTTGACTTCGTCCCACGCCCCTTCGCCCAAGCGCTGCGTGAGGCGATCGCCGAGGAGGGTGAGCCCGGCCGGCGCAGCCGGCTCCATAAAGAACACAGCGACGGCCCAACGATCCACGGCCGCCCGACATACCCCCCGGCCTGACGGCGCGAATCAATCGGGTGTGTGCGGCCGGGCAACGAGGTCGATGTCGGCGACTGATATGTGATGACCGCGATCGCAGCACAGCTCGGCTCGCACGCTGCCGCCGCAGTCCCGGTGGCGCAGCTCGACGCCGGCCGGTTGCAGCCAGCGCTCGCCCCACTGCGTGAGCGCGACGAGGGCCGGGAAGAAGTCGGCGCCCATTGGGGTCAGGCGGTACTCCAGCCGCGTGCGCCGGCCGGGCTCCTTGTAGGGGTGGCGTTCGAGTAGTCCAACCGCGACGAGCTCCTTGAGCCGGGCGGCGGCGACGGGCTCGCTGACGCCGACTCTGTGTGCGAACTCGTCAAATCGCGTTGTTCCGTAGAACGCCTCTCGCAGCAGCAGGAACGCCGAGCGCGATCGCACGACGTCGAGCGTCTGGGCGATCGTGCAGCCCGCCGCCTCCCACCCTCCTCGCGGGTCGAGCTCCCCGGTCATGGTCACCGTGGCGGCGTTCGTCATGACCACAGTCTAGCTGACTTCGCCGCGACTTAGCCAGTCCGCTAAGGTATCTGGCTGTGGGCTGCCTTAGTCAGTCTCGGGACCCACCCTCGACAGCGCCAACCGAAGGAGACACGATGGACATCGCCGGATCAACCGCCCTCGTCACCGGGGCCAATCGGGGCTTCGGCCGCCACCTCGCCGGCGAGCTGCTGGCTCGCGGCGCGACGGTCTATGCCGGTGCGCGCAACCCGGACTCCGTCGAGCTCCCCGGCGCGAGGCCGTTGGCAATCGACATCACCGATCCAGCATCGATCGCCGCGGCCGTCGAGATCGCCGCTGACGTCACACTGCTGATCAACAACGCCGGCGCATCCACCGGCGCGGACCTGCTCACCAGTGACCTCGACACGATTCGCGTCGAGCTCGACACCCACTTCTACGGGACACTGGCGATGATCCGCGCCTTCGCGCCCCAGATCAGCGCCAACGGTGGCGGGTCGATCCTGAACATTCTCTCGGCGCTCGCGTGGCTGAGCTTCCCGGAGATCGGCGCCTACTGCGCAGCGAAGTCAGCGGAATGGTCGCTGACGAACGCGTTCCGAGCGCAACTGGCGGATCGCCAGATCCGAGTCGCCGGGCTGCACGTGGGCTACATGGACACCGAGATGGCCGCCTCCGTCACCTCGGCGAAGGCGAACCCGGCCGACATCGCAAAGATCGCAATCGACGGAATCGAGGCCGACCTCTACGAGATCCTCGCCGACGACGTCAGCCGCCACGTGCAGGCCGGACTCGCCGGGGGGGTCGCGGCGCTGTACCCCGCGCTGGCGTGAGGAGTCTGACGCCTGCGGCGTCATTGCTCGCCCGGCGGGCGCCGCCAGGCGACCATCACGCCATCGCCGATCGTCAGCAGCACGTTGTGCACCCGCGCGTCGCGCTGAACCCGATCGGCGAACTCCCGCATGCCGAGTGTGTCCTCGTCGCCGGCGCCGGCGTCGAGCGTCGCCCCGGCGCGGAACAGATTGTCGGCGACGATGACCCCGCGCTCGGCGAGCTTCGGCAGGACGGCGTCGTAGTAGGCGGGATAGTCCGCCTTGCGAGCGTCCATGTAGACCAGGTCGAACGGGCCCGCGAGGCCCGCGATCGTCTCCAGCGCGTCCCCGACGATCAGCCGCACGCGCTGCCCATGCGGGCTCGCGTCAAAGTGGCGCTGTGCGACCGCGGCGGTCTGCGCGTCGACCTCGAGCGTGGTGACGCTGCCATCCGCCGGCACGGCCGCCGCCATGATCAGCGCGCCGACGCCCGTGAAGGTCCCGATCTCGAGCACGTTTCGCGCCTGGGCGGCGACGACCAGGAGCTCCAGCAACCTCGCCTCCGCCAGGCCGCTCATCATCTGCGGCGAGGGCGTGTTGCCCTGCGTCCACGCGGCCGCGCGCTCCAGCTGGCCACCGAGCGGGCTCGTGTGCTCCTCGGCGTAACTCTCTGCCGCCGGCGCGACCAGATCGCTCATTGCCCAAACTTACAAGCCTGAGCGCCGGCGCGGGCCCTCGCGAGCGCCGGTCGCACCGCGGAGGCTGCGAATCGCAACCAGCGGCTGGGGCGCTGTCTCAGGCCGACCGCGGCCCGGTCTTGGGTATCGGGCGGCGGTCTGCCGTCGGGCGCCCGGGCGCGAGGATCTGCTCCTCGAGCGTGTGCGCGTCCAGCGGGCGGGAGAGCAGGAAGCCCTGGATCTCGTCGATCTGCTCGCGGCGGAGATGGTCGAGCTGCGCCGGCGTTTCAACGCCTTCCGCAAGCGTCGTCAGGCCGAGATCATGGGCGAGCTGCGCGACCGTCGCGATCAGCGCCTTGGAATCTGGCCAGGCCGTGATCGCATTCGTGAACATGCGATCGATCTTGAGGCTGTCGACGGGGAACTGCTGGAGGTAGGCGAGACTGGAATAGCCGGTGCCGAAGTCGTCGACGGCGATTCTCACGCCCAGCTTCTTGATTGCACGCAGCCGCCGTGCCGTTTCGCTCGCGTTGCGCATCAGCGACGTCTCGGTCACCTCGAGAATCACGGCGCCGGCGTCCAGGCCGCTGTAGGCGAGAGCGTCCTTGACGTGCTCGCAGATCTCGTCGCTGTCGAGCTGGGCGCCGGACACGTTGATGGAGATGTCGATCGTGTCGCCCTGAGCGTGCCACGCCGCCATCTGCGCGCACGCTTCGCGCAGCACCCAGTGACCGACCTCCCGGATCTGTCCGGTGCGCTCGAGGATCGGGATGAAGATGCCCGGCTGGACGAGCCCAAGCGTCGGATGCGCCCAGCGCAGCAGCGCTTCGACGCCGACGACGGAAAGGTCATCGAGCTTGTAGATCGGCTGGTACAGGAGCCGGAACTGGTTGGCCTCCAAGGCGGAGCGGAGGTCGAGCTCGAGTTCGCTGCGGTGGCTGGACGCGGCTTCGACGTCGGCACTGAAGCTGTACTGGCGGTTCTTGCCTGCGGCCTTGGCCTGGTAGAGCGCGACGTCGGCGTCGCGCAGCAACTCGCCCGCGCTCTCGCGATCACCGGTGGCGATCCCGACGCTGGTGGTGACGATCACCGGGTTCGTGCCGTCGCCCAGGTCAAAGGGAAGCCGCATCGCGGCCAGCATTCGCTCTGCGACGATGTCCGGCCCGGAGAGCGCGCCGCCGTCGATCAGCACGACGAACTCATCGCCCCCCATGCGTCCGATCGTGTCGCTCTCTCGAAGCGTGCTCTTCAAACGCGTCGCAGCCGCGACCAGGAGGCGGTCGCCGGCCGCGTGCCCCAGCGTGTCGTTGACGTTCTTGAACTCGTCGAGGTCGACGTAGAGGGCCGCGCCGTCAGATCCGCTGCGGCGCGCGCGCGCCAGCAGCTGTCCGATGCGGTCCATGATCAGCGTGCGGTTGGGGAGTCCCGTGAGCGGATCGTGCAATGCCTGGTAGCGCAACTCGCGCGTGCGCTCGTCCACGAGTGCCAGCGCGCGGAAGCGCCCGGTTCCGAGCACGAGCACCAACGCCCCGATCAGAAGGCTCAGGAGCATGCCGCCGATCAGCAGGATCACGACGCTGGTGTCGGCGAACACGCCGTCCGGGGCGGCGGCTGCGAACGTCTGCAGCGTCCAGCCATCGTTGAGGTCGACCGTCACCGAGCGCGCGTCGGCCGGGCGCTTGCCGACGCGAAATACCGCACTCGATGCCGCGTACGTCTCGCTCGAGCGCGGGGCGTGAAAGCGCAGTGCCACCGCTGTGCCCGGATGACCCCGCAGCGCGGCGGCGAGCGGAACCCGGGGATCGAACGAGACGCCGATCCAGCCGGCAAACGCGGCGCGACGCTCTGCCACGGTCGCCGGCACCACGCCGCCGCGATAGAACGGCTCGTTCACCGCCATGATGGTTCCCTCACCGAGGTTGACCGCCGTGTAGGTGCCCTTGCCCGTGTCGCGCGAGGTGATCAGCGACGACGCGGCGCAGTAGTCGACTCCCGCCGGCACCGCCGGCTGCGAAGCTCGGTCCTGCACCGCCGCGGCCAGGCAGTAGTAGGGGCGGGCGCCGGGCGGGATCGGCGTGAACGCGCCGGCGCCTGCGGGGGCACCGAAGAACTTTGTCGCGAAGGCGGTCAGCTTGGCTGCCGGTACCAGTCTGATCTCGCCCCAGGTGACGAGCTCGGGGAACCGCTGCAAGGCCTGCAGCGACGTCGACCAAGCGTGAAATCCGGCTGTCGAGGCGTCCGGGTCGTCGAGGAAGAACCCCTCCGCGGTGACCACCAGATCCTGTTCGCGCTGAATCGCGAGCTGCACCGTTGAGGCGACCTCGATCGAGGACTGCCTGAACGCCGCGTGCGTCTTCGCGTCACTGCTCGACTTCAGCAGTCGAGCGCCGAAAACGGTGCCGGCCGCGCAGGCGAAGGTGATCGCAATGGCGAGGAGCGGCCACACGCCGAACCGCCGCCACCCGCCTCGGCGGGGCGCAGGCTTGCCAGGTGCCGTCGGCGTGTCCGGCGGGCTTGCGACCGGCGTGCCCATGCGACTCCAGACCTAAAACGGCGACCAGCCTAATTCGACTCTCCTACTCCAATCGACATCGCGGGCCGATCACGTGAATCCGGCCGCAGTGGCATCGGTCCCCGCGCGCGGCGGCTGCCGCTGTCGTCCCCCGCCGCGTTGCGCTCCGTGAGGACTCCGTTTACCCAACGAGCGCCGATCTGGGGCCCGCTCGCATCGCGGGAGCGGCTTCGCCGGCTCCCTCTGCAGGGCGCAGCCGCCTTTACTTGGCGGCGCTGACGATCGTCTTGATCGTCGCGGTGACGCCGTCTGAGACCTCGACGACGACCATGTAGGTGCCGACGTTCTTGATCGGCTCCTCGAGGTGGACGTGGCGCTTGTCCAGCTTCAGCCCGCGCGCTTCGTGAACCGCGTCGACGATGTCCTGAGTCGTCACCGAGCCGAACAGGCGTCCGTCGTCGCCGGCCTGCTGGGAGATCGTCAGCACCGTTCGCGAGAGCATCGCCGCATTCTCCGAGGCCTTCTCGATCGCTTCGCGCGCGGCCCGCGCCTCAGCCTCGACGCGCTGGCGGGCAGCATTCAGCGCGCCTGCGGTCGCGGGCGCCGCAAGCTTGCGCGGGATCAGGTAGTTGCGTAGGTAGCCCTTCGCGACGTCAACGACCGCGCCGCGCTCACCGAGCGACTCGACGTCGTCAAGCAGGATCGCCTGGGGCATCAGCGGTCGCGGTCGCGATCGCGGTCGCGACGCCCGCCGGTGCTTTCGACGGCTCCCTCGTTGACGTACGGAAGCAGCGCCAGCTCCCGGGCGCGCTTGACCGCGCGAGCGATCTGGCTCTGGTGGCGCCGGCAGGCGCCACTGATCCGGCGCGAGCGGATCTTGCCCTTCTCGGAGATGAACTTGCGCAGGCCAACGACGTCCTTGTAGTCGACCTGATCGATCTTGTCCTTGCAGTGCAGGCACGGCTTGCGCCGGCCGCTGCTCGGTCCTCCGCGCTTCTCGCGCCGGCGGCCGGGCTTTTCCCGGCCAGCTCGCTGCTTTGCCATCTGATCCTCAGCTGTCTAGAACGGAATGTCGTCGTCGCCGATGCCGGCGCCGCTCGCGGCGGTCTGAAAGTCCCGCTCATCGACCGGTACATCGCTTCGCGATCCTCCCACCGAAGCCGTGAATCCGCCTGCGCCGGCGTCGTCGCGACCCCCGAGAAACTGGACCGAGTCAGCGATGATATCGACTGCTTGGCGCTTCTGCCCGTCCTGGGTCTCCCATTCGCGCCACTCGAGCCGTCCCTGCACGGCGACCGGGCGTCCCTTGGAGAGGAAGCGGGCGCAGTTCTCGCCCTGCGCGCCCCAGACCTTGACGTCGAAATAGTTGGGCTTGTCCTCCCACTCACCGCTCGCATTGTTCTTGCGGCGGGTGTTGACAGCGACTCGCATATCGCAGACCGAGGTGCCGCTCGGCAGCGAACGAAGCTCAGGATCCCGGGTCAGGTTCCCGGTCAGGACGACGACATTGAGATTGGATGCGGCCATGAGAGAGGCTCCTTCGATTTGCGCTCAGCTGATTGGATCCCACTTTAGAGCGGCGATCGGCGATCGCCGCGCCGGTGGGCGCTGTTTGCAGGAATTCAGGCGCTGACGAGTTCCGGGTCGCCGTCATCGGCGGCGGCGTCCGGTGTCACCGGCACCTCGGCGGCGGCGGCGGCGGCGGCGGCGGGGGCCTGCGGCTCGTCGGCGGCAGCGCCCGCCTCGCTCGCCGCGTCCGGCGCGGGTTCGGGCTCGGGCTCGACCGCGGCGGCGCTGGGCGCCGGCGGCGGCGCGGCGGCGCTCGGCGCCACCGGCGGCGCGCTCGCGGCGACCGGAGTCGATCCCGGGGGAAGCTTGATCACGCGGTAGCGGATCACGCCGTCGGTGATCCGCAGGCTGTGCTCGAGCGCGCCGATCAGCGAGGCCGGCCCGCTGAACTGGAGCAGGTGATAGTCCGCGGCCTCGCGATGGTCGATCTCGTAGGCGAGCGGACGCGTGCCCCAGGCCTGGTCGCCAAGCAGTTCGCCCTCAGCCGAGATCGCCGCGCGCGTGTCGGCGACGATCTTCGCGCGACGGTCATCCTCTGCGCCCAGGTCGAGCAGCAGGATCAGGTCATAGATGGTCGTGGTGTTGGGCATCGGGGGTGGCGGATGATACCAGCGCGCCCGTTTGCGCCCAGGCGGCCGCGAGCGCCCGGCTCGCCGGACGGTCTGTCACAACCGCCGCCATCGCCGCGGCGGACGCGACCCCCCGGCCCGTCCCGGGCCGCAGTAAAAATCCTCAGCGCACGGCCGCCTGCGCCTTCTTGGCGATGTCGTCGAGCTGCTCGTCGATCCAGTCGCCCGGGTCGCGCGCGGTGACGATCGCCTGCAGCCCGGCCAGCCGCCGCGCGCGCTCCGCCGGGTCCATTTCGAGCGCCGCGTGGATCGAGTCCGCCAGCTCCTGGATGTCGAACGGGTTGACCGACAGCGCGAACTCGCCGAGCTCGTCGTGCGCACCCGTGTTCTCCGAGAGGATCGAGACGCCGGCGTTCTGGTTCAGCAGCGGCCCCTCCTTCGCCACCAGGTTCATGCCGTCGAACATCGCGTTGACCAAAAGCACGTCGTACTGCTTGTAGGAGGCGAAGGCCTCGTCGAGGTCGTCGCGCAGCTTCAGCTGAATCGGCATCCAGTCGGGCGTCCCGTGGCGGTGGTTCACGACGGCCACCAGCGCTTCGATGCGCTCCAGGTACTCCTGGTACTGGGGGACGTCGCTGCGGGACGGCATCAGCTGTGCGATGAAGCTGACCCGCTCGCTGAAGTCCGGGTGCTGCTCGAGGAAGGTGTCGAAGGCCGAGAAGCCGCGCAGCACGTTCTTCGAGAGGTCGGCGCGGTCGACCCGCAGGATCATGAACTCGCGGCGGCGATGGGCCAGCTCGGCTTCGAACTCGGCCACTCTCGGCCCCTTGGCGACGGCCAGGGCGGCGGCGTGGTCGATCGGCAGCGGGTACGCCCGAACCCACACCTCGCGCCCCTGCCAGAACACGACGCTGCGTTCCTCGTCGATCTCCGCGCCGACCAGTTCGCGGCAGCACTGCAGGAAGTTGCGCCGGTAGGCCTGCGTGTGGAAGCCGATGATGTCGTTCGCCAGCAATCCCGAATAGAGCTCGGTGCGGATCCGCGTCGGCAGTACCCGCCAGGCGTCGGGCTGGGTCCACGGAATGTGGACGAAGTGGTGCAGGAAGACGTCCGGGCGGGCGCGGCGCACCAGCTCCGGCAGCGTGTAGAGGTGGTAGTCGTGGACCATCACGACCGGGTCGTCCACCTCCGCGATCTCATCGACGACGGCCCGCGCGAGATCCTCGTTGACGACGTTGTAGCCGAACTCGAAGGCCTCGATCTCGTTGCGGCGGATGTCGGGGGCGTTGGAGAGATCCCACAGGTAGTGCTGGATGAACCACAGCATCGGGTTGGCGAAGATGTTGTAGAAGCGGTCGTAGGCCTCGGGTGAGGATTCGACGAGCCGCACGAGATACTCGCCGCCGGCCGGCGAGCGCACCTCGAACGGACGGCCCCCGTAGCGGCGCGAAGCGGCGGCGTCATGCTCGCTCATCGCCGAGGCGATCCAGATCACCTCGCGATGGGAGGCCAGCCCGCTCAGCGCGGTGACAAGGCCGCCGGTGCCACGCTGCACCGAGCCGTCGGCCTCGAAGGTGACCGGCCCACGGTTGGAGACCAGCACCAGGCGGCGGGGCCCGCCGCTCATCGGCGCGGGCCGGCCGCCACGCGCGCGCTCGCCTCCCCGCGTGCTCTGCGCGCGCCGCGCGAGCACGCGAACTCGATCACGGCGCTGCGGGTGGGCATCGGCATCTCTAGCTGATGCTCGCAGGTGACCGCAGGCCGGTCAACCAGCTTTCCCGCTCAGGCCTCACTCGGCGGCAGGGTCAGCGTGAAGGTCGTATTGCCGGGAACCGACACGATCTCCAGCTGGGCATTCATGTGCACCGCAAGCTCGCGCGCGATCGCCAGGCCGAGCCCTGCACCGCGCGCGCCATCAGCGCTGTAGAAGGGCTCGAACACGCGTCCGATCGCGTCCTGCGGAATTCCGGGGCCGCTGTCTGAGACCGACAGGCGCGCCCCCGTGCCGTTCTCCGGCGCCACCGCCGAGACGATCATGTTCGTCCCACTCGGGGTGTGCGCGAGCGCGTTGTCGATCAGGATCCGCAGCAACTGGCCGACGCGCTCGCCGTCGCAGAGCACGCGGACCGGCTCGGCCGGGATCCGCAGCCGCAGCTGCGAGCTGTGCTGCGACAGTGCGGGGCCGAACTCCCCGGTCACTGCGCGCGCGAGGACCCCGAGGTCAGTCGTGGTCGCCGCCAGCTCGACCGCCCCCGACTCGAGCCTCGTCAGATCGAGCAGCTGTGTCGCGAGCTTGCCGAGGCGATCGACCTGGTCGCGCACCTGGCCGACGAACTGCCGTCGCGTCTCCTCATCCAGCGCCTCATCCTGGATCAGTTCGAGGAACCCGCCGAGCGAGAAGATCGGCGTGCGCAGCTCGTGCGAAGCGGTCGCGATGAACCGCCGGCGGGCGGCGTCGAGCCCCTCCAGCTGGCCCTGCATGTGTGCCAGCTCTCGCGCGAGCTGTCCGAGCTCGTCCCCGGATGAGTCGCTGAAGTGGGCCCCGAAGTCACCCTGGGCGACGCGCTGTGCGGTGTGCTCGAGCCTCAGCACGCGCACCGTCAGCGCGCGTGCGACCAGCACGCCGGTGATCAGCGCGACGAGCAGCCCGATCGCGGCGGCGAGCAGGATCCGCGAGCGCACCAGCGCGACCGCGCCGCCGATGTCGTTGAGCGGCACGCTGAAGACCACAACGCGTACCGCCGGCGGCGCGGTGGCGGGCAGGCCGACGGCGACGACGCCGAGCAGCCCGCGAGGCGTCTGGACGGTGCCCGTGACGGTTCCGTTGGGGGGCAGCGAGTCTGTCCGCACCTGGGCCGTGAAGGCGTTGATCGCATCGACCTCCGCCTGGGGTTCGTCGCTGTCGGGCTCGGAGGCGAGCGTCAGCGGCGTGGCGGCCTGGACCTGGGTCGGGCTCGTGAAGACGTTGACGATGTTGACCTGGCTGACCGTCTCGCTGGCGAGCCGCTTGGCGAGTGACTCCGCCTTCTGCTTCGCGACGGTGGTCTGCTTGCCCACGGGCGGCGAGAAGGGAATGGCAAGCAGCTCGTTGTAGATCCGCTTGATGTAGTCGCGCTTGTAGGTGGCGGTGACGTTGTGCTCCAGACCGTTGACCTCCTGCTTGCGCAGCCCGGAGGTCAGCGGCGGTGCGACCACCACGTAGATCACGGCGACGCTGAGCGCCGTGACGAGGAAGAAGGTGACGGCCAGCCGCGTGCGGATCGAGCGTCGGAGCGGCGGCCGCGGCGTCGAGCGGTCGACGTCCGCCTGGCGTCGCGAGCGCCGCAGCCTCACCTCGCGCCGTCGCGGTCGCGGAAGCGGTAACCAACGCCGCGCACGGTGAAGATGTACTCCGGCTCCTTCGCGTCGTGCTCGAGCTTCTCGCGCAGGTGGCGGATGTGCACGTCGATCGTGCGCGGATCGCGGTAGGCGGAGTCGCCCCAGATCCGGTCGAGCAGCGCCTCGCGCGTGAAAACGCGGCCGGGGCTGCGGGCCAGCAGGCCGAGGATCTCGAACTCGACGAAGGTCGTCGCCACCAGGGCGTCGCGCACGCGCACCGTGCGCTTGTCGAAGTCGACACGCAGCTCGCCCGCTTCGAGCGGCTCGGCAGCCTCGCCGCGCTCGCCGGCGGCAGGCGTTGCCACCATCGAGGAGCGTCGCAGCGCCGCCTTGACGCGGCTGCGGAACTCGCGGATCGAGAACGGCTTGGTGATGTAGTCGTCGGCGCCCAGCTCGAGCCCCAGGACCTTGTCGATCTCCTCGGTCTTCGCCGTCAGCATGATGATCGGCACCGAGCTGGTCGCGCGCATCCGGCGGCAGACGTCGAGACCGTCCATGTGCGGCATCGTCACGTCCAGCACGACCAGGTCGAACTCGGTCTCGCCGAAGCGGGCCATGGCCTCGACGCCGTCAGCCGCACGCACCACCTCGTAGCCGTCCTGGGCGAGCGGATAGGACAGGAGCGTGAGGATGGCCTGCTCGTCGTCGACGAGCAGGATGCGTGTGGGTCGCTCGGCCATCGGCTTCCTCCGCACAGGTTGTCAAATCTGCGCGCCCGGCTCGCCGATGCTGGGCTACGCTGGATGTGAGTGCTCGACCTGCGTCTGTACCGCATCACGCTGCTGCCCTTCGCGGCGCTGCTCATCATCGCCGCCTTCTCGCTGCATGCGCCCCCCGGCGCGCCGGCCGGGGTGCCGGCGGCGCAGACCTTCGACACGGCCCAGGCCGCAGCCGAGATGGCGACACTCGCCGCCGCCTATCCCGAGCGTGCACCGGGCTCCGGCGGCGACGACGCGCTCGCCGAGCACCTGGCACTCACACCGTCTCCCGGTGGCTTCGCGGACGCCGGGTTCACGGGCGTGCGGGTCGTCAGCTCGAGCGTCGAGACGACCACCGGCGCCGCCAGCGTGCGCACCGTGATCGCGACCCGCGCAGGGACGGGACCCGGGATCGCGCTGATCGCCGACCGCGGCGGCTCGTGGCAGGGCCAATCCGCGTCGACGCTGGCAGCGACCGCGACGCTGCTCGAGCTGGGGGCGATCTACAAGACCGTGCTCACCTCGCACCCGTTGACGCTCGTCTCGAGCAGTGGCGGCGCCAGCGCGATGGGCGCGGTCGCGCGCCTGCTGCCCGCGGACACCGAGGCGGCGATCGTGATCGGCGACACCGCCGATGCCCGTGGGAGCGGCCCCTACGTGGTCCCCTGGGCGCAATCAGGGGCGCTCGCTCCCGTCGTGCTGCGCCGCAGCGTCGAAGCTGCGATCGCCGCCGCGATCTCGCGCAAGGTCGCGGACGTCACGCTGATCCAGCAGCTGGTTGCGCTCGCGCTGCCGCTGAGCACCGGCGAGCAGGCGCTGCTCGGGGCGGCGGGCGTCCCCGCCGTGCTGGTGAGCGCCGACGGCGAGGAGCCCGCGAGCGGCGCCGGCACCGACGACGCGCTGATGGGTGCCTTCGGCCAGGGCCTGCTGAGCGTGACAAACGAGCTCGAAGGCTCCCCCACCGCGCTCGCCACCGCGCCGACGCGCGATCTCGCGTTCGGCTCGCAGGTGCTGGGCGGCTGGGCGGTACGCGCCGTCGTCGGCGCGCTGCTGCTATCGCTGCTCGGCTGCACACTCG
>Ga0302320_10012203_pt1 | contig 18088 bp, 11 predicted proteins | sample Bog_T0_3_FD_202130 | JGI IMG/M metagenome (GOLD analysis project Ga0302320, IMG submission 202130) | Peat permafrost microbial communities from Stordalen Mire near Abisko, Sweden - Bog_T0_3 | ecosystem: Environmental > Terrestrial > Soil > Wetlands > Peat | place: Sweden: Abisko, Stordalen Mire...
CACGTGCACCCGTAGCTCAGCTGGATAGAGCGTTTGCCTCCGAAGCAAAAGGTCGCTTGTTCGAATCAAGTCGGGTGCACCATCCCAGGGCTTTACCCACCAAATCACTGGCCCGATCCTGGCCAATCTTAAGGAGAGCGTATGAACCCGCGCAGGATCCTCTTTTCCCTTTGTTTCTGTCTGACGGCAGGCACCGCCGCTTCGGCCGCGCCGTTGCCGTGCCTGAAGCCGGGGACCGAACGGTGGCCCGTGAAAACCACCCTGCCCCCTGGGACCGCGACCAAGGTCATGACCCTGGCGGACGCGCTCAAACTGGCCCGGCTTACCGACGTCGCCAAAGACGACAAACGGTACGACGCCAAACGCATCTTGGACCAGCCCGTTAAAGAGGACACGAAAATAACTCTGTCCGGGTATTTGTACCTGGTCGCGTTCGAAGCGGACGACTGCGACTTCCACATCCAGATCAGTCCGCAGCCCAGAACTTCCGCCGATAAACCTACCAAAGACGACGACTGCATCATCGTCGAAGTTCCCTCCGGCCAATACGCCACCACGATTTCGGACACAGTGGAAGGGGTGCGCCAGTGGGTCATCGATAACCTCCTGAACAAGACGGACCCGAAGATCGGCACGGTCCACGTCATGCAACACCCCGTGTTCGTGACCGTCACAGGCGCGCTGTTCTATGACGATGCCCACGAATACATGGCGGACGGAGGCACTGGACGCGGAAAGGCGGGCATGGAGTCGAAGACACTTTGGGAACTGCACCCGGTGACTTCTATCAGGTTTGCAACGCCGCCGGCAGCCTCAGGTAACTGAACCCGGTTCGATCCGAAGTTTGAGCGTCTCCCATAAGAGACAATGTTTCAATATGAAAACGTTCCTCCTGGCGGTGACCGGGCTTTCAGTCGCGGTGTCTTTTTGCGCCGCTGCCGACAAGCTGATCGGCGGACCTTACGTGGTAAACACGAGCACTCGGTCGGCGACCGTGATGTGGGTTGTGGAGACCGCATCTGCATCCCTCGGCGCCGCCCCCGAGAAACTCGACCGCAGGGCCGGCTCGCTGCATACCGAAAAGATCTCGTTCACCAACCTCGAGCCCGGTAAGACTTACTATTACGACATCGGGCAGGGCGAAGCGGGCAAGGGTTCGTTTAAGACTCCGCCGCGGTCCGGCCAGCCGTATCGCTTTCTGGTTTATGGCGACACGCGCACGCGCCACGACGTGCATCGCAAGGTGGTCGCAAGGATTCAGGAATCGCCCGCGCCGGACTTCGCGATCCAGACCGGCGACCTGGTGGAGAATGGCGCCGACCAGTCGCTCTGGCCGATCTTTTTCGATATCGAGCACGATTTTCTGCGACACACGACGCTGTTTCCCGCGCTGGGAAATCACGAACATAACGACAAGCAGTTCTTCGAATTCTTCGACCTGACGCTGCCGTATTATTCGTTCAACTGGGGCAATGCGCATTTTGCGGTGCTCGATACCGACGTAGCGAACGTGGCCGACACGCCGTCGGCTCGGGAGGCATTCTGGGCTGTGGAGAAGAAGTGGCTGGAAGAGGATCTGGCGAAGAATCAGGCTTCGGACTTTCGGTTCGTGGTCGGGCATCATGCGCCGATCACGGCGGTGGAGAGCCGTCAGGGAACCACAAAACAGATGGAAGAGGCGATGCCGCTCTATGAGAAGTACCATGTGCAGGCAGCGCTGTTTGGGCACGATCACAACTATCAGCACTACCTGAAGAACGGAATCCACTACGTGGTTTCGGGCGGAGGCGGAGCCCCGCTTTATGACGTGAAGATGCCTCCGAAGGACATTCTGGTAAAGGCGATCAGCGTGGAGAACTTTATTTGGGTGAGTGTGGAAGGAAACACCGCAAAGGTGGAGGTGCGTTCGATCGACGGGTCCGTGCTCGATGCATTTGAGTTAACCGGCGCGCCCGGACGCTAAACGAATCGGTACAGGAAGAACAGAATCATCGCGCCCACCACGGACATGCCGAATCCGGCGGGGTGGCCTTCCGGGTACCAGCCCGGCCAGCGTCCGATCTGACCGCCCAGCCAGCCTCCCGCCATGCCGAGAAGGCAGGTGACGATAAGTCCGGCCGGATCCCTGCCGGGAAGTAAGAATCAGGCTACCAGGCCAACCACAAGGCCGAATACGATGTGTCCGATCATGCTCATGTCTGTCGCAACTCCTTAGCGGGTTTATATAAGAAGGACGCCGAACCCAGCAGGTCTGGCGTCTTTTTCGATCAGCTTCTACTTAGTAGCTTTTTTCTTTCCCCCGGGCTCCTGGGCTGCCTTGTAGCCGGCCTTCACAGCGTCGCTCTCGGACATAAACTTACCCTTCTTGGTGTTGCCGTAGAACTGTCCGTCCTTGTGGTAGACCTTTGTCTCGGTGTTGACCCAAACGTCGCCTTTGGCTTTAGCAGCGGCGATGTCGGAGGTCGAAGGGGCGCCAGGCGCCGTCTTAGATGCCGCAGGCGTGCTCGACGGGCTTGCCGATCCGCCGGTCTTAGGCGCGGACGTGGAAGGTGTTGAGGGGGCGGGCGTGGTTGAAGGTGATGACGCCCCTCCGGACTTCGACGGTGATGACGGAGTGGTAGAGGGCGTGGCTCCGCCACCTCCGCTGCCTGTGGGGCTGCTCGAAGCAGAACCCGAGCCTCCGCCTGTCGAGGGAGCCGGCGTAGCTGCGCCCTTCCCGGTTTTCTTTCCGGTCTTTGCCGGGGCAGATGCCTTCCAGTTCGCCCTCGATGCCACCTGCTCCCATACCGCCGGCGCCAGGTTGCGCACCGCCGAGCATGCCCGCCAGAGCGCCGGAGAGGGGCTCCGGAAGCCTCGATTGCAGGAACCCGATCGTCGCGGTCACAGCCGCCTGAGCCTGTTCCTGGCTGAGCCCCGTTTTGGCGCACACTTCGCCTGCGATTTCTTCGATCATTCTCTCGTCTCCCTCGATTTTGAAACGTTCGCGCGAAGCGCACAACCGGCTCCGGCAACACCTGAGTCAGGTAGTATACATCAGAACTCGTACGACGAGAAAAGCACAGGCAAAATCAGACTGCGAGCGCGAATACGGGCGATTCCCGATTCACACCGCGCCGCGAAACATGCGGGAGCCCGGCGATTTCAGCCGCCGCCGCGCGGCGCATGCCCGCCGAGAGGCTTTCGCTCGGCGCCGCACCGGTACGCGACTCCTCTTCAGCGAGACAAAGGATACCAGCCAGCGCCGACCCGGTACTTTCGGGCCGATGATGGAAAGCGACCGCCTCGACTAGTTCCGGGGGTACACGCCATGCCGTCAGGAGATCTCCGCCGAGCGCCGCGTGATCCACCCCGTACATCAGCGTCTCGGCATAAACAAGAGGGAAGCCCGCGCTCAGGAGCGAGCACATCTCCGCCTGGATTTCGCCGGGGCAGCGCTGAGTCAGCAGTCTGCCGATATCGTGCAGCAATCCCGCCAGGTACGCGATCTCGGGATCGCTCCCGACTTCAGCCGCCAGTTCGTGCGCCAGCGCCGCAACTGTCTTCGAATGTTTCCAGATTTCCGCCAGCACTGCCGATGCGAAGAGAGTTCCGAAGCAGGCGGTGAGCAGCGTTTTGCGCGAGAACGGAATTCCCAGCCGCAGAATCGCCTGGGTGAGACTGCGGATTTCCGCGCCGCGCCCGAAGATTGCGGAGTTCGCCACGCCCAGCAGCCGCGCCGCGAGCACCGGATCCGACGCGGCGATTCGCTCCAGATCGGCGACCGACGCCTCATCGGCCGCCATTCGCATCAGCTTCGAGGCGGCTGCCGGAAGCACGGGCACGTTCTCCTTCAGATCCGGTCGGAAACGCGGCAGGATCAGGCTGCGCAAGGCCTCCGAAATCCCGGGTTCGTAGAGACCGGATGCTTCCGAGAGGAACCTCTCAATCGCGGAAGCGAGGGAACTCCCTTCATAAGCCGCGAACTCCACGGCCTCGTCGAAATCGCGACACGCATAGAGGTGAGCAGCGGTGATCTGCTTCTTCCCCGGCCGCCGGCAAAGCTCTGCCACCCGGCTGCAATGTGCTGCTGTTTCCGGATAGTCCGCCGCGCTGAACGCCGCGCCCGATCCCAAATCCCGCATCGATATTCTCCTGGTTGAGGATCTATCGGACGGAGGTCGGCAAGGGATTAGGACTCGACCGCAGGACGGGTACGGGATATCACAACGCCGGCTACGGGATATCACAACGCCGGCTACGGCTTCACCGCCCGCACGGCGACGATCGAGCTTCGCGCCGGTTCGCCCCGAATGATTTCGGTTCTCACCACGGCCTGGAAGTAATCGGGCAGGGTCTGCTTATCCGCGGTGCCGAAGCGTTGCATCAGGTCGCGAACGCCCGGGGGCGTCGTCATCAGATCCAGCGCCGCCATGGTCGCATAGGTATCGATGCCGGAGGAACTCACCATCCTCGTGCCCGCGCCCGCTCCCGGCAGCATGCTGAAGAGCGCATAGGTAGCCGCAAGTTCGTTGGTGGCCGGGTTCACTTCCGAATACCAGACCGCCGGTTCGCCCGGGGCGGGCGCACTGTTCACGATCTTCTCGGTTCCGAAACAAAGGAACGGAGTCTTGCCGATATTGAACTTCGTCTGCATATCGTTCGCCCACGGCGATCCGATGAAAATCACATTGGCGCCTTTGATATCGGCCCACGTCAGAGCGCGGCCGCGCACGGGACGGATGCGGTACCCGGCTCCCGAGGCCATTTCGGTCAGCTTGTGCATGGCCATGATTTCGCCAATGCCGGTCCAGCTGTCGCTGAACAGGAAAGGTCCCAGCGGCTCGATGCGCTTATCGAGCGCCGGGAGCGCGGAAGAGGCATGCACCTCGGCGCCGTTCGGCGCATTGAGCGGCCCATGATAAGTGATGTAAAGCCGCGGAGAACCCTTCGTTCTGAGGAACGCGGGGTTCGTAAAAGAAACGACAGTGTCGGTTCCGTGGCGGAACACGCTCTTCCAGAGAGCCGAAAGTGGCGGCCGCGTGAGGGCGTCATTCTCTGTGGCTGCCGGCTCTGTGGCTGCCGGATGAAGCCAGACGTGGCTGAGGATGCCATAAACCGTTCCGCCACCCAACGCCATGCCAAGCGCCATCGCGCCGGCCAAAAGTGTGATCGGGCGCCTCGGCCTGACTGGTTCGGCGGCGGGCTTGAACTCGATCCGCTCCGGCGGGGCGCTGACGCTCTCGGGCTCGGACTCTTCGATCTGATGCTGCTCGATCCGCAGCATGTAGCCGCCGCGCGGAATGACGAAGCGAATCTTTTCGTGAGCGCCCTCGCCCGCGTACCACGTCTCCAGAAGCTTGCGGAGCCGATGCGCATGGACGCGAACGATATTGTCCACGCGGCTGTCGAATTCACCGCTTCTGTGAAAGACGTCGATCGCGATGATCGATTCCTTGAGATGCTCGCCATCGGCCTGAAGGGCCTTGTCGACCAGGTATTGCAGCAAATGGCTCAGGCTGGCCGAGCGGCGCAGCAGATCCGATTTCAGAAGACGGTCGAGATGTTCGGCGACCAGCGCGGCGTCCGCACTCGATTCCGCTACCGGTAAAATTCCCACGCTCACAGTTGCGGCCAATCTTATCAAAAAAATGATGTCCGCGTCAGAGCGTCCTGTAAGAAAAAAAAGGGCTGCAGGCGAAGCCCGCAGCCCTCGTTCTCGGCGATGGCGCTAAAAATAGAACTTCAGCGCCACCTGCATCACTCGATTCTGGCCACCGATGCTGGCCACACCGTTGGCGGCGCCGTAGCCGAATCGCCCGCCGTTCACCGAACTTCCGTTTACGAGGTTGATCGGAAGGTTCGTGATCGTGTTCGAAGTCAGGCTGGCGAAGGTGGCGCTGGTGTTGACTCCGGTCCATTGAGTGGCGTTCAGAGCGTTATAACCCTCGAGCCGGAACTGGAAGTAACGTCTGGAATCCACCCCCACAGGGATGTTCTTGAAGAGGGTCAGGTTGAGGTTGCTCACGAACGGCAGGTTCAGGTAATCGTAACTGGACGTGTTGTTCGTGCTGCCGATCGGCGCCTGAATGAACGCGCTGGTATTGAACTCCTGGAAGATGCCGGTCTTGTTGCCGTTGGGGTTGGCCCCGGGAACGATGACCACGCGCGGACCGAAATCCGGATCGCCGGTGACGACGTTAGCCAGGCTCTGCCCTGTAACGCTGTAGGACGGAGTTGCCGGGAATCCGGAGCGGAAGCTGAGGATGCCGGAACTCTGCCACTTGTTGAACAGCAGCCGCGTCACCGGGTTGTTAAACACACCGGCCGATTTGCGGATGGGATCCGCGAACCAGTAGCTGTAGTTGATCACGAGGTTATTCGTCACGTCGTACGAGAGGCGGCCATAGTTCGTGGCGCGGATGTTCTGATTGGCGTTGGCGCTTGAGTTATAGATCGAATCGGCAGTGCCCAGGACTTTCGAGAACGTATACGCAACTCCGAAGGTTAGGTTTTGAGACATACGGCGGTTGGCGGTCAGCTGCAGCGAATTGTAGTTCGAAGTGCCGCCCCATTCCGCCAGATTGTAGTTGGCCACGCCGATGTATGGCCGGAACAGGTTCGTGAGCACGGTAGTCGTGCCGTTATAGGCCGGCGTCTGGGACGGGTTTTGATTCTGAGGAAGCCAGGCGCTGCCAAATGCCGGTGAGTTGATGTCCACCAGTTCGATCAGATGCCGCGTGATCTGGCCTACGTAAGCCGCCGAAACCAGGATATGGTAAGGAACTTCGCGCTCAACCGTCAGGTTGTAGCTGTAGACTGTGGGAACATGGCCATCCGGCGCATAGCCGGCCGATCCGCCCGCCGGGAATAGCGCGGAGCCAGCGTTCTGTAGATTGCTGAGAGGACTGTAGTAAATGGTAGCGGTATCCAGCGTGGGGGGAAGGCTCAATGAGCTGTACGTCGTATTGCCTTCAATGCGGTCGAAGTAAATTCCGGCGCCGACCCGCACCACTGTTTTCTGATCAACTTGATATGCCGCACCCAGACGAGGACCATACTGCACGCCCCGGTTGTTATACAGGCCGCGGGGATATCCGTTCGTGCCGCCCACCACAAAGCCGTTGTTCGGGTTGCCCGAGCCGGGAATGATCGCGCCGTAATAAACCGGCGGCAGGTAGGTCTTTGTAACGGGGTCGTAAGCGTTGACCTTGCCGGTCGCAGGGTTAATCGCCTCGGTATAAAGACGAACCGCCTGCGACTGGCTGTAGTACGACGGGTTGAAGGAAACGATCTGTCCCTTGGCGTCGTAAATCGGCTGGACAATGTAGAACCGCATTCCGTAATTGAGGGTCAGCTTACTGCTCACTTTCCACGTATCCTGGATATACCATTCGATGTTCGTGAAACGGTACTTGCCCGTCAGCTGGGCATTGGCCTGAGAATAAGTGTCGAAATTCCCCAGCAGCGCATTGGAAAATGCAAAGCCCGAATCGAGAGGATTGTTGTTGTCCTGACCGAAGCTGACATTGCCGGGCTGGTTGCCGTTGCTCTGGTCCTTGCGGTCCCGTTCGATCGAGAAACCCCACTTGACAGTGTGTTTCGGGAAGATCTTCGCCATGTTATCGACCCAGTTAAAGTTCGTGTTGTCGGCGAAGTTGGGCAGATTGTTTCCGAGGCTGGGAGCGTTTGACACGCCGCCGAAACTGACTTGGGGACCGACATTGCCAATATCGCCGTTCGGATACAGGTTTTGATAGGTGAGCCCTAACGCGCTGCGAGAATAATTCGGATAATTGATAGCGCTCTGCGGGATCAGATTCTGGCTGCCGCCCATAATGTACTCATTCGTCCATGTGGGGCTCAGGATCGTCGTTACGTTGATGGCGACCCCCCAGGCGGTTCGGTTTTCGTAGGCCAAGCCAATACCGGGGAAGCTGCTGCTTTCCCCGTAAGGATTCTGGAAACTCAGATCGTCCTTCGTAAAACGAACATAGGCGCGCCACTTGTCATTGATGTTGTCGTCAACTCGATAGGTTCCGATCGTGTCGGGCTGATGATACGACGCCGCGGAAGTGTAGTTGTAGGAATTGTTTCCCGCCACGTTTGGTAGTGGCATCACGTTCAGCAGCGCCTGGCCGTCATGGCTGATGCGGTTGGTCGGGATGATATTGCCGGGGAAAGGATTTCCGGTTGTCGGATCTTTGATCACGACGGGGACGCCGCTGCCGTTCTGAGTCAGAGAAAAATCTCCCAGCCGCTGAGCTGCGGTCGGCGTCGTCTTGTTGTTCGTGTTGGTCCCGATATACTGCTGCTGATATTCCTCGCTGGCGAAGAAGAACAGCTTATTCTTTTCCGTGTTGAACTTCTTCGGAATAAAGATCGGTCCGCCTACCGTGAATCCGGTGGTGTTGTACCGGTAGGTGGGTTTACGGGTGCCGTTATAGTTGTTTGTGAAAGTATTCGTGTCCAGGCTTTCATTGCGCAGGAACCCATACGCCGAGCCATGGAACTGCTTGCTTCCTCCTTTGGTGACAACGCTGATCATAGGGCCGCCCGCGTGGCCAAACTCAGCCGTGGCCGCATTGCTCACCACGCGGAATTCGGCGATCGTGTCGGGGTTCACCCATGTGGAGCAGCACATGTTAACGCCGCTGTCCATGTTGCTCATGCCGTCCAGCTTCACGCTGAGTTCGTCGTTGCGCGCCCCGTTCACGTTCGCGTTGTAACGGTTAGCGCCTACCGCGCCGGGAACGATCGCCAGCAACCCCATGAATCCGCGATCCACCAGCGGCAAGTCCACTGTTTGTTCGCCTGTCAGCACCGTCGCTTTTTCCGAGCTCTCGGTTTGCAGCTGCAGAGCGTTGGCCTGAACCGAGATGGTTTCGTTAATGGTGCCGACTTCAAGATGGATGGACGGTAATTCCAGATGTTCGTTCACATCGAGGACAATTTCCTTCTGCACGAACTTCTTGAACCCTGTGGCTTCCACAGTAAGGGTGTAGTTAGAGGGATTTACCGGAGTAAAGGCGAAAGTACCGTCAGACGAGGAATTCATCGTCCGAATACCGGCCTGCAATTCGTCGGTAAGAGTTACCTTTGCCCCCACCACACGCGCTCCCTGAGAGTCCAGGATGTTGCCGGACACGGAGCCTGAGGTGAGTTGAGCATGAGCCGGAGCTGTTGCAAACAGGACTGCGCAGAACGCAACAGTCTTAAGAAGTGATTTTCGTTCAAATACGTTTTTCATTGCTGCCTCTTCGTGGAGAGTTACCCTGCTGAGACAGGAGTTTAGCAACAAACCGACCGTCTGACTGGGTTAATACTGTCGGTTTTTACGGTTACAGGAGGGTTGCGCGGAATGTTAACCAACGATTAACGTCCCAACTCGTTCTGAAATAAAGGCTGGCTCGGCACCGAGTCTGCCAGGTGGTTCGATACGATTGTAACCGTGAAAACGCGTTGTTCGGCTGCCTCTGGGATCGGGAAATTAAGTTCAATTAGCGAACTAATCCGTCAGATCTCTCGCCTCTTCGCTCGATCCAGAATATGCTCGCAGGTGCGCACCGTCAGCGCCATCATGGTCAGTGTCGGATTGACGCAGCCGCTCGAAGGAAACGCCGCGCCATCGGTGACGAAAAGATTCGGCACCTCCCACACCTGGTTGAATGAATTGAGAACCGATGTTTTCGGATCCGTCCCCATCCGCGCCGTGCCCAGTTCATGCACGCAGGTTCCGGGCGGACGCGGCGTGTAATTCACTTCATAGATCTCCGCCCCCGCCTTCTCCATCATTTCGTGCGCCGTGTCGACGGCGTCCTTCATCATCTTCATCTCGTTATCGCTGTGGGCGCATTCGATGTGAAGTTCCGGAATGCCCCAGCGGTCTTTTGCGGTTGCATCGATAGAAACCCGGTTCTCGGGGCGCGCCAGCATTTCTCCGAAGGCCCAAAGGCGCGCAGAGTAGGGCCACTCTTCGCGAACGCTCCTCTTGAAATCGGCGCCGAACCCGTTGCGATGCAGGGCGTGAGTCGGGAACATGCCGCGGACCGCCTCACCCTGGTAGCCCCAGCCGCGGATATAGTCGGGGCGCTTCGTTTTCAGATTGCGAAAGCGCGGAATGTAAAGCCCATTAGCCCGGTTGTCGTCGAATTCGGCAATGGGGCCGGGCGCCGCCGGCAGGAAGCCCAGCACGCGGCAATCGATGGTGTGGTCCATCAGATACTTCCCCAGCGCCTCGTTCGATGCGCCGATCTTCGAAAGCATCAGCAGACGCGTCGATTCGAGCGTCGATGCGTTGAGCATCACCACTTTCGCCCGAACCTCTATGCTCTTGCCGGTTTGGCCGTCGATGAATTCCACCCCGCGAGCCTTGCCGTCTTTTCCCAGCAGAATTCGGTGCGCGATCGCGTTGGTTTGCAGCGTGAGCCGACCGGTCCTGACCGCGGCCGGCAACGTTGAAGACGGCGTAGAAAAATAAGACCCCGTCATGCAGCCGCGCCCGCAATGTCCGCACCAGTGGCAGGCCGCGCGGCCCTCATGGCGCTCAGTCAGGATAGCGGCTCGACCAATCGTCATAATCCGGTCGCCATAGCTCTCGACCACTTTCTTCAGCTTCCATTCGCCGCAGCTGAAGTTCATCGGGGGCATGAACTTGCCGTCCGGCAGCGCTTCATAACCCTCGGCGCGGCCACTCACCCCGATAAACGATTCCACAATGTTGTAGTAAGGCGCCAGGTCCTCATAACGAATCGGCCAGTCCTGCCCGTGGCCGTCGTGAGACGCGGCTTTGAAATCGTAATTGCTCAGCCGGTAGGTCTGCCGTCCCCACGCAAGGGTACGCCCCCCCACATTGCGTGAACGAATCCAGTTGAACGGTTTGTCCGCGGGCGTTGTGTAAGGCAGGTCGGCATCGTTCACGAAGAACTGCGTCGTGAATTCGTTGGCGAAGCGCGCCACGCTGCGCTGCCGCGTCTCGATATCGCCCGGCTTGCCAAAGCCGCGAAACGGCATCTGGTAGGGCCATGTATGCTCATTGAAATCCTTCGCGGGGTCGAGCTGCCGCCCGGCCTCGAGCATCAGGACCTTGAATCCGCCCTCGCAGAGTTGTTTCGCGGCCCAGCCGCCGGTCGCCCCGGAGCCCACCACGATTGCGTCGTATGTTTTCATGCCTGGTGCTCCGGATGTGTGCAGCCGTAGTAGTTCTTCAAAGCCGTATTGCCTTTATACTGCAGATCCCGATGGATACCGGCAGCCGAAGTGTAATATCCGTTCAGCGTCATCACTTTGAGCGTCCCGAAGAAACGCTCCAGCTCCGTCGAGGGTTTTTCCTCATTGCGCGCGGCCGCGCTCATCACGTCATGCCGGCGCGCGGCATCGAGCTGTGCAAAGGTCGAACCAAACGCGCGGTGAGCCTCCGCGTCGAACTCGTCGATTCCGAGCACCCACTCCTGTTGCACCGTTGCTTCGCTGTTTGCGAGCATCACGTCAATGAACAAACTCACGTTGGCTTCGCGAGCTCCGGGCGAGTGATCGTCGGCCGGCAGGATCGTTTCGGTGAGTGCGGCTACCGTCTCATTCGTCGCCGGACTGAAAAACTGAAGCCTGTATTCAGTCGGTGCGTTCGCGATCTGCAGTAACTGGCCCTTCGCGATATCTATGCGATCGGCCAGAAGTCCGGCCGAGAGTAAGGTGAGTGCGGTTCTTCGTTCCAAAGTGGGTTCCCTATTCAGTATCTGTCCAAAGGGACGGCATTGTGATCCAGTATCTGTCCAAACAGACAGGATTGTGGTGTTACAAGTGCTGTTTTACCGTTTCATCATGCCATATGGAACCGTAGAGCTTGCGCCGGGTATCTCATTGTGATAGGTTCTCCACACCATAGGTAGTTTCGCTGGCCAGGCCGCAAGGGTGATTGAATCAGTAAGCGCGAAGCTCAGTCCCGGTTGCACGGGCGAGACGGAGCGGCTCCCGGTCGCCGGCACAAAATACGAGGAGAGTTGATTTGATGCGCAATCTAATGTTACTTGCCGCGCTGTGTTGCACGGCGGGAATTGTCTCGGCCCAAACCCTGGGATCGCTCACCGGAGAAGTAAAAGATCCATCGGGAGCGGTGGCTCCCGGGGTCACAGTCACCCTTACCAACGTTGGGACCAATGCGGTGCGAACTAACGTGACCAACCAGGCGGGGATCTACAATTTCCCCGACATTGAACCGGCGGATTATGGAGTGAGTTTGAAGGCGAGCGGTTTTGAAACTACGAAGAGCAACTTCACCCTCCAGGTGGAACAGCACGCCCGTCTCGATTTCACTCTAGTCGTCGGACAGTCGAATCAGACGATCGAAGTCTCAGCCAATGCGGCGGCGCTGCAGACCGAAGACGCCACGGTCGGAACCGTCATTGAAGAGAAGCGCATCACCGATTTGCCCCTGGCCAGCCGCAATTTCTTCCAGCTGGTGCAGCTTAGCCCCAACGTGAACACCAACTTCGCCGCGCCCACGCAGGCCAGCGGCCGCGAAGGCGGCACGCGCGCGCAAGTCACGATTTCGATGGCCGGGAACCGCGCTACATGGACGAATTACACGCTCGACGGCGTCACCAACCTCGACATCGACTTCAACCTTTACATTATTCTTCCCTCCATCGACTTCATCCAGGAATTCAAGTCGCAAAGCGGGGTCTATCCCGCCGAGTTCGGGCGCGAAGCGGGACAAGTCAACGTCTCCACCAGGTCGGGCACGAATAACCTCCACGGAGCTCTGTACGATTTTCTTCGCAACATCGATCTGGACGCCAGAGGACGTAACTTCATTCTGCCCGTGGCCACCAAGAACCCCTACCAGCAGAACGAGTTCGGCTTCGTGATCGGAGGACCGGTCTGGATTCCCAAGGTGTTCCACGGAAGAAACAAACTGTTCTGGGAAACGAACTGGGAAGGCCTCAAGATTAAACAGGTCAATTTCAACACCAGCACTTTTCTCACGGCCAAGATGCGCACTGGCGATTTTTCCGAGTTCACCCTGCCTCTCTACAATCCGTTTAGCCGCGTTTGCACGCCCGGACCCAATTCCACCTGCCCCATTTCAACGCCGACGCAGACCGTAGCCGGCACCGGCACCCAAACCTATACGGCCGATCCCTTCCCCAACAACCAGATCCCCCCGAGTCTGATTCCCGCATCGACGCAGGTTTTCCTGAAAATCATGCCGATGCCGAACAGTCCGGGGTCTCCCGGCCAACCAGCCAACGCGCCCATTCTCAACAACTACGTCTGGACCGGGCTCACTCCTACCACGAAGTGGCAGTACAACCAACGCGTCGACTGGAACGAAAGCTCTAATTCCCAGTGGTTTGGGCGTTATAGCTGGACTTCGGAGGCCCTTCTGTCGCCCGGCGCCACCGGAGTCGACGGATCGATCACGAATACCTCCGCTCAGCAATGGGTGGTTTCCAACACGCGCGTGCTCTCGCCCACGAAAGTCAACGAAGCCCGCTGGGGTTACAGCAAGCTCTACAACGAGATCGCCCAGCAGTTGGGCGGTGTAACCAACTTCACTCAGGAACTCGGCATTCCGATCAACCTTCCCACCGGCAGCCTGTGGGGCGTTCCTCAGATCAACATGGGCAATGGCCTCTCCGGTTTCGGCAACAGTACCAACGGACCCTACATTTTCAATAACAAATATCATCAGTTCGTCGATAACTTCACCTGGAACCTGGGCAAGCACTCGATACGGCTGGGCGGCGAATACCGGCATAATGAATTTCCGTCGTTCGGCAACGAATACACGCGCGGATCTTTCACCTACAATGGCAACTATACGGCTGACCCCACGTCCATCGGGACCAACAAGGCGTCTCCCGGCTATATCGGCGCCGATTTCCTGCTGGGGACCTTTGACCAGGCCAGCATGGCAGTGAGCGCGGCCAACACGGACTATACCTCCAACGAATGGGGTCTCTATATCGACGACACCTGGAAAGTTACGCCCAAACTCACAGTTACCGCGGGTCTGCGCTGGGAAGTAGCGCAGCCCCTACTTGATACCAACGGCAATATGGAAAGCGCCGAACTCCGAGCCCCGGCATACAACTATCAGACGCTCTGCGCTCCCAATTGCGGACCTCCGGGAGCGGGTTTGAATGTCCAGAATCTTGCCTTGCATCCGATCTATGACCGTACCGGCAGCACCGGCGGCTATTGGGACGGCGTGAATTTCATCAACCCCTCGCTGGCAGTAGAGCGGAACGGTCAGTACGGTGCCCGCCTCGTGTATACGAACTGGCTGAACTTTGCTCCGCGAGTCGGCGTTGCCTACAGCCTGAATTCCAGCACCGTGATCCGGGCCGGGTTCGGCATCTTCTACGACCAGGAGAGCAAAAACTCCATATTCGACACTAACCGCAACCAGGCCGGCCGTTTTACCTCAAACCAGAACACCCACCTCGTCCCCACATTTACTTACACAAACTTCATCAACACCTCGACCCTCCCCATCATCATCAACCCGTCGGGTTTGTCGTGGGGAGTCGATCCCAATTTGCCGACCACTTACACGATGCAGTACATCCTGAACGTTCAGCACCAGTTCCGCGGGGGTGCCTCGGTCGAAGTCGGCTATAACGGAAACCAGGCGAGGCACACCGACTATCTCACCAATCAGAACCAGGCTCTTCCCGGGTACGTCGGCGTTTCGCTCCCCACCATCGTGCCCTATCCGGAACTCAATGCCGTCCAGTACCTGGTCGCCCAGGGAACGGGAAACTATAACGGCCTGGGTCTGAAGCTGACCCAGCGTCTGGGCAAGAACGCCACGCTCTTGGCTGGCTATACCTGGTCGAAGGCACTAACCGAAATCAGCGCCATTCGCGGCTCCAGCGGATCCTTCTCGCCCCAGAACAACCTGTGCCGGCAGTGCGATTACGCTGTTTCCGACTACGACGTTCCACAGCGCTTTACCGCCTCCGCCATTTACAACCTTCCGTTCGGGAAAGGCGAGAAGTACCTTGTCAGCCACGGTCGAATCATCAACGAGATCGTGGGCGGCTGGCAGACTTCGGCCATCTTCCTCATGCAGAGCGGGGCGCCGGTCAATCTGGCCTCGGGCCTCGACGCGTTGGGCAATACCGGTTACTCGCCCGACAACAACCGGTTGAACTGCACCGGCCTTAACCCGTACGGCTCGTTTAATAACCAGACCGATCAGTACCTCAATCAGGCGGCCTTCGGGAACGAAGTGGCCGTCCCGGGTTCCTACGCTTCCGAGGGCACCTGCTCACAGAACGCTTTCCGCGCGCTGCGCTGGTGGAACTGGGATACTTCTGTGATCAAAGACTTCCAGGTGAAAGAAGGGCAGAAACTTCAGTTGCGTATCGAAGGCTTTAATCCTCTGAACCACGTAGCCATCGGCGGCGCTCCCAGCGGCTGGGGAAACTCGACTACCACTCCGCAGGCTACATTCGGAATCGTCCGCGGCACTTCCACGGGTCAACGAATTGTCCAGATCGGACTGAAGTACATATTCTAAGAAACCGATTCTCTTGCTGAAAGATGCGGCCTGCCTCCAACAAGGGCAGGCCGTTTCCTTTTGGCCCGAATGATACTCTGACCTGGTCGATGAAGCCGAAGTCAGCAAAATCCCGTACGGCGCCTCAGCCTGGATCGGCAAGTTCCACGGCTGCCGTCAAACCTCGCAATCGGCATCTCCTGTTCGCGCTCGCTCTGGTCGCGATCACGCTCGCGGCCTGTGCGAATTCATTTGATGGTGGATTCGTGCTGGATAATCATGGCCTGCTGGTAAGCGACGCCCGGGTCCATGAGGCCACCGCTGAAAACCTCCGGCTCATCCTCGACCATACCTACTGGTGGCCAAGCGGCGAGACTGGCCTTTACCGGCCCTTCACAACGCTTTCCTGGTTGTTCAATTACGTCATCCTGGGAAACCGGGAAGATCCCGCCGGCTATCACTGGATCAACTTCCTGCTGCATGCGGGCAACGTACTGATGGCCTTTGCGCTCTCGCTCCGCTTTCTGCGCAGGGCCTGGCCGGCGTTCTTCATTGCCGCGCTGTGGGCTGTTCATCCGATCCTTACCGAGTCGGTCACAAACATCGCCGGTCGCGCGGACCTGCTGGCCGGCGGCGCGATACTCGGCGCTCTGCTGCTCTATCTCCGAAGTCTCGAAACGTTGGGCCTGCGGCGCATCGCATGGCTGGCCGGACTCTCGCTGGTCACAGCCATCGGCATTTTCTCCAAAGAAAGCGCCGCCATCCTTCCGGGCGTCATCGTTCTGTACGAACTGACCTTCCGCTCACGCCAGGGCCGCACGTTCGCGATGGGGCTCGTGGCCACGCTCTTGCCCATAGCCCTGATGTTCTGGCAGCGCTCCCGTGTGCTCGCCGGTGCTCCGCCTTATGAGATCCCGTTCACCGACAACCCGATCGTCGGCGCGGATTTCGTTGCGGGCCGGCTCACCGCCCTGAACGTGATTGCACGCTATTTTCGCCTCATCGCCTGGCCCGATACGCTCTCGGCCGATTACTCCTGGTCGCAAATACCGATCTCACGCGGCGGTCTCATGGACTGGGCGCTGGCCATAGCCGTGATCGCGATCGTTCCCGCTACGATACTGCTGTTTCGCCGCTTCGAGAAAAGTGAGGCAACGCGCGCGGCCCTGTTCTTCTTCTGGCTGGGGCTGCTCTCGCTCGCGCCGGTCTCGAATCTTCTGTATCCGGTCGCCATCATGGCCGAGCACTACCTGTATCTTCCCGCGCTCGGAGTCGTCGCATGCCTCGTGGCCGCGGTCTTTTCAACAGCCCAGCGCACCCGCGCCGCGAAGCGTGCCCCCGTGTTCCTCTGCCTGCTCATCGCCGCCCTCACTGCGCGCACATGGGTCAGAAATGCCGACTGGAAAGACGACCTGAGCATCGCCGCCGCCTCCGTCGCCGCCAGCCCCGCAAGCTACAAGACCCACGACCTGCTGGCCAACGCTTTATTCGCTGCCGATCCTTCCCACGCCAACATCGCCCGCGTCATTGAGGAATCGGAAAAGACGCGCGCCATTCTCGAACCGCTGCCGGATTCGCTCAAGCCTGCGCACCCCTATCTGTTCGCGGCTTCCTGCTACCTCGCCCGCGGAGATTCCGCCAAAGCCATCGCCGTGCTCCACCGGTTCGTGACTGTCGAAGCCGCCAGTCCCGGGCGCGTCAATGACCTTCGACAGGCCTATGGATATCTGACGCTCGCTTCTCTGTATCTCGATACAGGCGACCCCGTCCAGGCTTCGGAAGCGGCGCTGCGCTCGCGCGCGCTCGATCCCGCGAATGCGAAGGTCTATCTGAAGATGGCCGAAATTGCCCTGAAAACCCACCGCATCGACGATGCATTCATTCGCCTGACCGAGGGTGAGTTCGTGACCGGCGACGCCAACCTCAGACAGGCTCTGATCGACTTGTACCGCGGCGCGATGGCCCCAGGGAGTTGCGCGCTTGCGCCGGGGAAGGACGGGCCGGAGATCGATACCGCATGCCCCGTGGTTCGCGCCCACATCTGCGCGGCGGCGGCCTTTGTGGTCGCGACCCAACCCGATACGAAGACAATGTTCACGAACCGCTTCGCCTGCCCCATGTAGCGGGTGTCAACGCGCGGGACATCCGAACTCTTCTGTAAACATCCGCTCCCGTGTCCGCGCCGCGTCGTTCTGGCCCGTCTTAATAAGCGTCTCGATAGTGCCGGCCTCCGCCGCGCAAAGATGCCCGTGAACCATCGGGCACGCAGGGTTGAGCGCCGGCCCGCGAGGCCCTGCTGTCAGTGCGCAACTCCCCTGAACCGCAGAGCGTTTGTAAAGCTCCACAAGCGTCTCTCTCAGCGAGGGATCCGACATTACGAACGCGCCTTCCACCAGCGTCGTCGCAGCCTCATCTATCCGTCCGTCCGCTGCCGCGATTGCCGAGCGTTGCCGGTAGAGCTGCGAACTCAGCGGATTGAGCGCGCGCGCCTGGTCCGCTGCGGCCCGGGCCTTGTCTCTGTCGCCCGACCTCAGGTAAGCGATCGAAAGCAATGTATCGGCATCGCCTTGCCGGTCGTTGGTGATGCTTTCTGCATATTCCGGC
>Ga0302320_10012204_pt1 | contig 18088 bp, 15 predicted proteins | sample Bog_T0_3_FD_202130 | JGI IMG/M metagenome (GOLD analysis project Ga0302320, IMG submission 202130) | Peat permafrost microbial communities from Stordalen Mire near Abisko, Sweden - Bog_T0_3 | ecosystem: Environmental > Terrestrial > Soil > Wetlands > Peat | place: Sweden: Abisko, Stordalen Mire...
CCATATTTAAGCAGACCGGCGGATACGCTGCGCTGCGCGGCATCGACGAAGTCTTGCGCATGGGCGACGCCGCGACCGGTACCCGGGTGCTGCAGGATCTCTACGGTCAAATCAAAACGACCGCGCAAACCCCCGATCTCGAACTGCTGTGGGCCCGTCTGGGTGTTCCCACCGACCCCAAATCCGACTCCTTCGACGATGGCGCGCCGCTGGCGCCCATCCGCATCGCCATTACTTCCCGCCCAAGGCCGCCCTAGTGTTCCGAAAAGTTCGGCTCGCGCTTCTCGAAGAAGGCGCGCACGCCTTCCACGCAGTCGTGCGTCTCCAGCGACATTTCTTGAGCGCTGCGTTCCGCCCTAAGTTGTTCCTGCAGCGAATTGTCGAAGGTCGACGCGTGCAGGGCGCGAATCTGGCCCAGGACCGCGCACGGCCCGGAGGCAAGGCGGTGCGCCAGGGTTTGCGCCCTCAGCACGACTTCGGCGGCCGGCACCACGGCATAGGCGAGCCCCCACTCGAGCGCGGTCTTGGCATCGATTCTCTCCGCCAACAATAGCGACGACAGCGATCGGCCGGCACCGATGCGCCGCGCCAGATGAAAAGTGATTCCCGCATCCGGCACGAGGCCGAGCCGTGCAAACGACGGCAGGAAATAGGCGTTGTCGCCGGCGACGATGATGTCGCTGGCCAGGGCGAGGCTCATGCCGGCGCCGACGGCGGCGCCATTGACGGCTGCTACGATGGGAAACCGGAAGCCGCTCAGACGCAGTATCAAGGGATCCATGAAGCGGCGCATTTCAAAGTGAGCGCGCTGCCTCGCCTCCTGGGTTTTCAGATCCACCGAATGCAGATCCAAGCCGCTGCAGAAAACATCATTACTGCCGGTAATGACCACTGCCCGAGCACCGCCTTCGCCCTTCTGGATTTGATCGAGCGCCGAGTGCATCGCGCGAATGATGGTGATATCGATCGCGTTGCTGACTGCCGTGCGCTGAATCGCCAGCGTCGCGACGCCGTCGGAAACCGTCAACGATAAGGAATTCATGCGACTACCCCCTGACATGTACCATGCACCGCCGATTTCCCGCCGGTCGTCCCAGCGCTTTATTGTCAAGTCCGCTGCCCCGCCGATCGCCGATGTTCTGATCATGCCCCCTGGCAACTCCAGCCGCAAGCACGCCCCGGGGTGAATGCCCCCGGGCAGCCTTTTGGTCCGTCGCCTTGCGTTGCGCACCGTTGCGTGCCAGCGCGTGATCACGCAAACTTCCGCAACGCGTGAGCGACCCAATCCGGAGTACAACGATGTCGATGATTGACGGGCGCGCATGCGCCGCTTTGCTATTGACGACTGCCGGTTTCTTCACGATGGCGCGAGCCGCGCCCGTGCCGGTGCCGGTGCCGGCCGTGGAAGCCCTGCCGAACGAGACCCCGGCCGCTTACGTCCCGCGGGTCGACACCTTCGACTATATCAAGCGCGAAGTGATGATCCCGATGCGTGACGGCGTCAAATTGAAAACCATCATCATCATTCCCCGGGGCGCGCAACGCGCGCCGATCTTGCTGACGCGCACTCCCTATGACGCCGCGGATCGCATGGCGAAGAACAACAGCGCGCACATGTCCGCGCTGATCGACAGCAATGACGTAGCGGACGATGCGGTGGTCAACGGTGGATACATTCGCGCCACCCAGGACGTGCGCGGCAAGCATGGCTCGGAAGGCGAGTATGTCATGACACGGCCCTTGCGCGGGCCGTTGAATCCGACCGATGTCGATCACTCCACCGACACTTACGACACCATCGATTGGCTGGTCAAGAACGTTCCGCAGTCCAATGGCAAGGTGGGAATTCTCGGGATCTCCTATGACGGCTTTACCTCCCTCATGGCACTCGTAAATCCGCACCCCGCGCTGCGCGCCGCGGTGCCCATCAATGCCATGGTGGACGGCTGGCGGGGCGACGACTGGTTTCACAACGGCGCATTTCGCCTCGGCAGTCTCACTTATTTCGAAGGTCAGGAAGCCAACCGGCAAAGCGACATTACTTGGTGGACCAGTCACTACGACGACTACGACACATGGCTCTGCGCGGGTTCAGCCAGCGACATGGTGAAGCTGCACGGACTGGAACAAGTGGGCTTCACGAACAAGGTCATGAACCATCCGGCCTACGACGCCTTTTGGCAGGAGCAGGCGCTGGATAAGATCCTGGCCAAACAAGGCGTGACGGTGCCTACCATGCTGGTTCACAGCCTGTGGGACCAAGAAGATATCTACGGCAATATCGCTTTATACAAGGCGCTCAAGGCTCAGCAACCCGATAATCCCAATCTATATCTGGTCATCGGTCCCTGGTTCCACCATCAGGAACGGCTGGATGGCAGCGCGGTCGGCCAGATTCGCTTTGGCAGCGACACGGCGCAATATTTCCGGCTGCACGTGTTGCGGCCTTTTCTGGATCACTTTCTCAAGGACGATCCGACGCCGGTGGGAATCGCACCGGTGACCGCCTTCGAGACGGGCACGAATCGCTGGCTGGCATTGCCGACCTGGCCGAGTGGTTGCGAGTCCGGATGCGGCATCGATCATCAAAGTCTCTACCTGCAACCGGGCGGCAACTTACATCTGGGCGCGCCCGATGGCACCGCCTCCGATTTCGAGTCCTATGTTTCCGATCCCGCCAAACCCGTTCCGTATCTGACCCGTCCCATTCACATCGGCGATGAGGGAGAAACCAGCTGGCAGACCTGGCTGGTGAGTGACCAGCGAAACTCCGCATCGCGAACCGATGTCTTGAGCTTCGCGACGCCGGCGCTGAAGGAGCCGGTGAAAATCAGCGGCCAGCCCATCGCCAATCTGGTCGCATCGACCAGTGGATCAGACGGCGATTTCGTCGTGAAACTAATCGACGTGTACCCGGATGAAATGGGCCGCGAGCCCAAGATGGGCGGCTATCAATTGATGATTTCAGCGGACATTTTGCGCGGGCGTTACCGGGACTCGTTCAGCGATCCCAAGGCCATCCCGCCCGATCAGAAGCAGGTCTATCGTTTTATCCTGCCGACGGCCAATCACGTGTTCCTGCCCGGACATCGCATCATGGTTCAGGTGCAGTCGAGCTGGTTTCCGGTATACGACAGAAATCCGCAGACCTACGTGAAGAATATCTTTTTCGCCAAACCCGCCGATTACAAGAAAGCGACCATCAAGATATTCGACGGCGGATCGAATGCGAGCTTCGTCGACTTGCCGGTGGTGCGTTCCGCGAGATGAGTCCCGCACGCGCAGTCCCCAGCGCCGACTAGCTCGGCGGTGGCACTGGAGTTGAACAAAGGGCCGCCCCGAGGCGGCCCTTTATCCATGCTGATAACCCCAACATCAGCGCGGTCTGTCTCCGTGCTCATGCTCGTCTTTTTTCGGCGGTGCCTTCGGCCTTACCGGCTTTGGCGGCGTCTTCGCGGCCGGTCCGGCGGGCGCATGCGTCACCGCATTCGGCGCAGCACCGGGCGTCCTGGCGGGCGGTGGCGCCGCGCCACGTGCACCGACCACTCCCGGGCCGCTGAACGCAGCCGGTCGCGCCGTCGCCGCGATCGAGGGATGGCCACCATTGGCTTTGGCGGCCAGCGCCGGAGTCCGCGCGGCTTCCTGGACGTGCTGGCGCTGCACAGGCGTCGGCGCCACATGCGACTCCTGCGCGGCCGCTTTTTCCTGAGCAGTCGGTACCGCGGCAACCCCGCCGGCTCCGCCGTTGTAACTGACCTTGTTCACGGTGACATTGTTGATGACGGTCGTGTTGTAGGTGTTGTGAATGTTGGTCACGTTCACATTGGTCACGGACTGGTTGTACGCGAACGAATTGCCCGCCCATCGGCCGCCGGCAAATCCGACGCCCACATAGCCGAACCCATAATTCACGCCGCCGTAAAAGCCGACGTGCGGTCCCCAGTAGCCGCCGTGAAACGCATACACACCGCCCACGAAGCCCCAGTAGCCGGGGGTCCAAAGCACGCCGACACGCGGCGGCTGCACCCAGGTTCCGGGAACCCAGAAATAGCCACCACCGCCCCAGGACCAGTATCCAGGCGTCCACAGGTAGCCGTCTTCGGGGCAAGGCGGCTGCTGGTAATCCGGCAAGGGCGGCGGGGGTTCGTTCGCCTGCACCTCGACATCCACGGCCGGCGCCACGTAAGCCGGCGGTGGGGGGGGCGGCGGCACATAGACACGGGGCGGCGGCGGCGGAGCGACGCGCACCTGCGCAACGCAACCCCCGAGTATTGCCCCTGCCACCAGGGCCAGCGCAACGCCGGTCAGCGGCAGCGCCGATTGATGAAGACTTTTCCGTGATGTGCTCATAGTTACCCGCCAATGTATGTTGTATGTGCGCGGCAGCGTACGTCGTCGCGCGCCGTCCATGGAACATATAACGTCACAGTTCGGATCCCGACTACATCCGTGAAGCGAATGTAACGCGTCGGGTGTCACCTTCCGGCGACAGCAATTCAGCTACACAGGCTGGCAAGCCCACATTTTTCGGGCGCGGGCGACGCTGCGGCGGCTATCGTTTCGGCGGTGCCGCGGTAATGGCCGCCCGCAGCTCCGTGAGCTTCGATTTGATGACCTCTGCATTGTCAGGCCCCATTCGCATGAGGAGTTTCTGTCCGGCGGGCCGGGACTCGAGCGCGGGATCGGCAAAGGCATACATGACGTTCGGCCGAACCAGCTGGATGGGTCCGGCAGGCTGGGGCGTAGCCAACAAGCTGTCGATCACCTGGACCAGACGGTCGTTGAAATACCCGTTCGGATATCCCAGGTCCTGATAGGACTGCTGAAACAAGGGATAGAAGTGCACGTAGACAGCCGCGACTTGGCGCATGTCCAGTTTGCCCACCACGTCGACGATGGGTTGGTAGCGCGCGAAGTTTTGTGGATCCAGTGTCGCGTGCAACTCGTCACCTTCGGCGAGGAAGGACCCGCCTACCGGCGCGGTCGGCCGCTTCTCCACCGCCGCTTTTTGGCGCGGCAGATTGTCGATGGTGACGACGAGGTGACGGATGATGTTCTCCGGCAGCAGGTAGTCCTTCACCGCCGAGGCCCCGATGAGTCCCGAGAGCGCACCGCTCAGCGCCGGATCGCTGTCGGCGAGAGCAGGCAATGGGGCCTTCGACGCGGAATCATCTTGAGACGGCGGCACGGGATGCTGGATGGCAGGTTCAGCGGCCGGTTCCGCGGGCGCCGGCTGCTCGGCCACGGGCGCGCCCGGCAATGCAGCGTGACGGCTTTGCAGATAATACCAGACCCCTGCGGCGATCAAGACCACTGCGGCCGCCACTCCAATCATCGGTTTGTTGATCATCATGGTTCCTAGCTGGGCCGCCCGCGGCTTTGCATGCGCATCTGAAGTTCGTGCCGGCGATAGTCGATGACCAGTGTATCGAGCAAACCCAACGCATCCATGCCGATCAAGATCGCCGGCTCGCCCAACAGCTTCCACTGCTTGAAGATATACGCGTCGACGAAAGTCACGCCAGAATCGCTGATCTGAATGCCGCCGAGATGGATCGCCGGCATCGTGAATATTTCGCCGTTCTGAATGTCCTTCGTCGCACCGATGATTTGATCGGGCTTGCCGCGAAACAAATGATTGTTTTTTTCGAGCGCATCCCGCAGAGCAAGATTGGCGATGGTCGTCTGACCACCCGTGTCGATGATGGCCTTGGTGCGCACATCACCGATGACCACGTTGACGACCACCAGAGCGTTGCGTATGGAGTGAAACGGCACATCCACAAAATCACGCGGAGATTTCTCATTGCGCGAGTACGTAATGACGATTTTATCGTGGTGAAAGTCGATGAAAATCCGTTTGCCTTGCAAGCCTTCGGCCCCGAGTATTCCCTGAGCGCCCCCCAGGGCATCCGGCACGATGGGCAGCACGGGCGAATCGACCGCAAGATCACCCACCGTCAATGTATCGACGTGAATCGTCGGGACCGTGGCGAAGCCCGTCACGCCGCGCAATATCACGGGCGGCGATTGATCCGTCGGAATACCCAGCGCCAGAGCGACGAGCGAGGTCACCGCGCTGTGGCTCGCGCCGGTATCGAGCACCAGGCGGAACGGTCCATGGCCGTTTATCAGCACGGGCGCCCAGATGCGTCCTATCTGGTCGCGTCGAGTGGGCGATACGTAACGGGGCTCGGGAGCCTCGACCATGATGTCCGCGAGTTCTTCGATGGCCGTGGTCGACTCGCCCCGCGGCGGCGACCCTTCGGGCACCGTGGCGTGCGCCCATTGCGAGCCGAGAGCGAAGCTGCCGATCAACGCGATACCGACGCCGTACCATGGCTGGCGCCGTATTCCGAAAAATCCGCGAGCCCACATGTTCACTGCTGCAACCACCTTGAGCGAAGGATAGCACCAGGCATACCCGCCACCAATGTCTGATGCTGTGACGGGTGTTGCGAAGGCCGTGCCATGCTGTTGTGCGATTATGCGGTATCTATTGTTAATGCGATCAATATCTTACGGTCCATGAGCCTGCCATGAACCGGCCATGGGGTGGAACTCGCTGACTTGCAAAAGCAGCCGCTCGAATCTATATACAAAGGATACGCAACGAGCAGGGGAAACGCGTGGCTACAGGTTGGGCGGGCGATGGCGCGGTGCAAGATCAAATCGACGCGACGGTGAAAGACGGTGTCAAGCGGGCGCAGAGCCAATTGCCACGCGGGCCCTCATTGACTCATTGCGCGGAATGTGGGAACGAGATTCCACAGGCACGCCGAGAGGTTTTTGCGGGCGTTCGCCTCTGTGTGGCCTGCCAAGAGGAACTCGATCGGGACGCCGCAAAATTCGCCGGATATAACCGCCGTGGGAGCAAGGATAGCCAGCTGAGGTGATCGCTCCACCCCGCCCGTAAAAACGCTCTGTACCGCTTTTTATTGCTCCTCGCTGTATCTGTTATGCAACTCCGGCTTTGACACAATGATGGATGCCGGAAGTCCCGCGACTCCCGGCCCACAGAGGAGTCCGTATTGTGAGAATCGCCAAGCCGCTGCTACTGATCACTACCCCGCTCGGCGTGTTGGAAGGCTTCTATGAGTGCTACCGGCTCGCGGGCGGCCTGCTGTTCCTCATGGTGGCCATGGTGGGTGTGATGGGAGTCGCTCTGGCCAGCGTCGTCAGCGTCATTCGCCGCGAGGAACGCGCCTCGCGCCCGGCCGCGATCTCGCTGCATCCTAAGGAGAATCCATGCAAATCTTGATCCTGGTTCTGCTCATGTTGATCGTGGGAAGTTTGGGGCATGCATTGTCGTCGATGACCTCCGCAACTCCGGGTATCGAGCGATCGCAACGCATGGCCCGGGCATTGACCGTGCGCATCACGCTCTCGGCGGCGCTATTCGCCGTATTGTTGGTCGGCTACCATTTCGGCTGGATTCAACCGCACCGCGTGCATTGATTTCAACGAGCGCTGGCCGCGCGGGCCGACACACCGTAGTGTTGCGGCATGACGCTGTATCGCGCAGTGGCGCAGGATCTCGCAGACATGATTCGCGGCGGGTCGCTTGGGCTGGGCGATCGGCTTCCCTCGGTCCGCTCGTTGTGCCGTTCCCGCGGCGTGAGTCCCTCCACGGTGCTGCACGCCTATGAATCACTGGAGGCCCACGGCCTGATCGAATCCAGGCCGCGTTCCGGTTACTACGTATCCACGAGGCTGGCGTCAGTACCTGTCCCGCGCGCGACCAGGCCGAAATCGCGCTCCACCCGGGTGTCCGTGAGCGATTTGGTATTCGACACCTTGGAGGCGTCCCGCGACCGCGGGGTCATCCCCCTAGGCTCGGCTTTTCCCAGCCCGACGCTGTTTCCCTGGACGAAATTGGCGCGCTATCTCGGTAGCAGCGCGCGCCGTATGGACCCGTGGAACACGGTCGAAAGCCTGCCTCCCGGCAGCTCCGATCTGCGCCGACAAATTGCACGCCGTTATCTTCGACTCGGGATGAATATCGGCATCGAGCAAATAATCATCACGGCCGGAGCGCTCGAAGCGCTCAATCTGGCCCTGCAAACAGTGGTGCGGCCGGGCGACACCATCGCCGTCGAATCGCCGACATTTTACGGCTGTCTGCAGGCGGCGGAACGGCTCGCAGTGCATGTGGTGGAAATTCCCACGCATCCACGCGACGGCATCGATCTCGGCGCACTGTCCCGGGCCATTGCCAAGCATCCCATCCGCGCGTGCTGGTTCATGACCACATTGCATCATCCCACCGGAGCCATCGTGCCCGCCGACAAGAAGCGGGATCTGGTGCGGCTTTTGTCGACCCACGGCATTCCCCTCATCGAGGACGACGCCTACGCCGAGCTACAGTTCGCGTCCACTCCCTCGCCTCCCGCGAAGGCCTTCGACAAGAAGGGCCTGGTCATGCACTGCGGCTCGTTCAGTAAATGTCTCGCGCCCGGCTATCGCCTCGGATGGGTGGCGGGGGGCCGCTTCAGTGAGGAAATTGCACGGCGGAAAATAGAGTCCTCGCTGGCAACCAGCCTGCCCATCCAGCAATGCATCGCCGGTATGCTCAAGGATGGAGGCTACGACTCTCACCTCGCCGGACTTCGCCGATCGCTCGCGAATCAGCAGTCGGCCGTGCTGAACTCCGTGAGCGGTCATTTCCCGGCGGGCTATCGGGTGGCGGCGCCGGCGGGCGGATATTTCCTGTGGATCGAGTGCGCGGCGTCGGTGAACTCGATCGAAGTTCATCGGCTCGCCCTGGATTACGGCATATCCATCGCGCCGGGGCCCATGTTCTCCGCGCGCCGGCAATTCAGCAACTTCGTACGTCTCAACTGCGGTCATCCGTGGACTCCCGCGATGGACCGGGCTATTGCGCGTCTCGGAGAAATTCTGCGGCGTCGTTGACTTCCGGGGCCTTCGCCGAAGCGGCCATGGCGGGCGCGGCAGACTCCAAGCTCAAATCGCGCGACCTGCGGGCGGCATGCGACCGAATTTTCCGCTCTGAAAATCTCTCATGGCCGTTTCTATCTCTTCGCGCGAGTTCATCACGAAGGGCCCGTAGCCGACGATGGGTTCGGGAATCGGAACGCCGCTCAGCAGCAACAAAGTGCTGTTCGCGTCCGCATCGATGCTCACTTCATATCCGGCGCGATCCAACACCAGCAGTTCCGCGTCGGTTACCCGCCGAGAACCGTTGACCGTGACGGAGCCGCGCAGTACGGCGATGACCGCCGTATGGCCTTCGGAGACGGACAACGACGTCGTATGTCCGGCCTGCAGGCGCACGTCCCACACATTCAGAGGGCTGAATGTGGCGGCTGGACCGCCGCGGCCTTCGAAGTGGCCGGCGATCACGCGTACGCTGCCGGCGCCGGCGGCCAGCTCCACCCGCGGAATATTCGCGTCGAGCAGGGTTTGATATCGGGGCGCCGTCATCTTGTGTTCGGCCGGCAGGTTGACCCAGAGTTGCGCCATCTCCAAGGCTCCGCCGTCGCGCGTAAACGCCGGAGAGTGGAACTCCTCATGCAAGATCCCGGACGCCGCGGTCATCCACTGCACGTCGCCGGGCCCGATCAGTCCCGAATTGCCGACCGAATCGCGATGCGCAACTTGGCCTTGATAGACGATGGTGACGGTTTCAAAGCCGCGGTGCGGGTGCTCGCCGACGCCTCGCGGACGCACGGCCGGCGAAAATTGCGCCGGGCCCGCGTAGTCCAGCAACAGGAATGGGCTCAAATGCTTGCCCAAATTGTCATAGGAAAACAGGCTTCGCACCGGAAACCCATCGCCCACCCAATGACCCTTGGGACTTCGGTAAACACCCAGAACCGCTTTTCTCACCGGCAACCCCCCAGATTCGTCGGACCGACCATGCTCGCTATATGGGTTCGAAAACGCGATTTTCCAGGCATGGCGCGCGCCGTGGGACCGCAATTGCTGCGGCTGCCGCGTGGCTTTCGAACGGGTGATCTAAGCCTCGGCCAAGGTCCTCACATGCGCCACGGCGCTACGGCCGAGCGCCGCCAGGTTATAGCCGCCTTCGAGCATCGAGACGATGCGCTTCTGCGAATGCCGCGCCGCCAGCGCCATCAATTCCCCGGTGATCCACGCATAGTCCGCCTCGATCAAAGCCATGCCGCCCAGCAAATCCTCGCGGTGAGCGTCGAAGCCTGCGGAGATGAACAGCATTTGCGGCTTGAAACTCTCGAGCGCGGGCAGCCATTGCGCTTCGACGGCCTTCTTTGCCGCAGCACCGTCGCTGCCTTCGGCGAGCGGCACATTGATCATATTGGGCGCGGGATTGCCGGTGCCGCTGTAAGGATAGAATGGGTGCTGGAAAAAGCCTGCCATCAGCACACGGTCCCTCCATTGAGGCGCACTGAACATGTCCTCCGTGCCGTTGCCATGATGGACGTCGAAATCGATGATGGCGACCCGCTCGATGCCCTGCTTCTCGAGCGCATACGCCGCGGCGACCGCGACATTGTTGAAAATACAGAAGCCCATGGAGCGGACCTGGGTCGCGTGGTGGCCGCAGGGCCGCACCGCGCAGAATGCATTCTGAGACCGTCCGGCCAACAGCTCATCGACCGCCAACAGTCCCGCACCTGCCGCACGCCGCGCGGCGTTCAAGGAATGCGGATTCATCGCAGTGTCGGGATCGAGCTGCACTCTTCCTTCCGTGGGCGCGTTGTCGAAGATCAGATCGACATACTCCGCTTGATGTACGCGCTTCAGGTCGCCGGGCTCCGCCAGCGGCGCCTCCAAGCAACGCAGTTCGTCCAGCATGCCGGAGGAGCGCATTTGTTCATGGATGGCGCTCAACCGGGCGGGACATTCGGGGTGGCCGGGGCCCATGTCGTGGCGCAGGCAATCGGGATGGGTAATGTAGGCCGTCGTCATGGGGCGGATCATACATCCGATCCGGCGGCCCACTACATCTTCAATGGTCCAACGCCAGCCAGACGGCCTTAGGTTCGGTGAAATTCTCGATTGCCGTGTCGCCGTGTTCCCGGCCAAAGCCTGATTCTCCGGACCCGCCCCAAGGCAACCTCACGTCGGTGTATCCGTAGGTGTTGATCCAGACCGTGCCCGCCTTCAACCCGGCCGCCATACGATGCACGCGCCCGATGTCGGCGCTCCACACCCCGGCCGCAAGGCTGTAAGGAGTGCCGTTGGCGATGCGCAGGGCATCCGCGTCGTCTGCGAAGGGAATCACAGAGAGCACCGGCCCGAAAATCTCTTCCTGGGATATGCGCATCTCGTGCTCGACGCCGGCGAATACAGTGGGTTCCACGAAATAGCCCCTATCGCCGAGTCGCGCGCCCCCCGCCACCGCCGATGCGCCCTCGGCCTTGCCGATCTCGATGTAGCCCAGCACCGTCTTCATCTGGGGCGCCGAGATCACCGGACCCATCGTAGTTGTCGGATCGCCGGGATCTCCGACGCGGATGGCGCGTGCGCGCTCCGCTAGCCGCTGCACTACCTCGTCGTACACCGGTCGCTGCACCAGCACCCGCGAACCGGCGGAGCACACCTGGCCAGCGTTGAAGAATATTCCCGATGCCGCGGAGCGCACGGCACGATCGAGATTTGCGTCGGCGAAAATCACATTGGCGGACTTGCCGCCGAGCTCTAGAGTTACCTTTTTGAAGTTGCCGGCGGCGCCCTGCAAAATTCCCCGGCCGACTCGTGGAGAACCGGTAAACGTCACTTTGTCGACGCCCGGGTGCCGCGCCAACGCCTCGCCGACCACGCTGCCCTTGCCGCACACCACATTGAGCGCCCCGGGGGGCAGCCCCGCTTCCAGGAACAAGGCAGCCACTCGCAACATGGAAAGCGGAGTGAGTTCCGCCGGTTTCACCACCAAGGTGCAACCACAGGCAAGCGCAGGCGCGATTTTCCACATGCCGATCATGAGTGGAAAGTTCCACGGCACGATGGCAGCGACCACGCCCACCGGTTCACGCACCGTGTAGGTCAATGCGTCGGGCCGCACGGGAATGACCTGACCGGTTATCTTGTCGCACCAACCTGCGTAGTAGCGTACCGTATCGATGACCGCGGCCATGTCCTGCCGCCGCACCGCCGCCAGCGGTTTTCCGGCATCCAAGCTTTCCAGTTCGATGAGTTCGTCCTGATGCAGTTCGAGGAGCGCCGCAGCCCGCTGCAGTATGCGGCCGCGCTCGGCGGCCCGCATGCCGCTCCAAACCTTGAGCGCTGCGCGCGCCGCGATGACCGCGAGATCCACGTCGGCTGCCCCCCCTTCGGCCACCTCGGCAATCGGCTCTTCCGTGGCTGGATTCAAATCGATGGAATACCGGCCGCCGATGGGTGCCGCAGGCAGGCCATTGATGAATAATTCTTGGCGATCAAGATCGACACGACAATCCATGGATATCTCCTCGACGGGCGGCCGCCATCAAACGCGGCGAGGCCCGAAAACTGAATTGGGGCGTTTTCAGTGTGGAATCAACCGAGAAAATCGTCTAATCGTTTGGATGGATCGCTTGATAAGCGCGGCTAATCAGCCGGTGGCGTGAGTTTCAGCCTAGTGTCAGGTCGAATCGCCGTTGCAGATCGAGGCCGCGCGCAACTTCCCACACCATCGCGGTAATGGGAGAAAGCGCGGGCCGATTGTGCGCGATCAAGCCGATGGCGCGAGTCAGTTGCGGCAACAGCGGTCTGGCCTGAACCCGCTGCGTGAGATCGAAAAAATTGAGCAAACTGTGCGGCACGATGCTGTAGAGCCCGGCTTCGCTCACATGAGCGTACAGTGAAAACAAGGAATCAGTCTCGAGAACGACCGTAGGTTGAACGCCGACTCTGCGGAAGGCCGCATCGATGACCTGCCGATTGCGCATCTTTCCGGTCAGCAGACACAGCGGCAGTCGCGCCGCCTCGTCCCAGGTCAACGTAGGTTCGAGCGAGACCCCGCGGCCGGCCAAGAGCACATATCGCTCGTCAAACATATGCAGCTTTTCGAATCCCTCGATGACCTTGTCCTCCAGGTAGGTCAGCCCTAAATCGAGTTCGAAGTGATCCAGCTGGCTGACGATGGCCTCGGCGCTCAAAGATGACACCACATAGCGAATATTCGGATACGCGGCAAAGCAAGGCCCCGTCAGCAAGGCGGCCACGGTCATGGTGGTCGGAATCGCGCCGATGCGCAGAGTGCCGGCCATGCTTGATTTGGCGACCGATGCGTCCTCGCGCATATAAGCCAGGGAGGCCAAGGTCTGCTGCGCCCATACCAGGACCCGCTCGCCCTCGGCCGTCAGCCCCAGATAACGCCGTCCGCGCCGAACGATCATGACGCCCAGCTCCTTTTCCAGACTGCGGATGCCCGATGACAGCGCCGGTTGCGAGACATGGCAAAGATCGGCGGCCTTCGCGAAATGTCTTTCGCGAGCCACGGTGACGAGATATTCGAGCTGACGTATGAACATGGGTGTGGGTGAGTGCGCAGGTTAGACTGCGCGCAGCACGGAAGCCAGCGCGCTGATGCGGGCATGCGGTCGCCGGCTGGCCGGTGGATGTATGCTGTAGCATGCCGGCTCAGCGAATAGCGGCGGCAACCGTTCAGTCAACATCCAGGAGAGATCGATGTCCGTGCCCCTTGAAATGAGCGTGATTGAAATCGCGGCGCCCGGCGGACCGGAACAGCTGAAGCTTGCACAGAGGCCGGTACCGCACCCCGGATCGGAAGAAGTGCTGATTCGCGTGGCTGCCGCCGGCGTAAATCGACCCGACGTGATGCAACGCCAAGGCCGCTATCCGCCACCCCCCGGCGCCTCCGATTTGCCGGGATTGGAAATCGCCGGAGAAATCGCTGCGTTGGGACCCAAGGTCTCGGGATGGTCGATCGGTGACAAAGTCACGGCCCTGTTGCCCGGGGGCGGATATGCGGCCTATGCGGTCGCGGCGGCTCCGTTGTGCCTGCCGGTGCCGGACGGAGTCAGCATGGTGGAAGCGGCCGCGATTCCGGAAACCTTCTTTACGGTGTGGACTAATTTATTCGATCGAGGCCGTTGTCAAGCCGGAGATACGGTGCTGATTCACGGAGGCACCAGCGGCATCGGTACCACGGCGATTCAACTAGCGGCGGCGTGGGGAGCGCGCGTATTCGCCACGGCCGGATCCGATGACAAGGCTCGTGCCTGCGAGCGGCTCGGAGCGGTTCGCGGAATCAACTACCGCACCGAGGACTTCGTCGAGGTGATGCGCGCCGAAACCGGCGGCAAGGGTGTCGACGTGACTCTGGATATGGTTTGCGGCAGCTATGTCGCGCGCAATATCGAAATCGCGGCCCTCGAGGGGCGAATCGTCGCGATTTCATTGCTCGGGGGATCACGGGCTGAAATCAATATGGGGCTGATTCTCACCAAGAGATTGACACTCACGGGTTCGACGCTGCGGACCCGAACCGTCGCACAGAAGGCCGCCGTTGCCGATGCAGTACGCAAGAACGTCTGGCCGCTGCTCGCCGCAGGCCGGGTCCGGCCCGTGATTCATGCCACCTTTCCTTTGGCGCAAGCCTCAGAAGCGCACCGTCTCATGGAGACGTCGAATCACATTGGAAAAATTGTGCTGACAGTCTGAAGTGCGGCCATGGCCGCCGCCATTCGGATAATCGACCGCCGGCGCGTTCCAGGCAACCAAGTTAGGTGATATAGTTTTGCCAGAATAAAAATAGCCCGACGGTATACGACCGTCTCTTCGATTCACTGGGAGAAGCCGTGGGATCCGATATCGGTATCGCGCAGAGTGCAACCCTCAAACCCATCGGCGAGATTGCCGCCCGCCTGGGAATTCCGCCCGACAGCATCGAGAACTACGGCCGCTACAAAGCCAAGGTCGCTCTCGACTATATCGACAGCCTGAAGGACAGACCCGACGGCAAACTCATTTTGGTCACCGCGCTGAGTCCGACGCCCGCAGGCGAAGGCAAGACGACGACCACCGTGGGACTCGGCGACGCGCTCAACAAGATCGGCAAAAAGGCGGTCATTTGCCTGCGCGAACCCAGCCTGGGGCCGGTATTCGGCATGAAGGGCGGTGCTGCCGGCGGCGGTTACGCGCAGGTCGTGCCCATGGAAGACATCAACCTGCACTTCACGGGAGATTTCAGCGCCATTGGACTGGCGCACAACTTGCTGGCGGCGCTGATCGACAATCACGTCTACCACGGCAACGAGTTGGGTTTCGACGTTCGGCGCATCACCTGGAAGCGGGTGATGGACATGAACGACCGCGCTTTGCGCGAAATCACCGTCGGCCTTGGCGGCGCCAGCAATGGATTTCCCCGCCAGGACGGCTTCGATATCGTAGTGGCCTCCGAGGTCATGGCGATTTTCTGCCTTGCGAACAGCCTCGTCGATCTTAAGCAGCGGCTCGGCAACATCGTGGTGGGCTATCGTCGCGACATGAGCCCTATCCGTGCCAGCGACCTCAAGGCGCAGGGCGCGATGACGGTGCTGCTCAAGGAGGCCCTCAAGCCGAACCTGGTGCAGACTCTGGAGAATAATCCAGCGTTCATCCATGGCGGACCGTTCGCCAACATCGCGCACGGCTGCAACTCAGTGCTCGCGACCACGACTGCGTTGAAACTCGCAGACTACGTGGTCACGGAAGCAGGCTTCGGCGCGGACCTCGGCGCCGAGAAGTTCATCGACATCAAGTGCCGCAAATCCGGTCTGCGCCCGGCGGCCGTGGTGATCGTCGCGACCATACGTGCCCTGAAGTATCACGGCGGCGCGGAACTCAAGGAAATCAACCACGAGAATCTCGCGGCGCTGGAAAAGGGAATGGCGAATCTGCAGCGGCACGTGGCCAATGTGCGCAATCACTATGGATTACCCTGCGTGGTCTCGGTCAATCACTTCACCGCCGACACCGACGCCGAGCACGCTCTTCTGGCCAAGAAGATGGCGGCGCTCGACGTGCCGCTGGCGCTCGCCCGGCATTGGGCCGAGGGCGGCGCGGGCGCGACCGACGTGGCCCGCAAGGTGGTCGAACTCGTCGATGAGGGAAAATCGAACTTCCGCTTCGTCTATGACGACAAGCAGACGCTATGGGAAAAGATAAAGAGTGTCGCCACCAAAATTTACGGCGCCACCGACATCTCGGCCGACGCAAAGATCCGAGCGCGCATCGAACAGCTACAAACGCACTACGGACATTATCCCGTGTGTATTGCCAAAACCCAGTACTCCTTCTCCACTGATCCTACCGCCCGCGGCGCACCCAGCGGACATGTGGTCAACATCCGCGAGGTGCGTCTGGCGGCGGGCGCGGAGTTCATCGTGGTGGTATGCGGTGATGTCATGACCATGCCGGGGCTGCCGAAGGTGCCCTCCGCGGATAAAATCGACATCGACGCCCAGGGACGCGTTGTCGGTCTGTTCTAGTTCGCCTGCCGCGCGCCCATCAACTGCCGAGAATACTGCCCACGGCAAGCCCCGCCTCGGAGCACACCTGCGGCGCGGGGAGTTTCTTTCCGCCGTCATGGCGCAGCTTGAAAATCTCGATCTGTCCTCCTTGCGCGGTCACGAAAATACTCTGCTCACCGACGGCGGTGACGGCGCCGATACGTCCTCGAACCTGCGCTAGAGTGCGCGTGGGATGCTTGCGAGCGGCGTGCAAGCGCAAATTCTTGCCATTGAACGTCGTCCAGGCGGCGGGCGCCGGATCGCAGCCCCGGATGAGGTTGTAGACTACGTCGACGTGGTTGTGCCAATTGACCCGCGCCTCTTCGTCTCGACACCAGCCTTCGTAGCTGGCCTGAGTTTCGTCTTGTGGCGTGGCCCCGGCGCCGTGGTCCACGACCAGATCGGCGGCTTCCTGCAGCGCGGCTATTCCCATGGGGAACAGGCTATCGAAGTACACTTTGCCGAGCGTGTCATCGGCGCCGATGGGAATCTCCTTTTGCAGGATGACCGGGCCTTCGTCTAGACCGTCCGTCGGTCGAAAGATGGTCAATCCGGTGCGAGTGTCGCCGCGAATGATCGGCCAGTTGATGGAACTGGGACCCCGGTAACGGGGCAGCAGAGAGGGGTGGAACTGAATCGTGCCATGACGTGGAATATTGGCGAATTCCTGCGGAACGAACTGCAGAACATAGGCCATGATTCCGAGATCGGGGGCGAGGCTGCCGAGGGTGCGGCGTGCCTCCTCGGTCTTGAGAGACTCTAGCCGGTAGACCGGGACGTGACGCCGCTCCGCCGCAATCCGCAATGGATCGGGAATTTCGCCCGGCTTTTCCGCAGCGCAGAACACTCCGATGACCGCGTCGCCTCGTTGCAGGAATGCCTCGAGTGCCGCTGCGCCGAAATCGCTTTGTCCTACGAGTGCAATTCGCATAGGCTCGTGAGCCCTCCGGCGCCCAGGAGTCGTGATATCTCATATATCATAACTCAGAATCTCCGGGTACAATTTGCGTGAGTCTACGCCTCAAAAAGGAGATCCCATGGCTGGCCGCAATTTTCTGTTCGTTCCCGGGCCCACCAACGTGCCTGATCGCGTATTGCGCGCCATGACGGTATCGATGGAAGACCACCGTTCACCCATATTCCCTGAATTGACTCGCGCCTGCTTGAACGCCTTGAAGCCGGTGTTCAAGACGGCCACCGGCAGCCCCATCCTGTTTCCATCCTCGGGGACGGGGTGTTGGGAAGCGGCTCTGACCAACTGTCTGAACCCCGGCGACAAGGTTCTAGCCTCTCGGTTCGGCCAGTTCAGCCATCTTTGGGCGGACATGTGCACACGGCTGGGCTTCGAAGTGGAATTGCTGGAAACCCCTTGGGGCGAAGGCGCGCCGGTCGAACGGTATCTGGAATCGCTCGGTGCAGACAAACAACACAAGATCAAAGCCGTATTGGTTTGTCAAAACGAAACTGCGACCGGGGTGACCAGCGACGTCGCCGCCATTCGCCGCGCCATGGACAGCGTCAAACATCCCGCCCTGCTGTTCGTGGACTCGGTGAGCGCTCTCGCGAGCATCGATTTTCGAATGGACGATTGGGGAGTCGACGTTTGCGTGAGCGGTTCCCAGAAGGGACTGATGTTGCCCGCAGGCATG
>Ga0302320_10012205_pt1 | contig 18087 bp, 13 predicted proteins | sample Bog_T0_3_FD_202130 | JGI IMG/M metagenome (GOLD analysis project Ga0302320, IMG submission 202130) | Peat permafrost microbial communities from Stordalen Mire near Abisko, Sweden - Bog_T0_3 | ecosystem: Environmental > Terrestrial > Soil > Wetlands > Peat | place: Sweden: Abisko, Stordalen Mire...
CCCCGTCGAACTGTCCATTCGTTGCCAATGCGAAGGCCCCTTTCCAGCTTGCACCCTGTTGGCGAACGATGCAAGAACATCCGTTCAGCAGGTTTTTCAATCGCTGGCAGCTCTCTTACAAGAGGGCCTGTAGATCGCTCAGAATCGCTCTGAAAACACGGCCCCGATAGCTGCTGGACCTGTCGGCCTGAGTGAGGCAGGACCTCTCTGAGGGATACTCTACGCATTCTGACCGGTGTACGCATTCAGGGTATTCAGTGCATCCATAGGACGCTTGACTTCTGACTGCATCACTCTCGTAATGGACTCGCGGCGCTTGGCTGTCGCAACGGGGGAATGAAATGGCACCTGAGGCAAGAGGCGGATTGGTTGGGAAGGTGTGCGCGTCGTGTAATACATGGAAGCCGCTCGATGATTTTTGCAAAGACGGTTCAAAGGGACCAACGCAGGGGGGGAAGGCATTGCCGATGCAAAATCTGCTACAAGCGAGGCCGCGCGTCTCAGAAAGCGAATCGGGACACTATCTAATGAGCTTCGGAAGCGTGACGCACTGACCCACGTTATCGCCAGCCGATGTCTCAGAAGAGAACGTATGCTTCTTTTCGGTCGTCCATTTTGATGTATACCTTCCGCTCGACAGACGCATGTCGATGTGAAACGCGAGACTCGCGTCAGCGGTGCTTGTGTAATGGAGGTCCAAGGTGAGTTCGCCCTCCGACTTTACAACGTCAAGCGAAGTGCCGCTGCCGTCGGGCCTCCAGTGCGCCACTCCGTTTCGGAAGGATTCAGCAACGGCGGTGGCAGATACTTTTTCAATGCCATCGTAGAACCGCGTGAAATCAAATACAGAAACCCCATCGCGGAGTAGGAAGAAATCGTCGTAGATCGGTTTGTGCCCCCCGAAAGGCAAGTCGCGCGGCAAGTCAAAGCAAGCCCAGGTCGCGGTCTTGAGAGCCCTGTCACCGCCTCGCCACATTTGTCCGAAGGTCGTGCAAGCCTTTCCCTCTGGGCACTCTGGAATCGCCACGGATTTGTCTCGCGCATCGCGTTGAGGACGACTTTCCTGTGCTTTGCATGGTGTCAATGAGAGGAAGATCACTCCGACGCACAAGGCGGCCCTCATGTTTCCCCTCCTTAGCTGCATTGGAGCCCTGACTTGCCGATTAGGTTAGCACAATGCCGAGGATCAAGGCCGTTCCCCTTGCAGCAACGGGGAACCATTTCCCTGAGTGGTTCCCGTCGCGTCTCAGATTTTGAGCAGGTGTAGCTCGGGAACCGTTGATTCTGCAAGGCGTGTCAAAGTTTTGTACAACCATGCATATATTGATCCTAAGCGACTTGTATTTGCATTGTTACTCCCACTCGATAGTGCCGGGGGGCTTGCTGGTGATGTCGTAGACGACGCGGTTGATGCCGCGGACTTCGTTGACGATGCGGCTGCTGATGCGCTTGAGGACTTCGTAGGGGAGCGGGGTCCAGTCGGCGGTCATGCCGTCCTCGGAGTGGACGGCGCGGACGGCGGCGGTGTAGGCGTAGGTGCGCTGGTCGCCCATGACGCCTACGCTCATGACGGGGAGCAGGACGGCGAAGCTCTGCCAGATGGAGTTGTAGAGACCGGCGGCTTTGATTTCGGCGACAACGATTTCGTCGGCTTCCTGGAGCAGGGCGACGCGCTCGGGGGTGACTTCGCCAAGGATGCGGACGGCGAGGCCGGGGCCGGGGAAGGGCTGGCGGCCGAGGACATCTTCGGGCATGTGGAGGTCGCGTCCGATGCGGCGGACCTCGTCTTTGAAGAGATCGCGCAGGGGCTCGATGAGCTTGAGCCTCATCTCCAGCGGCAGGCCGCCGACGTTGTGGTGGCTCTTGATGGTCTGGCTGGGGCCTTTCACGGAGCTGGACTCGATGACGTCGGGGTAGAGGGTGCCTTGCACTAACCAGTCGACCCCGCCGGTTTGTTTGGCGATGCGCGCGGCTTCGTCGTCAAAGACGGCGATGAACTCGGCGCCTATTCTTTTTCTCTTGGTTTCGGGGTCGGTGACGCCGGCTAGCTGGGCGAGGAAGCGCTGGCTGGCGTCGACGGCGACGATGTTGAGGCCTAGCTTGCCGCGGAGATTGGTTTGTACGTTTTGGAATTCGTTTTTGCGCAGGACGCCGTTGTTGACGAAGATGCAGGTGAGCTGGGAGCCGATGGCCTTGTGGACTAGGACGGCGGCTACGGAGGAGTCGACTCCGCCGGAGAGGCCGCAGATGACGTGGCCTGTGCCGACTTTCTCGCGGATGGAAGCGACGGTGGATTCGATGAAGTGGGCGGGGGTCCAGTCGCCGGCTGCGCCGCAGATGTTAAAGACGAAGTTCTTGATGAGCTGGGGGCCGAGGGGTGTGTGGTGGACCTCGGGATGGAATTGGACGGCCCAGATGCGGCGCTCGTCGTTGGCGATGGCGGCGAGGGCGTTGGAGGTGACGGCCGTGCGGTGGAAGCCGGCGGGGAGCTGGGCGGCCTCGTCGCCGTGGGACATCCAGACCTGAAGCGTGGCGGGAAGGCCGGTGAACAGCGGCGTTGAGCTGTCTTCGATTTGCACTTCGGCGTGGCCGTATTCGTGGCGGAGGCCGGAGAGGACTTTGCCGCCGAGGTGGTGAACGATGAAGTGGAGGCCGTAGCAGATGCCGAGGATCGGGACCGGGAGCTCGAGGATGCGCGGATCGGCGGCGGGGGCATCGGCGTCGTAGACCGAGGAGGGTCCGCCGGAGAGGATGATGCCGAGGGGCTGGAGGGCCTGGATTTCAGCCAGAGGCGCGGTGCAGGGCAGGACGACGGAGAAGACGTTCTGTTCGCGGATGCGCCGGGCGATGAGCTGGGTGTATTGCGAACCGAAGTCGAGGATGACGATTGTCTGGGTGGCCACAGAGTAGTTTGGCAGGGGGCGGGGCGGGATGTAAAGACGTCGCGCGGGAAGGGAAACAGGTGAGGGAGGGCTGCGCTCAGCCGGGCGCGACGGACGAATTCAGCGGGAGGGGGATTTGCAGAAGGTAAAAGGTGTTGCGGGAGGGGTAGAATTCTGTACCAGAAATCTGTGCGGTGGCGGTTGGTTCTCCTAATGGCAGGCGGGGTGGTGTTCCCGAAGTTCATTCAAGAACAACTGCAGATCCTTCGACTCACCACCCCCAAGCTGAAAAGCGCTTGGGGCCCCGTTCGCTCAGGATGACGGCAACTAGGCAACTATTTGTTGTGAGCTTCAGGGGCATGACACCGGGGTCTTCTGGCTTAACGGGCCGGGGGCTGCGATTTGGGGTGGGCCGGTTGCGGCTGGCTGGGTTTGGAACTCATCGACAGGGGATGTTCAGCTCCCCGGAAATGGACAAGAGCATGAAAAAGGTCGTTCTTTCTCGCCGCGCATTTTTGCGCGCTACTGCCGGGACTGCCGGCGCTTCGCTGATGGCCGGAGCCACGCTGCTGGAGCCGGAGATGTTGTTTGCCGCGGATCAGGCGGTTGCGCCCAGCGACACGGTTCGCTTTGGGATTGTGGGCGTGGGCATGGAAGGAAGCGGATTGCTTTCAACGGCGATCAAGCTGCCCGGCGTGGAGTGCGTGGCAGCGGCGGATCTCTACGATGGCCGTCACGATCTGGCGAAGGAGATTGTGGGCAAGCCGATCAGGACCACGCGGCGGTATCAGGAACTGCTGGACGCAAAAGACATTGACGCCATTGTGGTGGCGGTGCCGGACCACTGGCACAAGCAGGTGGTGGTGGATGCTTTGGCGGCGGGCAAAGATGTGTATTGCGAGAAGCCGATGTCGCACAGCGCCTCAGATGGACTGGCGATGGTGGCGGCGGCGAAGAAGGGCGACCGGATTGTGCAGATTGGAGCGCAACGGACGAGTTCCGCGGTGTCAGCCAAGGCGAAAGAACTGCTGGCGCAGGGCGTGATTGGCGATCTGAACCTGATCGAGATGACGTACGGGCGCAACGACCCGACGGGGGCGTGGGAGTATCCTCCGCCGCCGGATTTGTCACCGGAGAACCTGGACTGGGAAACGTGGCTGGGGACGGCGCCGAAAAAGCCGTTTGACCCGTATGCGTTTGCGCGGTGGCGCTGCTGGAAGGAGTATGGGACGGGCGTGGCGGGCGACCTGATGGTGCACCTGATCAGCGGGATGCAGTTTGTGATGGGCATCAACGAGGCGCCGCGACAGGCGTCGGCGATGGGCGGCATTTATCGCTGGAAGGATGGGCGGAATATGCCGGATATGCATACGGTGCTGTTCCAGTATGGCGAGACGCCGGTGTATGTGCGGCTGGGCCTGGGATGCGCGACGCCGGAGATCACGACGTTCATGGGATCGAAGGGGACGCTGGAGTATCGCGGGGGGAGCGTGAAGTTTACGCCGCAGCAGGGCGTGGATACGGAACCCAGCTACTATTGCAGCTCGTTCCCGGCGAAGATGCGTCTCGAATACCAGAAGAAGTGGCACGCGGAGCATGATTTGATGCCGGGCAACGAGACGGTGGAAGAAGGGATCAGCTACACCAGCGACGACTACGACGATTTGAGGCCGCACATGTGGAAGTTTTTCCAATCGGTGCGGACGCGCAAGCCGGTGGTGCAGGATGCGGTGTTCGGCCACCATGCGGCGCTGGCCTGCCACATGGCGAATGAATCGTACTTCCGCAAAGCGCGGGTGGCTTGGGACGAGGCGGCGGGAGAGATCAAGTCAATTGGGTGAACAAGCAGCGTGAACCAACAACGGAATGACGGAGATTGAAGGACATGAGAAGGACGATGTTTGTGTTGGCGGCCGCGGCGGCTTTGGCGGCGGGGTGGATAGCGCCGCGAGCGCAGGCGGCAGAGAAGGCGGTTTTGGGCAGGTGGGATTTGACGATCACAGCGCCGGACCGCGAGTTGCCTTCGTGGATTGAGATCGCGGAGAACGGGGGCCAGGTGAGCGCGCAGTTTGTGGGGCGGTGGGGCAATGCGCGGCCGCTGCCGAAGATCGAGATCAACGGAAAGCATGTGCTGTTTGTGTCGCCGAAGGAGGAAGAAGGCAGCAAGAACGACCTGGAGTTTGAAGGAACATTGAATGGAAAAAGGCTGGAGGGAACGGCGACGGGGCCAGACGGTGTGGCCTGGAAGTGGGTTGGCGTGCGGGCGCCTTCGCTGAAGAGGATGGAGGCGGTGGAGTGGGGCAAGGCGATTCCGCTGTTCAACGGGAAGGACCTGACGGGATGGACGCCGAGCCGGACGGGCGGGCCGGATTGGAAGGTTGAAGAGGGAATCCTGGTGAAGCCGAGCAATGGGCCGGAGCTGATCAGTGAGCAGAAGTTCAACGACTTCAAGCTGCACGTGGAGTTCAACTGCGGGCAGGAGGCGAACAGCGGAGTGTACCTGCGCGGGCGCTACGAAGTGCAGATTGAGACGGAGTCGGCGGGGGAGTCGGCGGTGCATCACACGGGGGCGGTTTACGGGTTCATCGCGCCTAACCCGGAGCTGCCGCGCAGCCCGGATGTGTGGCAGACCTATGACATTACCCTGATTGGGCGCAGAGTGACGGTGGTGCAGAACGGAACGACGGTGATCGATAACCAGGAGATTCCCGGGATCACGGGCGGCGCTCTGGACAGCCACGAGGAAATGGCGGGGCCGATTTACCTGCAAGGCGGGGAAAAGGGGCGCGTGGCGTTTCGGAATATTGTGATTACGCCGGCGAAGTAAAGCACGGCAGAGGCAGAGTTTCGCGTACGGCCTTAACGGCGTCTTCTTGAAGGCGCCGTTACTGTTTCGCTTCGCTCTTGTAGACGACGCCGGCTTTCATGACGAATTTGACGTTTTGGAGGGTTCGGATATCGGTGAGGGGGTTGGTTTCCACGGCGATGATGTCGGCCCATTTCCCGGGTTCGATGGCGCCGGTTTTGGTGCTCCAGCCCATGAGGTCGGCGGCGTTGAGGGTGGCGGTTTGGAGGGCGGCGAGGGGGGCCATGCCGAGCTGGTTGACGTAGACGTCGAGTTCGTGGGCGTTAAGGCCGTGGGGATAGACGGCGGCGTCGGTGCCCATGGCGATTTTGACGCCGGCCTGGATGGCGCGCTGGATGTTGGCCTTGGCGACGGCGCTGACGTCGAGCATTTTCTGGTGATAGAAGGGCGGCAGCTTGTCGTTCTCGAGATTCCAGTCTTCGAGATAGAGAGTAGGAACGAGATAGGTGCCTTCCTTCTTCATCTCGGCGATGGCTTCAGCGTTGATGTAACTGCCGTGCTCGATGGAGTCGACGCCGGCCTGGCTGGCCCAGAGGATGCCTTGCGCGCCGTGGGCGTGGGCGGCAACTTTGCGGCCGAGGCGATGCGCGTCGGCGACGATGGCTTTCATTTCTTCAAGGGTGTATTGGGAGGCCTGGGGGTCGTCGCCCTTGGAGAGGACGCCGCCGGTGGCGCAGATTTTGATAAGGTCGGCGCCGTATTTGATGTTCTGGCGGACCTGGTGCTGCACTTGAGCGATGCCGTCGGCAACGCCGTCGCCGGTGACGTGGTACTGGATGGGGAGCAGGTTCTCGTCGCAGTGGCCGCCGGTGATGCCGAGGGGCGGGCCGCTGACTTGCATGTGAGGGCCGTCGATCTGGCCGGAGTTGATGGCGTCGCGGAGGTCAACGTCGTTGTAGCTGCTTGCGCCGACGTTGCGGACGGAGGTGATGCCGGCGAGGAGGGTGATGCGGGCGTTGACTACGCCGTTGATGGCCTCTTTGGCGGAGGTGGAGGTTAGCTCGCGATAGGGGTCGAAGTCGGTGTTGCCGGTGAGGTGGGTGTGCACGTCGATCAGGCCGGGAAGGACGGTGAGGGGGCCGAGGTCAATGACTTTGTCAGACGGCTGGGCGGGGAGCTGGGCGGTGGGGGCGATGGACTGGATGGTGTCGCCGAGGATGACGATGGTTTGGTTTTCGAGAGTGCGGCCGGTTTTTACGTCGAGGAGGTGGGCGGCGCGGAGGAGGGTGCGGGTGGGGGCGGGTTGGGCGGCTTGAGGTTGCGCGGAGAGGGTGAGGGAGGCAAGGGCAAGAACGAGCGCGGCGAAGAGTCTAAAGCGAGTGAGCATGGGGATGGCCTCCGTGGGGATGCTGCAAGCGGAGTGTAACAAATGCAGCCACCTGCGGTGGGGCCAATCGCCCTCGGCCGGTCTAACTCTCGGTGGTGGTGTCCCACCCATTCCGCGATGGGACTGCGAAAGGATAGGGACCCCTGCGGTGGGGCCAATCGCCTTTGGCCGGCGAAATCGCGGTCGTGGTATCCCAGGTCTCAAAATCGAGACCTGGGGCACCGGGCGTTGTGGCGGGCTGGCCAAGGAGCAACCGCAGATCCTTCGATTCCCTGCGCTCCGCTACGGTCGCTCAGGATGACAGGGGTTTAGGGGAGGGTGGGAGTTGTTGTCCCGGGGTATAAGTTCCCTGCCCTAAGTTACGGCTAGTCCCACTGCTTGCCGAGGATTTCGATGTGGGCGTTAGCGAGGTCTTCAGGGGTCATGGCGATGCGGAATTCGACGGTGGCGTTGAACTCGAGGAACCATGGCTCGGCGAGGCGGGGAATGTGAGAGGAGTTATCGACGTCGACGACGAGGATGGCTCCGCGGTGGCCTTCGCGCTCAGTAAACCAGACGTTTTGGGGTTTGGTGGCATCGAGGATGCGTTTCATCTTTCCGCCGAGGCTGCCATCGCGGACGGCGGAGTTAAAGGGTTCAATGGGGAGTTGGACCAGCATGATCATGTGCATGTAAAGCCTCCTTGTGCCGGGTTGCCTGTAACCTGGGGATGGCACGGGTGGACTATAACACAGTGATTAGGGGTTAGTAATTAGTGGTTAGGGGTCAGGGGTCAGGGATCAGGTTGTTCGTGGCGGGGTGGGGGTAGTGGTGTCCCGGGCGGCGGTTTCGGGAGGACTCGGAGCGGGGCTCGCGGTGCGGGGGAGAGGCACGTGGAGGCTGTTGCGTGATAGGCTTCTGTGCAATAGATCAATCACGAATGCGGCTGTATTCGAGCTGTAGAGATTTGGTCCTGGCTCCATGCCCGGAATTTTTGCGTGGATGGGATTGGCCGGTTGACCTGGAAACCAAGAGGACATTCGATGAAATTCATGCGTCTTAGCTGCATTCTTCTGCTGGCGGCGGGAACCGCCTTTGCCCAGACGGCCACGGCCCCCGACAGCTCAAAGCCAACGGCACCGCCGGCAATCAAGAGCCTGGATCTTGGGGCGATCGACAAGACGGCCGATCCGTGCACGGATTTTTACCAGTATGCGTGCGGGAACTGGATAAAGGACAACCCGATTCCGAACGATCAGGTGCGTTGGGTGCGAAGCTTCAGCCTGCTGGGGGAGCGGAACCGGTATCTGCTTTGGAAAGAGCTGGACGAGGCGGCGACGAGCCCGAAGTCGGATTTGCAGAAGCAGTTTGGGGATTATTTTGCGGCCTGCATGAATACCGGCCTGGTGGAGAAGAAGGGGCTGGCACCGCTGAAGCCGGCGCTGAAGCGGATTGATGGGCTGAAGGACGCGAAGACGCTGGGGACGCTGATGGGCGAGTTGGAGGCGGAGGGCAGCCCGGCGCCGCTGTTCAACTTTGACGTGGAGCAGGACGACAAGGACTCGTCGAAGCAGATTGCGGTCATCGCGCAGAGCGGGCTTTCGCTGCCGGACCGGGACTACTACCTGGTGGACAACAAGCATTTTCAGGAGATCCGGCAGCAGTATGTGGCGCACGTGACCAAGATGCTGACGCTGGCCGGGGACACGCCGGAGCAGGCGGCCAAGGAAGCGGCGGCAGTGATGGAGATTGAGACGGCGCTGGCCAAGGACTCGACCAGCCGCACGGATCTGCGCCAGCCGGAGAAGCGGTACCACATTTATACGGTTGCGGACTTTCAGAAGCTGACGCCGGATTTTGATTATTCGGTTTATTTCAAGGATGTGAAGGTGGGGCACTTTGACACGCTGAACGTGGTGACGCCGAATTTTTTCAAGGCGCTGAACGAGTTGATTGCCAAGGAGCCGGTGGAGGCGTGGAAGTCGTATTTCCGGTGGCACACGCTGCACGCGTCGGCGGGGAATTTGCCCAAGGCGTTTTTCGACGAGAACTTTGCGTTTTACGGCAAAACGCTGGCGGGTCAGAAGGAACCGACGCCGCGTTGGAAGCAGTGCAGCAGCATGACGGACCGGGCGCTGGGCGAAGCGGTGGGCCAGGACTGGGTGAAGCAGAATTTTCCGCCGGCAGCCAAGCAGAGCATGGACAAGCTGGTGGCGGCGTTGGAGAAGAGCCTGGGCGACGACATCAGGACACTGCCGTGGATGAGCGACGAGACCAAGAAGGCCGCGGAAGAGAAGCTGGCGATGGTTCGGAACAAGATCGGATACCCGGAGAAGTGGCGCAGCTATGCGGCGCTGAAGGTGGAGCGGGAGGACCTGATCGGGAATCTGCACAGGAACGCTGTTTTTGCGCGGGAGTGGAACCTGGGGCACCTGGGCAAGCCGGTGGACGAGAAGGAGTGGGACATGTCGCCGCCGACGGTGAACGCCGACTACAATCCCGCGATGAACGATATCAATTTTCCGGCGGGGATTTTGCAGCCGCCGTTTTTTGATTTCAAGATCGATCCGGCGGTGAACTTTGGCGGGATTGGGGTGGTGATCGGGCACGAGATCACGCACGGATTCGACGACGAGGGCTCGAAGTACGACGGCAAGGGCAACCTGCGGGAGTGGCAGACGGCGGAAGACCGCAAGGAGTTCACGGCGCGGACCGAGTGCGTGGCCAACGAGTACAGCGGCTTTGATGCAGTGGCGGCCAAGGGCGACGCTGCGGCGGTGAAGCTGAACGGGAAGCTGACGCTGGGTGAGAACACGGCCGACAACGGCGGGTTGCGGATTGCCTACATGGCGTTGCTGGACACGCTGGCGGCCCAGGGCAAAACGATCAACGACCAGATTGACGGCTATACCGGGGCGCAGAGATATTTTCTGGGGTTTGCGCAGGTGTGGTGCCAGAACCAGACCGAGCAGTTGGCGCGGCAGATGGTGCTGGTTGATCCGCACTCGCCGGGGCGTTGGCGGGTGAACGGGACGGTGCAAAACTTTGATGAATTCGGGAAGGCGTTCCATTGCACGAAGGGTCAGCCGATGTATCCGGTTAGCTCCTGCCGGGTCTGGTAGCCACCTGCGGTGGGGCCAGCATTGACCGAGGTTTGTGGTATCCCACCCTTTCGCCAAAAATCGCGAAAGGATGGGGCACGCGGCGGTTCTTCTCCTCAGGGCCGATGGAGCGATTGTTCCCCGGGTTGATGGGGAGTTGACGTTTTGCGGGCGGGGGGCGTCAAACCGGCAAACCTGGCGGAGATGAAGACGTGGGACAGGGGAGCACCGGATTGAGGCTTCCAGGGCGCGAAGGCAGCCCGGATAAAGGCTTTGTTTGGCCGGGTTGACGCGAGAAACTAGGCACAAACAGGCCTCGGCTTTTACAATGCATCAGGGACCCGTCCCAACCCAGCTCTGCTGTGGAACTAGCAAACTTGGCGGCGCACGCCGGACCAGGATGAAGGAATCGCATGAAGTTGACGAAATTCGGCAAGGCCCTTCTGTTGAGCGCCCTCTCTGCTGGCGTTGTTGTGAGCATTACGTCTTGCGTTCAAAGTTATTCAGTAGGTTATTTGTTTGTGACGGGGACATCGACGTCGCAGTCCAACGGCTCGGGGATTGTGAGCGGTTTCAAGATCAACCACAACACCGGTCAGTTGACGGCAGTGAACGGGCTTCCGGTAGCATCTGGCGGGGCGAACCCGGTTCGGGCCGTGCTGGCGCAGGCGGGACGTTTTCTTTATGTGCTGAACCGGGGGACGACGGCCTCGGGCGGGACGGACTGCACGACAGCGGACCCATGCGTGAATTCAAACATCACGCAATTTGCGGTAGGCGGGAACGGAATTCTGACGCCGCAGGAGACGTTCTATACGCAGGGGGTCAATCCATTCCGGCTGATTGCCGACTCTGCGGGGAATTTTTTGTATGTACTGGATCACGACTCGCCGAACAGCCCGAACAACCCGTATTGCGCGGCGGCCCTAGGCAACGATGTGCACGGCAATCCGATCACGGCATGCGGCGACATCACAGCGTATGGGATTAACCCGACGACGGGGCGTCTGAGCCTGGTGACGGATGCGCAGGCAACGGCGGCGCTGAATAATTCGATTCAACTTCCGTATTTTCCAGTGCCGGCGAACCCGGTGGATTTCGCCCAGATTTCGACATCGATTCTGGTGCTGAACGGGACGGCGTCGACGGATTTTCCGTATAGCGGGGGCACAACGGTATTCCCGTATACGTACACAGGCGCGACCGGCCAGCTTACGCTGAGCCAGAACAGTTCGCAGTCGTTCTCGAATTTCAACAAGGGGACAGCGATTGTGGCGGCGGGCAACGTGTATCTGCTGGATAACGAGCCGCCGGCGGGCACCAACCCCACGGGGGCAACGAGCCAGATTCTGCCGTTCACGATTGGGAGCGGCGGCGCACTGAATCCTCTGACGGGGGGCCCGGTGCCGGACGATGCGACGCTGACGAACCCGGTGGAAGTGCTGATTGAGTCAAAGGGCAGCTGGGTTTACGTGGCCAACTACGGGAGCAACAACACGGGGCAGGCTGGCCAGGAGAGCGGCATTGCCGGGTACGTGGTGGACAAGACGACGCACCAACTGAGCCCTATTGCCGGCGAGCCATTCGGGACGGGATCGGGGCCGGTGTGCATTGTGGAAGATCCTTCAAACCAGTACGTTTTCACGGCGAACTTCAACGATTCGACGGTGACGGGCCGGGTGATCGATCAGAACGCTGGGGTGCTGAACACGATGCGGGCGGTGGGGAGCGGCACATTTTCACTGACCGGCCCGCCGAGCTGGTGCCTGATCAGCGGACGAACCGACTAAGCGAGCGAGTAGCGGGATGAACCTGTGGCGGGTGCAGCCGGCACCCGCCACAGGCGTCGAGTGGAAACAGCCAAGAACGAAGCCGAGTGCCGGGCGCAGAGGAGTGAGAGCTGCGCCGGGGACTGGATTCCAAACCTGAATGCGGGGCCAGGGATGCGGCCTGCAGACGAAAGATGCTCATGAAGTTCAACAAATCAGGCCAGCTAGTGCTGGTCTCCGCGGTCAGCCTGCTGGTGGCCGGAGTATTGACCGCCTGCGGCGCCACCAACACCGTGGATTTTGTTTACGTGACCAGTTCACAGGCCGCGGGGACGAACAGCTACGGCGAGGTGAACGTCTTCGAGATCAACAAGGAATCTGGGTTCATGCGGCAGATCCCGACGTCTCCGTTTCCGTCCGGGGGCCGAGATCCGGTGGCGGCGTCGGTGTCGAGCGACAACGCGAATCTTTACGTGTTGAACAAGGACGACAACACGATCGTTCAGTTCATTATCGGCAGCGACGGCAAGCTTTATCCGCAAGACACGGTGAACACGCCGGGGATTCTTCCGCTGACGATTGCGGTGGCGGGAACGAACCTGTTTGTACTGGACACATACCAACCGCTGAACACCTGCTCGACGACGTCGCCCTGCTCGGGATCGATTGCGGTTTATCCGATCAGCGCGGCGGCGGGGTCAGTGGCGGGCGGGACGCTGGGAACGCCCTTGCCGAACGGAAGCCTGAGCTATTGGCCATTAAGTCTTCCTGGCAGCGCGAAGGACGTGATTGCGCCGACGGGATTGGCGGTGTTGCCCTCAAAGACGGCGCTTTATATCGCAGCGTATGACGCGACGACGAACCGCGGATATGTGTTTGGGTACTCGATTGGCTCGGACGGGACGCTGACTGCATTGAACGGCGGCGTGCCGGTGGCGGCGGGAGTGAAGCCATCGGCGATCGCGAGCGACTCGACCGGCGCGTATGTTTACGTGACGGATGGGACGGCGAACGTGGTTCTGGGCTACGCGGTGGGGTCGAGCACATTGGCACCGCTGACGAGCGGGACCGGCGGAGGCAACACGTTCCCCGCCGGGGACCAACCGTCGGCAGTGCTGGCGGACCCGGGGGGCAGTTATCTTTACGTGACGAACGAGCTGGACGCGACGATCACGGCCTACTCGATGAGCAGCGGAGCGCTGACGCGAGTGGGATCGTATGCGACGGGGCTTCAGCCGGTGGCGTTGGAGATTGAGCCGGCGCTGCACAAGTATCTTTACACGGTGAATTTTCTGGGTGGTACGGTGAGTGACTTTGAGCTGAGCGCGACGGACGGATCACTGATCAACGCGCAAGGTTCTCCGTACAAGTCGAATCCACTGCCGACGGCAGTGGCGGCGATACCGCACAACCAGCCCACGGCGCAGTAAGGGCCGGAGGAGCGGGCAGTTGGCGCAAGTGAACGCGCCAGGACGAGTAGCAGCACCCCGCAGCGGGCTTTTACAATGGATGCGGGTCAACTTAAACGGTATTCAATGGGCTTGAAGCGATGGCCCACGACGAAGGAAGCGCATGAAGTTCAGCAAATTGAGCCAGCTATTTCTGGTCTCTTCGATCGGCCTTCTAGTGGCCACAATGATGACCGCTTGCCAACTGGTATCGATTGATTATGTTTATGTAGCCAGTTCGTCGGGCTCGACAGCAGGCAGCAGCGGGCAGATCGATATCTTCGCGGCGGACGCGGCATCGGGCGCACTGCGGAAGGTTGTAGCCTCAGTGCCGTCGGGTGGAATTGCGCCGATTGCGCTGGCGGTTAGCCCGAATTTTCTGAGCCTGTACGCGGCCAACCAGGGGACCAGCAACAACGTGGTTCACTTCACGATCGCCGACGACGGATCGCTGACCCAGAAGGAAGTGACGACGGGCTTCGGGACGCCGGTAGGGATCGCGGTGAACCAGGCGGGGACGTTGCTATTCACGGCAGTGCAGCAGGGCACGGGCGCTGCGCTTGCGGTGAATCCGCTGGCGACGGACGGGACGGTGGGCGCCGGGACAGCGGCCCCCTCGACGCTGGTAGTTCCGGGGCACAGCGGGGACACGATTGTGCCGACAGGGGTTACGGTTTTGACCAACAACAAGGCGGTCTACGTAACGGTGTATGACAAGTCGGTCTACAACCCGGGCGGGAGCACGGTGCCGGGCGACACGGCGAACCCGGGCTGGGTATTTGGGTTCAGCGTGGGCACGGGCGGCGTGCTGACGCCGCTTTCGGGGAGCCCTTACGAAGCCGGCGTTGCGCCGCGGGCGCTGACGGCCGATCCGACGAGCCGGTTCCTGTATGCGGTGGATTTTGCGTCGTCGCAGATGATCGGTTACACGATCATGTCAGACAGCAACCTGGTGTTCTTTGTGGCGCCGCCGACCAAGGTGGGCAACCAGCCGAACGCAATCACGTTTGATCCGCGGGGCAAGTTTGTTTATGTATCGAACGCGCTGGACTCGACAATTTCAGCGTTTGTGATCGATCTATCGACAGGGGCGGCAACGGTAACGGCGAACCCGGTGTCAGGGCCGGTGAATCCGACGGATACCGAGCCGGTGGGTCTGGTTGTGGATCCGTCCCTGGGGCGGTTCCTCTACACGGCCAACTACCTGGGCAATTCGGTGTCAGGCTTCCGGCTTGACCCGACCTCAGGCGTGTTGACGACCACGCAGAACACGCCCTATCCTTCGGGATCGAATCCGACGGCAATCACAGCGATTCCTCACGGGAACCACGAGGTTCAGTCGGTTACGCCGTAGGCTTGAGGAAGTTTTCCAGAGAGTGGCCCAGCCTGATGGCTGGGCCATTTTGTTTTGGTGGGTGGGGCGGGGAGATTGCGGGGATTGGAAGGTCCCTGCGGAGCGGTTTGGACGCGGGGAGCGACTCAGTAGAAGGGTGCCGGCGGGGGTGATGCCCGCGACCTTTCGGGGGCACTTACGGTGTGGCTGAACAGGCTGCGGAAAGAGACCTCAATTCAAGCAGAGTGCTGGAAGAAGCTTTAGCAGGGGCTAAAGAGGCTGCGAAAAAAGGCCATGATTGTGGTGAAGTCCGCAGATCAAAGGCCCGTAGGGGCATCTGAAGCCCTCATTGATTGTATGGATGTAACGGCACGACTAAAGTCGTGCCCTTTCGCACCGCACACCTACGGATGCATATTTTCGCAGGTTGTGAAGTTGATCTCTTTCAAAGGAAGAGCTGGACTGGACGCAGACTGTTGAGAATTGAAACTAGGCGCCCATCCATTTGCGGAGTTGGCGCTGGGCGGGCTTTTCAACGAAGTGGAGAGCAAGCAGGGCCATGACGATGAGGATTGCGTAGCTGATCCATGGGTCAAATTGATTGAGGCCGAGGCGGTTGAGGACGTGGGTGTCGTGGATGAGGTTCCAGAAATTGAAGTGGAGCAGGTAAAGGCAGTAACTGGCTTCGCCGACGAAAACGAGGGGGCGGAGGGCGAAGAGGCGGGCGAGGGGATTCTGGCCGGCGAGGCCGAGGACGATGCAGCCGAAGAGGGGCATGAAGAGGCCGTCGTGCTTGAGGACGTAGGGTACGGCGGGGCCGAGTTGAAGAAGGGCGAAGACGCCGATGAAGCCGGCGAGGCCGAGATTGAGGCGCATGTGGCCGGCGCGGTCGACCAGTTCGTCGAGCTCGGCGAGGATGACGCCGAAGACGAAGCTGGCGAGATGAGGCAGGGGCGTGAACTTGAGGGCCTGGAGCCAGGGGCCCCAGCTCCAGCGGTCAGGGTGGGGGATGCCGTCGGGGTTGAAGAGGATGTAGAGGGCGCCGGGGAGCAGGCCGACCATCCAGACCAGGGCGAGCTGGACCAGGTAGTGCCAGGGCTGGGCGGGGCGCTTACCCTTGGCGAGCCAGGGGAAGAGGGCGTAATAGAAGCTCTCGGCGGACATGGTCCAGGCGGGGGTGTTGAGGAAGGTGGCGAGCAGGGGGACCCAGCCCTGGAGCAGGAGGGGGGTGAGGACCATGCCCGTCCAAAACATGGCGTGTGTGTGTGCGCCGTACTCAGGGACGACCATGCGCCAGCTCAGGAGCAGGCTGAGGAGATAGACGGGATAGAGGCGGGTGAAGCGGGCTTTCCAGAATCGGACGCGGTCGAGTTTGTTGGCGCGGGCGCGGGCGGAGTAGTTATAAGCCAGGACAAAGCCGGAGAGGAGGATGAAGAAGCTGACCGAGGCGTAGCCGGCGTTGACGACCGGGGCCATGAAGCCGAACCAGTCAGGATTGGAGAAGTGGAAGAAGACGATGTTGATGGCCGCGAAGCAGCGCAGGCCGGTCAGGGCATCGAGCCGTTCTGGCTTGCGGGTCTCCACGGAGTAGCTTCTAGCCTCTAGCTTCTAGCTTCCAGCTTTTTCGTGTTCGGGGCAACCTTCGAGCTGACACCGGACGGGGCAATTGGCCGGGGACAAGCTAGAAGCTAGCGGCTAGAAGCTGAAAGCTGCGTTTACGCCGTGACGAGCGAGCCGACTTTTTCGCCGAGGACGACGCGGCGGATATTGCCGGGCTGATTCATGTTGAAGATGATCATGGGCAGGTTGTTGTCTTTGCAGAGGCTGACGGCGGTCAGGTCCATGACCTTGAGGCCCTTTTGCAGGATCTCCATGTAGGTGATTTCGTCGTATTTGACGGCGTCTTTGTTGAGGACGGGATCGGAGTTGTAGACGCCTTCGACCTTTGTGGCCTTGAGCAGGACGTCGGCCTTGATCTCCATGGCGCGGAGGCTGGCGGCTGTGTCAGAAGAGAAGAAGGGATTGCCGATGCCGGCGGCGAAGATGACGACGCGGCCTTTTTCAAGGTGACGGACGGCGCGGCGGCGGATGTAAGGCTCGGCCACCTGGTTCATGAAGACGGCGCTCATGACGCGGCACTGGACGCCGCGTTTTTCGAGGGCATCCTGCATGGCGATGGCGTTGATGACGGTGGAGAGCATGCCCATGTTGTCGGCGCTGACGCGGTCCATCTCCTTGGCCTGGTCAGCGACGCCGCGGAAGATGTTTCCGCCGCCGACGACGACGCCGATTTCGACACCCAGGGCGTGGACATCGGCCAGTTCGCCTGTGATTTCGGTAATCTTGTCGGCGTCGAGTCCGAAGCCGCGGGGGCCGGCCAAAACCTCTCCAGAGAGCTTGAGAACGATCCGTTTATACATGCTTTTTTGAGTATCGCATATGGGCGGGGTGGGTACCCTGCGGCGCGAGGCGAAGAGCGCAAGGCGGAGAGGTAGGAGGGCAGGTTACGGCGATGACGCAGACGAAAAAGCGGAAATGTGGCAGAATACGTCTACCCTAGCGAGGGCCAGAATCTTGGGCTGGGATGGATTGGCCTAGTGTTGTGATGGTGAGAGCGATGGGATGCAGGCTGGATTGCCGGAAGAGGAAGGCCCGGAGCGGGTGGCTGGGCGGACTGGCGCTGCTGTGTTGGGGGTTGCTGAGTTGCGGAGGGGCACTCTGGGCGCAGGGGACGGGCGGACCGATGCCGGATGCGCCGGGCGCCAGCAAGACAGAGGCGCGGGTGAGCGCGCCGCGGGGAGGACCGGCGTTTGGCGAGCAGGCACGAGTGCTCTTGCCGACAGGCTCCGGGCTTGGTTCGAACCAGTTCGGCATTGACTATGGGAGCGCCGGGCAGCGCGAGGGCGGATTGAGTTTTTCATTGTGGGACCGGACGCCGTTTGAGGCCAGTGAGCGAGGGGCTGGGCGTGGGGCTGAGCGGAACTTTGGGCGGGGCGCGGGATTTACGGGGCCGGGGGGGGATTTTGGCAACACCCCTTCCCTGCTGGCGGGGACAGGCACAGCGGGATGGGGCCGGAGCGGCGGGACCTATGGAATGGGCGCGAGCATGAACGGAATGCGCAGCGCGGCCGAGCAGGAGCAGTATCTGAACCGACTGACGCGGGGCGATCTGGGGATGAACCTGAGATCGCAGATGGGCAGTTTCCGGCTTGGATACCAGGGCGGGCTGAGCGGGACGGGATTGGGGCCGGCGCGGGCGACGTTTACGAGCAGGCAGTTCAACGACGGGTTGTTCGACTTTTCGTCGAGCTTCTATTTTGGGTCGGGGACGTCGCTGATTTCAACACATACCGGATTCTCAGCGGGGGTGCTGAACGGGTCG
>Ga0302320_10012208_pt1 | contig 18084 bp, 18 predicted proteins | sample Bog_T0_3_FD_202130 | JGI IMG/M metagenome (GOLD analysis project Ga0302320, IMG submission 202130) | Peat permafrost microbial communities from Stordalen Mire near Abisko, Sweden - Bog_T0_3 | ecosystem: Environmental > Terrestrial > Soil > Wetlands > Peat | place: Sweden: Abisko, Stordalen Mire...
CGCCTAGGATGGCGGTGTATGAACTATGCGGCTGCTGATCAAAGGTCCTATAGGCGACCAAACCTATCAATGTCTTAGTCGCCCAATTAGCGCGCTCGACCCGATTGGAGATGCACGCACGGCTTGATGTAGTAAGGGAGTATCGGCTTCGCCACTCCATGCTCGCACATCAGTTAATGTGTCCAAGCCGGCGCCCGCACACTCCCACATTCTTGGTTACTCACCAGTTCTAGCGTTTCATTCCAGTACGTGACCTTCCAGGGCCACACACCCTTCAGCTGCGGCCCACGAACCACAGGATAGCAGCACCAGAACCACTGCTCCAATCGTTCCACCGTTAAACATGAGGAGATGCAAAATGCACGTACAGAGCCCAGTGAATCGTATTGGCATAGAGCGCGTCTAGGCGCTGACGCACCTTGAATCGACTGAGCTCTCTGCACTTGATCGCCCACTGCGGCTAAATACTCACTGCGCGGGCACGCTTCGTTGCGGGCCAGGCGGGCAGCGCTGCCAGTGCTTGCGTGCGGGGTGGATCTTAACATTGACACGGCGGATCGTCGCAGTAGATGTGGCTTTGCTGAATTTCGCGACGTCGTAAGTTGCTGCAACGATCCCGGCCTTGGCACGCTCTTGAAGCGGATTTCTGGAAATGGCTTAACCGACGCGTGCATCGCCTGACTCCCAATGCAGACGGGAATCGCTGACCCACCACCTCGCCACCTGCGTCTCATGCGAGGCTTGCCGCTAAACTGCTAGACCCCTGTGCGAGGGAGTACGCGCAACTGAATGCGCTTCGGCTTAGTCGTAGGCAGCTTTGTCGGTGCAGGGATAATAATTACGGAGGGATTTAAGAGCGGCAACGTACGGTGTCCCAGTGGAGACGCCCGATACTCTGGCAAATTCTAGGGAACCGGATGACAGGCTATCCCGCCAGTTACCGGCCAAGGAGATCATCATGAGCAGCATCAAGAATGCCCAAGAAAGCAACAACACCTCGGCGAAAGGCTCTGGCGTCACCCTGCAGGATTCGGATCCTCAGTCGCCCAATCACGTCTGCTCGGCTGCCTGCACTCACGGTCCCGTGCGACGCGTCGCGCCAGAAGGTGGCACCGTTGGGACAAGCGGTTCCATACGATCTAAGTAACTGCATCCGCCACGGGCCACCATCTGCGGGCGGCATCAGTCCTTTCACCTCCAAGCTTCGGGGAGTTCACGTCATTGAAAACGTTATTTGACGCCTGCCAGGTGGGCAGCGTGTCGTGTCGCAATCGAATCGTCATGGCGCCGCTGACACGCAATCGAGCCGGTGGCGGACAGGTCCCGACGGCACTAATGATCCGCTACTACGAGCAACGCGCTTCCGCTGGACTCATCATCAGCGAGGCAACGCAGATTTCGCCTAGCGCCCAGGGCTACCTGGACACGCCAGGCATCTACAGCACGGAGCAAACTGAGTCGTGGCACGCCGTTACAAATGCTGTCCACGCCAAGGGCGGCAGAATTATGCTGCAGTTATGGCATGTTGGGCGAATATCCCACGTTTCATTGCAGCCCGAAGCCCAGGCCCCAGTATCAAGCACAGCGCGGCGGGCAAACGCTAAGACCTTTACGGCGCGGGGCTTCGAAGAGGTTTCTAAGCCACGGGCGCTTTCTATCCAGGAGTTGCCGGGAATTGTCGCGGACTACCGTCGGGCGGCACGAAACGCCATGACTGGCGGGTTCGATGGTGTTGAGGTCCACGGTGCTAATGGCTACCTTATTGAGCAGTTCCTACGCGACAGCATCAACGACCGCACCGATGCCTATGGGGGGTCCGAGTCGAACCGGATACGATTCCCTCTTGAAGTCATGAGGGCCGTGGTGGATGAGATCGGAGCGGGTCGGACCGGGCTGCGTCTCTCCCCGGTGAGCCCGGTGAACGACGCCGGTCAGGATAGCGATGCGCAGGGATTGTTTAACTACTTTGTGGAGCAGCTCGCACCGCTGAGACTGGCGTTCATCCATGTAATTGAAGGTTCCACCGGCGGTCCGCGAGAATTGGCGGGCTTCGATTTCACGGCGTTGAGAAACCGTTACAAGAATGGCCACGCCGAAGGCGTGTGGATAGTCAACAACGGGTATACGCGCAAGATGGCTATGGACGCCATATGCCTTGGGGCGGCCGATATGGTCGCCTTTGGTCGCCCGTACATCAGCAATCCGGATCTGGTCAACCGCCTGCGTCTGAATGCGCCCTTGGCGCCGGTCATCGAAGCAACTTTATATGGCGGTGCGGCACCCGGTTACACCGACTACCCGGTACTGGATAGTGCCGTGGCGGCGGCCCTTGAACCCGTCGGGCTGGGTATAAGTGACTTTGATTTTCGCCACACTGCGTAAGGCCCACGGTGAGCGCGCGCCCCTATCAAAGTAGGCTCGCTCAGCATAAGGACGCAATAGCCGCTGGACCCTGCTGTCTGTACGGCGCGAAGACCTACAGATCTGCGGGCGATCCGGGATCCGGTTGGATGGTCGGATCGGTGCCTGTCACAGGTTATGGCGCGCGGTAGCGCGCGTAGGAAGCCCAAGCGATCAGCGCAGTGCAGCTCTCGCAGGTTGCCGGCGTTTCTCGATCCTGCGCCACGCTCTCCAGGCCGCGCGCCCGCTGTGTACGCGACCGAACGGTTCGTATGCGTGTGCATCTGCTTCACTTAGTGGCGAGCCAACATTCGACTGGCCTTGATCAGCTAAGGCGATAGCGGATTAGAGGCACGGGAGGGTGCTGCGCTGGCTGGACCCGTGACTCTGGGCGGGCGCCGGGGTTCATGGGTTCGCGCAAGGAGTCTGCATGCCCGTTCCGATCACAGCGTCAGGTTGGCTGGTGCGTCCCGAGGGCGACACCAGTATCGTGGTACTGCGCAACGATTGGACAAGCACGGATGCCACTGCCGAGTCGCTGCGGATTGTACCGGCGCTCGAGCGCGCGGGATTGAAGGCCATTGGCTTCGAGACTCAGCAACTCGCCCGATGGGACAGCTCGCTCCTCGTCTTTGTATCCGCCCTTAAGGTCGGCGCCGCGCGTAAAGCCATTCGTGTCGACGAGTCCGGGCTGCCTGCGGCAGCTCGGGACTTGTTGAAGCTGCTAGTTGTCGAGATCCACCCGCCTGCCCCAAGAGTACCTCGCAGCACGCTCCGGGAGTGGCTCGGCCGCTGGGCATTGTCGCAAGGCGCCCTCTGGGATCAAAGCGCAACGCTCGTGGGTGAGCAGATCCTGGGCACGACGGCGTGGGTGCGAGGACGCGCCAAGCTGCGGGTCACGGATCTATTCCGTTGTTTGCAAGATGCTGGCATCGGTGCGCTGCCGATGGTTGCGCTGGTGAACCTGATGGTCGGTGGCATCCTCGCTTTTGTTGGTGTCGTGCAATTGCGCCGCTTTGGAGCGTCCATATATGTGGCGGACCTGGTCGGCGTGGGCGTCGTGCGTGAGATGGCGCCTCTGATGACTGCAATCGTCATGTCCGGTCGTACGGGCAGCGCCTATGCCGCGGAGCTCGCCACGATGCAAGGGAGCGATCAGATCGATGCACTGCGTGCCTTTGGCATACCAATCTATGACTATTTGATCCTCCCCCGCGTGACTGCACTGACCGCGATGATGCCTCTACTCTATATTTACGGCAGCGCCATCGGAATATCCGGTGGCTTCGCGGTCGCGGTCATTATGCTTAAGCTCTCTCCCCAGACCTTTGTCAGCGAACTGCGCGGCGCAGTCACCGGAGCGGAGATGCTCTTTGGGCTTTCAAAAAGTATTGTCTTCGGCGCCTGGATTGGGCTGGTGGCTTGCCGCATCGGCCTTGATGCAGGCCGCAGCACCAATGACGTTGGCGCGGCATCGACCCGCGCTGCCGTTCAAGGCATCGCCGGAGTCATTGTTCTGGATGCCTTGTTTGCCGCGTGCGCGAACGCGTGGGGTATCTAAAGGCCATGAGCACTGTCGCCAACTTCCCGAAGCTTTGCGTCCGCGATCTGAGCGTCGGCTACGGCGACGCCGTAATCCAGGAGTGCGTATCGTTCGACGTCAAGAGCGGATCGGTATTTGCGATTATGGGCACATCCGGATGCGGCAAGAGCACGCTTCTGCGCGCCCTGACGGGGCTACTGCGCCCTACACAGGGGAGCATTCACCTGGGTGATCAGGATTACTGGGCGCTCCCGCAACTGCAGCGCGACCTGCTCAATCGCCGCTTCGGGGTGCTGTTCCAGGGCAGCGCGCTCTGGAGTTCACTGACGGCTTCGGAGAACGTCGCGCTGCCGCTCCAGATGTTTACCCGCAGAAGCCCGGCCTCGATTGATGCGCTGGTCCAGCTCAAGCTGTCACTCGTAGGGCTCGACTCCGGGCGCGACAGCCTGCCTGCAGACCTCAGTGGCGGCATGCAAAAGCGCGTCGGCGTGGCCCGCGCTCTCTCACTCGACCCGGAGCTACTGTTCCTGGACGAGCCCTCCGGTGGGCTCGATCCGATTTCTGCCAGGCGCTTCGATGAGTTGATTCTCCAGCTGCGCGATGGTTTTGGTGTCACCGTCATTGTCGTGAGCCATGACGTGCCAAGTCTTCTGGCTATCTGCGACGATGGCATCTTTTTGGATGCTCAGTCGCACCGTCCCATCGCCCACGGCTCACCGGCCCACTTGCGCGACACCTGTAAGCTACCCCTTGTAGCCGCGTTCATGGGCGGAGCAGATTCAAAGAAGAGTCCGGACACCAGGCAGGCGGTAGCACGTGTCGGCTCCTAAGCCAGCCATCGTTGGCGGGTTTGTCCTGGGGGCACTGTTGATCGGCCTAGTCGCGGTGCTCATATTGGGCGGCACCCGCTGGTTCCGATCCACCGTCCACGTAATGGTTGTATTCAAGGATTCGGTGGCAGGACTCACTGCCGGGTCGCCGGTGACCTTTCGAGGCGTCGCCATCGGCAAAGTCCATTCGATCAAGGTGTACGTCGACCCTACCGATCGCGCCCCTGTCGTGCAGGTTCATCTGGATCTGGAGCCGGATCAGCTCTCCTGGACGAACCGGTCGAGCAGCGGTGGGCAGGAAGACCTGCTCGCTGCGATCAACTCCGGGCTACGGGCGGAGCTGATCTCCCAGAGTCTGGTGACTGGAGAAATGAACGTTGATCTTGATTTCTATCCGCACCAACCGCCAATCCGGGCCAGCTCATCAGGCGGAGAACTCGAGATCCCCACGATTCCTTCGGAGCTGCAGTCTTTCAAGGACCAAATCCGCGCGGTTAATCTGCCTGATATTGCCGAAAAAACTCGTTCGGCGCTCGTGAGTATGCAGCAGGACCTGGATGCGCTCAATGGAGCCATTGGTCCCGTGTCTTCGGATCTGCAGACCACACTGCTCGCCATTAAGACATCCGTCACTGCCCTGGAGCTTCACTCGAGCGCGACGCTGGCCAGGATCGACACGCTCGCCGCCACGACTCAAGGACAAATCACCATGAACGGTGACCAGCTCAGTAAACTGCTCGTAAGTGCTCAGGGAGCAGCAACGCAGGCTGAGCAGCTCGCAACATCACTTAATGATCTGAGCGGCGCTGGCTCCCCGATGCGAAGCGATCTGGAAGCCAGCCTTCGGGATATCGCCGCCACTTCTGGTTCTCTGCGGCTGTTTAGCCGTGAGCTGCAACGCAATCCCGCCGCCACGCTGCTGCGCAAGGCATCACCATGAGTCGACTTATGGTGAGCGCGCTGTGCGTGCTTCTGGTAGCCGGATGCGTATCCTTTCCGATGCCGCGTACCTACGTGCTGGGCGCGCCACTCGATACCAGTTCGCCTGCCACCGGCTCGACCCCACTTAATCGCATCCAGCTTACGTCAGTTTCGGTCCCGGACTACCTCGATAGCGAGGATATTCTGGTGCGTCAGGGCGCGCACGAGCTGCATACGAGCACCACCGGTCAGTGGGGCGAGCGGCTCTCGGCAGGCCTTACACATGCACTCAGCGCGGACCTAGCAACACATTTGCCAGGCTACCTGGTTGAGACTGGGCCCCCGATGGACGCAATGGCGTGGCAGCTCAGCGTAAAGGTCGATTCCCTGGACAGCTGGTCTGACGGGCACTGCGTCCTTAGTGTCCAGTGGACTCTCAGACGAGCCATTGGCGGGGCGGTGCAACTCGACGGGCAAGCCGTGCTGGTAGGCAAGGCGGAAGCCTCGGCAATCGCAGGCGACGCCGCGGTTATCAGCGGCATAGCCGCCACGGTGGCACAACTGGCGGACACGCTGGCACATGCTGTCATCGGATCGGCGCCCTCCGCATCACCGCCCCGCAGTTAGCCGTGAACAAGCTCAGCTCCCGGGCGCGACATAACCTCGAAGGCCGAGTTTTTGCCTTCCAGGCTGATCGAAAGGAGCCTTTGGAGAACGCCACCCATGTCCGAAATGCAGTCGCGCGATTCATGCAGGTCACACAGGTCACCGATGCCCAACGCGATGCGGCCTGGGAGCGCATTCTGCGCGCCGCCCGCCAGTTCCACGTCGCGGTGCATCAGGCAAGCTGGCGCGATCTTTCGCGCGATCCCTAGCCATTACTGCATGTCGAGTCAAGCGCCGCCCAACCTACCCTGCCCACCTCGCTCCGCGATGTCTAGGTGTGCCAGCGAACTGACCGCAGGGCACCTGCGCCTTCAGGATCGCTGGACTGATTCCCAGGAGAACCTTGCATGAAGACGGACCAGCAGCTGAAACAGGATGTCATCGCCGAGCTCGGATGGGAGCCGGCAATCAATGCCGCGCAGATTGGAGTCGAAGTGAAGGACGGCGTCGTTACGCTCGCCGGGCAGGTCGGCAGCTTCACCGAAAAGTGGCAGGCCGAGCAGGCCACTCAGCGCGTTGCTGGCGTCAAGGGACTGGCCGTTGCGATGGATGTGAATCTGCCAGGAATGAGCGAGCGCACCGATGCCGACATTGCGCGTTCAGCCGAAAGTACGCTCCAATGGTTGACCTACCTGCCCAGTGATGCGATTAAGGTCATGGTAGAGAAGGGCCGCGTGACCCTCTCAGGAGTAGTCGACTTTAACTTCCAGCGCCTTTGGGCTGCCGACGCAATCCGCGGCCTGCGGGGCGTCACCGGCCTGGCCGAGAACATTGGCCTCAAGCCCGCACCTGCCGCCGGTGGCATCAAGAATAATATCGAGGCGGCGTTGAAACGGCGCGGTGATTCGGCACAGCAGGACATCGCGGTGACCGTCCAGGATGGTAATGTCACGCTCAGCGGCCGGGTCATGAGCCTCTGGGATCGCGAGCGTACTCGGGAACTTGCGTGGAGCGCGCCCGGAGTCAAACACGTGCAGGATGATCTGAAGATCAGCTGGTAGCGCCTTGGAGCGGTAATCGCTCGGCGCGATACCGGCGACCGGCACGCCCCGAGCCAGTAAGGGAGAAGTCTGTGCTTCGAAGGATGAGCGATCTGATCGACTGTTTGGCCCTCACATCCGAGGGTGGTATCGGTCGCATTACGGATGCGCTGTTTGACGATCAGGCCTGGGTATTGCGCTACCTCATCGTCGAGAGCACGCTCGTGCGGCCGCACCAAAAGATACTGATTCCAATCCATGTCGTGGGCAAGCCGGATTGGAATGCTCGTGCCGTAACGATCTCGCTCGGACTAGAGCAAATCGTCCGTTGTCCACCCATCGATGTCGAGCAGCCCATTTCGCGGCTCCAGGAGCAGCTGTGCCTCGAGTACTATGATCTTCCCTTTTACTGGAACAACGGCGGTCGCTGGGCCATCGATAGCCGCGCGGCGGCCCAGCTGCCGAGCGGGTCCACGGAGGCGGAGCCGAGACTTCGAAGTGCGAATATGCTACTCAGATATCACATCGAGGCCACCGACGGCGGCATGGGCCAGGTCGAAGGCGCGTTGCTGGATCAACAGAGTTGGGCCATCCGTTACTTGGTCGTTGAGACTAGCAACTGGTGGGCCGGCAATCAGGTATTGCTGGCGCCACATTGGATCGAGGCGATGACCGATCCGGATGCAGCCTTGTCCGTCAACCTGACCCGAAAGGAAGTCGCAGACGCGCCAAAGTATGATCCTTCGATTGCTCTGTCCCGCGCTTATGAGATTGAACTGCATCACCACCATGACCGGACCGGTTACTGGATGGATCAGTCTGCCCCTAGCCGACACAATGATCCGGATACAAGGATCCCATCGCAACCGGCCCCGGACCAGAGCGCCTCTGCCCCGCAAGTCTAGGATTGGGCTTTAGCGCCACCCGGTCGGGCGCTGATAGGGAATGCGCACAGACTCCGCGGCACCTCCGGCGGCCAGATCTAGGCAGCTGTCATTTCAGCAGCCAACTCCCGATTCCTAGTGCTGCCCAGTCGGCTCGATGACGAACGGACGCTGGTATCGGGTGAGGCTAGCTTGCACACCGGCCAATGCGTCTGCGCCTGGTGGCGCTGCCCCGCTGCCCTGCCACCAGGCATCGCCCGTTATCAGGAGCCGACATGAACGAGCAGCGCGCCCCTGAGATAGTGCGCTGGCAGCCGCAGATCCAGTCGCTTCCTACATTCAATTCCATTGCCAACGACCGTAATCCGCTGAACAACCCACCTGAAGAGCTGCCGAGGATGAAGTGGATGAAGCCGCGGCCGATGATCTGAAGCGCGATTCGCGTTAGCGGTCGCTAGTACAGCCTCATTAGTGCGATAGCGTACAGAGGATACCGCCCAAGAGCTCGCATAGTCCGCGCTTGGGATGCGGTAATTTCGTCGCGGGTGATTTTGGGATCGCAGCCGCACCGTCGATCAGGCGAACCCTGATCAGCGCAGGTCAGGTCGCACGGGCTTCTCACAGAGGTGTTCATTCATGGGTAGCGGATTCTGGAACAACTGGTATTCGGGATGGGGATGGTTTCTGTGGTTTGGATTCATCTTCCTGCTGTTCTCCAGCTTTGGAAACTGGGGCTATACCTATAGCGCGCATCGCAAGTACGACCGGCCACTCCGAAAGGACGCGCTGGATATTCTGGATGAACGCTATGCCCGTGGAGAGATCAACAAAGAAGAGTACGGACTTAAGAAGTCCGAGATCTCTAAGCCTTAGTAGAATGGCATCACCACGACAAACGAGGCGATGGACGGCTATGCGAGCGGGACTTAGACGTCTCTTGCGGTACTCTGCCAGGCTCGGGGTAAAGGCCGCGCGCGCGGGACAGTGGCGCGAGGTTATGGTTCAAAAGGCGGCGGAGCTCACGTGCCAGCCCAGCGCAAAGGACATGATTGCGCCAGGCTTTGCCACTAGCAAGCATCGGCGGAGTGCGCCACGACACGATTTCACCTGCGTGTACCAACAAGGCGCCAAACAGCGAAGCGTGGCGCCGCGGGCCAGCACTCTGTCGCCGTGCTCACCTGAAGCGCGCTAGTCGCGCGGCACGGCTGTGGCCGACGTCGCGGTCCGTTATCTATACCCGCTTCCGGCGCGTCGTAGGCCATCGGCGATCGAGAAGTAATTGCGAGTTCTAGCCCGTGACGCCATCCTCTGATACCAACTCACCGGAAGCCGCCGTGCCAGCTGCTTCCGAAGCGGAAGCGCCGGGGAAGGCAGCTGCGGGAGCCAAGAAGGGTCTGGGTTCACATCCACTGTTGCTGTGGTCCGCCGGATTTGCACTGTTAGTACTGCTCATCGCGGTCCTGCTCTGGTGGCTTCACGCGCGCCAGTTCGAGTCTACCGACGATGCGTTCGTCGACACCCATATTGTCCGACTTGCAACGCAGATTGCGGGTCAAGTCATCGCAGTGACCGCCGACGACAATGCGCTGGTCGCGCCAGGTCAGCCTCTGGTAGTGATTGATTCGGCAGATGCGAATGCCCGCGTGGCCCAGGCGATCGCCCAGCAGGCCGCGGCGCAGGCCCAAGTCGCGAACGCCCGCGCGCAGATCCAGGTCAGTGAGGCGGTCTACGGGCAATCGCGCGCGGACATTGCGGCTGCCAGGGCGCCGGCCCAGATTGCCTCACTGGACCTCGCGCGCTACCAGGGCCTGCTAAGCCTGAATCCGGCGGCGGTAGCCGCCCAGCAGCTCGACCAGGCGCAGACGACGGTCGATCAGACCGCCGCCCAGCTCGAGGCCGCGCTCAAAGCCTCCCAGATGCGCCTCGCCCAGGTCGGAGCAAACCATGCCCTGTTACTGGCCGGGGAAAAGCAGGTTGAAGTAGCGAAGGCTCAATCGGACGAGGCGGGTATCAGCCTGGGCTATACGCAGATTACCGCACCAGTGGCCGGGCACGTGACGCAGAGAAGTGTCGCGGTGGGCGACTATGTCCAACCTGGAACGCAGCTGCTCGCCATTGTTCCCCTGCAGCTGTGGGTAACCGCGAATTTCAAGGAAACCCAGGTTGCCAGGATGCGTGCCGGGCAAGCGGTGACGATCCGGGCGGATGCGTGTCCGTCCGCCAGACTGACCGGGCATCTGGACTCAGTACAACGAGGCGCGGGCCAGGCCTTTGCGATTCTGCCGCCAGAAAACGCTACCGGTAACTACGTCAAGGTAGTCCAGCGGGTTCCGGTAAAGATCGTTCTGGACGGCATCCCGGGCGACTGCCTGCTCGGTCCTGGCATGTCGGTCGAACCCAAGATCCGGGTGCGCTAGAGGTGGCCACTGCTGGCACTGCACCAGAGGGCGGGACAGTTGCATGGACACCCGATCGCTCCGTCGCGGGGACCCGCAATCCCTGGACCATCGTCGCGGTGATCTCGATCGCCACATTCATGACCGTCCTCGACATCTCGATCGTCAATGTGGCGCTCGATCACGTCGCCGGGAGTCTCGCGGTCAGCTACGACGAGGCCAGCTGGGTCAGCACGACGTTCCTGATTGCGAGCGCGATCGTAATTCCAATCTCCGGCTGGCTGGCGAATGTACTGGGGCGCAAGCGCTACTACATGGGCTCCGTGGCCGTGTTTACCCTGGCTTCCTTCTGCTGTGGGGTTGCCCCGAACCTGGCGTTTCTGATCGTCGGCCGGATCGTGCAGGGCGCTGCGGCCGGGGGGCTGGCGGCAGTCGAACAGTCGATGCTGGTTGATACCTTTCCACCTGAGAAACGAGGCATGGCCTTTGCGGCCTACGGCATGGTGGTCATTACCGGGCCCATTCTCGGCCCGGTCCTGGGCGGCTGGATCACTGACAACGCCTCGTGGCAATGGTGCTTCCTGATCAATGTGCCGGTGGGCTTGATTTCACTGTTTCTGGTGAATCTGATGGTCGATGAACCGGCCGCGCTGCAGCGAGACCGAAAGAAGCTGCTGAGCGGTGGCCTTAAGATTGATTTTCTGGGCTTCGTGCTGGTCGCACTGTTCTTCGGCTGCTTGGAGGTCACGCTTGACAGAGGCCAGGAGGATGACTGGTTCTCCAGTCCGACGATCCTGATCACGGGCCTGGTCACGATCGCTTCACTGCTGATGTTTATTCCCTGGGAGCTGAGCCGCAAAGATCCGATCGTCCCGATCCGGATGCTGGGTCATCGCAACTTTGGATTGGCCAGTTTCTTCCTGCTACTCACCGGCGCCATCATCTTTGGAACGACCCTGTTTATTCCTCAGCTGCTGCAGCAGGTGATGGGCTACAGCGCGACCGACGCCGGCCTGGCGCTGGGCCTTGGGGGCATAGCCACAATCCTCGCGATGCCGATCACCGGACTGCTTACCGGCCGCGTTGACGCGCGCTACTTGATTGGGGCCGCCTTCCTAATCCAGGGCTTTGCGCTGCTGAATATGAGCCATTTCACCACCAATATGACCTTTGCTGATGCTGCCACGGGACGCATGTTCCAGGCCGTTGGCATCCCATTTCTTTTCGTACCGCTGACGAATCTCGCCTATGTGGGGTTGCGACCCGAGGAGAGCAACCAGGCCTCTGCGCTGATGAACGTTGCTCGCAACCTTGGTGGAACCATTGGCATCGCCGCAGTCGAGACCCTGCTGACCAGGCGCCAGGAGTTTCACCAGGCCCGCCTCGTGGAAACGCTAAGTCCTCTGAACCCCAACTTCACGAGCGGAGTGTCACAGATTGCGCGGGACCTGATCGGCCACGGCCAATCGGCGCTGGCCGCCTCGCCGCAAGCAATCGGGCAGCTGTATGCCGCGCTACAGCGGCAGGCCGCGATGCTCTCCTATGTGGACGTCTTTGATGTGCTGATGATCGTGGTGTTCGCCTCGGTTCCATTGCTGCTCCTCATGCGCCGCCCCTCCGGGGCGACACCCCGTGGCGGGGCGCCGTGAAGCGCAAAACCCTCGCAAATGGCTTCCTGGCGATGGCAGCGTTAGAGCTATGCGGCTGCACGGTGGGCCCCAACTACCACGCGCCGCCAAGCAATGTTCCCTCCACGTACGTGGAGAGTGCTGCGTTGCCATCGACGGCGCCGCCGAGCCGCGATCAGGATCTTTCAAGCTGGTGGCGTCAGTTTGGTGATGGAACCCTCAACGCGCTCATCGAGCGGGCTCTGGCCCACAATCTGACACTCGCAAGCGCCAACTCGCGGATTCGGGAGGCGCGCTTCCAGCAGATCGAAGCAGGCGCCGCCGAATATCCAAGCCTCAGTGCCTCAGGATCAGCACTGGCCTACCGATCCAACGCCGGCGCCGCGGGCGCGACCAGTTCCTCCGGTGCCTCCGCCGCAGGCAGTTCAGGCCTGTCGCTACCTTCGCGCCTGAACTTCTACTCACTTGGGTTCGACGCCTCGTGGGAGGTGGATCTGTTCGGTTCGACCCGGCGGGCCGTTGAAGCGGCAGGGGCAAGTCGCGAAGCCAGCCTCTGGACGCGTCGCGATGGTGAAGTGTCCCTGACGGCGGAGCTTGCCAACGACTATCTGATGCTGCGTGCCTACCAGCTCAGAATTTCCTTGGGAGAGTCTGAGCTCGCACGTCAGCAGGATTTGTTCGTGCTAATCAAGGCGCGTCGCAGCACTGGCTTTGTGACCGATCTTGACGTCAATCAGCAGTCAACGCTGGTGGCCACAGCGGCAGCCCAGATCCCGCAGCTCGAGGCCGAGGTACAGGTAAGATTGCACGCCATTGGCATCCTGCTGGGCGAGCCACCTGAAGTGCTTGAGCAGGAGCTCGCCACGCCTGCCGACTCGCTTCCGAATCCGCCAGAGCTGCCACCCGGGCTGCCCGCCGGGCTACTGCAACAGCGGCCGGACATTCGGGCAGCGGAGCGGCGTGTCGCGGCCAGCTCTGCACAGATCGGCGTCAAGACTGCTAGTCTCTACCCCAAGCTTGATTTGATGGCACTGGGCAGCTTTGCCGGAATGTCTCTGAGCGATCTGCTGTCCAAGCAAAACCTGATTGCGGCGGCACTGGGCATGGCGAGCGAGCCGGTACTGGATGCCGGGCGCAATCGCGCAAGTGTCGGACAGGCCAGGGAACAGTACACACAAGCGCTTATCACCTATCAGGCAACCATTATCGGGGCACTGCGGGATGTCGAGGATGCGCTAGCGCGCCATCGGGCCGAGCAATTGCGCCTCGAGCGGCTCGAGCAGGCGGTTCACGCAGCCGAAGGCACCCTCGATATCGCCAAGGCCCGCTACCAGACAGGTTTCAGTACTTTCGCCAATGTCCTGCTGGCACAGTACGCGCTGCTCAATGCCCGCGACCAGCTTATCCAATCCCAAGCTCTGGTAGTGACCGACCTGGTCGCCCTCTTCAAGGCGCTCGGCGGAGGCTGGTCAATATAGCGTTCCATGCGATGCCGGCTCCCAACCTGTACCAGCGGCGCGACTCAGGAGTGTGGCCCATCGAACAGAAATGCAATCGGTCTCGGCCTCAATATTGGCACCGGAGTAAAGCCATTACTTAGAACGCACCCGGCCCCTATCCTGACGGTCTTGGGTCAGTTCCACCAACCGTACGGAGATCGGCCCATGTTGCGCACGCTCAATGATCTGGAGGACTACTCCATTCAGGCCACAGATGGCAAGATTGGACAGGTCACGGACTTTTACTTCGACGACCAGCGCTGGGTAGTGCGCTACCTGGTGGTCAATACAGGCGGTTGGTTATCTGAGCGCCTGGTTCTTATCTCACCGATCTCTATTGGAAAGCCAGACTGGGCGAAGCTGGTATTGCCGGTATCCATCACTCGCGAGCAGGTTCGGAACAGCCCCGATGTGAGCACGGATCAGCCCGTGTCGCGGCAGGATGAAATCCGTCACGCCAGGCACTTCGGCTATCCCAACTACTGGGAAGGCAACGGTTTTTGGGGTGCCTACAGCTATCCGGCAATGATGCTCGGCGGATTCGTGCCACCGCTGGATGAGCAGCAGAACCCAACCGATCGTTGGGCGCCGAGCCTGGAAAAGGCCGTCACTGCCCTAGATTCACGGCCTAACGGTGATCCGCATCTTCGCAGCGGCAAGGCGCTCACAAGGTATCGCATCGAAGCATCGGACGGCACGCTGGGCCACGTCCAAGGATTCCTGGTAGAGGAAGACACGTGGGCTGTTCGCTATCTCATTGTAGCGACCAGCGATTGGTGGCTTGGGCATCAGGTGCTCATCGCGCCGCAATGGATTAGCGAGGTCAGCTGGCCCTACCACTCAATATCGCTCAATCTCACACGACAAGCGATCAAGGATGCCCCGCCGTACGATTCGCTACTACCTCTACAAAGAACCCAGGAACTCGGGCTGCATCAGCACTATGGGCGAATCGGATATTGGAGCGATCGCGGCGGCGGCGGTACGGCGGATGGCGGCGTGTCGACCAACACGAGCCTCCCACTCAAAGCTAGTGTGAGTTCTGCCAATTAGCTGCACTTGGTTGAGCGCTCTTGAGGGACTGGGCCCAGGCTCAGCCCACAGGCACACCGTTCGGACTGGACCTTAGACCTTGGAGGGTATGTGCTGGGTACGACTGAAATCCTATTGATGGTTTTGACGGCGGGGCTCTTCGCCACAGCGCTCGTACCACGGTTTCGAACCTACCGCGGGTTGATTCTGGGCGGCGCAATGCTGGCGCTCATCACCGCACTGTTCCCGCGCCCGGGAAATCTGCTGGGGCAGCATCTGTTCTTTTCCGACGACAAGTCACTGCGGCTCCCGATGGAACTGTTTGGCGTTGCCTGGTGGGTCCTGGGAGCGTGGCTGCTGAGAAGCCTGTTCCAGCTCTTGCTGCGCCACACATTGTTTCCTGACGACAATGAACCCCACGCCCGACGCTTGTTTGCCGATCTCATCTCGCTACTCATCTACGTGTTGGCGATAATTGGCATCATGGAGACTGTGCTCAAGCAGCCAATCTCCACCGTGCTGGCCACCTCGGGCGTGCTCGCGATCATTCTAGGTCTGGCGCTACAGAGTACGATCTCCGATGTCTTCTCGGGACTGGCGATCAACATCGACCGGCCATTCGGCGCCGGGGACTGGATTACGCTCAGCAGCGATGTGGAGGGTCAGGTCATACAAATCAACTGGCGCTCCACACGAATCAAGAGCGCCTCTAACGACATTATCGTCATTCCAAATAGTGTAGTCGCGAAAGCCACCGTGACCAGTCACCGTCGGCTCAGCGATCCGCGCATCAGCACCATCGAACTTGCCGTAACCGCAATAGTGCCGGTGTCGCAGGTCATTGCACTGCTGGAGGCCGCGGCAGCCGCTGCACCGGGGATCTCAACCGGTAGCCATCCGACCGCCCTGGCCCATGCTTTTCGCGACGCGGCCGTTGTCTACAGGCTCAGCTATCAAGTCGATGAATTCCCGATGACCGACTTAGTAACCTCAGATCTGATTGCGCGAGCCGTGTCGGCTCTTCAGACCCACGCGATCCCAATCGGACCGGTGCCCTTGCGGGTGCAGATCTTGCGGGGTACCGCTCGCACTACGGTCCCGGCTAAGGTAGCGGGGCTGCCCGAGGTGCCTGGACGACCGTACGCCGTGCTCTCATCCAGCGGTTAGCGGCATCTTGCTCGGAGTGCGGTCCACTCCGGGTGCCAAGCCAAAACTTTCGCGCCTCCCGGGACCGAGCACAGCGGCGGATTCCAGCGCTCGGAATCTCCTCGTAATTGCGGGTTAAGCACTTGTGCTCGCACCTGCATTAGCTGGTGGTAAACACGCGCTAACCCAATGGCTCACGATGGATGCAGCCGTAGTTCACTGCACGGAGGGGATCGGAATCTGGCAATGGGCCAGCAGTGATCAGGGCGGCGAGCCCGACGTGGTGATGGGATGTTGTGGAGACACGCCGACACTGGAAGTCCTGGCGCCGGTATCGATCCTGCGCGAGCATATTTCGGATTTGCGGATTCGCGTGATAAACGTCGTTGATCTGATGAAGCTGCTGTCGTGCTCCGAGCATCCGCACGGATTGAATGAGATCGAGTATGATTCCTTGTTCACAAAGGACAAGCACATAATCTTCGGCTTTCACGGGTACGCGTCGCTGATACACCGTCTGACCTACCGGAGAACGAATCGCAATCTGCACGTTCGCGGCTACAAGGAAGAAGGCACGATCACTACGGCGTTTGACATGCGGGTCCAGAACGACCTCGACAGATTCCACCTGGCAATGGACGTGATAGACCGTGTGCCGGGCCTGGGCAAGCGGGGTGCCTATCTCAAGCAGACGCTCCAGAATAAGCTCATAGAGCATAAGCAATACATCAATGAGCATGGACAGGATATGCCCGAGATTCGCAACTGGAGGTGGGGACTTCCAAACGCGAAGCAGACAGAGGTAGCTGTTGACAGCAGTGGCAATGCAGCACTAAGAAGTAATCTGCGCGGGTCGGAAAGCATTCGGAAAGCCAGTTGAGAGAGAGTCGGCTGTCTCCAGGGATGTTAGTGACTGCCAAGGGGCGCAAGATGGCGCCAAACGATTTAATTTGTTGATGCGGCTTTGGGCGAATGGTTACATGGAGCTAACGCGGTAACCGAGCACCGTCGCAACAAGCTGCGGCAGGCGTCTATGCTGCGCGTTGTTACGGACGACGACACGTTCATGCTGGTCAATGCCTATAGTGCTCTGATAACCGAGGATTTGCGCGCCCCGTGCTGGCGCTGCCACTCGACGTGTGGACGTCATCGTGAGGGGATCAAGGTCCCCTAATGGTGGACATGGCCGCGTTTGGTCTTGGCCAGAATCCTCGAAGCCAATTCCACACATTTTCCCGGACCGGCTTGCCCGGGTTAGCACAGTTTAGAAGAGCCTACCGTTTGTATGTTCGGTACCGAACACGGCGATCAAAACTCAGTCATAGTGGGGCGCGACATACCGGGTACACTCACTGCCATGTACCTGAATACATGTAGGAGTGGTAGCCGCAATGTCGCGACCGCGTGTGAGCAAAACGCCCGGCCAGGCGAGAAGATCCCTTGCCAATCGGTCGTCCTTTCTAGTCAATCCTCGCGATAACCGTCTTCTTGCGGCGCTGCCCGAGGAGGCCTATGAGCGTATCCGCCCTCATTTGGAATTTGCTGACCTCGCACTCGGCGAAGTGCTCTATGAACCGGGTGAACCGCTGGTCCATGCATACTTCCCAACCAACTCAATCGTCTCCCTGCTTTATGTAATGGAGGACGGGGCGTCGGCAGAGATCGCGATCGTGGGGAACGACGGCGTGCTCGGCGTCCCGCTCTTTATGGGCGGCCTAAGTACGCCCAGCCGGGCCGTGGTCCAAAGTGCGGGTCGCGCTTTTCGTTTCAAGGCCCAGTGGCTCGACCGGGAGTTCTCCCGTTTTGGCCCATTCTTGCACCTCATGCTTCGCTACACCCAAGCCCTGATTACCCAGATGGCACAGACTGCCGTGTGCAATCGTCACCATTCGGTGGATAAACAGCATTGCCGCTGGCTCCTGCTTAGTTTGGATCGACTGCCGTCCAGCGACCTGGCAATGACACAGGACTTGATAGCGAACATGCTCGGCGTTCGCCGAGAAGGCGTCACGGCGGCGGCCGGTAGTCTGCAAAAGGCCGGACTGATTAAGTACCGGCGTGGACTCATCACAGTGCTCGATCGTAAGGGCCTCCAGGCACGGACCTGTGAGTGCTATCAGGTCGTGAAAACCGAATATGAGCGGTTGCTGCCCTATTTA
>Ga0302320_10012210_pt1 | contig 18084 bp, 15 predicted proteins | sample Bog_T0_3_FD_202130 | JGI IMG/M metagenome (GOLD analysis project Ga0302320, IMG submission 202130) | Peat permafrost microbial communities from Stordalen Mire near Abisko, Sweden - Bog_T0_3 | ecosystem: Environmental > Terrestrial > Soil > Wetlands > Peat | place: Sweden: Abisko, Stordalen Mire...
AATCGCCTTTCGTGACCGCGGTGGCAACTTCGGCGATGGCGCGCACCTGCGTGGTCAGATTCGCTGCGAGCAAATTCACGTTGCCGGTCAAGTCCTTCCAGGTGCCAGCCGCGCCCGGCACATTGGCCTGGCCACCGAGGCGGCCTTCCACGCCGACTTCGCGCGCAACGTTGGTGACCTGTTCGGCGAAGGTGGCCAACGTGTCGGTCATGTTGTTGATGGTCTCGGCCAGCGCGGCCACTTCGCCTTTTGCTTCCACGGTCAGTTTCTGGCGCAAATTGCCGTTGGCCACCGCCGTCACCACTTTCACGATGCCGCGGACCTGGTCCGTGAGGTTGGCGGCCATGAAGTTGACGTTATCCGTCAAATCCTTCCACGTGCCGCCCACGCCCAGCACCTGCGCCTGACCGCCAAGCTTGCCTTCGGTGCCGACTTCGCGCGCGACGCGCGTAACTTCGGCCGCAAAGGCGTTCAACTGGTCCACCATCGTATTGATGGTGTTTTTCAATTCCAAAATTTCGCCCTTCACGTCCACCGTGATTTTGCGGGACAAATCGCCGCGCGCCACGGCGGTGGTGACTTCGGCAATGTTACGGACCTGGGCCGTGAGGTTGGCGCCCATCGCGTTCACGGAGTCCGTCAAATCCTTCCACGTGCCGGCCACACCAGGCACGACGGCTTGCACACCCAGGCGGCCTTCCGTGCCGACTTCGCGCGCCACGCGGGTCACTTCGGAGGCAAACGACCGCAACTGCTCGACCATCGTGTTGATGGTTTCTTTGAGCTGCAAAATTTCACCGCGCACGTCCACCGTGATTTTGCGGGACAAATCGCCATTGGCCACGGCGATGGTTACTTCGGCGATGTTACGCACCTGGCCGGTGAGGTTGGAGGCCATGGAATTGACGTTGTCCGTCAAATCCTTCCACGTGCCGGCCACGCCGGGCACAATGGCCTGGCCGCCCAGCTTGCCTTCCGTGCCGACTTCGCGCGCCACGCGGCTGACTTCGGAAGCAAACGCGTTAAGCTGGTCCACCATCGTGTTGATGGTGTTCTTCAATTCCAAAATTTCGCCCTTCACGTCCACCGTGATTTTACGCGACAAGTCACCTTTGGCCACCGCCGTCGTCACTTCTGCGATGTTACGCACCTGGCCGGTCAGGTTGTTCGCCATCGAGTTCACGTTGTCCGTCAAATCTTTCCACGTGCCCGCCACGCCTGGCACCACGGCCTGCCCGCCTAATTTTCCTTCGGTACCGACTTCACGCGCCACGCGGCTGACCTCGGACGCAAACGCATTGAGCTGGTCCACCATCGTGTTGATGGTGTTCTTTAATTCCAAAATTTCGCCCTTCACGTCCACCGTGATTTTGCGCGACAAGTCACCGCGCGCCACGGCCGTCGTTACGTCGGCGATATTCCGCACCTGGCCGGTGAGGTTGGACGCCATGGAATTGACATTGTCCGTCAAATCTTTCCAAGTGCCGGCCACACCGGGCACCGTAGCCTGGCCACCGAGTTTGCCGTCCGTGCCGACTTCGCGCGCCACGCGGCTGACTTCGGAGGCAAAGGAATTCAACTGGTCCACCATCGTGTTGATGGTGTTTTTTAAGTCGAGAATTTCGCCCTTCACGTCCACCGTGATTTTGCGGGACAGGTCCCCCTTGGCGACGGCGGTGGTCACGTCGGCAATATTACGGACCTGGCCGGTCAAGTTCGCCGCCATGAGGTTGACGTTGTCCGTCAAATCTTTCCAAGTGCCGGCCACACCGGGCACGGCAGCCTGGCCGCCCAACTTGCCGTCCGTACCGACTTCGCGGGCGACGCGGCTGACTTCGGAGGCAAACGAGTTTAGCTGGTCCACCATCGTGTTGATGGTGTTTTTTAGGTCGAGAATTTCGCCCTTCACGTCCACCGTGATTTTGCGGGACAAGTCGCCTTTGGCCACGGCGGTGGTCACGTCGGCGATGTTGCGGACCTGGCCGGTCAAATTCGCCGCCATGAGGTTGACGTTGTCGGTCAAATCTTTCCAAGTGCCGGCAACACCACGGACTTCTGCCTGGCCACCAAGATTTCCTTCCGTGCCGACTTCACGCGCGACGCGCGTCACTTCCGAGGCAAAACCATTGAGCTGGTCCACCATGGTGTTGATGGTGTTTTTGAGCTGGAGGATTTCGCCTTTGACGTCCACCGTGATTTTGCGGGACAAGTCACCCTTGGCCACGGCAGTGGCCACTTCGGCAATGTTGCGGACCTGGGAGGTTAAATTCGACGCCATGGAATTGACGTTATCTGTCAGGTCTTTCCACGTGCCGGCCACACCGCGCACTTCCGCTTGGCCTCCGAGATTGCCTTCCGTGCCCACTTCACGCGCCACCCGTGTGACTTCGGCCGCGAACCCGTTCAACTGGTCCACCATCGTGTTGATGGTATTCTTCAATTCCAAAATTTCGCCCCGGACGTCCACGGTAATCTTGCGGGACAAATCGCCTTTGGCGACAGCCGTGGTCACTTCCGCGATGTTGCGGACTTGTGATGTCAGGTTCGTGGCCATGGCGTTCACCGAGTCAGTCAAATCTTTCCACGTGCCGCCGACGCCGGGAACTTCCGCCTGGCCACCGAGAATGCCTTCCGTGCCAACTTCGCGGGCGACGCGAGTCACTTCGGCGGCAAAGCCGTTAAGCTGGTCAACCATCGTATTGATGGTGTTCTTCAATTCCAGAATTTCGCCCTTCACGTCCACCGTAATTTTGCGGGACAAGTCGCCCTTGGCCACGGCCGTGGTCACTTCCGCGATGTTACGGACCTGACCGGTAAGATTGGAGGCCATGGAGTTCACGTTGTCCGTCAAATCCTTCCAAGTGCCCGCGACACCCGGGACGACGGCCTGGCCGCCGAGTTTGCCTTCCGTGCCGACTTCGCGGGCGACGCGCGTGACTTCGGACGCGAAGGAATTCAACTGGTCCACCATCACGTTAATGGTGTCCTTTAACTCGAGGATTTCCCCTTTGACGTCCACGGTGATTTTGCGGGAAAGGTCGCCGCGCGCGACAGCGGTGGTCACCTGCGCGATATTCCGGACCTGGCCGGTAAGATTGGACGCCATGGAGTTGACGTTGTCCGTCAAATCCTTCCAAGTGCCGGCGACACCGGGCACGGCAGCCTGGCCACCGAGTTTGCCTTCGGTGCCGACTTCGCGGGCGACGCGTGTAACTTCGGCGGCGAATGAGCGAAGCTGGTCCACCATCGTATTAATGGCTTCCTTGAGCTGGAGAATTTCGCCGCGCACGTCCACGGTGATTTTCTTCGAAAGGTCGCCGTTGGCCACCGCAATGGTCACGTCGGCGATGTTGCGGACCTGCGCGGTGAGATTACCCGCCATTTGGTTGACCGATTCGGTGAGTTCGCGCCAAACGCCCGAGACGCGTTTCACCTGGGCCTGGCCGCCGAGCTTGCCTTCGGTGCCGACTTCACGCGCCACGCGGATAACTTCGACAGAAAAACCTTCAAGCTGTTCCACCATGCCGTTGACGAGTTTGGCGGTTCGGAGGTATTCACCCTGCAAGGGACGGCCCGCGACCTCCAGCGGGACGGATTGCGAGAGATCGCCCTTGGCCACGGCGCCGATGACACGGCCCATTTCAATCGTGGGGCGGGAAAGGTCATCAACCAGCGAATTGATGGCTTCGATACGATCGGCCCAGCCGCCCACCGCGTCGCCAACGGGCATTCGCTCCGTGATTTTGCCCCGGCGACCGACCTCATTTTTCAACCGTGAAACATTGTCTCCGAACCGGTCCATCAGTATGGCGACCTGGTTAAAAGTATCGGCCACTTTTCCGTCCAAACCAGTCAAGTCACCCGGCAGGCGGATTGAAAAATCGCCATCACGAAGGGCCTGGAGCACGCCTAGCAACTGCCGCTTGAAATGATCGCCGTCGGAGTTCTGTCCATTTGAGCCGGCCTTGCCGCGGTTTTGGAGCAGCGTTGCCGTCTTTCGGGTCGCAGTCTTCATTTTAGATTTTAAGGCATTTGACGACGGACTATTCGCGCCGGTTCAAATTTCAACGCACCAAGTACGCTGAGACCGGAAAAATTATGCTGTGTATTTTCTGATTTTAGCCATCCGTCCGGGCAAAATCTCGCGGCTCGACGAAACCCCGCGCAAAAAATATGCCACCGAGCTTTTGAGCCAGGCGCAACTGATTCTCTTTGTAATGCTTGGAAATCATAAGAAGATTGAGGATAGCTCCGGACACTGGACAGGAACTGTCATTGCAAAATGCAACTTCAACTCGCCAATAACATTGCACTTTGCATTGACACCCAGACGGTGGCCAAACCGGAATTATGAGGGCGGAACCGAACCTTATCCACAGATGGACAAAGATGGACCGAGACACAGAGACATTTCAAGACCCCAAAAACCGCCGTACCAATCAGTGACCGATTCCACCTCGCTTGGAAAAGCCATTTTTTTTCCGCTTTTATCTGTGTTCGACCCGTCCATCTGCGGTTGAACCGATTTGTTCAGGCTTAAGAAAGCTCAAAACTCCCGCCTAAATTTCCAGCAGCATCCGCGCCGGGTTCTCGATTACCTGCTTGATGCGGCGCAAGAACATGACGGCTTCACGTCCGTCCACGATGCGATGATCATACGTGAGAGCGAGATACATCATCGGGCGGATCACGACCTGGCCTTGGAGGGCGATGGGCCGGTCTTGAATGGAGTGCAATCCTAGAATACCTGATTGCGGCGGATTGATGATGGGAGTGGAGAGCAGCGAGCCAAAGACGCCACCGTTGGTGATGGTGAAGGTGCCCCCCGCCAAGTCATCTGGTTTCAACTGTCCTTCCCTGGCGCGCCGGGCAAAATCGCCGATGGCTTTTTCCAGTTCCGCAAAGGTTGAACGTTCGGCATTTCTTAGGACCGGCACCACCAAGCCGCGCCCGGTCGCGACAGCCACTCCAATATCGAAATAGTTGCGATAAACGACATCATTCCCACGGACCTCAGCATTGATCTGAGGGAACTGTTTCAAGGCATCCACGGCCGCCTTGATGAAAAAAGACATGAAACCAACCTTGACCTGATAGCGTTTCTCGAAAGCGTCCTGATATTCGTGGCGCAATGCCTGGACGGCTGACATGTCCACCTCGTTGAACGTGGTCAGCATGGCCATGGTGCGCTGGGCTTCAACCAGGCGTTGCGCCACCGTGCGGCGCAGCATGGTCATGGGCACCGCTTCTTCTTCGCGTGCGTTAGAAGTCTGGGCCTTCACACGCTGGGGTTCCGGCTTCGCTTCGGGTTTTTTATTTTCCGTTGGCTTGGATTCCGGCGCAGGTTTCGCTTCCTCCGGGGAAGGAGAATCGTTTTCGTCCTCCACCTTGTCTGGATCCGGTTTAGCCGGTTCCTTTGCAGGCTTGGCCGCTTTAGGTTTTTCCGCTTTTGCCGGCGGAGGCGTTTCGGGGCTGGCTTTACGTGCCGGTTCCGGTTTGGCGTCCTTAGTCGCAGATGGTTGCTTATCCCCACCGCCATCGGGCTCCAGCTCGGCCACGACCGTGCCCACGGGTACAGTGTCGCCGGCCGGATGTAGAATTTTGGTGAGCCGGCCGCTTTGTGGCGCGGGCAGGTCAAACGTGGTTTTCTCCGAATCAATGACCGCCACCGGTTCGTCCTGCTTTACGGTGTCACCTTCGGACTTCAACCATTCGCCGATTTGCACTTCGGTGATGGATTCGCCAACCGGTGGAATTTTCAATTCAATGGGCATGGGATGATTTTGCTATTTCGGTTTTACCGCCAAGGTGGAGGTTACGTCACGCACACCGTCCGCGTCGAGAGCGATTGCCATCGCCCGGCCAATGTCATCGGGCGACGAAACGGTGCCGCCGAGCTTGACGTGGCCCTGGTCGCAGCTCACGGAGATGTCCCAGGCTGACAGAGTGGAGTCGGCCGCATACTTGGCCTTGATTGCCACGACAGCGCGCGCATCCGAGGTGGCATCGGCAGCCTTGTCTCCGATGTCGGTGGCTTTGCGCCGGAAGATTTGGCCGCTCTTGGCGAGTTCATCTTTTATTTGATCGGGTTGCAAATCGAGGGTGTCGAGTTTGGCGCGCATGGCATCACCCAGGTTATGCGCGGCGTCGGCGGCGTTGTCACGCAACTGGGCGGCGGATTGCTCATAGCGTTGCTGTGCCTCCGGGTGTTCGCCCGCCTTCTTTTGCACGAACCAGTAACCGACCGCACCCAAAATAATACCGAGAATCAGTCCAGAAGAAAAACCTCTCATAATGTTCCTTTGTTTGGTTAAATTTTTTTGCCGGTTTGAAGTTTGGTTTCCGCATCCCCAAAGGCGCGCCGGACCAGATTGTCCTGCTCCAACTTGTGCGCGTGCGCGGAGCCGGTCGCGGGACTGGCCGACTCAACGCGGCTGATGAGCGCGAACGGGAAACGATTGAACAGCCTTTTGCCAAATTTTTCGTGCAAGTAACGCCAGGCTCCCATGTTGGCCGGCTCTTCCTGCACCCACAGCGCCGGCGTGTGATCCGGGAAGCCCGCCAAGGCCTGTTCCAAAAGTCCGGGATGGAGCGGATACAACTGTTCCAGGCGGAAAATGATGACGTCGTGGCGATGGTTTTCTTCGCGGTAGGCCGCCAGATCGTAAAACACCTTTCCCGAGCACAACAGAATTCGTTTTGCGTTGTTTTCCCTGGGCTCTTCCAACATCAAGCGTTTGAAGCATCCACGGGTGCAATCTTTTAACGGGGAAACCGACTGGGGATGGCGCAACAGGCTTTTCGGTGTCAAAACAACCAATGGTTTGCGCCATTTGCGGAGCGACTGGCGCCGGAGCACGTGAAAATATTGTGCGGGATTCGTGGGCTGGACGATTTGGATGTTGTCTTCCGCCGCCAACGTGAGGAACCTTTCCAATCGGGCGCTGGAATGTTCCGGCCCCATGCCTTCCAAACCGTGAGGAAGCAACAGTACCAAGCCCGACAGGCGGCGCCATTTGGCCTCCGCGCTGGTGATAAACTGGTCAATGATAACCTGGGCAACATTGACGAAATCACCGAACTGGGCTTCCCATAGCACCAGGCTGTCAGGACGATCAAGACTGTAACCATACTCAAAGCCCAGCGAGGCGTTTTCGCAGAGCGGACTGTTGTAAATGGTAACCGGCGACTGGTTGGGAGCCAAGTGTTGCAACGGCACATAGGGCGAGCCGTCCTGCTGGTCGTACAAAATCGCGTGACGATGGCTGAAGGTGCCGCGCCCCGTGTCCTGGCCGGTGAGGCGAATGCGCACACCTTGGGTGGCGAGGCTGGCGAGCGCGAGCGCTTCCGCCGCCGCCCAATCCAAAGGCTGTTTGCCTTCCGCCATCTCCCGGCGCGTCTCCAGACTGCGTTTCAGTTTGGGATGCACTTCGAATCCCGCCGGCACTTCGGCCAGTTTTCGAAGCAAGGAGGCCAATGTGGCCGCGTCCACGCCGGTCTCCGGTTCATCCGCAGGTTCCAAACCGCCGATGTAGTTACGCCAAATGTTGGGACCGACAGGGGTTGATTGACATTTGTCCGTGCGAGCGGCCTGCAACTGCTGTTCCAAATGTTCGCGGCATTCAACCAGGATTTTTTCCCCCTCTTCGCTGGAGACGTTTTTGAGCGCGAGCAAGCGGTTGAGATAGCTCTCGCGGACGCTCGGGCGGGCGGCAATTTTTCGGTAAAGGACCGGCTGGGTGAACGATGGTTCGTCCGTTTCGTTATGACCCAGACGGCGATAGCCATACATGTCAATGAACACGTCGGACGGAAATTCCGCCCGAAAATCCATGGCGAGCTGCACGACTTGGGCCACCGCTTCAGGGTCCTCGCCGTTCACGTGAAAAATTGGCGCCTGGAGCATTCGCGCCACATCCGTGGCATAAATAGTGGAACGTCCATCCTCGGGCGGAGTGGTAAAACCGATTTGATTGTTGACGATAACGTGGATGACGCCACCCACCGAGTAGCCGGGAAGCCGGGAGAGGTTCAACGTTTCCTGGACGATGCCCTCGCCGGCGAAGGCGGCGTCGCCGTGGATAAGCAAGCCAAGGCTTTGAGTGCCTCCCGCTGCGACACCCGGGTCCAGATGGGCCCGGACACGGCCCAGGACAATCGGATCCACGAATTCCAAGTGGCTGGGATTAAAGCAAAGCGAGATGTGAATTTTCCGGCCATCCGCCGTCGTCCAGTCGCCGCTGTGGCCGAGATGATATTTTACATCGCCATGGCCCTGCCAGCGTTCGGGCTCCGGGTCGGCGAATTCGCGGAATATTTCGCAGGGGTCCTTGCCGGCAATGTGGGCCAGCACATTCAACCGCCCCCGATGCCCCATGCCGATGATGATGTCTTCCACCCCCTGCTGGCCGGCCTTTTCAATGGCCAAGTCCAGCAGCGGCAACAAGGTCTCGCAGCCTTCCAAGGAAAAGGTTTTCGCGCCCAAAAATTTCGTCCGGAGAAACTGTTCAAAAACCACCGCGTCGGTCAGCCGGGTGAGAATGCGGATTTGTTGGTCATGCGAGATGGCGGGGCGGGTTTGCGTACTCTCCATCCGGTGTTGCAGCCATTGACGAGCGGCGAGATTGTCAATGTGCATGAACTGCACGCCGATCGAACGGCAGTAAATATCGCGCAGGCGCTGGAAGATTTCACTGACCGTCAGTGGAGTTTCGCACGGGAACACGGGGGAATTGACCAGGAGGTTCAGTTCGCTTTCTGAAAAGTTGTAAAAGGCCAGTTCCAATTCGGGCGGACAGGCCTGGACATTTCCCAGGGGATTCACGCTCGCGATAATGTGGCCCCGAACCCGATAGTTATGTACCAGTTGATGCAACCGCTCGCTCAAATTCTCCACGCGTGGATCGGACGTAAAGGGGGCCCGGGCGGTCGGGACGGATCCACCGGGATCAAAGATGCTCCGGGATATAAAGGAAGGCCCCAGTTGGGAGGCACCCCCATTGCCATTGCTGAATCCGGTAAAATATTCGCGCCACTCCGGCGAAACCGACGCGGGATCGCGGCGGTACTCAGCGTAGAGCTGTTCAAGATAAGTCAGGCTTTGCATCCCCGTAAGCATAAATGTACGCCGATTCTTATACGCGACTGGTCATCCGTTTGAAATGAAAAATCACAAAGAACTGGGGCACGCGGACTAATTGCCCCCAAGGGTTGGTGGAAAACCCCCTGACGATTTAAGAATTCCAATCCCAGCCGAAAACAGGCCCACTGTGAGAACGCGAAATTTCATGCGCTTTTGAAGCTGCAAGTGCCATGCCGTTGCAATTTGCGAACGGAAGAAAGGGCAAAACCTTTGCGCATCACCACAAATGCACAACAATTGAAGAGCCTCACGCGACGTACTAACTGGGCGAGCGACAGACATGAAACCGGCGGTCATGCATAATGCAACACAAGAAGCTCCTTGCAGTTTGCAAGTTGCATCCCATGAAACACTTCCGCAGTGGTCCAGTTTGGCATAAACATCGGTTTTACGCCGGAACTGAATAATCGTCCCTGGCGGCACGGCATCAGCTTAAGAGCGGAACGTCGGGTGAGTCCTCCGAATGTCTATCAGCAAAAAAAGGGCTGCGCATCCGGCATTGTGGACAAAATGATATGAACAAAACAGGCGACATGCCACAGGTTCGTGAGCAGGCGATTGCTGCGTTGACTGAAACTGTCATCGAACTATTCGATCTTTTCGCCTGCCTGAAACAAGCCTATTGGACGATGGACGGGAGTCTCTTTATCAAGTTGGATGAATTGGCCGGCCACATCATGGGGCATATTGATTATGCCGCAGAACGTGCCACGGCGCTGGGCGGCATGACTAACGATGCCTTTCCGGAGGGCATAAGCCTCCCAGGTTTTACCCCGAAGAGAAATCTCCCGGCAGCACGCAACGGCTTCCCAGACTGGATCGAAGTGTTGGCGCTCCTTTACGCAAAAACCAGCGGGCATTTGCGCCGGGCCGTAAAACGACTCATCGAAGTTCATGAGTTCGGCTCGGCAGATTTGCTGGCGGACGTCATCCGCACCCTCGACCTCCATCTTTGGCTGCTCGAAACCCACCTGAGCCAGCAACAACTTAAAACCCGCACACGGCCATGCTTTACACCCTCGCTGTCATCCTGATTGTTGCATGGTTGCTCGGATTCGTTTCCGATTTTACGATGGGTGGCTTGATCCACATTCTGCTCGTGGTCGCCATTGTCCTGATCATCGTGCGATTAATTCAAGGCAAAAGAGTTTAACTTGATCACCAACCAAAACCCCGGTCCAAAATTATTATGAAAAGGAAAACACATGAAACCGCGGATGCCGGTCAACTCGTGGAAGACGCCCAGGAATTGCTGGCGGCGACCGCGCATATTGCAGAAGAGCAGGTCATAGCCGCGCGCCAGAGGCTTTCGGCGGCCATCCAAAGCGGCCGCGAAGTGCTGGAGGATCTGAAGGACAAGGCGGTTGCGGGCGCCAAAGCGACCGATGAAACCATCCGGGAAAATCCTTACCAATCCATTGGAGTCGCGCTGGGCGTCGGTATTCTCCTTGGATACTTCCTTTCGCGCCGCAAATAAGTCCGTTATGGAAGCGGCTGAAGAGAGCGAACACCATCTGATGGATGCTTCCAAGCGGCTGGCGCATCAGGCGCTGGTCGTGTGCGAAAACCGCATTCATTTGTTCTTGCTGGAAGCCCAGGAAGAGCAGCAGCGCATCTTTCGCGCGTTTTGGCTCACCATGGCCCTGGCGGTTTTTGTTTTGCTGGCGGGCGTCGCCCTGACCCTGCTCGTGGCGGTGGCCTGCCGGGACTCGTCACCGGTAACTGCGCTGGCCTTCCTGGTTTTGTTTTACGGGGGCATCGCTGGCCTGCTGTACTCACAACTGGCCAAATTGCGCCGAGACTGGCTGTCGTTTTCCGCCACGTTCAACGAATTGCGAAAGGATCGCGAGTGCCTGAAGAAAAATCTAAATTAACTCCGCTGGAAACGAGGAAACATCTGCTTTTGCTGGAAAGCGATTTAAATCGCGCCCAGTTGGTGGAGGATCTTCGGGGTTGGAAAGCTGAATTTCAGCGCACCAAAGAACATTGGAACAAACTTGGATCAGTGGCGACCATCGCGACAAGGCTTACCGCCACCGTATCCACCGCCCGGCGGGTGATTTCCCGGTTCGCCACGAGCGGCAAAAAATCGTGGTTCTCCTTTCTTTTCGACGGGGTGACGGCGGGGACCTCGCTGTGGTACATGTTGCGCTCGGAACGGCGCAAAGACGAAGGATAAGAATCACGCCGGCTGGCATGTTTTCTGCAACGCACTTCGCGCATGAAGATTTCGAGATTTAAAAAGACAACATTAACCGGCGGCAGCCTGCTTTTCACAGCCTTGCTGCTTGCAGGCTGCACGACAAACAAAACCACGACGACCGCGCGGTCAGCCACAGAGGAACTGCTCTTGAGCACGGCCACCGATCATGCCTTGCAAAGAACCGGCCTCGAAAATTTGGCCGGCCATCGCGTATATCTGGATGCAACCTATTTCGACAGCTACGATTCCAAATACGTTCTGGGGACGATCCGCGATGCCATCAGTCGCGCCGGAGCCAGTTTGGTGGACAATCTGACGAACAGCGACGTCATTGTCGAAGCCCGGAGCGGAGCCCTGGCGATTAACGAGTCGGAGACGCTGTTCGGCATTCCCAGCATCGGTGTGCCCGTGCCACTGGCAGGGACCGTGCAAACACCGGAAATCGCCTTTTACAAAGCAAACACAGACAGATCCATCGCGAAGTTTGCGCTGCTCGCAGTTAAAAGCGATTCCCGGTTGCACGTCTATTCCAGCGGGCCGCTGGACGGCAAGTCCTTTGACAAACACACCCGGTTCCTCTTCCTCTCATGGGTTCGGACCGATGTGCCGGAAAAAGCAAAGACCCAGCAAGGCGCACAGAATGCCCAGACTTGGTTTCCGCAATATGATCTGTCGAACTTGGACCGCACCAATGGGCCGGCAAAATAGGGGAAAACTGAAAAAAACATTCAACGCTCAACATTCAACATTCAACTCCGAAAGTTACTGAATTGCGGGTTACGGCCACGTTTTAACAGAGCCTTCGCTATACCGCTGGCCGGCCCTGCTTGAAAAATTCAATGGTGTCCTTCAATCCGTCAGCCAGATTTCCTTTGGGAACAAACCCTGCGGCGCGAATTTTTTCAATGCCAGCCATCGAGTGTTTAACATCCCCGGCGCGCTCCGGGAGATGGGTGATGGCTGATTGCGAACCCGTCAACCTGGAGATCATCGCGCAAAGGTCATTGATGGTGATTTTGCCACCGTAAGCCACGTTGAAAACGCCGGTGGCCGGTGATTGCGTAGCAAAATGGGTATTCGCCGCCGCGACATCTTTCACATAAATAAAGTCCCTCGTTTGTCCGCCGTCTCCGTAAATCGCAATCGGCTCGTTTTTTAAGGCGCGGTCAATGAAGATCGGCACGGCGGCGGCATATTGGCTGTGCGGGTCCTGGCGCGGGCCAAACACATTAAAATAACGCAGGCACGCTGTTGCGAGCCGCTTCTCCGCGGTAAACATCCGGCAGTAATATTCGCCATCGAGCTTGGTGATGGCGTAGGGGCTTTTCGGTTCGGGCAACATGGCCTCCAGTTTTGGCACTTCCGGATTATCGCCATAGATTGCGGCGGAACTGCTAAACACCAGTTTCTTTACACCAGCTCTCGCGGCTTCTTCCAGGACGATGAGGGTGCCTTTGGTGTTGATTTCGTTGCACTCGACCGGTGTGGCCATGGACTCAGGCACGCTGATCATCGCCGCCAGATGGAAAACATAATCAGCGCCCTGTACCGCGCGGCGGACGGCGTCACGGTCCAGGATGGAGGCCTGGATGAATTCGCACTGGAGGCCGGCCAAATTATGCCGGAAGCCGGAACGCAAGTTATCCAGCACGCGGACGGTGGCCCGGCCTTGAAAATGTTCGACGAGGTGGCTGCCGATGAATCCGGCGCCGCCGGTAACCAGTATTTTCATTTCAGATTGCCTCCACCAGCCGGTTCATTTCCGCCTCCTGCTGCGCGATGGATTCGACCAGCTTGAACTGCGTCCGGCAGCGGTCGAGATTATGGCCCTCGCGATGCACCTTGAAATATACATCGCCGGCCAGAAAATCCGCGAGGAAACGAATGCCGATTTCGAACGTGATCAGTTTGCCGGCAAAGGGAAGGAACTGCTTTTCCGCCGGGGTCAGGAATTCCGCGGCGGAGTTCAAATAACCGCGTGCCAGCGCTTCAAACATGGGAAACTGCATTTTCACCTTGGACAAATCCCGCTCGTCCTCTTTCGCCGGACTGGTTGTCGTGCGAACCATGTCGCCGAAATCGTAAAGCGCCAGCCCGGGCATGACCGTGTCCAAATCAATCACGCATATCCCCTCCCCCGTTGTTTCATCGAGCATCACGTTGTTGAGCTTGGCATCATTATGGGTCACGCGTTCCGGCAATTTGGCATCGAGCAAAACATGGCACATGGTTTTGTGGCGCATGGCAAATTCAATTTCCAGCAGCGCCAGTTTTGCACGGTCTGCCGCGTCGGCTTGGATCGCCTGTTCCAGCGCTGCAAAACGCCGCGGCGTGTGATGAAAATCCGGCACGGTGTCATGCAACCGTGGCGCGGGCAGGTCGGCGAGCAATTTCTGAAATTGTCCAAAGGCCTTGGCCGCCTGAAAGGCCTGCTCCGGCGACTCCACGGCGTCAAATGTCCGCGATTGCCCGACAAAAATATAGGCGCGCCAGTGATTGCCCCCGGCATCGCGATAATATGCCGCGCCATCGCGCGCGGATATCAGGGTCAAAACCCGGCGGCTCTGGTCGGACTGGCCGGCGAAACGCTGGCCGAGGTGCGCAGTGACGCGCTGGACGTTTTCCATGAGCGCCACGGGGTTTTTAAAAACATTGTGGTTGATGCGTTGGAGAATGTAGCGAACCGGCGTGCCGCCCTGATCGAAGTGCGCACAGTAAGTGTCGTTGATGTGTCCGCTGCCGTAAGCCTCCGCGCCCAAAAACTCGCCGTAGATTTGAAATTGGCCCGCGACCGCGCCGACATCATGGTTCAAGTGCATGTTAAAATTGCTGCCAGTCCGGTTTGTGCTCATAAACCCACCGGTAATACTCCTGCAATTTCAACCCGGACGCCGAATCTTCGTCGAGAAAAACCGTCACCCGTGGATGTTGTTGCAGGGCGCTGGCGGGATTCATGGAGGTAATTGGCCCCTCGACCGCCCCGGCGATTGCGCGGGCCTTGTTCCTGCCATAAGCCAGCAAGACACAGTGGCGCGCCTCGAGAATGGTCCCAATGCCCATGGTCACAACGTGATGGGGCACCTGCTCCTCGCTGCCAAAGAAGCGCGCATTGTCCTGGCGCGTCTGGGGCGTGAGTGTTTTGATACGCGTGCGCGACGAAAGCGATGAAGTCGGCTCATTGAAACCGATGTGGCCATCGGTGCCAATGCCCAGCAGCTGCAAATCAATGCCGCCGGCCGTGCGGATTTGCTTCTCGTAGATCGCGCAGGATTTTGGAATGTCCCTGGCCAAGCCGTCCGGGATATGCACATTTTTGGCCGCGATGTTGACATGGCGGAAAAGGTTTTCCCACATGAACGAGTGATAGGACTGCGGATGCTGGGGCGATATGCCCACATATTCATCCAGGTTAAAAGTGGTGACCTTGCGCCAGTTGAGTTTGAGCGCAACCAATTGCTGGTAAAGCGCCAGCGGGGTGGTGCCGGTGGCCAGCCCCAGCACACTGCCGTTTTCCTGGCGAATGGCCCGGGCAAACAAGCGGGCGGCCACCTCATTCGCGGCCGCCGCATTGGGTTGAATGATGATTTCCATACTCAGATTTTACCGAGCCGGCGGCCTAATTTTGATTTCACGTCCGCCGAAAATTTCTCGATGTGCCGGCACACAAATTCAACGATATCCAATGATTCATCGGCCACCAAGGGGGTCAAATTCATGCCAAAGATCAACTGGTTGGACTGGTCGGTGGCGTGCGATTCAAGAAAGGTGGCATTGGCGGCGCGCCGGCCCAGGGTGGCGAGGTCGTAGCGCTTGCCCCCGGCGATCTGCGAATCAAAGACGCCGTTCAACGCCGCGGCAAGGTTGTCGTGGCCGCTGACATCCATCAGAATCTTTTCCCCGTCCGGCAGCCAGTCGAGATTGCGCCAGACTTCGCAGCCGATGACTTTTTTGGGACGCTGTTTTTGCGGCAGTTCGCGCAGGGCCTGCAATGCGGCGACCACCACGCCGATGTGCGTATCATGTTTGTCTGCGAGGTTGTGCGTATAAACCGTCCCGGGCCGGGTTGCGGTCAAAATTTTCTTCAAATCATTTTTGAGCGCCGGGTCGGTCGCGCTTTTTACGGCGCCGCTGGGATAATCCAGTTGAAACATCGCACCATATTGGCCCACGATGGCCGCGTTATTTTGCTCTGTGCGGCGAACGGCCATCATCTGCACGTCGGTAAACCGCGCATAAGCGCCGGTGCGGGAGCTGCCAGAGCCATTGGTGCACGTGACACCGCCAAACCATTTCGTGCCGCTGGCAAAACACTCCAGGATGCCGTGAAACGCCATAAATTCCAAATCGTCCTGATGCGCCCCGATGGCCAGATGAGTAATGCGTTGCAGGGCGCGCGTGACGGGCGTGCCGTCTGGAATAAAAATTTGTGCCGATGAATTGTGCAGTTTCATAAATCAGGACCCCATAAAAAACAAGTTTCCCCACTCGTCAAGCCGGTGGAAATCCGGCCGGGCATGCGGCGAGGTGGAGGAAATAACCGGCTCCCGCCGCCCCCCGATGTAGTCGTACCGGCTGAACGAAAACCGCCAGGGTTTTTCTCCCGGCAGCTTATCCGCGCCACACACGAGAACGGCCGGAATCTCCGCATGAACCTGCCATTGGCGTTGGTGCGGCTGCAGCCACGTGGTCGAGTCAAATACACCATCGGACAAGATCAGATCATCGAAAGAATCTGCGGCTTGAGCCCGCCGCAAAGTTGCGACATCCGGAAACCGCAGTTGCAACCGGTGATTGTTCGGCGTGACGTGAAGCTCGACGTAGGCAGGCGAATCAGCCGGTTGTAGAAAAATCTCCAGCACATCGCCCAATTCCCACATCCGCTGGTTGTGAGCGGTGGCGCGGGTAAAAATATCGCGGTCGTCCAATTCGGCGAACACGCGCAGGGAATTTCCGCGCCATCCGACCCGGACGGTCGCCGGTGCGAAATCCGTCTCCGGGGCGGCCAGCCACGCCTGCTGTAACATGGAACAGTCTGCGTGTTGGAATGCAGCGCGGACAGTTTCAGGCCCGTCCGCAACATAGGGAGGCAGCTCCCGGCACACCAGCGCCGGAACCGTTGTTTTGGATACGGCCATCTCCATAAATTATTTTATCCGGAGCGCCGGCAGGCTCGCGGCAGCCACGGCCTGGCCAACGCGGCGCATTTTCTCGTCCGGCACATGCACGGCAATCTTCGCGGCCACTTCGGGAAATTCAGTTTTCAAAACTTCGTGCGCTTTCTCCAATACCAGCTCACCGCCCTGCCCCGTCGTGACCCGGCCCAATATCAACAGGTGCTGAAAATCATAAAAGTCCGCGTAATGGGGAATCGTGTAGCCGAGATAAACTCCAATGGTCTCATAAATCTTCGCCGCGCGCGCATCGCCCGCCGCCATCAATTTTTGCACTTCCTTGAGCTTTTCCGGGAGGCCCACTTCCGCCGGCAGTTCAATCCGGGCCGCCGGCAATAATTTGCCGACCGCCTGCTGGGAGAAATACAAGGCGCCGACCCCGAGATCGCCCGACCATTCATCAGCCGCGGCGTTGAGATTGTAATCTACCGGCGCGAAAGCCAGTTCACTCAACCAACCGGTCATGCTGCCCTGCGGATCCAGATACCCGCCGGCTTCGCTGGAGCCCATGGCCACGCCCAGCATGGCATTGGCCTTGAGCGACATCGCCCCGGCGAGCGCGGTGACATCCCCGTCATTCAGGACTTCCAACGGCACATTCCACTCACGGCGCAAGCGGAGGAAAATATTTTTGGCGTCGTCAAATTTGCCATTTGGCACAGCACGAAAAAGTGAAGCTGCCATGATTTTATTATCCACAATAATGCCCGCCGAGCTGCCGCCGATGGCATCCACGCGCGGCAGATGCGCGGCGGCTTTGTTCAACCCGGCATTGATGTGTTGGTGGTGATATTGCGGGTCCGGCTGGTCTTTTGGATTCCAGGGAAACTCGTCGCTGTAAACCACTTCGCCGTTTTTAACGGCGGCTACCTTGTAATCGCTGGCACCAAGGTCAAAACCGATGCGGCAACCGTCGAGATGGCCGCCCAGCGCTGACGCCGATTCACGGGCGGCGGGAACGTTATCCGCCGTGGTCACAGAGACTTCAAAGGGACGTTCATAGACCCGGCCCATAAAGTCGGCGTCAAAACTGCGCGTGCCAATCTTGGAATAAATGAGCGACAGGTGATTGCCAATGGCAGCGGGCCCGCCCAGCCGGACCCGCCAGCCGCCGCGTGCCCATAAAAGGAATTTCACCAGGCGCTCGACGTAACGGAGCGTTTCGGCATCCGCATCCCGTTTGACCACGGTCTCCAAGCGCGAGAACAAACCACCTTCGCGTTCCAACCCGATGACCAGCGGCACGGCGGTGCCGGATTCCATGGCCGCCGCCACATAGCTGCGGTTGAAGACCGTGGCGGGAAGGAAACCTGGATCCAGGGGCGCGGGAATTTTGATTTTTGGAGGTGGATTCATTTCGGAAGATCGCTGTCAGGATTCTCCACCGATGCATGGCGGTAATTGACGCCCAATTCGTCCAGCCTCCGGGCAAGGGGTGGCAGCCGGCGCTTGAAATCTTCCCAGTCGCGGGCCGACTTGGCCGACCACGTCACTTCCGCCAAAGCCGACAGACGGGGAAACGCCATGTATTCCACATGATTAAAATTCGGGATATATTCGGTCCAAAG